>Ga0129309_1000190_pt1 | contig 54797 bp, 43 predicted proteins | sample L1105metagenome_FD_94439 | JGI IMG/M metagenome (GOLD analysis project Ga0129309, IMG submission 94439) | Ring-tailed lemur group fecal microbial communities from Wisconsin, USA - L1105 metagenome | ecosystem: Host-associated > Mammals > Digestive system > Large intestine > Fecal | place: USA...
CAAGTATGTTTAAAAACAAATCCTTTCTATCATTTCTAAATCTTAATTCTCTACTTAAATCAAGCATTAAAACTCCTTGTATATTTTCTGACCAAATATTATTTTCCATACTATTCCTCCAATAAAATAATAAATTATATATTATTAATTTTGTCTATTATATTCCATAGAATAAAATTCATCTACACCTTTTACTTATCCTACCATAAGCAACTAATTGGTCATTTAAAAGTATTGCGATAAATTCTAATTTCCTTTTATCTTCTATTGACAAATCCCATTTGTTTTTTACAACAATATCCCAATCTGAGAAATTATATATGGAATATTCACCTTCATACTTCCAACTACATATTTCCTTTGCATAGTCTTCTGATAAGAATTTCAAAACATAATTTTTCATTGATTACCCACCTTATCATATTTACCAATAAAATAGGTATAAAAAAACCTGATTATTTTAATTAATTTTTGTTCTTTGCTAATTTTTTTAGTAAAACGACTCTAGTTTTAACTATTTTTCTATGCTCTTCTTCTGACAACTTAGGATTTTTATTTTCCAAAAATTTTTTACATGGAATATCTGTACATTCACCGCAATGCATCAACTCTTTATTTATTACGCTACATTCATAAAAATCACAAATATCAAGTCCTACTTCATGTAACCAACATGCTTTCCCTTCTATGTCATGACATCCTTTGCATTTCACTCCATATACCTCACACTCACTGCAAATACATCCACAAACACCTATATTTTTTTCCATTAGATAACCTCCTAACAAGTATTAATTAAACTAAGCATTTATTTTAAAAGTATATAATAATTTACTAATTCTTGATTGTTTGCAATTACAGAAATAATCGTTTTAACACATTATTTTAGCAAATGCTTTTATATTAGGCGGACGACCTATAGCCGTCCGTCATTATAGTTTTTTATTATTTATACTTCTTGAATAAATTTATTAATGTCTTATTATCACTTGCCATTACTTTATCATATACTGTTTCACCGTCAGATGTAGTAACATGAGGGTTTGCCCCTGCATCTAGAAGAATTTCAGCAATTTCACAGTTTTGCATTTCTAATACTGTTTCTATTGGATATTTATCATCAGTATTTGTTTGGTTGATATCAACAGTTTCGCTTTGTATTATTTTGTTTATTAATTCTTTATCATTTGATAGTACTGCATCTGAAAATTCATCAATTGTGTATTCAGAATTATCTTTGTCAGATTTTTCAGATACTACATCTTTGTTCTGCTCATCGTCTTGAGGCTTCTTTTCTATTAAAGAACAACCAGATAAAAAAATAACCATTAAGAGTAATATAATTATTAGTCTTTTCTTAAACAATATCATCGCCCCCCTTCTTTTATATGCGTTAATTTATGTAAATAAACCATAATTATCCCATTCGATACTTTTACAATACCTTCCTATTTTAGTTTTTTTTATTATGTTATCATGAATATTCTTTAAAAGGTATCAATAATATATATGAGATAGTATTATATAGAGAATGTGTAAGAACGCAGCAAAATAGAGAACCTGTCATAATATAAATTAAACCTAGTATAAATCCACAGATCATAGCTGATAATGTTTGTACAAAATTAAAATGTAATATGGCAAATAGTATTGTTGATATCACAAGAGCAATAATTGTGGTATAAGAGTTCATTAAAGAATCTAAATTTTTATCAAGTAAAATAAAGAATAATATTGAGCAAGCTATAGAGATGAGAATATTTTTCAAAGTAATGTTATTAAATAGCATAACACTGTAAACTGTCGTTAGATGATGTGTATATACTATATTTGAAATAATAATGATGATTAAATCTAAAAATTCTAAAATTTTTTTATCTAAATTATTAAAAAAAGTCTTTTTAATAACTAAAGGAAGTAACCCACATACCACAATATATATTATTAATTTATTAATAACAGTTGTAATGGTTATTGTTTTCTCCAATTTATCACCTTCTAGTAACTATCCTTAATCAAAGTTGCGTTTAAATACAGTTCCTTTCTCTACAAGGGATTTTGCTAATCCACCTTCTTGAAATATTAACTTTTCACCTTCAATTGTAAATACATATTCTTCTTCCTCATTGACATGAAGAACTAGCTTGTCATTATCAATTGAATAATTTCCAATAGGGAGATAACTCGTTGCTACATGTCTATTAAATTCAAATTCATTGTTCTCTTTAAGAATAACCCACGCCAATCCATCTTCAGTAGTATATTTACCTAGCTTTAATTCTTCTTGTTTTGTATTAACATTTTTAATTGAAAATATAAGAATAACTAAAGTAGCAATCACTACTATAGCAAACAGTACTGTTTTTCTACTTTTCATTTTTATTCCTTCCTTTAAGAAATATTGATTGTTATTAAGCTATCGTTACCTTTTTCTCCTTACATATTTTAAAAAGTCATCTCTTTAATAGTTCCTCATTACAAGCACCTTCAATTATCTCCCCTACTGTTCTAAACTGTCCAAGCCAAAACATTAATGCATCATCACGAATATAATTTTCATCTATATGAACTTCTCTTATCTCTCCAATGAACCATTTATGACTACCATCATAATCAATGTGATGTACAACTTGGCATTCAATATTTACTGGACATTCTTCTATCAAAAAACTATTTATCTTATTCCCTTTTCTTGGTGATAAGGATGCTTCCTTATATTTATCTACATGTCGTCCTGAGATAGAACCACAAATTTGTATTTTATCTAGCTGTTCTTTGGTTGGTATATTTATTGCAAACTCTTTACTTGATGTAATCAAATCATAAGTATATTTCTCAGGTTTAATTCCTACCATTACTGATGGAGGTTCAAAAGAATAAAAATGAAAAGCTGCTGCAACCATAATATTGCTTTCTACCGTAATGAAAACAACCGGAAAAGAAGGTAGTGCAATTAGTCCATTTAATGGATTATCATGTACAAGCTTCATTAATAATCACTCCTCTTTTATAGATTATATTTATACATCACTAAATCATTTAATGCTCTTACCACATTTTGGACAAAAAGAATAATCACTATTAATAGTAGCACCGCAATATGGGCAATAATTACCATCTGATTCTCTCTTTATAAATTTATCAGAAGGGTCTCCTTCTTCAGATGAATCTGTTATATCATATTCAGAAAACCTATTTTCACTAGTAGCATTTTTATAATGATATACTGCTTGAATAATGCCTACTATTACGAAAATAATCCCAAATAACGGAAATATGCTTCCTTCAATCCCAAATGGAGAACCTGCTGTCATACTAAAAGCCATAATTGTCCAAAATATACCGAAGATTATTGCAACTACAGATCCTATAAAGGACATTCCAGATGGACCACGTCCAGGTTTAATACTTTTCATAATCATACCTCCATTAATAATAAATTTAAAACTCAATAAATATTCTTCCCTCGGTACTAACTTACTAACTTTCGCAGCATCATCTCAGCAAAATCCTGAGCCTTTTTTATATCTTCCTCATTAGGTCTCCCCTTACCAATGCCTCCAATAAATTTAAATGGTCCAAAGGTGTCATAGCCCTTACAACTGAAGCTTCCAATTACGACAATTCCTTTTTCTTTTAATTTTTCTTCAATGGATTTGTTGTAACTTTTTTTCTCCATACTACTAGTTGAAAAAACAAATGACTTTTTATTAGCTACACTTGGTAACTTTTCAATTAATTTAAACATAGTTTTATGAAATTTACCACCATATATTCCTGAACCAAAACCTATTAAATCATAATTTTGTAAATCATTAACACTTACGTCAGTTACATTAATAATATCTGCATTTAGCGTTTCTGCAATAGCTCTGCCTATCTTTTCTGTATTCCCATGATGTATTGAAGCATAAATTATTAAAGTTTTCAAATTTATTCACCCCTATTAACCTCGTTCCTTACATATTCCACACTTTTTGTTAATATCCTTTTTATTTATTCATAAATACTTATATTATATTTCCTAACGATAAAGAAATAGCCACAACTTCTTGAAAACAAAAGGTTGCAGCTATTATTTATCAAAATATATCTTCCCCTGTGCTAACTCACTAACTTTTCCTTAAACTCTTTGGGACAAGGAACCTGTCCCCCCGTCCCTATATATCCTGTTTACTAAAACACCAATATCCAATAATATTAAAAATAATTGTTCCAACTAAATATAGTGTAAACACCTGCCAATAAGTTACAAGTCTATATCCTGCCGGAATTAGCCCTACATTCCCAAGAGATGGCAAATCAAATACTGTATTAACAAATGGTGCTCCTATCATCCCCGGGATAAAACTAAGTACCAATATTCCTATACTTACGCTTTGAGCAACAAAAGTTTTTTTGAAAATTGCCGATATCATATACCCTAAACTCAACCAAAACAATACTCCCATTAATATTAACGAAAAAGATATCAATAAATATTTCCATAGGGGAATAAGTTTAATAGTTTCAAATACCTTATTTACTCCCCCTATTAATATTAATTGCGATAGACCAACTGGGGTTGTTTCTGTTGGGTTTAAACTGGTCGTATAAGATTCTACATCAGGGTTCCATCCTGTCATAATCTTTTTATTACATAATACTGGATAAGAAATTCCATCGAAACCTTCAGCGAAACCTGTTATCAATACCATCAATAACAATGGTATTAATAGAATTAGAATGATTGTGATAAAGTTATTGACAAATATTCGCCTGTAGCAACTTAATCTGTTATGAGAAATTGACAATTCAGTTTTGAGATAGTCTTCACTTCTAGCCTGTCCTAAACTACTAGCTCCTATAATAAGAGCTATAACAAAAATTAACAAAACGAAATTTTTAGAAAAAATATTATAAATAAATGAAAATGGTTTAGTTGAACAATAGTTTTGAGCTGACAACCCCTTATTTAGCAATTCATAATCATGAAAAAACCAATAAATAATTCCTGTAAGTGCTGGATTATATATGTATTGCCCCCTAAGCTTTATATCCCCAAATTCAGGTAATTCTAACTTTTCTTGTATCTTGTCATATTCCTTTCCATAAAACTGTCGAGGACTTGGTATTAGCGTTTGTTCATTGTCTTCCTTTACAGTTTTTATTTTCCAATTACTGGTAAATTCAGTCTTTTCTTGCCACATTAAAAGATAGAATCTAGCTCTATTTAATACAAAATCATCCTCATTTCCAGTTTTTAATGCTAAATCAATTGCGTTTACTACTTGCAGCTTATATCTATAATAATCCACTATTGATTCCGATTCGCCTGAAAGCAGAGAGCTATAATATTCTCTTTCATAAATATCTGCTATATCTTGGCAAAATAACTTTATTCCATTCAAATAGTTATGTGTCTCTCCTCTGAAATATGAACGCATAACCACTAGATAAATAAATACAACAAGTAATAATACAAAAATTTTTTTGTCTCTAAAATTCAATTTTAATGAAGTTTTAATTTTATTCACTATAATCCCCCTTACATATCACTATTCTCGAGAAATCTTTTCCCAATAAGATTTATTAGAATATTTAATAGTAGCAATATCATCCCAAGATACATAACATTTTTATTTGAAAATACTGCTTTTAGATTAAGAAAAGAAAATGGCCATATCCTCCAAAACAAAGATTGTTCTAAGAATACCTCACGGAATGAATAGTCCATTATAAACAAAGAAATCATAATTATTATAATATTAGCTCCATTTTTAAATATTTGAGATAGCAATAAAGTTAAACTTATAGTAAATACTATTCCCAATATAATAGCTGGTGTCATTTGAGTTATAGCACTACTCCAAGGTACCATACTTGTTTCACCATATTCCACAGGATATATTGTACTCCCAAAGCCATTTACCAAAGTTGCCACAATAGTAGACATTCCTAATAGGATTATGCTTATCACAAGGGCATTTAATATTGAAAACAGGCACTTTGAGTTAAAAATTTTGTTTCTCCTATATTCTTTTGTATACAATGATTTGTAAGCACCAGTTTCAAAATCTAATGAATACATATCATAAAATAATAGAATTAGTAATATAGCCCAAATCAATGAAAAAGGATATTGAATTTGCAGCAATAAAAAGTTTTGTCCTGTTGCCTCAAATGGTGACTCAAGGGGAACAATGTTGTTATCTCTTAAATACTTAAGTCTATTTAAATCTTGGGTTAATTGTTTTTCACTTACATCAACAAGTATATATGAGTTTTTACTAATTAATTCAAAATTATCCAAAAGAAATTTTCTCCTTTTAATTTCAATTGATAATCTTTCAGGTTTATCATAATTTCGTTGTAATTCTTTATCATATTCCAACAACTTTTCATATATATCAAGCGTTTTTAATAATTCTTCTTTTTGTTCATTTAGTTGTTCTATGAATTCTTCATCAGCATTTTTATTTGCCATTTCCTCTTTTATAGCATCTTCAGTCATATATATTTGATTCTTTAAAGATTTGACTCTATTCTCTATCTCAAAGCTTTCCATACTTAAATTTTCTTTATATTCACGTACACTTTTTAAGTTTTGATACCCAAGTAGAAGTACAGAAAGACTCAATATTATGGCAAAAAATATTATAGTGAAAATTGTACTTTTTCGCCAAAATTTTTTTCTTTCAAATACTAGTAAACTTTTCAAACCAATTCCTCCTCATATATCAATCGATAAAGTTCTTCAATTTCATCTGCTACTGGTAAAACTCCATAAATATTAAGTTGCTGAAGTAAAACATTTTGCATTAATTTGGATAAATCCTCCACATTGTTTATAAAGACTACCACATCAGATTCATTAAGATAGTATCTTGATATAAGTTTATCTGTTTTCATTTTTTCAAAACAATTTTTAATATTATCAAAATTTTTAGACATTTCATCTTTGTTTAATAGTATTTTATATACTTTGTTACCATTACTTATATCATGTAAAGAATCCACTAGTTGTCCATTTTTTATGAAAATCTTTCTTGTTACTAGTTTTTCTAATTCCATTAGTTGATGGGATGATATTAATATTCCACATCCAGAACTTGCCAAGTTGACTATTTCTTCTCGAAATGAAAATACTCCTTCTGGATCAAGTCCATTAAATGGTTCATCTAAAATCAGATAATCAGGTGATGATAAAAGTGTAATTCCAAATGCTAGTCGTTGTTTCATTCCCATTGAATAGTTTTTTGTCTTCTTTTCAAGGCCTTTTCCTAAATTAATTAATCCAATAATTTCTTCGATTTTTTCATTTTCTACTTTATTAAGTGAAGCAAATAGTTTAAGATTTTCTAACCCACTGAGGTTGTGATATAATCCTGGTGCTTCAATCATTGCGCTGACCTTTTTTAAAGATTCGTGTTTTTTTGGATTAACAGGTTTTCCTTCAACTAAAATTTCACCTTTGTCTGGATAAACTAGTCCTACCATACATTTCATTGTGGTAGACTTTCCAGAACCATTGGGTCCAATAAAACCAACAATTTCGCCCTTATTAAGCTCAAAATCGATTCCATTTAATACGGTATTTTTACCATATCTTTTAAATAGGTTTTTTACTTCTATCATAAGCTAAACCTCCTTGTGATTTTGATAAATCTATTTTCCATTACTTCCTACTTTTTATTATACAGGAGGAAAAAGTAATTTCAACCAGACCACGTTCGACGTTAAAGATATGAGTTATAAAAAAACAAAGACTTATTATTTGTCTTTGTTTGCTTATTTAAAATCTATTTTTAATAAGGAATAATATATGATTCTTCCATAATTTTAACTTCAATCCCATAAACAGTTTTTATGTTTTCTTTTGTAAGTACTTCTTTTGGCCCCCCGAAAGCTACTAAATTTCCGTTTTTCATCAATAAAACTTTATCACTATATCTCATTGCCATATTTAAATCATGAACCACCATCACTACAATCTTGTTTTCTTCTTTAACCATATTGTGTGCCATTTTCATTATTTCAACTTGATTTTTAATATCTAAAAAACTAATTGGTTCATCAAAAAGATAAATTAATGGATCTTGTGCTAAAGCCCTTGCTATTAAAACCTTTTGTCTTTGACCACCTGACAAATCATGAATATATTCATTAGCTAAATGCTCTATATCTAGACTCTCTAAAATATTTAAAGCTATATCAATATCCTCATCAGTTAATTTCCATCCAATGTATGGTTTTCTCCCCATTATAACTATATCCATTACTGTACCACCTATTGTATCACTAGTCATTTGTGGGACATAACCAATATACTTAGCAATTTCTTCTCTTTTTATTTTTGATATATCTTTGTCATCAATTATTATATTTCCACTAGCTATTTGTAGTATACCATTAATACATTTTACAAAAGTCGTCTTTCCACAACCATTTGGTCCTACTACACTTATCAACTCACCTTTTTGAGCTGCCAAAGATATACCATTTAATATCATTCTTTCTTTGTTGTACCCAAATCTAATGTTGTCTACTTCAAGCTCCATTTGTTCACCTCTTTTTTGTACAAATTAAATAAATAAAAAATGGTACTCCTATAAAGGAAGTAATAATTCCTACGGGTAACTCCGTTGGTGCTATAATATTTCGAGCTATAGTATCAGCTGTTAGAAGTAAAATTCCACCAAATAAAGCTGAGGCAGGAATTGAATAACGATGATCTGTACCAATTATCATTTTTATTACATGAGGTGAAATTAATCCAATGAATCCTATTACACCTGTAAAGGATACTGCAACCGCTGTCAAAAGTGTACATATTACTAAAGCTATGTTTCTTGTTTTTTTATAATTTACTCCTAAACTAAGTGCAGTTTCTTCACCAAAAGCCATAACATTTAGATCCCAAGCATATTTCATCATGATAATCAAGCTAATAGTAACAGTGACAAGCATAATCATTATAGCTACCCAAGGAATTCCTGAAAGACCACCCATTGTCCAAAATACTAACTCTGGTAATTCTCTCACGTCACTTATGTATTTCAAAGAAGAAACAAGAGCAGAAAATAAATATCCAACAGCAACCCCTGATAATACTAAAGTTTTTGTATTGTCTTTTGCTAGTTTTGCAACATAATAGACTAAAATCATAGTAATTATAGAAAAAGTAAATGCACTAACAGGAATCAAATATTGTCCTAATGAAATAAAAGAAAATCTTGACCCAAATATAATTGCTAGAGCTGCACCAAAAGCTGCACCATTAGAAATCCCCAATGTATACGGGCTAACCAAGGGGTTTTGAAAAACCCCTTGCATTAATAATCCCGCACTTGCTAAAGCCATTCCAGACAATATTCCTGCTAAAACCCTTGGTAAACGTATTAATAAAACTACTTGTCTTTGCATATCTGTTACTTCTTTTTTAAAAATAATATTTAAAACATCTGAGACATTAACAGAAGATGCACCTACTGAAATTGAAATAAATGAAATTACGATTAAAATAATAAACATACTAAAAATAAGAGTTATATTTTTTATTTTCCTCTTCTTAAATCTTTCTTTCTCTACTTCCTTTTGTATTTTTTCACTCATGTTTATTATATTTCTCCTTTATTTTTTCAATTTAAAAAATTAGTTTACTGCAGGATAAACAAAGATACCATCTTCGCTTTGATTAAAGAATTTCTCTTGCATTTCTTTATTTATAGCATTTGGATCAATATCCTTAAACTCTTCTGGATATGCTAATTTAGCAATATACAGTGCACCAATAACACTTCCTTGAGGTGCCATAGATATACTAGAATCCATAATAATTACTTTATTATTTTTAACTGCTTCAATATTTTCCCATCCAGTTCTTCCTACAATTGAATCATAAATAGGTTTTACCTTAGATTCATCAGTTACACCAGGTCCTGTAAGTCCCTTCCTATTAGAAACATTCTTTACTACTATTTCAGGATTTCTTTCTAAAACCCATTCATCACTAATTTTAGGATATGCTGTATCTTCTTCTCCAGCAATATTAATACAATTTGCAGCTAATACTAGCTCATGTCCACCTGAACCAGGACCTGCTGTTGCATAATCTGAATAACCTTCAAAATAAACATTAACTTTATCTTCTTCTTTTATGTCTTTTGTTCTATCTTTAATCAATTGTAAATTACCACTTATAAAACCAGTAAATTCCTTTGCCTCATCTTCTTTATCAAAGAACTTACCAAGTATTTCCGTTTCTTTTATAAGTTCTGCACAATTATAGAAGTCCAATAATACTACAGTAATACCTGCCTTTTCTAATTGTTTAATGAATTCTTCTTCAGTATATTTTGTATATCCAAATACAACATCAGGTTCTAATTCTAATATTTTTTCTGCACTAGGAGTTTTCCAATCACCTACAGCAACTTTGTCTTTAGCTCCTGGAATAGATTCAGCCATACTATCGTTAACAGCTATGATATTGTCTTCCAATCCAAGTATGGATAAAATATCATAAACATTTCCGTTTAATGCAACTAGCTTGTCTTTATTTTCAGGAATTTCAATTTCTCTTCCTTTTGAATCTACTATTGTAGAAACCTCTTTTACTTCTTCAACTTGTCCTTTTTCATTTTCTTCATTTACAGCTTGATCTTCTGATTGACATCCAGTAAATGAAAATAACATTGCTACAACTAATACTAAACTCATTACTTTTTTTAACATTTTAACCCTCCTAATTCTTATATGTTTTTATTTTTTTACTTTAGACTCTATTTTTAGAATCCATATATTTAAATAATTTTCCTTAGAAAATTACTAAATATCCTTTAATACACTTAACACAAAGCTTTACTTATATAACTTGTCTTTCATTCTTTTTATGTTGTTTGTATAATTCTCCAACTCATTTAAATCTACAATATCAATAGCTCCTCCTTGGAACTCTCCTGCATCATCACCCATATTTTCTTCCATGAATCCTTCTAATTCTAAGTAATTGTCTTGTATTTCTTCAATTAAACCTTCCTCTGGGGTCCACAGTTCTCGTTTATAGGCCTCTATTAATCTTCTTGAAATTTCTTCTAAAGCCCAAGGGTTATTTTCCATAAAAAACTCTCTATTTTCTTCATTTAATATAAAGGTTTTTGTAATATCATCAAAAATCCAATCATCAACTTCTTGTGTTGTTGCTTCCCATCCATATACTCTACCAACTCTTTTACTAATATCTGCAGCACCTTTATATCCATGATCCTTTTGCCCATCTATCCATTTAGGATTTAAAAGTCTACTACGTACAACTCTTCTTAATTCATCAGCCAATGTACGTATCTCAACATTTGACACTTCTCTTGTATCTCCATAGTATGTTTGTACCTCTTTTTTAGAAAGTTCTCTTGCTGCAGCAGTCATACCTCCATGATTACCAAAGTAACAGCAACATCCAAGTAAGTCATGTTCATCAGATATAACTTTGTTGTAAGTAATATCTACATTTTTTAAACTATTTTGCAATTCACGATATGATTCTTTACCATATTTGTTTTTCCCATAAGAATATCCATTATAATATGTGAATATATCTAAAAAGTCCTTTTCATCTTTCCATGAAGAAGCATATACTGCCAAGTTAATACCTGCAACATAAGTACCAGGTCTTGCTCCAAAAATCCTTGATGCTGCCTGTTCAAATGATAATTCCTTATCTTTTTCCATGTTTTCAATCGTATGTTTTCTAATATAGTTTAATTCTAAAGGCTCATCTAATTTTGCAATTTCTTGCACAGCTTCATCTACTAATTCTATACAATTATAAAAATTATCACGTAAAATTCCAGAAATCTTAATTGTAATATCGATTCTTGGACGTTTTAATTCTTCTAATGGAATTATTTCAAATCCTACCACCTTTCCATTAGATAACCATTTTGGTTTTGCACCAATAAGATATAACAGCTGTGCCATTCCTTCCCCATCTGCCCACATAATATCATTACACATCCAGTACATTGCAATGTCTTCTGGATAGCTATTTTGTTCTTTTAAATATTTTTCTATAACACTATCTCCTAGACGCTTTCCAACTTCATATGCAACCTTTGTAGGAATAGTAGTTGGATCGAGAGTGAAAAAGTTTCTTCCTGTTGGTAAAACATCATCTCTGCCACGAGTTACCACTCCTGCAGGACCAGCTTGGATATAATCACTATTTAATGCAGATATCAACGAATCCATCTCTTTTGATTGACTTAATCGTTCATTGATATCTAAAATCCTATCCTTTTCATCATTTATAATATCAAGTTGTGTCTTATCAACCATTTCATACTCTAATATGTCTAAAGTTTCATCTACATTTTTACCTTCTAAAAATCTTCTCATTATATTTTTATTTATTTGATCTAAATCAAATAAAATGCTTCCGTTATTCTTTTTATATCTATGACAAATTTCTTCCTTGTTTGAAATTAGTTCTTTAAAAGAAACTCCTATTAGTTTACAGACTAAAGATCTTAAAGAGCCTTTTTCAATACCTTCATATCGTACTATAGAATTTAAAAATTCAATTCGTTTGTCTCCCTCTGGAATTTCTCCAAAAATATGTTGTCCATCTTGAATCTGTGTATTTTTAATTAAAGTCAATATACTATGAGCTTGTTCTACTATTTCTTCAAATCGTTCATGATAGTTTTCTAAATTAATTTGTGTGTCTAAATTAGCTTTTTCAATTTCTTCCTTGATCATATGCTCTAATAAATGAGCTTGGGTTTCATCAGACAACTTAACCTTGTCATATTTAGCCAGTAAATTGTCCAACTCTTCTAGTTCATCATATACGCCACCTTGAGTTAATACTGTTTGCATATGATCAATTATTGTTGCAAGTCCACGCCTTTTAGCTATAGTACCTTCTGGTGGATTGTCTGAATTATATAGATATAAACACGGCAAATTACCTGCACAAATATCTGGGAAACAACTATCAGATAGTCCCGTTCCCTTCCCTGGTAAAAATTCTAAATTTCCATGCGTTCCAACATGAATCAATAAATCCGCATTATATTTGTGTTCAAAATACTTATATGTTGCTAAATATTGATGAGTTGGTGGACAATCAGGATCATGTAGTATCTTACAAACTACACCATCACATTTAGGACCAGCACAACCTCTTTTGGGTTGTACACATACAATAGCATTTTTAAAACTTACTCCTGTTACCATTATTTTATTGTCATATACCATTGGTACTGGAACATCATTTATTTCTTCTCCAATAGGTTTCCCCCATGTTTTAATCATCTTATCCCTTGCATCTTCTGGTACCTCATCAAACCACTTGAGATATTCTTCTTTAGATACAAAATCTAGAACTCCACCTTTTTCTACGATTTCTTTAATAGTTGTCCATCTAAATTCAGAAATAGCTTTATGCTCCATAATATTGTCAATTAATTCCTTACCATTAGAAGGAATGTTTTCTAAATCATATCCTTTTTCTTTTAATACATTTAATATACTTGCAACACTTTCTAATGAATCAAGATTAGCTCCACCAGCAACAGTTGCTTCCACAGAAGCACAAGGATTATTGTTTAATACAAATACTATCTTTTTATCCTTATTTGATTTGTTTTTTAGTTTTACCCACATGATCATTCTATCTACTAGCTTGTCTATTCTTGATTGAACAGTTACACGACTCTCAAAATCTCCTTCTCTTTCCATGCCACCAATAAAAATTGGTTCTATAACTCCCTCTAGTTCAGGAAGTGCTATACTCCATGCAATATCTTTTGTTGTTCCATCTTTATCTAAACGCCATTCATCAATTGTCATATTACTAGAAACAACTGGTTTAATAACAGGGCAATTAAGCCTCTGTAACAAACTTATAGAATGAGGTTTTTTATCTGTATTTGTAATCCTACTAGATATAGTCTCCAAAAAGAAACTAGTTAACTTAATCATCCCATCAACAATTGGATTTCCTTCTTTATCAAATAGAAATTTTTCTACTGCATATGCCGATCCTTTTGCTCCTAATTCATCATCTTTTATCGTATAAGAATATATAGGAATTACACTATAACCTTTACTTTCAATATTACGAATAATTTGGATTTCAGGTTCTATATCTTCATTAATCCAATAACCTCTTGAAGTTAAAAGTGCAATTATTCCTTTATTGCTTTTTGGTTTAAACTTAAAATATTCTTCTGTACTTTGAAATACCTCTTTGGTATCAGGATGAAAAATCCCTTCCCAAGGTAAAAATATTGGTTCTCCATATGTGAATTTTTCTCCAAGTTGAGAATTTACAGCATACTTTATCATGTTTTCTAAGTTTTCATCACCACTATAACTCATATACTTATTGCACTTAGAACAAATTTCTAACTGTTCCTTGCTTTTTATTCGACTTGCTCCCTCAGCTCCTAAGTATATAATAGGGATATCTATTTGCTTTACAAATTCCTCAATTTCAGTCCAACAGGAATTAGAGGAGCTAATTTGAAAAATAGCCATATCTGCACTTTTTAAATCCCTATACAAATTATCAATATCCTGTTCTTCACAATCTAATAATTTTGAAGAATACATACATAAATCAATTCGTTCTTTTAATTGTTCTCTTGTTTTTAGCAATAGATTATAACGGCCATGCCACATTACACCTACAACTTTTCTCATACTCTATACCTCCTCATCTAAAATAGAGTATATTTTTTCCATATTTAAAGTTCTAGCGTTTTCAAATGGCAAAGATCTCATCCTGTGTAAAAATACCATTTTCGATATTTCCTTTACATCTTCACGGGTTACATTTTTTCTTGAATTTAGTGCTGCATTAGCCTTTGCTGCTTTCATAAGTGTAAGATCTCCACGATGACCATCTACTTCTAAGCTAATTGCAATCCTTGCATTAGATAATAATATTTCATCTGATATTGATACCTCAGGCAATAACTCTATTGCCTCAATAATTTGTTGACACAACTTTTCTTCTTTTTCGTGATATTTGTTTAAAAAGCCCTGTGGATCTTTATCATATTCTGCACGCAATTTTACAATTTCAACACGTTTTTCTGGATCTCTAATTCCTTTAATTTCAACACTAAATCCAAATCTATCTAGTAATTGAGGTCTTAATTCACCTTCTTCTGGATTCATTGTTCCAACTAAAATAAAGTTTGCAGGATGTGTATAAGACACACCTTCTCTTTCCACTATATTAACTCCCATAGCTGCTGAATCTAGAAGTAAATCTACAATATGATCATCTAATAAATTAATCTCATCTACATATAAAATTCCTCTATTTGCTTCTGCTAAAATACCTAATTCAAATTTTTTCTTTCCATTTTTAATTGCTTCTTCAATATCTAAAGAACCGACCACTCTATCTTCTGTTGCACTTACTGGTAAATCAACTACTTTCATTCTTCTCTTTTCAACTTCTAGTTTCTCACCATTTCTGACTTTTTCTAAGCATTCTTCGCACATAGTGCTTTCATCATATGGATTACATCTGAATTTGCAACCTTTTACCACGTCAATCTTAGGTAATAAAGATGCAATTGAACGTACTGCTGTTGATTTTCCAGTTCCTTTTTCTCCAAATACTAAAACTCCTCCAATTTTAGGATTAATTACATTGAGTAACAATGCCTTTTTCATTTCTTCTTGTCCTATAATTGCTGTAAAAGGAAAAACAATATTTTCTTTTGAAAAATGAGTCATATTTATTTTGCCTCCCTATTTTAATTTCTTATTTCATTTATAACATTCAAGATAGAATTCGCCTTTAAATTATCTATTTTGAAATATTCCGCTCCTAGATTTTTGGATAGTTCTAATGCTATTCCCATCTTCATCATTCCATCCTTTTCAATATCAATTACCATAGAGTTTATTGCTTTTGTTTCCCTAATACTGTTAGAAATAAGCATAAGCTCTTGTTTTGGTTTCTCCCCTTCGACTAATGAAACATTTCCACGACCATCGGTAATAACAATAAGCATAGGCATTATTTGAGGATTTTTTCGTAATTCATTTTTTATAACTTGAACTCCTTTTTGTAAGCCATCATTTAAAGGTGTTCTTCCACCAGTCTCCATAGTTTCTAATAGCTTATATGCTCTTTGTGCACTACTTGTCGGTGGAAGTATAACTTTCGCCTCTTTTCCACGAAATACAACCAACGCAATCTTGTCTCTCTTAACATAAGCATCCTTAAGTAGTGAAAGAATAGCACCTTTTGTTTCTACCATCCTCTCATTTGCTCCCATAGAACCACTTGCATCTACAACAAAAACCAATAAATTGGCCATTTTCCTTTGACGAACTTTTTCTCTAATATCTTCGTTTCTTATGGAAATAGCCATTCCTTTTTTATCTCTTATTTTTTGAAATGGGGCGGCTGCTCTAATAGTTGCATCAAAAGCTATATCATCATTTGTCCTCTCCATAGTACTATAAACATATCTACCAGACTTATGAGGTGTTCTTATTTTGGTTCTTTTCCCATTTCCATTTCTTGCTTTCTTATCAGACCTAAATCCAAATTTACGAACCTTAAATTCTTGTCCTATTCCAAAAACCTTAGTTTTGAGTTTTCCCTTTTGTTTTTTTTGTGATTCTTTTTTATTTTCATTCTTATCATCATCCTGTCCTTGATTATCTTCTTGTTTTTGCTGATTTTGATTTTCGTTATTAGTATCTTTGCCATCATTAGTGTCTTCTTGTTCCTCTTGTTGCTCTTCTTGTGAATCATCAGGTTTATCTTCGTTGTTATTTTGATTTTGTTCTTGCTCTTGCTCTTTATTTTCTTTCATACGATGCATTAATGCAAAATATGCGGCTTCCTGAATATCTTCTTTTGTAATAAATGCTCTACCATCCCATGCAGCTATTGCTTTTGAAGTTTCTCTCATAATAATATCCCCACGATGACCTTCAACATTTGCTTCCAAACAAACATCAACTATACCCTGTAAATTTTCTTCAGAAACAATAACTTTGTCCAAAAGCAACTTTGCATTATTTATATCTTCTCGTAACCTTTCATTTAATAGAACAAATTCTTCATAAAATTCTTTTGGATTATTATTAAAATGCTCTATATTTTTCATGATTTTTACTCTTTCTTCTGCTATATTGGATGATTCTACATTTACAAACAATCCAAATCTATCTAAAAACTGTGGACGCAATACACCCTCTTCACTATTCATAGTACCAACTAAAACAAAATCACTATCATGTGTATAAGAAATCCCTTCTCTTTCTATACGATTCACTTTATTAGCAGATACTTCTAATAGAATATCTACAATATGATCCTGTAACAAATTGACCTCATCTACATACAAAATTCTATGATGTGCTTTTTTAAATAAGCCCTCTTGAAAATGTACTTTTCCAGTCTCTAAAGTTCTCTCAATATCAATAGAACCTACCAATCTATCCTCCGTAATATTTAAAGGTAGGTTAATGATGCTTTGATTTAATAAATCGCTTAAAGCCCTTACAATTGTTGACTTTCCAGTTCCTTTTTCTCCATTTATTAAAACTCCACCAATCCTAGGATTTATTATATTTAAAATGAGAGCTTTCTTCATTGATACTTGCCCAACAATAGCTGTAAACGGATAAATATAGCTTTTCATATAGCATTCCTTTCTGCTCATAATTAAAACAATATATGTATTCTGGTATTACTATCTATTATATACAAAAAAAACCACAAAAAAGACTTAATCAACTTAAGTCCCTTCATGGGTCTATTTTTACAATTATTAAGCCCCTTCATGGGGCTAATTTTATGTTTATTAAGTTGTTATTAATATCTATAAATAAATAACTACTTTTACGTTTTGAAATCTTCTTGACTTCAATTATGTTAACGATAATAACATAATTATTTAAGTATTGTCAAGTCATTATATTACAATTGTGTTACAAATGAAAATAATGGTTGAATTTTCCCAAAAATAAGAATAGAATAGAAAATGTACTAAATAATAAAGGAGGTCTGGATGATGAAAATGTTAAGCATAGCACTAATTAAAGAAAACTTAAGTTCAAAATCCACGACCTATGATCGTTTTTGATTAAATATATAATACATTAGAATATCAAAAACCATAGGTGTGGTTACCTATGGTTTTTTTATGCACATTAATGAAATTGCCTATATTTATACTTTTATGCTGTTTTATATATATGGGGTTTCGTATTATTGCATGTTATAGCCATGGGTATACTGACTTACTAGTCTAATAGCCCATGGCTATTTTGTTTGACAGGAGGGATATTGTGAAAGGACTAAAATCGATTTTTAAATTTATGAAAGGAAACAAACACATTTATGTTCTAAGTATTGTATCTATTATTTTGGCAACATTCTTTACAATACTAGGACCACTATTAATAAGACTTACTATCGACTCTATCATTGGTAATGAAACTATTAATAAAGAAATACTTTTGAAACTAGTAGATTTTCTTGGAGGAAAAGAATATCTAAAAAGTAACATTTGGATAATAGGATTAATACTTATAGGTTTGACAGCTTTAAGAGGACTCTTTTTATATTTAAAAAATACTCTTTCTAGCAAAGCCTCAGAAAATACTGCAAAAACTATAAGAGAGGAAATGTATGATCATATACAAAGACTTCCTTATGAATACCATGTAAACGCAGATACTGGAGATTTAATTCAAAGATGTAGTTCAGATGTAGAAACTATAAGACGTTTCTTAGCAGTTCAACTAGTAGAAATAGGCGGTGCTATTTTTACTTTGGCAAATGTATCTTATGTCATGTTTAATTTAAATGTTAAACTCGCATTTGTGTCTATGGCTGCTGTACCAATTATATTTATATTTGCCTTTGTATTCTTCTCAAAAATACAAAAAGTATTTCTTGAAACTGATGAAGCAGAGGCAGAACTATCAACAGTATTGCAAGAAAATTTAACAGGTATTAGAGTTGTAAAAGCATTTGCAAGACAAAATTTTGAAATTAAAAAATTTAGTGAAAAAAATGAAAAATTCAAATATTATATATGCAAAATAACTAGACTAATGGCTTGGTATTGGTCAATATCTGACCTTATTTGTATGTTGCAAATAGGAGCTGTAGTTATAGTAGGTAGTATGTGGGCAGCTAATGGAGAGCTATCTTTAGGTACATTGGTTGTATTTATTACCTATGAAGGTATGCTACTGTGGCCTGTTAGGCAAATGGGAAGGATACTTACAGATATGGGAAAGTCAATAGTTGCTGTAGGGCGTATTGAAGAAATACTTAATGAGCCTATAGAAATTGCTGAAGAAAACTTCCAAAAACCTAATATAGATGGAAATGTTAGTTTTGAAGATGTTTACTTTGAATATGAAAGTGGAAAGCCTGTGTTAAATGGAGTCTCCTTCGATGTAGAGAAAGGAGAAACTATAGCTATACTTGGACCTACTGGTTCTGGTAAAAGTTCATTGGTACATCTTCTTCCAAGATTGTATGAATACAATATGGGTTCTATAAAAATTGATGGTATAGAACTGAAAAATATAGATAAAAAGTGGGTTAGAAAAAATATAGGTTTAGTTCTTCAAGAACCTTTTCTATTTGCCAAAACTGTTAAGGATAATATAAAGATTGCAAATTCTAAACTTGAAGATAGAAAAGTATATGAAGCAGCAAAGATAGCTAGTATACACGAAGATATTGTATCTTTCGATAAGGGGTATGACACTCCTGTAGGAGAAAGGGGAGTTTCTCTTTCTGGAGGTCAAAAACAACGTATAGCTATTGCAAGAACTATAATCAACAAATGTCCTATAATTGTTTTTGATGATTCCCTAAGTGCAGTAGATACAGAAACAGATATTGCTATTAGAGAAGCACTGAATAAAAGGAAAAATAAATCCACAACTTTTATTATCTCCCATAGGATATCTACAGTAATGGAAGCAGATGAAATCATAGTAATAGACAAAGGTAAAATCGTTCAAAAGGGAACTCATGAAAGCTTAATAAAACAAGATGGTCTATATAAAAGAGTGTATAATATTCAAAACTCAATTGACCAAAATGTTGAAAAAGTAAATATAAGAGGATAAGAGGTGGTATTGATGGATGAAATGAAAGAAGAAATAGAAAATGAAAAAATTAATTTTTCATTTTGGAAAAACTTTTTGATATATGCTAAGCCGTATAAAAAAAGCTTTATATTCTTAGCCATTGTTAATGCTGGAGTAGGTTTAATAGATGCTCTATTTCCACTTCTAAATGGTAAAGCCATAGATGATTTTGTAGTCAATGGAACTACCGCTGGTTTGGGGAAATTTGCAACAATATATATATCACTAGTATTGATTCAAGTAGTAAATGTATGGTTTTTCATAACTACTGCAGGTAAAATTGAAGCAAATATAGCTTATGATATAAGAAAGATTGCATTTGAAAAACTACAAGTACTTTCCTTGTCTTACTATGACAATAAAGCTGTTGGTTGGTTAATGGCTAGAATGACTTCTGATATAAATAGACTTAGTGAGACAATATCTTGGGGGCTCATTGACTTTGTTTGGGGATTTACAATGATGATAGGTATTATAGTTATAATGTTTTCATTAAATGTAAAACTAGCACTTATCACTCTTGCTATAATTCCTCCATTGGCCATAATAAGTGTCTATTTCCAAGAAAAAATACTTGTGTCCTATAGAAAAGTAAGAGCAATTAATTCAAGAATTACTGGTGCTTTCAACGAAGATATATCCGGTGCTAAAACTACTAAGACATTAGTTAGAGAAGATGAAAACTTACAAGAATTTACTAAATTAACTAGTGAAATGAAAGAAAGTTCTGTAAGGGCTGTAACTATATCTTCTATATATTTGCCTATAGTATTGTTATTAGGAAGCATTGGTACCGCTCTTGCACTTACCTTTGGTGGTAGGGGTGTTGCACTTAATTTAATAAGTTATGGAGTATTAGTGTCCTTTATTAACTATACTGTACAATTCTTTGAACCTGTTAGAGAAATGGCTGCTATATTTGCTGAAATTCAATCAGCACAGGCTTCAGCTGAAAGAGTTTTTTCTCTAATAAATGAAGATTTAGAAATTGAAGATAGTGTAGAAATAACAAATAAGTATGGTGATTTTATTAATCCGAAAAGAGAAGTTTGGCCTGATCTAAAGGGAGAAATAGAATTTAAGAATGTTTCCTTTTCCTATAATACTGGAGAAGAAATTTTAAAAGACTTTAATCTCCATGTAAATCCAGGAGAAACCATAGCCCTTGTAGGTGAAACTGGCTCAGGAAAAAGTACTATAGTAAATCTTTTATGTAGATTTTATGAACCAACAGATGGGGAAATATTAATAGATGGTGTTGACTATAGAGAAAGACCTCAAATTTGGCTTCATGAAAATTTAGGATATGTTCTCCAATCTCCACATCTTTTCAGTGGAACTATAAAGGATAATATAATGTATGGAGATCTAAAAGCTAGTGAGCTAGATATAATAAGAGCAAGCAAACTTGTAAACGCTCATGATTTCATAATGGAACTAGATAAGGAATATGATACTGAAGTTGGTGAAGGAGGAAATCTCCTTTCTACTGGACAAAAACAGCTTATATCTTTTGCTAGAGCAGTACTAAGAAATCCAAGAATATTTGTACTAGATGAGGCAACTTCATCTATAGATACTGAAACTGAAAAGATAATTCAAGATACTATACAAAAGGTATTGAATGGAAGAACTAGCTTCATAATAGCTCATAGGCTTTCCACCATTGTAAATGCTGATAGAATACTAGTAATTAAGAAAGGTAAGGTAATTGAATCTGGAAATCACAGAGAACTAATGTCTAATAAGGGTTATTATTACAGACTATATACAAATCAATTTGTAGAAGAACAAAGCAAAGTAATATTAAACTGAAATAAAAGCACCTTAAAAATAAGGTGCTTTTATTTATATTGATAGTTTTTATTGTGTAAATAGATAATGAATAGAAAAAATAAAAATCCCATTATATATCCACCTAAGACATCTGAAAACCAATGGACACCTAAATAGATTCTACTAAATCCTATAAGACCTATGATAATAAAATTTCCTAACCAAATTAGTATTTTTTTGCTTTTATCTTTGATATTTTTAGTAAATAAATAGGTCATAGTTGTATAAAAACACATTGATACCATAGAATGACCACTAGGAAAACTATAGCCACCTTGATGTATTAAAAAATAATTTATAGGCCTTGTTCTTGTTACAATATGCTTTAAAATTGTATTTAATAAAGAACAACCCACTGTAGAAAGTATAAGTGGAACTATATTTTCTCTATATCTATACTGAATAGAAAAAATAAGAATTGCTAATCCTGCTAGTATGAGAAAATATGTAGAACCAAAAAAGGTCATACCTTTCATAAATGTAGTCTTCATAGGGGTAATATTTTTATGTACGATTTCCATTACTGCCTCATCTATCCAAATACCACTTTCCTTATTTTTAGCTAAAAATGCAAATATGAGAAAAACAATCAATAGTATAGCTGCTATAAAAAATATGCTTTTTTTTCTTTTCATTTGTTCTTTCTCCTTTTATATATAAATGTCTATAATACAAATATAGGATAAATAGTAATATACTATCTATCCTATATTGATTATACCATATTTATATTATCTTCTCTTTCTTGGTCTAGCCATATGAATAGCTTGATCATTTAATCCTAATGTTGCTTCTTGAAAGGCTTCACTAAGTGTAGGATGAGCATGAATAGTTTTAGCTATATGTTCTACATTTAACTTATTGGCAATTGCCAATGCTCCTTCATGAATTAAATCATTTGCATGAGGTCCAATAATGTGAACACCTATAATTTTATTGTTCGCATCAGCTAAAACTTTTATAAATCCATCTGTTTCCCCTAGAGTTAAAGCCTTTCCATTAGCTCCAAATAAGAATTTGCTGGATTTAAACTCAATACCCTTTTCCTTAGCTTCTTCTTCAGTAAGACCAACATGAGCTACTTCTGGAATACAAAATACACAATTTGGATATACATCTAAATTGATTTCTGGCTTAATTCCCATAAGTTTTTCCATTACATATACCCCTTGACTAGAAGCCACATGAGCAAGTTGAATACCTATATCATTCACATCTCCAATAGCATATATCCCTTCTACATTGGTTTCAAAGTCATCATTTACATGAATTCCCTTATGAGTATATTCTATCCCTATTCCATCTAGATTTAATCCTTCAACTACAGCTCCTCTTCCTGAAGCTATTAGTACCTTATCTCCTACTACTTCTACTTCTTTATCTTTTGTCTTATATTTAGCAACAACTCTTAGTTTGTCTCCTTCTTTGATTATTTCCTTTGCTCTAATATCCATATATACATCTATACCTTGTCTCTTAAGATAAGGTGTAATTCTCTTTCGAACTTCCATATCTGCATTTTTTAACATCCTTGATGCAAGTAGTATTACATTAGAACCCAATCCATTGTAAATACTTGCAAATTCAACACCTATAACCCCTGCACCTACAACAATTAGTGTTTCAGGTATTTCTTCCATATCAAGTAAATCATCGCTTGTAATAACTCCTTCTAAATCAACACCTTTTGTTTCTGTCATTTTAGGTTCTGAACCAGTTGCTATAACAATATTGTCAACAGCTATTTCTCTTTCTTCTCCATTGTCACATTTAACCATTATGGTGTTCTTGTCCTTTATTGAAGCCTTTCCACTTATTAATTCTATATTGTCATAAGATTTAATAAGACTTTCAATGCCTCCCTTTAGTTGATTTACTACTTTATTTTTTCTTTCCTGTAGAGCCTTGCCATCTAAACTATAATTTTCTACAGTTATTCCAAACTCTTCACTTTTTTTAAGAGTTGACATTATTTCAGCATTTCTAAAATATGTTTTAGTAGGGATACAGCCCCTGTTGAGGCATGTTCCCCCTATTCCTTGCTTGCCACTTTCAATCAAATAAATATTTGCACCTAATTGTGCTCCTCTAATAGCTGCTACATATCCTCCAGGCCCAGCTCCTATTACTGCAATATTTTTAACCAAAATAAACACCTACCCTTCGTATTTAAGTATTGGATTCCTTGCCGCTCTCGTTTCATCTATTCTCCTTACTGGGGTATTATGAGGTGCTTCTTTTAGTTTTTCTGGGTTTTCTTTAGCCTCCTTAGCTATTTGCTTCATAGCCTTCACAAATTCATCTAGTGTTTCCACACTCTCTGACTCTGTTGGCTCAATCATAATAGCTTCATGAACAATAAGTGGGAAATAAACTGTTGGTGGATGAAATCCAAAATCTAGAAGTCTCTTTGCTACATCTAATGTAGCCACTTCTAAGGTATCATCCTTAACGCCACCTAGTACAAATTCATGTTTGCATACTCTATCTATTGGAAGATTGTAATCATCCTTTAAGTTGGCTGCTAAGTAGTTAGCATTTAACACAGCCATTTCACTAGCCTTTTTAAGTCCATCACTACCCATAGATAGTATATATGAATAAGCTTTAACCAATACTCCAAAGTGTCCATAGAAATCTTTAACTTTTCCTATAGTATTAGGTCTATTGTATTCAAGATGATATTTATCTCCATCTTTCTCAACTACAGGTACTGGTAGGAATTCTACTAGTTCCTTCTTTACTCCTACTGGTCCACTTCCTGGTCCTCCGCCACCATGTGGAGTTGAAAAAGTCTTGTGTAAGTTCAAGTGAACTACGTCAAATCCCATATCTCCTGGTCTTGTTATGCCCATAATGGCATTTGCATTTGCCCCATCATAGTATAGTAGTCCACCACAACCATGTATAAGTTCAGCAATTTTCTTTATATCTTTTTCAAACAAGCCTAATGTATTTGGGTTTGTAAGCATTAGACCTGCAATTTCATCACTTAGAACTTCTTTTAAGCTATCAATATCTACTAATCCATCTTTATTTGATTTAACTTCTACTACATCAAATCCTGCCATTACTGCACTAGCTGGATTTGTACCATGAGCAGAATCTGGTACTATTATTTTAGTTCGCTTAGTGTCTCCTCGTTTCTCATGGTATGCCTTAATAGTCATCATACCAGTAAGTTCTCCATGGGCACCAGCAGCTGGTTGAAGAGTTACTCTCTCCATTCCAGTGATTTCACATAGAGATTTTTCCAAATCATACATAAGCTTTAGTGCACCTTGTACTGTCTCTTCTGGCTGATATGGATGAATATCTGTAAATCCTTCAAGTTTAGCCATATCTTCATTGATCTTAGGATTATACTTCATTGTACAGGAGCCTAATGGATAAAATCCTGTATCTAATCCATAATTTTTATTTGAAAGATTAGTATAATGTCTAATGATATCTACTTCGCTTACTTCTGGAAAATTAAGCTCTTCTTCTCTCAAATAGTCAGTTGGAATAAATTCACTAATGTCAGTTTCTTGAACATCAAGTTCTGGTAGTTTATATCCAACCCTACCTGGTACTGATAGTTCAAAAACTAACTTATCATACTTTTTCATTTTATCCCCTCCAATACGTTTACTAATTTATCAATTTCTCCTTTGGTCCTCTTTTCTGTAACACAGTAAAGAATACCACCTTTATATTGGGGATAATATGTGTCTAATAGGAATCCTCCTAATATATTGTCTTTAAGTAGTGTATCATTTATTTTATCTCCTGCTATATCACTAGTTACTGCAAATTCTTTGAAGAAAGGTTTATCAAATAATGGTTTGTATTTGCCTGTATTTATCATACTGTTATATGCATAATGAGCCTTTAGTGTACTTTGAGTTGCTACTTCCTTCAAACCACTCTTACCCATAGCTACCATATATACTGCACTAGCTAAAGTGTTAAGTCCTTGGTTAGAACAAATATTTGATGTTGCCTTTTCTCTTCTTATATGCTGTTCTCTAGCTTGAAGAGTAAGTACAAAAGCTCTGTTTCCATCTGCATCAATAGATTCTCCTACAATTCTTCCTGACAACTTTCTCATATTCTTTTGTGTTGTAGCAATAAATCCTAGATAAGGACCACCAAAATTAAGAGGTAATCCAAGAGATTGACCTTCTCCTACAACAATATCTGCTCCTAGTTCACCAGGGGATTTTAATATTCCTAATGATATAGGGTCTACGCTTACCACTAACATAGTTTTCTTATTACTATGAGTAATTTCTTCAACAGCCTTAACATCTTCAATTATTCCAAAGAAGTTTGGATTCTGAACTATTACTGCTGCTGTATTCTTTCCTATGTTTTTTTCTAACTCTTCTAAGTTTGTAACTCCATCAGTTTCATCTATTTCAATGACTTTTAAACCTTGAACATGAGCATAAGTTTTAAGTACTCTTCTAGAATCTGGATGTACAGTTTTAGATACTACTATTTCATCTTTTCTAGTGATATTAGTAGCCATAATAGCTGCTTCTCCCAAACCTGAACCAACATCATATAGTGAAGCATTTGAAACATCCATACCTGTCAAATTTGCTATAAGGGTTTGATACTCAAATATATATTGAAGTGTCCCTTGACTTATTTCTGCTTGATAAGGTGTATATGATGTATAAAATTCACTTCTTGATATAACATGATTTACTATAGAAGGTATATAGTGGTCATATGCTCCAGCCCCTAAAAAGCAAGTAAGATCATTTGTAGTTTTATTTTCTTTTGACAATTTAGTAAGGATGTTTCTTACTTCTAATTCAGACATTGAATTTGGTAAGTTTAGTGGCCTATTCAACTTTAATTCATCTGGAACATCACTAAAAAGACTATCTACAGATTTAGCCCCAATAGCTTCCAACATCCTCTTTTCATCATCACTTGTATTAGGGATATAAGGATACATTTTATTCCTCCTCTGCAAGGTACTTCTCATAATCTTCAGAATTCATTAAATCATCTAATTCACTTGTATCGCTTAATTCAATCATAATCATCCAGTTTTCATAAGGATCTTCGTTTAATAGGTTTGGTTCATCTTCTAATGCTTCATTTGTTTCTATTACTTTTCCGGAAACTGGCATATATATGTCTGCAGCAGCTTTAACAGATTCAACAGCTGCAAAAGCATCTTCTTTTTCTAATTCGTCATCTACGCTAGGTAATTCTACATAAACAATATCTCCTAATTGTGATTGTGCATAGTCTGCAACTCCTACATAGGCTTTATTTCCATCTACTTTTATCCATTCATGATCCTTTGTGTAAAGTAAACCTTTCATAACTTTCATTAAAATTACCTCCTTAAATTTGTTTTTATTTTTTATCTTTGATAAAATCTTTTATTTATCACTTGAGCTTTAACAGGTTTATTTCTTATTATTACATCAAATTCAGTTCCCTTTTTGGAGTATTCTATATCTACAAGGGCTGTTCCAATATTCTTCTTTAGTGTTGGAGCGAAATAACCTGTAGCTACATAACCAATTTTGTTTCCATCTTTCTCTACTTCATATCCTTCCCTTGGAATACCTCTCCCTATAAGTTCAAATCCTACAATCTTTCTTGTAAGATTTTCATTTTGTTTTACCAATGCATCCTTACCTATAAAATCTTCTTTATTCAATTTTACAAAAAACTTAAATCCACCTTCTATTGGAGAAATATCTTGAGATATTTCATGACCATAAAGTGGAAGACCTGCTTCAAATCTCAAAGTATCTCTACATCCTAATCCTGTTGGTTTTATTCCGTACTCTTCACCAGCTTCAAGTATACTATTCCATACTTTTACAATTCCCTCTAAAGATGAGTAGATTTCAAATCCATCTTCACCTGTATATCCTGTTCTTGAAACTAAGCATTTTGTATCTGCTACCATTATATCTTTTTTTAGGTGGAAAAATTTTATGTCAGAAAGGTTTTCATCTGTCAATTTAGATAGTATTTTCTCAGCATTAGGTCCTTGAAGAGCTACTTCTCCAACCTTATCAGATATATTTTCCACTGTAACATCAAAATCTTTTACATTGTCTTGCATCCATTTAAAGTCTTTGTCTGTATTTGATGCATTGATTACTAATAAGTATTCTTCTTCACCAATTTTATATACCAACAAATCATCAACTACACCACCATCTGGATAGCACATAAATGTATATACTACTTGATTTACTTCTAACACACTAATATCGTTTGTTAAAAGATATTGAAGATAGTCTAGTGCTCCTTTTCCTTTAACTGTTACTTCTCCCATGTGGGATACATCAAACATACCTGCTTTTGTCCTTACAGCCTCATGCTCAGCTATAATTCCTTCATACTGTACAGGAAGTAACCATCCTGCATAATCGACAATCTTACCACCTTGTTTAACATGTTCGTCATATAAGGGGGTTTTCTTTAATTCCATTTATACCAACTCCTTATCTATTTATATCTTTATATTTTTACCCTTATTAGGGTATTTATAAACAATTTTTAAAAGTATGGTACAAACATTCTATTGTTAATATTTTTATACAATAAAGGCTTCTATGTTACTATATAAAAACAGAAGCCTTTATTGTTATATTTTTCTCAATAATATTATACACTATTATTTAAGAATTAACTATTATTCAAGTATAATTTTTTTAATTTTTATTTTCTATCTAAATCAATCTCTTGAATTTCAAATATCCTTAAAGAACTTTTTACATCTTCTTCAAGAGCTAATTTCCCATATTTGTCAACTTCATTCTTATCCTTTGGTGCATGATGTAAACTTGCAGGTCCTGCTATACATCCCCCTGTACAAGCCATCCCTTCAATAAAGTTGCCATCTAGTCTGTTTACTTTTGCCATCTTAAGTGCCTTGTCACACTCCTTAATCCCATTACATACTACTGGTCTAAAGTCAGTTTCTATTCCTTCATCTTCTACCACATGTTTTACAGCTTCAGTTACTCCACCACTACGAGCAAATATCCTTCCAAAATAAGAAGCATTGTTAAGATAGCCATCATTACAGTTTTCCAAGTCTATCTCCGCTGCATCTAGCATAGCAGCCAACTCTTCAAAAGTCATAACATATTCTATATCCCCTTCTAAATCAGGCTCCATCATTTCACGTTTCTTAGCTACACAAGGTCCTATAAATATAACTTTAGCCTTAGGATCTATATGCTTTATAAATCTGCCCATAGCAATCATAGGTGATACAGTATTAGAAATCTTTCCTTCTAGTTCAGGATAGTTTTTCTTTATATATGCAACAAAAGCTGGACAACAAGATGTAGTGACTAATCCTTTATCGTCAATTGTCTCTGCAAATTCCTTTGCCTCATGTAATCCTACCATATCTGCACCTAATGCAGCTTCTACTACATCATAAAATCCTAATTTTTTAATACCACATACAACTTGTTCAATATTTGCATAGGTAAACTGACTTGCTATAGCTGGAGCTACAACTGCGTAAACATGAAGATCATCGTTGGTTTTAGCTTCTTTCAGTAATTCTATTATATCAACTATATAGGATTTGTCCATAATAGCACCAAAAGGACATTGAGTAATACAAGCACCACATTGAATACATTTTTCATCGTCTATCATAGCTTTCTTTGTTTCATTGTTAAAAGTAATAGCACCTGCATTGCATGCTCTTCTACAAGGTCTCATAATATCAGCAATAGCATTATAAGGACAAGCTTCCTTACATCTTCCACATTCAATACATTTACTTTGATCTATATATGCCTTTCCACCAATATGAGTAATAGCCCCTCTTGGACATGCTTCCGAACATCTATGAGCTAAGCACCCCCTACAAGCTTCCGTAACAAAAAATCTATCAACAGGACATTCATCACAAGCAACTTCTATCACTTCAATGATATTTTTTCTTTTTCTATTTCCACCCATGGCTATATTTACTCTGCCTTTGGTTATTTCCCTTTCTTTATATATACAACATCTAATGCGTGGTCCTGGACCTGGATCAATAATAAATGGAATATTATCTTTTTTTTCATCTAATGTACCATCCATTGCTAATTTTGCTACTTCCCTCAATACTTCATACTTAACTAATTGAACATTACTTTCAAATTTCCTTACTTTGTCCATGTCTTCCTCCTTAATTATACATACGTTAAACTTACTTTTGTTCCTAACTTCTCCATTGTCTTAATAAGTTCATGTACTATTTTCAACTTAATACTTAAATCTATTGGAAAATCTGGATTTTGATGAGCAGGATTTACAGCTTTCCCAATCCATAAGTTCAAATGTGTACACTCTTCAATTAAAATTTTTGCTAATTTAGAAGCACCATCTTCTTTATTAAAACTTTGAGATAAATTGTCTCTATAAGGGGAATCAATATACTTATTTATTTTTTCTATTGTTTTATTTAATGTTATAACCCCTTCGGTTACAAGATCAATTCCCTCTATTTCAGCTGTTGGTGGTATTTCTGGATCAATAAATTCCATGTTGGGGATTACTTCCTTATTTAATTCTCTTGCTACGATCTTGGCTGCTGTTCCCCCACATACTACCTTTTTGCCTGAACCTTTCATGAATTTTATAATTGCTTCCCTGTCTTTACATAAATCTTTAGGTGGTCCAGTAAATAAATCTACTATTTCAGGTTTTCTTATTTTAATTGATACTACGGTAGTATCATCTCCGGGTTTGTCCATATATAAATATTGACAAGTGTCAACTAAATTTCTTGAAATTTTCCTAGCACTCCTTTCATTTCGACTATTTCTATTCAAATATTCACCAACGTTCTTCCACTGCCATCCAAGATTCAAAACTCCACCAACTCCTGCATGAACTACCCCATCACTTATTATAACCAAAAGGTCATCTATTTCAAGTTGAAAATTAGATTCTTTTACCATCGTCCCATTTATCAAAGTTTCTTTCTTTTCAAGTTCTAATAGTTTACCATCTCTAAATAAGTATATCGGTGGATTGTCATACTCAGCTACATAAGCTTTACCATCATCAAATATCTCAGCTATAGTAAAAGTGGAATATGCTAATTTTCTAGCTTTACATACAGGTAGTGTATTTATAATAGTATCTACAGTTTCATAAATACTTGATCCTTCTTTTAACATAGTGATAGCAATTTTAGATGTAAGAGTAGAAAGAATATTAGCTTTCACCCCACTACCAAGTCCATCGGCCATTACAACTATAATCTTATCTCCTTGCCTAATTATTTCTACCTTATCACCACATAATTCTTCTCCATATTTATTTATACTATTATAAGCTATATCCACAAAACAAGTCATTTTACATCACCATCTTCAATGACTAATTCTTTTAATTTTGTCAATACTACCTTTGTTTCTGCTGTTGTTTCTCCAAGAAGTCCAGCTATTTCTTGAGCAACTCTCATCTGTTTATCTATAACATCTTGAGCTGCATTTAAAGTATTCTCCCTTATCTTTCTAAGTTCCTTCTTATCCCTATCTGATATTGTCACATCAGTCATAATAACAAGCATTGCTCCCTTATTTTGAATATTTATTATATTTTGCAAAAATACTACTCCATACTTTTCACAGTTTACCTTTTGTACTATAATATCTTCTTTCGTATCTCTAGCTTTTTCAAATATACTATCATCAAAAATTTTCGAAATAGGATAACCAATAATATCTTCTGCAGAAATATCAAATACCTTTTCACATACTGGATTAAATTCTAGCACATTTAAATTATTATCTATGACAAATATAGCATTAGGGCTTCTTTCAAATACATGATTTGATAATCTTTCTGCCTTGTTGTTAATATACGGAAAACACATACTTATTTCAGCCATTCCTTCGAGAACAGCTCTTGCTTTTTCTCTACAAGTAGAATATCCACAAGCACTACAATTTAACTCATCTTCTATACTATATTTATCAATTGATTTAAGAACATCTCTTATTTCCTCCTCTGTAATCTCAGGTCTTGGAAAAGATTTATTGAAAAATAATTTTCTAAAATCAATATTTTCTGTAAATTTTATTTGCTCATAAGTAAAACTTGTATCCCTAGACTTTATATAATCTTTCATCCTTTTTTCTCTTCTATATCTATTAAAATTATTTTTAAGAATACATGGCCCATTGATACAGCCTCCACTGCATGTATTCAACTCAACACAGACATTCATTGTATCTTTCGAGCTCATTGTATCTAAAAAATCTATACATTCTTCAATGCCATCTACACTAACTAAATCATATCTTAAATCATTTTTATCTTTTATAAAATTTTTTAATACTCCTCCTGCTAAAGCATAAGCTCTACCTCTTTCAGTAGATCTTTGATCAAATGGAGTTGTCTTTTTTTGTGACAATATTATTTTTTCTTTTGAAAGCCATTCTTCTAGTTCTTGGAATGTGAGAACTGCGTCAATAAAATCGTCGTTTTGGGGTTCATCTACTTCCATCTTCTTAGCTATACATGGTCCTATATAAACCACATAACTATCCATTCCATAAGTATTCTTTAGCATTTTCCCATGGGCAATCATTGGAGATACTATGGGAAGCATATATTCAATAAGAGATGGATAATACTTTTCAATTAAAAAGTTAACAGAAGGGCAAGTGGTAGTAATAATATTTTTATATCTATTTGATTTTAGTTCACATTCATATAGAGAAGATACTATATCTGCTCCTATAGCCGTTTCCTCTACATAGCTAAAACCCAATTCTTTTAATGCAGTAACTAATTGTTCACCTCTATCTAAATCAAAAACGCCAAAATAAGATGATGAAACACTTGCAACAACTTGTCTACCTTCTTTAATAGCTGATTTTACAGAAGGTAAGTCAGTTTTTATTCTTATTAAATTTTGTGGGCACTCTATAAAACAATTCCCACAGTATATACATCTTTCTTCAACAATGCTAGCTTGGTCTTTTTTAATTTTTATAGATTTCACTGGGCAAACTCTTAGACATTTGTAACAATATTGGCAATTTTCCTTGTCTAAATTCAAGGTGACCAATCTTACAACCTCCCAACTATATGATTGTCAAAGAACTCCTCAGCATTACTTTCATTAACAGAATATATTTCATCTTCTTCATCTATTTTTACTGATACTGCTTTTGCACATTCTCCTAGACAAAAGGCAGCTTTTACAACTACAATGTCCTCTAGACCCCTGTTTCTAATAATATCTTGGAAACTATTTATTACATTATAAGAACCTTTTATATGGCAAGCACTTCCTATGCATACATTTAAAGTTACCATTGAACCCCTCCTCCTTATAATATTCTCAATAAATAGTATATAATTATGTTATTTTTTTATCAAGTTTAAACCTTATTTTAAATTGTTAATAATTTTAAATACTTATTTTAATAAAAATTCAATCCACATTATCCACACTATCCACAATTTCAAGTGGATAACTTATGTAAACAACTTTTTTAGTATTTCATCGTAATTAAAAGAGTTTTATTTACATAATATTTTTTTATCCACATTGTTAAATATAATCCACAGTAATTATCCACATAAAACTATTCTAAATTACTTTCATTAATATATTTCATAATTCCTATATATATGGCCCAGGCTATTTTTTCTTGGTACCTATCATCAGATAACAACTTTTCCTCCCTAGAATTGGATAAAAAACCACATTCAATAAGTATAGATGGAACTTCAACTTCTTTTAACAAATATACATCTTCCCTTTCCTGGGGCATTCTCTTATTATCTGTATCTAAGGCCCTTCTTAATTCTTCTTGTACTATTATAGCTAATTTTTTACTTTCTTTACAGCCACTTTTATAAAAAGTTTGAGCTCCATAGTATTTTGATTGTGGAAAACTATTTAGATGAATGGTCAAAAAAATATCGCATTTGCCTCTATTTATTATCTCTCTTCTTTTTTTCAAATCCTCTGTTTTTTTCTGTTTTGTAGAACCTAAATTCTCTGTATAAAGTCCTTTTTTATCGTCTCTTGTAATAACTACAATGCCTCCACTTTGCTCGATAAATCTCTTTAGTTTTAACGATATATTTAAGTTTATTTCATTTTCGCTTATTCCATTTTTTCCAACAGCTCCTGGATCAATTCCCCCATGACCAGGATCAATACCAATTACTTTAGTTGCCATAAGTGAATATGATGAAACAACTCTTTCTTTTATCAAAAAAATAGAAATTAATACTATTATTAAAAGTATCAAGAAGCAATATAAGTATTTGTTCTTTATATATATAATTTTCAAAACAAATCCCCCCTAGACTATCTCAAGAATAGTATATTAAGGAAGGATTTGTCCTTATTACAAAAAAAATAAACACTGGAAATCCAGTGTTGTCCAGTTACACTAAAGTTTGCTTGTAGAAAATTCGCTGTATATCTTTCTTAATCAAACTTTGTTAGTCAATAATAAAATAAAACTTAATTTATTAGGATTTATTATCTGAACTATTATTTTTATATTTCATCATTGCATATATATTAACCATAGGCAAATTAATAGGAGGCATACCTGATAATGAGGTTACTGAAGTAATATATGCTCTTGATATTTGGGATAGTGTTGCTGTTCCATTTACTTCTAGCATTTCTTTAAATTTATCTATAGAAAGTTTACTCTTAGAACCAATAAAGTTCCCTCTCATTTTTAAATGAATTTTGAACGATTCACTTTCTTCGATTTTTCCAGTTAAATTCACAATAAAATCAACAATCCCTAAATAACCGTCTTCTAATTCATTACAACTTACAATTTCATAGTCCATATCATAATCAACCTTTATTACTTTATCTTTTGTATTGAATAAACTATTTTGTATAGAAAATTCGATTACTTTATTGTTTAAAAACTGAAAATCAGCCATTATTTTATTTGTTTTCATTATGCAGCAAACCCCTTTAACTCTTCTAATTCTTCACATAACTTTTTATTTGTTTCATTAACTATCTTCTCTTCTTCTATATTATATTGAATTAATACATCAGTATGTTTTTCCTCAAAAGTTAATTCAAATTTCCAACCTAGTTTTTTAGAAATTTTAAATAAAAATTCTATCGAAGGATTATATTCTCCACTTTCCAGTTTTGAAACCATCGCCTGTGTTATGTCTAATTTATTAGCTAAGTCCTTCTGAGTCATATTATTATCCAACCTATAATTTATTATTTTACAAGCAATATCAACAAGCATATCAGATAATTCAAATTCTTGTTTTGTTTCCTCATCAACATCATTAAAAATGTCCCAAGGACTTTTTAAAATATCGTTTATTGACATATTTCTCACTCCTTATTATTAAGAACATTTATTATTTCATTTTTTCTAACTCTAGCAATTCTTTTACCGCTTTCATAATCAGATTTGTTTTTTTCCTCAAATACATTTAACAAGATTGCTTTACCATTTCCATTAATATCAATAAAAGAAAATAGAATTCTTATATTTTTTTCACCAAATAGTCTAATACTATATAAGTTATCTTCGTCAAGTAACTTCTCAAATAAATCACTATTACCAAGAAAACATCTTGTTTTTAAACCTTCCAAAAATCTTAGACTCTTTTGGTATTTACTCAAAAATGTTTTTTTATATCCACTACTTTCAATAATATCTTCCAGTTCATTATTTAAAGTATAATAAATTTTTATATATTCAGTCGGATATTCTGAATCAAAAGGATAAATAATATTATCAAGTACTTTTTTCTCGTTCACTATTTAGTATCTCCCTTTAATAACATTATATAACTTATAAGTTATATTTGCAACTTGTTTTATATTTTTAATCTCTCTTAAAGGAAATTTTATCATAAATTGCTTAATAATTAAAGTAAGATGCTTTTTATGGTAACTTTAGTTTGCTCATCCAATGACAAAGCCTACTCACCTTGAAAGTTAGTGATTGCAATGTCCATCGCCCATAATGATATTTGAATTACAAAGTTTGCTCGTGGATAAACAGGCATAATTATACTTAAATGTAAATATGATATTCATAGGATGGATATCATATTTACATTTTTATGTATATTGATTTTACTTTGATGTGGGGAATTATACTAGACTTGGTTATATGAAAATTATCTGACGAGCAATTATTTTCCACAAATAAAATGCGCCAGGCTGGTTTCCCAGTCTGATGCTCGATTTCTTTCGTGAACAAACTTTGTAATTTTGAACATACTTTTGTGTATGTTGACAATGAACAAATAAATCTATTGTAATAAATTATAATTAATATATTTAGTTATTAATAAAATTTTTCCTACATTATATATAGGGTATTTTATTGGCCTTAATATCAGGTGTTTTATTTGTTGTCTGTTCTTATAGATTGTATTATTAAAATTGATTATCCCTCTTGAACTTCTTTATCTTGTTTTATTATTAACTTTATTTCCAAGCATTTGCCGAGAACAAGAAAATATATAGGTGTTAATTAAATTCTAATTCTTGTAGTAATAGTTTGCTCTATTCTTTCTCTTACTTTATTATATATTCTTAATTCATCATCTTCACTTTCTAAAACTGCTACTACAGCATATTTTTGAGGTTGGTTTGACCAATTCATCTTCGAGTTTACTACTAAGTATAAATTGTCATTGTTATTAAAATTTGTATCTCTAGAAAACTCATAAATAGATTTTTGTAATGTGCCTGCACCCCTTAAATTCGAACCGGGTTCTAAAGAACATTCATATTTCTTTTCTATAGATAACGGTTTATCTTTACCCTTTTGTGATTCATATGCACTTATTACCTCTTCCATACTTACCCCTTTTATCAGCCTATAATCCATTGAAACACCTATATAATCCAATCTTGTATTTCTAACTGGAGGATTAAATGCAAGAGAGATAATTACCCTCTTCTTCCCTGCTGCTTGTCTAAATTCTTCCGGTAATGGAACTTCAAATATATGCATATTGTCAGGATTTATTTTATTATTATCAGATTTCATATCTGCTATAAGCACTACTCTATTTTCAAATGATTCTAAGCATTTATCTATATTAGGGAATCCATAACCAATACTATAATACAGTGCCTTATTATAATTATTTTTGTTTTGGTATATAAATTCTTTCTCCAACTCAGTTTCGTTATCTACAACATTTCGGACTTGTTGTGCAGTTTCTTCTGGAATATTAGCAGAACTTGCTATTATACACCTCAATAGATTATTGGATGCATCTGGATACCTATTTAAAATGCGGGCAAGTATATGAGAAATATATGGTGCAGCATAACTTGTCCCAATATCCCAAGTAAATAACCCTTCATTGTCATTATTAAAAAGCAATTTTGATAAACCAATATTATTAGTAGGTTTATATCTCCCAGAAAAATCAATTTCTATTCCTCTATCACCACCATAAGCAATGAAATCTGGCTTTATTGCATTCATTACTCCTGGACCTATTCTTGTTATACTGGATATATCATTCCTTTTAGTTACGTTTATTTTAGTAAGTCTTTCAGGGGAATTAATAATTTCATCAGATACTGAAATTGCACCTACAGTTATTGAACTTGCTGAATTTGCTGGCTCGATTATTTTAGATTCTTTAGTCTTATAAAGATAGTTTGGATAAGTTTCTTTTATGTTATTATAATCATTACAAGACTCATATTGAAAATTTCCAGTTGATACAACAAAGACAATATCATATTTATTTTGTAACTCGTCTAAAATACAAGCCCAAGCCTTAGGCTTACCACAATTAAAAATATAATTACTATCTCCTTGTGACAAATTATATATTCTACACCCATATCCATTATAAAAATATTCTACTATCTCTTTCATTTGATTTGGAATTAATTTCTCATAGAATTTCGTATACTTAGTGTACGTCATCTTAAGATAAGGTTGTTGTTCTTTTGGAAAATAGGATAATAATTCTTCAAAGGTAATTTCTTTGTCGCCATAAAGCATTATTGCATCATTTATATCAGAAGATAAATCTCCCAATTGACTTTCTATTTCCTTGATCCATAAATCCAATGTATCAGTATATCTGCCATCGTGTATCTTAGCATTGAAAAGATAAATTTCTGGGACAAAATCATCATCGTGTTGAAAATCTCCATATTCGCAAATTGATGCAACAGCTGTTCCGTGTCCATCATAGTCATTTGAATTATCTTCATAGTCATCAGAACAATAAAATGTCTTAGAATCACCAATTACACCTCTAAATAATGGATGTTGCATAAAAATGCCACTATCAACAACACATATAGAATTTGACTTGTCTGGCTTCAAGTTACTAGTGTCAAAGTTTACATTGTCTATAGACAGTTCTTTTATTTCTTTAATCTTCTGATATTGAATACGAAATTTTGGTACATTTTCCACTTTATAGATTAGAGGGTGCTCTAATATTTTATCTAATATGTCATTATTTAATTGAACTCTTGCTATTACAACGGATTCCCCTACATAAGTATCACAAGTTCTCGCTTCGTTTTCAGATATGAAACTTCTAAACTCTTCCATTTTTTCCTTAGACTTATTTACCGTATCAAAAACCCATAAATAGCAATCTATGTAGTCTCCAGTATTCAAATCTTCTATTATAACCTCATCGCCTACTCTATCTTCCCTTGACCAGCCACTTATGCTTTTTATAATAGAAAACAAATCTTCATTTTGTATTTTAGTTTTAGCAATTACTCCATTTTTATAATTCTCTAATGCCTCCATAAAATTAACAAGTCTCAAGTCATCCGAAAATAATACTTGTATCTCTTTTGTTTCTTTGTTTATAATCTTAACACCAAAATACTCTAACTTTTCTTCATCTTTTTCTTGTAGAGTATATCCTGGTTCTAATTCCAATTTCATTACTAAATAAGGCTGGAATTCAAACTTTTCACTTTTATCCAAGGTATTTTTTATGTGAACATCTAATGAATTTTTAAGAAAGTCTGCTTGTTCAACATTATATTTTGTAGGTGGTGGAGTCCCATATCCACGTCTTTTTTTCCTTTCCCTATCATCAATATTAACTTTATTGAATCTTATGTGCTCCATTTCTTCCCCCCTAATTAAGTAACTCAAAACAAATAATTAATCCATTGATTTTCCCATTACTTTCTTCCTATCTTTTTCTTTTAAGACTATTTTTTCAAATAATAAATCATCAATCGTATCCAAGTCATTTAATACTAACTTTTTAACAGCCTCATAACATATTCTTTCTATATCTGCAAATGATAGCCCAACTAAGTTGTTTATATGATGGTCAATATTCAACCCCGTATGCGAATAATTTCTTAACTTCAACTTAATAAATTCCTCTATATTATCCTTTTTAGGCATATCAAAATATATTATTTCATCAAATCTTCTCCAAAGTGCTTTATCAATGATAGTTTCGTAGTTCGTTGCGGCGATAATCATAGTATCTGTAGGAAAATTATCTATTAACTGCAAGAAACTATTTACAACTCGTTTTAATTCTCCGTGCTCTGAACTAATCGATCTACTTTTCCCTATTGAATCAAATTCATCAAAAAATAAAACCCATTCTCCTTCCTTAGCAAAATCAAATACCTTTCTTAAATTAGTTGATGTTTCACCTAAGTATGATGAAATAACACTATCAAATCTAGTATATAATAGTGGCAACTGTAATTCATTTGCTATTGACTCTGCAGTAACTGTTTTTCCGCATCCCGGTGGTCCACAGAATAAAATTTTAGTCTTTGGGTGTAATTTATACGTTTGAAGAATTTCTTTTTTTTCAAATTCTATAATTATATCTTCAATCTTTTCTTTATTTTCTGGAGTGAGAATAATATCATTTAACAAAACTTTAGAAAACTTCATTTCCACAAGTTGAAAGCCAGTTTCTTTATCTGTTGGCAATTGTCTATTATTTATATTTTTGCTCTTATTAATGGATAAGGTATAATTATCATCAAATAAAATTCTAGATAATTTGTCAGCAAGTAAATAATGATTTTTTTTCTTTTCTTCCTCTATAATATCATATGCTATTTTAGAGAACTCCACTTGATTATTTTCTTTGAAAGCCTTAAATAATCTTGCTAAATTATCTCCTGATGCCATTGTACTCACCCCTCTCTGAAAAAATATCATTAATTTATTTTCTCGCAATTATTTATATTAAGCAACTTTATATCATTATACCATTATGTTGTTTTCTTACCAAGTTTATATATAAGTATACTATTTCATTAATTGCTTCACTTTATTTTTTTTACTATTGATTCTTTTCATTTATATCAATATCAGAATTCTCTTTTAGAAATGTATAAATATCATCAATAGTTGTCTTTATATGATCTAACTTATCATCTGTAATCTTATCATTTTCAGTAAGAGTTTTAATTTCTTGCTGTATTCAAATTTGGCTTTGCTTGTTCACAAGATATTCTTCTGATATCGTGAACATAGCCTTTTTAATATCTGAGAGATCGTTATACAAATCTTGATTTGCAGTGCTATTGTTTTCTACAGCAAAACTAAAGGTTGATATTATAAAAATTATTAATAAAAGTGATATTGACGATATCATACATTTATAACTAGTAGTCATAAAGTTGTTTCTTTTTAAATTATTTAAATAGTTATATTCGATGTTATCTGAAATCTGTAATCTGTAATCTCTTTTCTTGATCTGGTAATAAATAATCTTCATCCATTATATAGACTCCCTCAAGTATACCTTTAATTTCTTATTCTATAACCATTGTGATTTCAATATCACTATTACACTTTTGACATCTTCCCTTGTTCCCAGAAATAATCTCTATCTTTTCGACTGTTTTACATATTGGACATTCATATTCAATTACTTTCCCTATATTTTGTTTAAGTACAATTTCTGGATTTTTCTTTAAATAAGCCTTTAATTCACTATATTTTTTAAAAGTAGGCATAATACTCTCCCTTCACTCACATCAATATATCTTTAATATTTCTATCGAAACATTTTTAATGAATTCCTTAGTTTTTTCTACATCATATGCATAATCTGCACTCATCTTTTTTCTTAATGTATCTGGCAAGTATTTCTGATATTTAGATAGTGAAATGTCCGGTACACGCTTGATTAGTTCATCATAAATATTATTAAAATAATCCTCATCGTTTTTCATATTGTGAATTCCATCTAAAATTTCTTTATCAGTTGGTCTAAAATCTTTATCTGCCACAACTAACTTAAACCCACTCCATGTAATACTTTTGATATCAATCATTTTATTTATGAAACTTAAAGAGGTGGCCAATGTATAATTCACACGGTTTCCTGCATAGGTGTAAAAGTGATACCCATCTTTAATTTCCTCGATAATCACTTTCCTGACTTTAAGCCCAAAAGCCTTCTCTTCATACCTAATTTCATTAAGTATGTTTTTTTCATAATCATTTAGAAACGGATAATCTTCATCAGTGCTTATTACTTTGAGTATTTCCTGAGATAACTCATAAGAATAAAAGCCTTCTCCACTCATCCACCTTGGTGGCAATGCTGTTTTTGCTTCGACTACGTGTATTATTGATTTATCATAATCAATCTTATCTGTCTGCCAATACTTACCCGCTAAAATAAATTGAAAATTATCTCCCAAAGCATTAACAAACCATCTTTCTAAGGTACCTATGCTTCTGTTTCTATACTTAACTGTAAATTCCTTATTGGTTTCAAAGGCAGAATATAATGTCATAAAATTTTGTCTTCCAAAACTTTTTTCGGTTTGAGTATCTACATAAATATTATTTCTTTCTATTTGAATAAATTTCTTATCTATCATATATCCTAGAAGTTCTTCATATTCTTCTCTACTAATTTCTGAAAATGAGTAAACCCATTTTAACACATCAAAAACCCTATCTTTATTGATACCTAATTCTGCAAGTGACATAGTTAAAACTTGATAAAACATTAAATCATATGATATTTTACTAACATATACATTTTCAATGAACCCTTTAATTGCAAGATTCAATATAGCAATTGCTAATATGAACTTATTCGGTTTTGTCGGGAAAAATACATAGTGAGCAATTGTACCTTTTCTTCTTCCTGTTCTTCCCATACGTTGTAAAAAAGATGAGACTGTATTTGGAGAATCGAGTTGTAAAACAATATCAAGATCGCCTATATCGATTCCTAATTCTAATGTACTAGTAGCAATAATACAAGCATTATTGCCAATCTTAAATTTTTCCTCTGCCTTTTCCCTAAATCGTTTGTCTATTGATGAATGATGAACAAAAGTTTCTATGCCATTATCCTCAATAGATTTTTTTAACCCTTCTGCTGTACTTCTACTATTTGAGAAGAATAGAGCCTTCTTCCCGTAAATTCTCTTACATATTTCTTCACCAAAATCCTCGTTTTGCTGGATAAGTTTAATGTCTATAAGTTTTTTACTATGTTTTTTAGGAGGATCTACTATGTTTAGCTCTCTATTACTACTTCCTTGCATCCATTTGCCAATAGTTTTAGGATTCCCTACAGTAGCTGAAAGTCCAATTCTTTGAATATCATACTGTGAATAATCTTGTATTCTTTCTATAAGTGCCATTAGATGAACTCCTCTTTCACTCTCAGCAAAAGAATGTATCTCGTCAATCACAACAAATCCAATATTCTTAAAGAAATCACTCTTGTCTATTTTTTTATTCATTAAAATAACTTCTAAGGATTCAGGAGTAATCATTAGTATATTAGGTGGATTCTTAAATGATTTTATCTTTTCATTAGATTCAACATCTCCATGCCATTTAAAGACACTTCCATATACAAAAGAAGAAAGATTATTGAGTCTTTCTTCCTGATTGTTGAGAAGTGCCTTTATTGGAGATACATAAATTACTGACGTTCCTATTATATTTTCTATATGAATCATATGTAGAATTGGGAAAAAAGCCGCTTCCGTTTTTCCACCAGCTGTAGGTGCAAGTATTATAACATTCTTTCCCTTTATTATTTCAGGTATAGTCATTTCTTGAACAGGTGTTAATTCTCGCCACCCTAATCTATTAATTATCTTTTCTTTTAAAGGTTCACAAAGCATATGAAAACTTGACATATTCATCACCTAAAAATTAATAATATGTGCAGTAGTATTCTCAACTGTCTCTGCCATTGTTCTGATTTCATCATTGAATACGAACTGCTCTACTGGTACATAATTGTCATACATTTGGCTCTTATCCAGTATATCTACTAATGTTCTTAAAAATCCTCTTGGTCCAATACTAATTTCTCCGCCAAATCCTGTCGCCATATCATCAATTAATTTTTCTATAAAAGAATCACTGACTTTTTCATTTGGAGTCCAAGAATATACCTCACCGTGAATACTCCTAACTTTTTTTGCAACTTCATTTAATTTCTTCTTATTGAGCCCCTCTAAAAACATTACAGGTTGTCTTAAGTTTTTAAATGTTTTATCTCTTTCTACTTTAACTCTTTGATATAGTGGTTCTAATGATTTAAAACCTTTTTCACTCTCCATTAAGTCTGTAGTCCCAGTATACAGGAAAAAACAACTTGGAAAGTTATTCTTATCTGCTTCATCTATAAAGAATCTAAGATTTTCATATGCAGCATTACGTGTATCTGCTCTAACTAGTTTCTGTACTGTTTCAACTTCATCAAGTATAATTACAAGTCCATGATATCCTGCGGATTTTATCATATGAAGTAATGCCTTAAAAAATTCAAATGAATTTTCTCTAGTTACCGAACCTGCTACATTCAAACTTTTCTTTAACTCTAGTCTTACATTCTCCCCTTTAAGCCATGCAATCGCTCCTTGAGATAAAATATGATTCCCATCATATTTTGCTTTATAAAACCCTCTAATTGCATTAGCAAAAGAAGCAGCAATAGAACCAACTACCTGTAATTCCTCATTAATCCTTTTATACATTTCTTGTTCAAATTGTTCTCTGTCTTCTTCAGGATCTATTCCTTCTATCTCAACTATCTTATCTTCTATATTTAGAAGCCACTCTTCAAGAATAAGTGTAAAAGCCGGAATCTTTTTATTATCTGGTATTCTCATACCATCCATAATTTTTCGATAAAGTTCTTCAAATTTATGAAGGGGAGCTTCTTGTGATATAACCACTGAAGAAACCACAAATCCTTTATCATATGCCATCTCTCTTACTGCTGTACTAAAAAAAGTTTTACCAGAGCCATAATCTCCAATAACAAATTTAAACGAAGACTTGCCTTTTTGCACATTATCAAGTTGTTTTACAATTTCTGATAATTCATCATCAATACCAACTGCAATATTCTCTGTCCCTTCCGAAGGAACCGTACCATTCCTTAGAGAATCGATAATATCTTTTAGAATTTCGTTCTTCAATGTATCTCCTCCAATCTATCGTGATTAAGCCTATACATAATCAAATCACCCATAGCAGATTCTTCAATTATATCTATTCCGTCCTTCTTTAGTTTCTTGATTAGCCTTCTTATTATTGCACTTACCAAACCTGCTGATCCTGTTTTGTTTATTAATATCTTTTCAATATCTCTATTACTTATATTTTGATTCTTAAATCCATATAATGAAGTAAGTATAATCCTTTCCTTTTCACTTAATTTAAAACTTAACTTTAATTCCATATCTTGGTCTAATTGCAGTGTCTCTGAATGTGTAAACGATGAAGAATTTTTTCCTGTCTTAATGAAATCTTTCTTCGCTACTTTTACCTCTGAAATTACAAATGGTACAATTACTTCTTCAATACTTGCTCCACCATGGCTATAAAAATCCTTTTCTCCCCCTCCTATAAAATATCCTTTATTGTCATATGATAATGCAATGCTATCTTTGATATTTATACATCTACCTACATAAGCTTCTCCATTAGTTTTTAAATATCTTGATTTAACACTTACTATTCCTTTTTGGTCTTTCATATTAACATATTCATCAACACGCATTAATCCGTGATCTGAAGCAATTACTATATTTGAATCTTCAGTAATCATTTCTAATAGTTCTGTTATACTATTCTCAAAAACCTTTTTTTGCTTATCATAAAATATAAAAAAATCTTCTGTTGCCTTATGTCCATCTTTATCAAACATATTGAATATCAATATGTTTATTTTTTTGTCTTGTAAAATTATCTCTTTTAACTGTTTCTCTTTTTTTACACTTTCTGACTTTGTAAGGAAACTAGTATCTTTCTTATATTCTTTTAGAATATTGGAATATATTGCTTCTCTTGAAACTGAAGTAATTGTTGGTAGAAGAGCAAAAGAACTTCTGTATTTTGTTTTTCTTTCAACAAAAACTTTTTCAAAATAAGGTTTAACAACATATTCCCATGCATCATATCTCATACCATCAAAGATAATAATAAATGTCTTCTGAGAATCTAAATTGAGTATATTAGAAATATCACTGTTTAACAAAGGTCTTGATACCCCATAAGGACTATTACTCCAAGAATCAAAATTATCTTCCAAGAATCGAGCAAAACACTCCCTATACCTATTTAATATATTACTTACACGCTTATCTACCAAAACATATCTATGCTCTTCAATTATATTTTGTTTGTCCAAATATCGTAGTTCCGATAATTTATATTGTAAATCATAAAGGTGATTCCTATAGAATAACTCCCATTCACTATAACTACTCATATTATCAGCAAAATTTATTTGCTTTTCAGCATATTCAATTTTTTTGAACAGGTTGACTATCAAATCATATAATTCTGTTAATTCTCTAACATTTTCAGTCTTATAGTTCACTCTTTCTTTAATTAGTACATTTAATTCATAAAGGTTATCCAAATTATACTTAAATACTTTTTTTAGGCCTTCCAAATTATAATCCCTAAGTGCAGTTTTAATACTATCGAGAATATTAATTAGGGAACCAGTTCCCTCACGAAGTATGTCCTTATAACTATTTTCGTTTGAGAGAATATCTATTTTTGCATTTAATATTAATTTTTCAGCCCAATCCTTCTTTTGAATATAATATTTCTTATCTTTTTTTTCTATAAGATTTGCAAAATCCACCAGTTTATCTAAACGTAAATTAAAAACACTTAATTTATCATAACTATCTTCCAATACAAATTTTATGTTTTCCTCAGAAAGTATTTCAAAACTATCTAATCCACAGCATACCCACAGGAAACGTTCAAATTCATCAAACATATTCAAGTCTATAACATTTGCTAAAAGAGAACCGTATTCTGAAAATATCTCTTGAACCAACTTTTTTGCATTAATCTTAAATTTGAAGTTTTCAAGTCCACCGTATAAATCCATTACATCTCTATAATACAAATAACAATCGGCCTCGTCATTTATATGAACAGCATCTAACTCAAGTAATGAGGATAGAACAACTTTATCAGTCTCATGTTTTTCAATATTCCTTTTTCTAATAAGTTTTCGATAATATATCAATTCATTAAAATTCTTCTTAATATCTATACTATTGAATTTATTGATTTGTTCATTCCATTTAATATCTTCTTCAACGCATTCAAGTAATGCTTGCATAGTAATCTCTTTTACTTTTCCGTCCTCAGATCGTTTAATAAAATCTAATAGTTTTTCCTGTATCTCCTCATTTTTTAAGATTACTATGTAGTTATTATCTTTGCAGCCCTTTATGTCTTCATACATAGCCCTAAAGACAACATTTTCTTCAGCAAAAATAACTTCGTAAGGATATAGATATAACTCTATATCCTTAACATCATCTAATAGTTTATTCTTATCTTGTACTACTAATAGATGGCTTTCTAAATTAGTCATCTTTTCTAAATATTTCTCAAGATAGTATCTATACATTCCACTCATAATAATCACCTAATTATCATTTCTCAAATCAGTAAACTTAATATAAAGATTTGGTTTAATATCATCTTGTCCCTCAACTATTTGAATAAACTTCTGTACCATTTCTTCTTTAGAATAAGCCTTATCTTTAAAAACCTCTACTAACTTGTTAATATCTCTTTGTATAAAATTAATATTTACCTTTAAGGCTTTGTCAATAAATGGTATGATTTCGGGATTTACTGTCAAAAAGGCTTTATAATTATTTGCTTTATTATCGTCAAGAGGTATCTCATACATTTTTTCTACTAACATAATAACATCTTTTTTATCTCCTATTTGTTTGAGATCATTAATATACTTAAATACCTTCTCCTTATTGGCTTTTGTATTTAATTCATCAATATAACCCAATATGGCATTTTCTATTGCAGTATCAAAATCATTCCGACTATCAACATATTTCTTCTGCCCTAGTTTAAAGTGACAGATACAACTACTTTCCCCACTATTAATATGTTTTAACGGTGATTCCTTACACTGATTATCTAATTGTCTATCTATATCATTTTTAATATTGATATAATCATAATCCATATTGATCCTTTCAATAGCACTTAATTTCGATAGGAATTTAAAATTATCATCTTCCAAAACACTTCTCAGTTCTTCAAACTCTTCTTTATTGTTTTCTCTATTATGCTCTTCAACATAGAGTGAAACAAAGCTATTCTTGAAGATATCAAATTTTTTATTTAATTCAGTTGTAACAGAACCAAATACGAACTCATCTCCATTATTTAGAAGATTAACTATATCTTCATACTGTTTAATTAGCGGTTCATATTCCTCGTTATCAGAAATATACTCTCGATACCCTTTAACTAATACATTGACTTTTCTAACACCCATAGGGATGTCTGATTTGAACCATTCTACTATCTTACCAAAGTCGTCATATAGACTTTCTAAACTACCACTAGTAATGATATCCTTGTTTTCTTCTATGAAATATTCTAAACCATCCTTAGAACCATTTGCTTCTACGATATCTTCTAATACTCTTTTAATTGTATCAATTATATCATATGTTTTAGTGAAACAGTCATTTCCTATATCTAAAGGCTTTCTAAAATTCGATATTTCAAATAATGCACTATTAATTTTAAATATGATTTTACTTTTAAAATCTATTAAATCTTCCCAAAGTTCTTCTTGGAATGAGAGATCTTGCTGCTCAAATTTCTTATCAAAGAAGAGTTTTGTTATTCTCATCAAACCTTCATTATATTTTTCATCAACGAATTCGCCCATTTTAAACTTTGATACGGAAGTATTTAAAGGTGCTTTTACATTAGCCATTCCAATTGGCATATCGTTCTTTATAGGTATAAGAAAACCCTTTTTTATCATCATAGCAAAAAGAATCTGAGTCACATTTCTGTCAGGTCCAAATATGGATTTTCTAACTTTGTTGTATAGATTTTTATAAATTATCTCACTCTTATTTTCTACATTTTCTATTATAAATTTTACTAGACCATTGTTTTTTGAATCCACACTAAATTTAAAGTAATCAATTTTAATATGAACTTCACCGAATTTCTTTACTATGTTTTTAATTATATTTAAATCTATTCCTGTTGGATCTGTTTTTCCTCCAAAAATATAATTGTTAATAAACTTATTAGTTGTGTTATCAGTTAGCCCAAAATTTTCATCAGGGCATATTAGTTTATTACTACTATAAACTTGTTGTAGCACAATACTCATAACAGTTTTAATTATATTAGTTAATGACTCATTACCATAAGACGAAATATCGACATCTAATTTCCCGTCTATGTTAAAAAAGTTTCCAGTTAAATAAAGGCTTTTTAATATTTGAAAAACTTCATCTTCCAAGTTTAAAATCTTCTCTTCTACTTTCCCTAATAACTGTTTGCTCTCTTTAGAGTTTGTATCTTCATAATTTTTCTCATATTCCTTATAAAGTTCTAAATAAGCATAATACTCCTTTAGTCTTTGTAACTTTTCTCTTCCCTCTTCTCTTTCTAGTTCATCTGATGGCAACCAATATACTATAGCCCTTGATAATCTCTTTTCAATTTCTTTTGAAGATTCATCTTCATAATTAGACCACATAGATAACAATGTTTGCTGCTTAGTATCACTACTCAATTCTTTTAGAGATTCATCTATAAAATCCTTTTGCTTCTCATGCTCAAAAATTGTTCCAATATATAAAAAGAAATCATTCTCTAAATTTTTTATATCATTCAGTGCCTTTGACAAATACTCTTTTGATCCAATCTTTCCTAATTGGTTGAATAAAAGAACACCTTCCCTTGCAGTATTATTCCAATTAATTTTATAAGAAGTAGGTTCATTAAAATAACCACTTATATTCAATGGTTCTTGAGTTAATGTTTTTACAACCTCAGGAACAATAGAAATCACACTTTCTCCTTCAATTAACCCCAGTTTTTTCTTCATATCTTGATTAATTTTTGTTGAAAGACTTACATCTTTATTAATATAGTATTTGTTGTCTCCTACATTACTGTCGCTATTACTTGGGTCAATTTCTATAAATCTCCCTTTATCATACATCTTTAAAAGAATTCTATTTACTTTTTCTTCTGCAAAGTCCCCTTGCATCTTAGGGTATTGAATCATATCTGTTAAATCCTGAACTGTATACTCCTTCTCCAAATCTAATATTTTCAAAAGTGTCATAACATCAATCATTTTGCAAGCGGTTTCCCTATCAGTATCATTATCCTTAAATAACTCTTTGACTTTACCATTTCCTAAACCTTCAGGTCCCATATAGTAAGAATAAATAGTCTCAAAGTATTCCCTCTTATCGCTTAATTCTCTAATTCTCTCTTGAAAATGATTCAGTATTCTATCTGGAGTCACTAGTTTTAAAAAATCCTCATCCATTATCCCTTTTGTTTTTCCGCCCTCGTCTAAATTACCTTTTACTTCACTTAATACAAAATCAACTATTGATCTTTGTCTCGACAGGAATCGAACAGACTTTGATAGAATGTTCAAGGTTTCAGGGTGAAGAGGATATACTTGTTGGAATGTCTTCTTATCTACTTTGTCAAAAGCATTATATTTATTCTTTAACAATACATAGGCTTCTTCAATTTTTTCTGGTTTTTTCTTAATGATAAGCCTTTGATCTATTATTTCTTCAACATCATCTACTTTTAATGTAAACTGATTTTCCGTTGGAAACCTATCCTTCATTAAATCATAGACATCAGGTACTGTTATATCATTTAAAGAAGATAAAAATGCTCCTACAATCCAAGCAGGAATAACTTTTCCATTTCTCTCCTTTTCAGCATTTTCCAAGAATACTTTAAGGAACAACGCATCATTTCTTGCTCTAATTCCTCTATCATTTAAATATTCTGAGAGCTCATCGATTAAGACAAGTATCCCATCATAGTTTTCTTCATCTAACCATTTATAAAGATAATCTAATCTATCTTTTCTACCCCTATTAGGATTGAAAAAAGTAATTTCATACTTGTCTATAAAGGCCTTTATCAATTTGGTTATAGTCCTACTACTCTTCATCTTTGACTTAAAATCAGCCCAAGTTAAAAACATACCTTTTGAGTCTATTCTTACAAATTCATCTACTTTTTTTTCATAATTGCTATTAGCAACAATAGCCTCTTCAAATTGTTTTATATAAAAACTATCATCAGTAAAAGGAAACCCTGTTATATTTTCTGCAGCACTAAAAAACATCTCTTCTAATGAAATTTCAGGACCACCCTCTTCTGCCATAATAGGTACAACGAAAACCTTCCTGTTTTCAAAAAAAGTTTTTGCTTTATCTATAGATTCACTTTTACCTTCCATGATATTAAACGTATCATTGTATTTAATAAGCAATCCCAAAACAGACATAAAATGAGACTTACCACATCCAGGAAGTCCTGATATAAGAAACCCATGTCCTTTATCCTTAAAATTAGTTATTTTGTAGAAGAAATTGCTTAGGTTTCTTTCAACACTTTCAGTAATAACATATCCATTTAATAAATTGTTAAGTTTATCTTTATCTGCGTTATCAGACATGTTATCTGTAAGTCTAACAATCTTGTCAATTTGAGGTACTTCAATAATTTCTCTAATCTTCATTTCCTTATCACCCCTAATTAATCAACTCTTATATATTTATATGCTAAAAGTGGTAAACTCTTTTCATATTCACTTGGTACAACTATGATAGCAGTATTATCTTTTAAGGTAACTCTATCAAGTAGCCTTATCCATCCAATATACTTTTCAGAAAGCAAAAATTCCATATGATCAAAGACTACCAGTTTATTATCCTTATACTTTTCTTCTATAAGTTGGCTAAAAAAATCTTCAGCATCTTCTCTAAATTCTTCTGGATATATTTTATATGTATCTAAATATCCATCAGCAATTTTGTTCTTAATATACAATCCAACATCCACATAATGGCCATCTGAATCTTGTCCAAACCAACTAACTAAACATTCCTTAACCAATTTGGTTTTCCCACTTAAATGGTCACCAATTATGAATAACATTCTTCTCTGTCCCATGCTGTCTAGTATATTCTCAATACGTTCAATCATTTTTAATCACCTTTTCTACAAGAAGGTCTAGCGAATCGTAAGCAAATTGATATTTAGAATTCCCACCCATCACATAATGTTCAAGATATCCTTGATCTAACATCCATTTTAAATGTCTCTTTTTCATTAACTCACTCATTATAAAATATTTGAAGGTATCACAATTTAAAACTAATTCTTCTTCCGGCATTTTATTTCCTTTTAACTTTATAAACTCATAGTATAAGTTAAATAGAATCCCTTTATTTGAAGATCTAATGTTATTATTTAAAATGAATATCTTCTTCTTTGTACTTTCATCCTTTTTAGAGTTCAATATCCCAAAATCCTCAAGGATTGTATTAACTACACTATATGTCTTTTTAATAGAACTTTCTTTTGCATTAGGCATTGCTGCTTCAAATATTTCTGCTAATTTATCCGACTCAATTTCTTCTGGTATAGATCCATCTGAAAAACCTTTGACAATTTCACCTACAGCATCTGATGTTTCACAAACTATAAAATAAATGACTTCTTTTTTGGTTTGAAAACTATCAGCACTATTAATGAATTTCAAAAGTGGAGTATATATAATTTCGTCCCCTTCAGTTTCTATAAATCTTTGAATGAATTTATTACGATATTTCACCGTAGTCTTCTCGCCAAATGGCATTATATCGTCCATATAGCATTTTAACTTTTCTATATTTCTTTCGTATTTAATAAACTCAATTCCTTTTATTGTTTCTTCTATAGGTATTTTTTCTGATAATGATTGTATATTCAATTTTTCACCCCTTACTTAAAGGTTTTTCTAATTTTACTTTCAATAACTTCAATATAATCTTGTTTATCTTCTATATCTAAATCCTTAAATAGTTTAAGTATATCTTTTGCTTTCTTTTCATTTGGGTTATTTATCGTATATTCTTCTATAGCGTCTAAAAAGTAGTTTTTATGGATTTCGTCTGACCATTCTGCTAATCCATAATAGTTTTTATCATAGTATCTAATAAATGTTTTTTTTATATCTTGATTTAACTTGGCCTTCCTGTATGAACTCCACGAATAACATTCATTATTTATTATGCCTTTAATTATATTAATAGATTTCTTTGTTGTTTCTCTTCCCTTGAGAAAGTTTGTCAAATCATAAAAATTAAATAAATCTTTTTCTAATTTATTTTTTATCTGATTTAATTTTTGGCTTTTCTTATCAATAAATCCATCCTTAACAATTGTAATAATTTGATTACTTATATATGTTTTTAAATTGGAGAAAAATTCTTCTATAATATTCTGTTCATCAAATTCGTTATTAATTTTATCTTTTTTAATTAGGTAATTTTCAATATATCTTTTTGTATCCTTATCTATAGCGTAGAGTCCGTAAATCATTTCATTTAATTCTTTTTCTAGATTAGTTAATTCGCCTTTAAGTATTATTAATTTTCTAATCATTTCTTCTACTGCCTTAGAAATATCATTAGATTTAAAAATAGCATTAAAATCTATTAGTTTATAAATATCCTTTTTAATTTTAATAATATCTTTAACAACATCTATAACCTCTAATTGCTGGTCCTTATCAACATCTATGATTGGTATATTACTTAGTGGTTCTGTATAAAACTCAAAGTTTTCCCCTTTCTTTTTACAATTTTTTTCTAGCCAAAACAACATTAAAAGAGAATTTAAAATCCCTACTATGAATAAATAATCATAGTCAAGACTGTTTAAATTTATATAAAATACATCAATACTAGCATAGTAAGGAGCATCTACATATGAAAACTTCGAAACTTTCCCCCTATATGGAGTTACAATCTTTGGCCCATCAAAATTTGTGTTCGGTCTATATCCATATAAAGCATACCATTTTCCTTCTTTATCTGCTTTCTTTAATGCAAAATTTCTATATCTATTATCAAGTATCTTTTTATATTTTAATAAATGTTTTTTTATATTAGGATACATATTTATATCCTCAATTTCGTTTGTTATTAAAATATATTTATCTGTATCTAAGTTGGAATAGTAACCTTCTATATCACTATTTTTGTAGAATGGTTTAATATATATTTGATCAATCTCTTGAAAGTTTTTCTTTTTAGTTTCTTCATTGATGACATATATTCCTTCATTAACCTGAACATTTTCCAAACTAAGTTTATCAATGTGAGACTTTGATACATAATCAGCACCAGTTTGAATACCAGGTGAAATAGTTGCAATCTCGCCTAAAAACACACATTTTAATCCACTAAATATATTTCCCTCATCAATAGTTGAAAAAATATTCCACATACTAGTAGTTAAATTATCATTTGTTATTTTACTTACAAACTCATTAAATCTCCCAGAATTTTTATCGTACTGGCATACTTGAATAGGAACATCTTTTATAGGGGACTTATTAAAAATAAAAATATTACCGTCTACTTGTGCATCGTCAAAAATCTTTTCATTTCCAAAATCATAAACCTTTTCCAAGATAGCATTTTTAATCAGAAATTCTTTAAGTTTCGTAGTTGCATTAGCAGTTAGCCAATAGGGAGGCGTAATAAATCCTAATTGTCCCCCATCCGTTAATATTTTGATTCCTTTAATTATGAAGTAGTAATATAAATCTTGTTTTCTTTCATAATGCTTATTCCAATATTCATCATTTTTATATTTCTCAAATAATGATTTATTCCCTTTTTGTCCTAAATATGGCGGATTCCCTATTACATAATCAAAATCCCTAGACCAAAATTCACATAATTTAATTATATCTTGTGCTCTTTCTTTACTAATTTTTTCTATTCCAAAGTGCGATTGCGTCTTATACTTCAAAGTATAGTTTTCTTTTAGTCTGATAATCTCTACCTTTTCTTCTTCATTCAATAAATTAAGTTGTAACATCTCTACAGTTTCAAATTCCTCATTTAACTGCTCTTTTAGGTATTTACAATCATAATAATATTGCCAATTAATTAAACTATCGCATTCAACAATGTTTAGTTCATCTGTAAAATTATCCAAATCTTTTAGTAATAGATTAATGGTCGTCAATTGCACAGCAAAACTGTCAATATCAGCCCCATAAATACAATGTTTTAATAAATGATAATGAATATTTTCTTCTTTCCAGTAGTCTTTTCCAGTTAATTCTTCTTTACCATTCTTTTTAAGAGTGTATACTTCATCAGCATACTTATCTCTTAACACTTCTAAATTATTTATGAATTTTTCTCTTAATATATCATAAGCCATTATTAAAAAGTGTCCTGAACCACATGAAATATCTGCAACGCTTACAAAAGGATTTTC
>Ga0129309_1000193_pt1 | contig 54629 bp, 60 predicted proteins | sample L1105metagenome_FD_94439 | JGI IMG/M metagenome (GOLD analysis project Ga0129309, IMG submission 94439) | Ring-tailed lemur group fecal microbial communities from Wisconsin, USA - L1105 metagenome | ecosystem: Host-associated > Mammals > Digestive system > Large intestine > Fecal | place: USA...
TGCAACAAACCGGGATGACGAGAAGTTTGAAAAGGCAGCAAAGATCATGGAGAAAGCGGTACTTGATACGATGGCAGCCGGAGAGGTGACGCCGGATATGGGTGGAACAGAATCCACAACGAGTTACGCAGAAAAGATTGTTGCAAGAATTCAGAACGCTTAATAATAGAAGTTGTATAGAAGGTTGTGTTGGCGAATATGCCGGTGCAGCCTTTGCAGATGGAGGCTATTTATGTTAGAAAAGAAAAAAATTCTTTTTGGTTGTATCGCAGATGATTTTACAGGCGGCAGTGACGCAGCGTCTTTTCTTTCGCTTGGAGGATTGAAAACAATTCTTTGCAATGGAATTCCGAAAGATTCCTTTGAATTACCGGACGAGTGTGAGGCGGTTGTGATTGCCTTAAAGTCGCGTACACAGGAGACAGGGGCAGCAGTAAATGATTCACTAAGCGGCATTCGATGGTTAAAAAAACAGGGGGCAAAGCAAGTATATTTTAAATATTGTTCAACGTTTGACTCTACTGAGGAAGGCAATATCGGACCGGTCACAGATGCAATTTTAGAAGAATTAAATGTGCCGGGAACAATTCTGTGCCCGGCACTTCCGGCAAATGATCGTATTGTGGAAGATGGCATTCTCTATGTGAAAGGAGTTCCTCTGGCAGAGAGTCCGATGAGAAATCATCCGTTAACACCAATGACAAAAAGTCGTATTTCGGAGCTGATGGATCCGCAGGGAAAATATAAAAGTCTGGAGATTCACGGAACACAGCTGCAAAATGCCAAATCGGACATCCTCAATATGGTTGAACAGTTTGCGGAGGGAAAAGAGCATTATTATTTGATTCCGGATTATAGAGATGACAGAGATGCGGAAAAAATCGTATCTTGTTTTGGAGATGAGCCATTCCTCACAGGAGGCTCAGGAATATTAACAGCATTGGCACGTCACATAACCGGAAGAGAGAATGTAACAGGGCATTTTGCCGGTACAGATGGGAAAGCCATACTGGTAGCGGGAAGCTGTTCAACAGCAACACATATGCAGACTGAATGGTATAAAGAGCAGGGGGCAGAACTCGTTCGTCTGTCCGATGAAAAACTGCTTTCCGGTGAACAGACTGCAGAGTCGATCTGGGAGATTATCCGGGAATCGAAAAGCGAAGCACCATTGATTTATTCGTATGATACACCGGAAGGTCTGGCAAAGAAACGAAATGCAGAGGGAAAACGACTTGCTGCACTTGTAGAACGAACACTTTCTAAAGTGGCTGAGATTGCCTCTAAAAATGGATATTACAGAATTATTGCCGCAGGCGGTGAAACATCAGGAGCAGTCACACAGAAACTCGGATATGATTCGTTCTGGATTGGGGAAATTATAGCACCCGGAGTTCCGATTTTGATTCCTTTGAAAAATCAGAAAATCAGACTTGTATTAAAGTCAGGAAATTTTGGACAGGAAGATTTCTTTGGAAGAGCATTAAAGATGACGGGAGAGGAGTAAGGTTATGGATGAATTGACGAAGAAACTGGAGATGGCATGCTGGATTGCAAAGCAGCTTTTTGATCGGAAGATGGGACCCGGAACGACCGGAAATATGAGTTTTCTTCACAATGGAAAATTATATATTACTGCGGGCGGTACCTGTTTTGGCAGTTTGACAAAAGATGATTTTACTGCTGTGGATTTGCAGACAGCGGAATGTTTTGGAAAAAAGCCAAGTAAAGAGCTGCCATTGCATGAGATTGTATACAAAAACAAGACGGATGTGCAGGCAGTAATCCATGTACATAGTACTTATGCAGTATTATGGTCTTGTATTTCTCATGCGTGTGATCAGGACGTGATTCCATCTTATACACCGTATTTGAAAATGAAATTGGGAACGGTGGGATTCGTACCTTATGCAAAACCGGGATCAGAAGAATTGTTTTCGTTATTTGAAGCATGTGCAGAGAGCAGCGATGGATGGATCTTAAAAAATCATGGACCGGTTGTTGGAGGAAAAGATTTGATGGATGCATTTGCCTGTGTGGAAGAGCTGGAAGAAAATTGCAGGATTGCGTGGGAATTGAGAGATACAAAAGCTGCCATCATTTAATGGCAGATCAGGTATAGTAGGAATTGATAGAAAACAGAATATATAAAGTGGAGGGAGGTACTCATGAGAATTGGAGTTATACATGCGAATACGAGTGCGGTTGAGCCGCTGAATCAGACATTTCAGCGGATAGATCCGTCTATACAGGTAATAAACTATTGTAATGGAGATATGCTTCGACTGGCAGATGAGGCGGGGAAAGTGACTGCCCGTGCAATGCGCATATTCGCACGAACTGTTTTTGAAGCGGCTGATGCCGGTGTGGATGGTATTATCATCGCATGTTCTGTATATTGCACTTTTGTAGAAGAAATACGTCCGTTTTTATCTGTGCCGATTGTTGCAGTGGATGCACCGGCACTTGAGATTGCGGCAGATCGAGGTGGTATGATCGGGATACTTGCAACAACGGCAGGATCTGCACCGGCATGCAGAACTAAATTAGACAAAATTGCAAGGAAAAAGAATTTAAAATTGTCTTATCGGAACGGAATTGTTACTGAAGCGATGGATGCATTAAAGAATGGAAACCTTGAAGAACATGATCGTTTATTGATCAAGGAATCTCAGAAGTTGAAAGAGCAGGGATGCAATACGCTGATCTTATCACAAATTACGATGGCTAGGGTGAAAGATGCCATGGACGATGAGTTAAAGCAGATAACACTGACAACACCGGAAGAGGGAATAAAAGAATTATTGAGAAATATCCGCAAAAATAGAAGGATATAGGCTCCACAGGGATGTATGGCGATTCGAATCAGAAAATATGTGTTGCTGAGATCTGGATCGCCATACAAAGACCTGCGAAGGAAATCTAAAATTTATTTGCCGTCAGAGCTGGTTGATTCTGCTTCTTCCGGTTCTAATGAACTTGCGTTTTCATCATCAGAACTTATGGAAGAACTGTTACTTGTTCCATCTTCCGGGTCTTCCGGCTCCGGCATGATCTCTTCCGGAGACATGTATTTGTCTGTGGAGAATCCGAAATTGGCATCTTTGGAAGCAGTAATGTAATAGGTTTTATCATCACTGGTTACTTTTACATAACAGATGCCGTCTTCGTTAAATTTATCGGTGATATCAATCTTCTGATCACGGTAGTATACATACACCGTTCCATCATCCTGGTAGTCAACTTCAGGGGCTTCTAGCTCCTCTTTTAGTTCTGCTTCGTTTAATGGGCGTTCGCTGCCATCGTCTTCGATTACGACACCGCCGCCGGATTGTTCTACCCCCCCCGGGTAGTCGACGGAATATGAGCCGTCGGAGCGGACATCTAAAGTTGCATCTGTCTGGTCACCGTGAAACCAGAGCTGGACGGTTCTTTGAATTCCGCCGACATTTTTCGCATAAGCGACCGTTCCGGTAATGCTGATGATCAGGCATGCGGCAATGCAGGCTGCGATTGTTTTCAGTTTCCGTCTTCTTTTTAAATTCGCCATATGTTCTACCTCCCAAGACAAGCTGTTGGAGATCTGCAACGTTGAAAATGCTTTTTTATATTTTTCGTTATTCGTCATTTTCCCATTCCTCCTTTAATGCTTTTTTGAGCATGGATCTGCCGCGGGATAATCGAACGCGTACATTGCTTTCCGATAAATGCATAATATCGGCAATTTCCCGTGTTGCATAGTCTTCGTAATAAAAAAGATGTATAATAATACGATATTTTTCAGGAAGTTTCATAACCTCTTCAAAGATCGTCTCGGATTCTTCATCTTCAAAAGCGAGTGTTCCCATATAATCTTCCAGGGAACATTTATTTCGCCTCCAAAAAGTACGATTGACATTTTTCGCTTTATTGATCACGATGCGGATCAGCCATGCCCGGATGTGCTGCTCGTCTTTAAATTCCTTTCTGGTTGTGTAATACTGAATGAATGCATCCTGAACAATGTCTTCTGCATCCATCTGATTTTTACAGATGCTAAATGCAGCGGCGTAGAGGTTGTTCTTGTAGCATTCAATGAGTGTTTCTACTGGTTGTCTCATGAGTACTCCTATTTCAAGAATGCCGTTGGCGTTCCTGTATATTTTAATGAAAGATTCTTTCATCTATAACACAAATGAGAAGGCAAAAATGTTACATAATAGAAAAGAAATTCAGTTTTTTTACAGTTTGCTATATATTGTGGGAAGAAGTTTTTATCTTTCGGTATTCTTTTGGCGTACAGCCTTTTATTTCTTTAAACTTTCGAATGAAATAACTGATATTCTCAAATCCGCAGTCCAATGCAATTTCGGAAATTGGTTTCGACGTTTGTTCCAGGGCAGTGGATGCCTGATCAATACGGTAAGTGATCAGATAACGGATCGGAGTCATACCGGAAATTTCTTTAAAAAAGCGGCAAAGGTACTGGCTGTTGCATGGGATGATCTCCGACAACGTATCCAGGCTGAGGGATTCCTGATAATGGAGTTCTATGTACGATACAATCTGTTTGTAACGCCGAATCTTTTTCATTTCCGTATCGGATTGTATGGATTCCGCAGATACCAGGCAGTGCTGTCGTTCTAGTTCGATCATTAATTTCAGCAGATACAATTTGCTGTATTCATACCAGTGTTCCTCTTTTGCAAGCGATATTTCCAAAAGCTCACAGATCAGAGGATAGAACACGCGATGAGAGGCATGTTCGGATGAAATCACATTGGTGGATAACAAAGACTGATTGAGAAATGGCTGCAATACGGCACAGTTCCATTCATCGGCATAAGCGGATAACAAGATTTTCGGCTCAAATAACAGGGCATCATGGCAGGCAGTCGTATGCAGATTTTTGATCTGGTGCAGGTCGCCGCTGTTGAGAATGCAGATATCGCCTTTGTGTAAAATCCTTGTTTCGAGATTGATCCGGAATTCATAGCTGCCTTCGCGGATCAGAAGAATTTCGATATAATGATGCCAGTGATTCGGGACAAAAAGAAGATTGCCATCCGCAGAAAAGTGCATGGCATGAATCGGTCTTTCTTTCGTTCCGTGAATAATATTTTCTTTTAGGCTGCTGTCCGGCTTCATGTTGGATCACTCCTTTATAAGTCAAAATAATGTTATAAAATGGTCAAAATAATGCAAGAAAAAGCATATAAATATCGATATACTGCTATTATAGAATAGAAACGAAAAAAGGTCAAAAGATGAGAGAGCTTTTGATATGGATATCACGATCAAGGAGGACAAAAAAGTGCAAAAAAATTGGTGGAAAGAAGCAGTTGTGTATCAGATTTATCCGAAAAGCTTTGTGGACAGCAATGGAGATGGCATTGGAGACTTACCGGGAATTATCAGCAAGTTAGATTATTTGAAAGAGCTTGGAATCGATGTGATCTGGTTTTCTCCGTTATATCAGTCTCCGAATAAGGACAACGGATATGATATCAGCGATTATCAGGCAATACAGGAAGCATTTGGGACAATGGACGATTTTGACCGGATGCTTGAAGAAGCACATAAGCGCGGCATTAAGATTGTGATGGATCTGGTTGTCAATCATACATCCGATCAGCATCAATGGTTTATTGAGAGCAGGAAGTCAAAAGAGAATCGATATCGCGACTATTATATTTGGAGAGATTCCAAAGATGGAAGCGAACCTACGAACTGGGGAGGTTGTTTTGGCGGTTCTGCCTGGAAGTACGATAAAACAACGGATCAGTACTATCTGCACCAGTTTGCAGTTGAACAGCCGGATCTGAACTGGGAAAATGAAATCGTACGCAAAGAGGTCTTCGACATGATGAACTGGTGGTGTGAAAAAGGGATCGACGGATTCCGCATGGATGTCATCAGCCTGATTTCGAAACCGGATATCTATGAAGATGGACCGATCAATACGGAAGATGGATATTCTGCGGTAGGTGCGATTACCGCACACGGTCCGCGTGTGCATCAGTATCTGAAAGAAATGAACAAAGAAGTATTGAGCAGATATGATCTTCTGACGGTTGGAGAGACATCCGGAGTGACAACGGAAGAAGCAAAGAAGTATGCAGGATTTGATACGAATGAGTTAAATATGGTATTCCAGTTTGAACATATGGAGATTGATTCTGATCAATATGGCAAATGGACGATGAAGCCGCTGTATCTGCCGGATCTGAAAGCAATCATGAGTAAGTGGCAGACAGAGCTGGACGGTCAGGCATGGAACAGTCTGTATTGGGACAACCATGATCAGCCGCGTATCGTATCCCGTTGGGGTAACGACAGCGAACAGTATCGGGTAATCTCAGCGAAGATGCTTGCAACCTGCCTTCATATGATGCAGGGAACACCGTACATTTACCAGGGTGAAGAACTCGGCATGACCAATTATCCGTTTACGGAGCTGGAGCAGACGGACGATGTTGAAATTTACAATAATTACCACATTCTTGTAAATGAAAAAGGCATTTACACACATGAACAGATGATGGAGATCATCAGTAGGAAGTCAAGAGACAATGCACGTACACCGATGCAATGGGATGATTCGGAAAATGGCGGATTTACAACCGGAACCCCTTGGCTTGGCGTAAATCCGAATTATACTGCGATCAATGCAAAGTCTCAGATCAACGATCCGAATTCTGTTTTTTCCTGTTATAAAGAACTGATCCGGCTGCGGAAAGAACATGAAGTCATCGTATATGGAACGTACGAGCTGTTATATCCGGAAGATGAAAAGATATATGTATTCACTCGCACGCTTGACGAGAAAAAACTGCTCGTCATCTGCAACTTCTCTGAAGATACGCTGGAACTGCCGGAAGAGCTGAAAAAACAGACAGAAGCAGCAAAAGGAATTTTGATTCAAAACTATGCGGATGAAGCAGAATGCATTCGACCGTATGAAGCAATTGTATATTGGATATAAATAGGAAGAAAATATAGTATGAAGAGGCACTTGTTCGAAAAGGACAGGTGCTTTTTTCGTGAGTTTGTGGAGACGAAAGTAGACGAAAGTGTGTCCTCCGGCAAAGGCTTCGTCGCGGAAAGTTCTAACGGGTTCTGCTTCACCCGAACACTCGCCATAACCGCTGACGCTTTGGATGGCGAGTGGTGGAAGTGGACGAAAATCGTTTTCCTTGTTCATCGAGCAATGACATTGTAAGCAAGCTTCCATGTCATTACTTCTGATGAACAGCGTTCAGCGTTGCTGCCCGCGAACGATTTTCTGTGTGTTGAGCAGACCCCGTAAGAACTTTTGACCGCTCCTGCAGATATTGCCGTGAGGATACACTTTCGTTTATCGTATGCTGTGTGAATCGCGATTCAGATTCTATACACAGAAATGCCCACATACGGCGAAGCCGGATGTTTCCCACAAATCATGCAGATGAAAAGCTTGTTTTTCAATCTGCATGTTGTGGGAAAGAAAAGGGCATTTTGTCTGGTTCCAGATCTGCCTTGTTTATCAAAGACTTAAGACAGCAATTCAATGGCAGAAAGGCTCTCTTTATCAGTCATTGCACAGGATATTAGAATAACCTGCAGTTTGAATTCTATAAACAGGAACACCGGCAGACTATGTCAGATTTTTACAAAAAGAAATGTTCCGTCTGTTTTTCAAGTCCGATCCACCGTTTAAGCGCAGCGCGTTTGGATCGGACTTTACGTGATATTCAAACTGCTTGTGTTATTCTTATATTCTGATGCACAGACTGATAAAGAGAGTCTTTCTGCCAAACTTTACGGACATTTTACGAAAGCACGATTTTGGATTTTACATTTAGGGTTTAATTTAGAAAATGTCAAATGACAATAAACCAAGAATTCAAAAAGGAGAAACTGAATTATGAAAAAGAAATTTGCAAAAATATTGGGGCTCATGTGTGTAGTAGGTCTGATGGCGGGAAGCCTGATGGCCTGCGGAGGATCGACTTCCGGGGATGATACATCATCGTCCGGGGATGATTTAAGCGGTAAGATTACAATGGCAGGAAGTACTTCAATGGAAAAAGTGTGTAATGCGTTATCCGAAAGTTTTATGGAAAAATACCCGAATGTTACAGTTACGGCGGAGTTTACCGGTTCCAGTGCAGGACTTGAATCTTTAGCATCAGGAAGTGTAGATATTGGAAATGCGTCCAGAAGCTTAAGTGACGAGGAAAAAGAGGAAGGTGCGGTAGAAAATGTAATTGCAATTGATGGTATCGGTGTGATCACGGATGCGGACAACAAGATTGAGAATCTGACATCAGAAGAATTGACAAAGATTTATACCGGAGAAATTAAGAACTGGAAAGAACTTGGTCAGAAGGATGAAGATATCGTTGTAGTCGGACGTGAAGCAGGTTCCGGAACAAGAGATGCATTCGAAGAATTATTAGATGTTGCAGAAAAATGCAATTATGCACAGGAATTGGATTCAACAGGTGCGGTTTTAGCAAAAGTATCTTCCACACCGGGAGCAATCGGATATGTTTCTTTAGATGTTGTGGATGATACGGTAAATCTTGTACAGTTAAATGGAGTAGAAGCAGTAGAAAAGAACATTCTTTCCGGTGACTATGTTCTGTCCCGTCCATTTGTTATGGCAACCGATGGAGAAGTATCTGAGCAGAACGATTTAGTAAAAGCATGGTTTGACTATATCAATTCTGATGAAGGACAGCAGGTTATCGCAGGACAGGGATTATTCCTTCCTGAAAAATAAAATCAAATAAGGTATCAATATTATGAAAACAAATCAATCAATCATGTATTCTTCCAGACATCACAATACGTCTGAAGTTACAGCAAAATACATATTTTTAATATCCGGAATTGTAGCGATTTTCGCAGTTTGTTCCATCACGTTTTATATGTTCTTAAAAGGAGCACCGGCACTTCCGGTTGTAGGGCCATTGGATTTGTTATTCGGTACGGTTTGGCAGCCGACAGCACAAGTACCGTCTTATGGAATCCTGTATGTTATATTGACTTCCATGATCGGTACCGGATTTGCTATCTTGCTCGGTGTTCCGATAGGACTTTTAACCGCTGTTTTCCTGACGGAAATTTCAGCGAAACATTTGACGATGATCATTCAGCCGGCAGTGGAACTGCTGGCTGCAATTCCATCTGTTATTTATGGACTGCTCGGTATGATGGTTCTGAATCCTGCAATCTATAAACTGGAGAAGCTAATCTTTGTGGGAAAAGCAGGACATCAGTTTACCGGAGGAGCGAACTTGTTGTCTGCCATCATTGTATTGGCGATCATGATTCTGCCAACGGTGATCAATATGAGCGTATCGGCATTGAAGGCGGTTCCGCAAAGCTATCGGAACGCTTCTTATGCGATGGGAGCCACGAAGATTCAGACAATCTTTAAAGTAACCATTCCGGCAGCAAAATCAGGAATTATGACGGGAATTGTATTAGGAATCGGACGGGCATTAGGAGAAGCGATGGCAATCAATATGGTAGCCGGTGGATCTGTGAATTTCCCGCTTCCGTTCAATTCAGTAAGATTTTTAACGACACAGCTTGTCAGCGAGATGAGTTATGCGGAAGGAACACACAGACAGGTATTGTTCACGGTCGGACTGGTTTTGTTTATCTTTATTATGATCATTAATCTGATTCTTATGGCAATCAGCAAGAGAGGAGAAGACGATGAAAGATAGTATATGTGTAAAGAGAAAGCGGGTATCGGACTACGTGATGTACGGGTTGATTTATGCATGTGCAGCATCTTCTGTTTTGCTGTTAGTCGGAATTATCCTATATGTACTTGTAAAAGGAGCAGGACAGATCAATATAAGCTTTCTGACAAATGTGACATCGGTACTTCGAGGAACCGTTGGAATTGCCGGAAATATCGTAAATACTCTTTACATCATCATTATTACGATGCTGATCGCAACTCCGATCGGAATTGGCGCGGCTGTTTATCTGAATGAGTATGCCAAACCCGGAAAATTAGTTTCGCTGATCGAATTTGCAACCGAGACATTAGCAGGAATTCCATCCATTATCTTCGGTCTTTTTGGAATGATGTTTTTTGCTCAGACACTTGGACTTGGATACTCCCTTTTAACCGGATCATTTACCTTGACGTTGATGGTGCTGCCGCTGATTACCCGTAATACGCAGGAAGCTCTGAAAACAGTGCCGGATTCTTATCGGTCCGGAGCCGTTGGTCTTGGCGCGGGAAAATGGTATACCATACGGACGATCTTATTACCGTCGGCAATGCCGGGAATCATTACAGGCGTTATTTTAGCAATCGGAAAGATTGTCGGAGAATCGGCTGCGTTATTATTCACGGCAGGAAGTGCTTATACACTTCCAAAAGGAATTTCTGATATCTTTACAAAGACCCTGAGTTCAGGTGGAACATTGACGATTCAGCTTTATCTGAGTGCGCAGAAGGGTGAATTTGGAATTGCATTTGGAATTGCAGTGGTGCTTCTTGTGATTGTACTGCTGATCAATGCGGCAACAAAGCTTCTTACAAAAAAATTTGATGTAAATCGTGAAAAGTAAGAAAGGAAGACAGGAGTAAGCTATGGAACAGAAAACAAAAATTTCAGTAAAAGATCTGAATCTCTTTTATGGAGAAAATCATGCTCTGAAAAATGTCAGCATGGATATGAAAGAAAATGCAATTACGGCATTTATTGGTCCGTCCGGATGTGGAAAATCCACGTTCTTAAAAACATTGAACCGCATGAATGACCTGGTTGATAATGTAAAAATTACCGGTCAGGTATTGCTCGATCAAGAGGATATCTACGGAGCAGAAGTTGATACAACAACCTTACGGAAAAAGGTGGGCATGGTATTTCAGCAGCCCAACCCGTTTCCAATGAGCATTTATGACAATATTGCGTATGGACCGAGGGTGCATGGTATCAAAGACAGGCATAAATTAGATGAGATTGTGGAAGAAAGTCTGAGAGGTGCAGCGATTTTTGATGAAGTAAAAGATCGCCTGAAAAAATCAGCACTGAGTCTTTCGGGCGGGCAGCAGCAGAGAATCTGTATTGCAAGAGCGCTGGCAGTACATCCGGACGTACTTTTAATGGATGAGCCGACGTCTGCGCTCGACCCGATCTCTACTTTAAAAATTGAAGACTTGATGGAAGAACTGAAGAAGACCTATACGGTCGTGATCGTAACACACAATATGCAGCAGGCAGTTCGTGTTTCTGATGATACCGCGTTTTTTCTGCTTGGCGAGATGATCGAATATGGAAATACGAAAGATTTATTTGCATATCCACAGGATAAACGGACAGAAGATTATATTACCGGAAGATTCGGTTGATGATGACAGAAAAGGAGAATGAAAAATGCGGTTAAAGTATGAAGCACAGCTGGAAGGCTTAAATCAGGAACTGGTCAATATGGGTTCTATGATTGAAAAATCGATTGAATATGCAGTGGATGCGTTAGTGAATCAGGATGCGGAACTGGCAGCAAAAACGATGAAAAATGATTCTCGTATCAATCGGGAACAGAAAAAAATTGAGAGTACCTGCTTTCATCTGCTTCTGCAGCAACAGCCGGTGGCAGGGGATCTGCGTTTTATCTCCGCTGCACATAAAATGGTAACCGATATGGAACGAATCGGAGACCAGGCAGCAGATATTTGTGAAATCACATTGACGATAGCGAAACAGCCTTATATGATCGATTTGAAATTCCTGAAAAAAATGGCGGCTGAAACGATTCAAATGTTGATAAAGAGTATCGAAAGCTATATACTTCAGGATCGAAAGAAGGCTGAGGAAGTAATCGGCAATGACGATGTTGTGGATGAATTATTTGAAAGAGAAAAGAGTGAATTAATTCATCAGATTCAGATCAATCCAAAATGCAGTGAACAGGCAGCGGATATGCTGATGGTAGCAAAGTATTTTGAACGAATCGGCGATCATGCGGTCAATATTGCGGAATGGGTATTATTCGCACTTGACGATCATAAAACAGAATAAAGTTCGCAAGAAAAAGGCATCTGCCGGATTGGTGGATGCCTTTTTCCGTTATCATTATTTATGCGTGGTTATAAAGGTAGAATATTCCCGAAAGAAAGAAAATCGATGCCGGGTATCCGATAAAGCATAAAAGCCAGTCCATCGTTCCAAGTGTGAAGGAATGAATGGAGTACCAGATCACTCCACCGATGATTCCGGATATCATAATTAAAAGAAACAGGAAGAGATATTCTGCCATTTTCATATTTGAAATATTTGTTTTACAAAATGTCCATAAGTTTTTCATCGATAACACCTCCTTGTGGGTAACTTATGTATAAAATGTAGCATAGACGTGTAAAATCCAAAATCATGCTTACGTAAAGTTTGGGTAAAATGAAAAAATTTTACGAAGATTTTACATTCAAAAATTGAAATTATGATACTATTAAAATAGAAGACAGTTTTTATGATCAATATGTGGATCTTTGTGTCAAGTATCATAAATACTCCGCATAAAAGGAGGTATGCAGGATGACATTAATTTATGTAGTAGAAGACGATGAAAATATCAGAGAGATTGAGACGATCGCTCTAAAAAACAGCAATTATGAAGTCTGTGCTTTTGAAAATGCGACTGATTTTCAAAAGAAACTGGAAGAAAAACTTCCGGATCTCATCTTATTAGATATTATGCTCCCGGATAAGAATGGATATGAAATTATCCGGGATCTGAGGAAAAAAGAAGAGACGAGCCGGCTGCCGGTCATTATGGTAACGGCTAAATCGACAGAGATGGACATGGTAAAAGGGCTGGATGACGGCGCAGATGATTACATTAAAAAGCCATTTTCCATTATGGAGCTGTTGTCACGTGTGAAAGCGCTGCTCCGGAGATCGACGGATGTAAAGCCGAAACAATATCAGATTGGCAATGTTCTCTTAAATCACGAAAAACGAAAAGTAAAAGTGGATGGTGTGGAAATTGATCTGACTTTTAAGGAATATGAATTGCTGCGATATCTGATGATGAACAGCGGAATTGTCTTATCGAGAGAAGCCATCATGCGACAGGTTTGGGAGACGGATTTTGAAGGAGAGTCAAGAACTGTCGATGTTCATATTAAGACGCTCCGGCAGAAGCTTGGAAATTCCGGCAAGATTATCCGGACAGTACGGAATGTCGGATATATCATTGAGGAACTGGCATGAAACAGAAAATTAATCTGAGACTTGCAATCATTGCAGTATTGGCAGTGATTGCAACGACAATTGGAACGACCACGATTTATTATAATTTATTCAAGCGGCAGGTTCGCAATGACCTGCGGATCGAAGCGGAATTGCTGAAAAGTATGGACACGCTTCAGGGGACCTATCAGTCTTCTGATCAGTATCGGACAGATCAGATTCTTGAGAAGCTGGATTCATTAATGGAAGATAATCTGAGAATTACATGGGTTGATATGGATGGAACGGTACTTTACGACAATGATACCGATGCATCATCTCTGGAGAACCACAAAAATCGACCGGAAATAAAAGAGGCATTTGAAACAGGAGTTGGTGAAGAGGTACGCAAATCCGATACGATGAATCTGGATACGTATTATTATGCCTTGAAACTTGAAAATGGAACGGTTGTACGCGTTGCGACAGAAGCGAGAACCATTTTAAGCATCTTTATGTCATCGCTTCCGTTTATCTTCTGGCTCGTTTCCGCGATCATCCTGCTTTGCATTTGGATTTCTTATCTTTTGACGAAACAGCTTCTGGTGCCAATTGAAAAGATGGCAGAGAATCTGGATGACAGTTCTCAGGAACCGGCATATAAAGAACTGGTTCCATTTGCCGATAAAATCCGGGTGCAGCATGAGAATATCCTGGCAGCAGCAAAGAGCAGACAGGATTTTACGGCAAACGTGTCTCATGAACTAAAGACGCCTCTTACTGCGATTTCCGGTTATGCAGAGCTGATCGAGAATCATATGGCGGAGCCGAATCAGGAGGTTTATTTTGCAGAACAGATCCGCAAGAATGCGGATCGCCTTGTCGTGCTGATCAACGATATTATTCAGTTATCCGAACTCGATCACCGGGAACTGCCCCATGATTTTGCTCATATTGATCTTTATGAAATTACAAAGGACTGTGTCAATTCTCTGCAAGTGAATGCAGAGCGGAAAAATATCAATCTTGTTTTAAGTGGGAGCAGCTGTCTGATTTATGCGGAACGTCATATGATACAGGAATTAGTCACGAATCTGATCCAAAATGCAATTCAATATAATAATGAAGGCGGAACCGTGATCGTATTTGCGGGAGACAGGAACGGAAAAGGATTTTTGCGAGTAGAAGACAATGGCATCGGTATTTCCAGGGAAATGCAGGAACACGTATTTGAGCGGTTTTACCGTGTGGACAAGAGCAGATCGAGGGAGACGGGAGGAACCGGACTTGGACTTGCCATCGTAAAGCACATTGTGGAAATCCACGGGGCTTCCATCAAGCTGGACAGTGCTCCGGGAAGAGGAACAAGAATCAGTGTGTACTTTTAATTGAAGACGAAAGTGTGTCCTCCGGCAAAGGCTTCGTCGCTGAAAGTTCTAACGGGTTCTGCTTCACCCGAACACTCGCCATAACCGCTGACGCTTAGGATGGCGAGTGGTGGGGATAGACGAAAAGCTCTTTCTTCGTCCATGCATACCTGAATTCGCAAGCGAGCTTTCGATTCAGGTATGTGCATGGACGGCATCCGGCATAAGCCGTCTGCAGAGCTTTTCTGTGTATTGAGCAGACCCCGTAAGAACTTTTGTGCGCTCCTGCAGATATTGCCGTGAGGAAACACTTTCGTCTTTCGCAGGTCGTGGTGTTTATAATTCATGAAAGAGACTTTGAGATTGCGATTAGCTGAAGATTTGTCAAAGACGTAAGGCTGCGATTTGATGGCAGAAAGACTTCTTCGAATGTGACATTTGTGCGGAGCATTCGAACAAGTCTTTCTGCCCACTTAATTTCCCAATTGATAAAATCACCATTTTGTTTTAGAATAAGCATATCATGAGAGAAAGGAATGAGGATAAATGATCAGGTTAATTGTTACGGATGTAGATGACACGCTTGTTCCTGAGAGCTGCATGGAATTGAATCCGGAATATTTTGAAGTAATAAAAAAGTTACAGGAAAAAGGAGTGATGTTTGTTGCGGCGAGCGGCAGACAGAAGACGAGTATTAAAAAGGTGTTTGCTCCGATCCGAGATGAAATCGCATATCTTGCTGATAACGGGACGGATATTGTGACAAAGGATTTTTCAAAATCCATGAAGTTTGAAGAAGGGGATTATCCAAAGCTTGCAAGAGACTTAGAATCACTTGCTGATCAGGGATTTACTTATATGCCGAGTAAACCGGACTGGAATTTTATTGATGAAAAGGAAGAAGAATTCTTCAAATTGACGTTAAGTTACGGATGTCAGGTAAAAGCAGTTCCTGATCTGAAGGTACTGGAGGGAATCAGCAAAGTTTCTTTGTATCATCCGAATGGCATTCCAAAGGAGATCGAAGAGAGATTAAAAGCAAAGTGGTCAGATCGTATGGACGTCTGCATTGCAGGCAGAGTATATCTTGACTTTACGGGAAAAAACTGCAATAAAGGCAGAGCACTTGAAATCCTTCAAAAGCATTATGGGATTACATATGAAGAGACAGCGGCCTTCGGCAATGCAGATAACGACATTCAGTTAATTGAGCGTGCAAAATACGGTTATGCCGTAGGCAATGCCAGTGAAGGACTGAAAAAGGCTGCTTATCAGGTAATCGCACCGATGGAAGAAGATGCTGTTTTAGGAAAGCTGAAGGAGATTCTGGAAGAAATGCAATAATTTCTTCGATTTTGTTATAAAAGCCGTATCATATGGACATAAATAAAATCATAGACCGCACAAATCAGAAAGAGGTGTTTATGATGAAGTATTATGTAAATGAAAATTGCATTGGATGCGGCTTATGTGTCAACACTTGTCCGGAAGTATTCGAGATGACGGACGAAGGTGTTGCCAAAGCAATGAATATCAGTACGGATATGGACGAAGCACAGGAGGCACTGGAAGGCTGCCCGGTAGATGCAATTGAAGAAGTGTAAAGAAAAGACCGTCTTACAAAAATGAAGTTTGTAAGGCGGTTTTGTGGATTTTTCTATTTTATTCTTCATCTTCAATATCTCCTTCGTCAATGATTGTTACATATTCATAAAGAGTACAAGAATCTTTTGCTTCTAAATATTCTTGATAAAGATCGTAAGAACGATACCCGAGGATACCAATCGCAAGGCATATCAGGCAGATACAAAATAGCCGTGCTTTTTTTACAAAATTTGTTTTTTCCAGCAAATAACTTTCATCAACAGAGTCATAATAGGAAATAACAACATCTGTAGGTAATCCGAATTGCTCCGTTAATTCTTCATAAGTGGTATCAGGAAATTCTGCGAGATAACTGACAATCTGTTTTTTCAAATTATGTAAAAATTGATGTTCATATCTGCCATAAACAGGGAATAAATACCGGCAGTTTTTTAAATATTTCCTTATCATACATGAATACTCCTCATATCTTAATTTTGATTTTCAATATCATGATTGTTTGAAGAACCATTTTCATAAATGGTGACAGTGCCTTGTGGGATAATCTCGGTATTTTTTGCATCTGAATATGCCTGACAGATAATATAGGTCTGATAACCCCAAAAACAGATAAAAAGAAAAATTAAACCGATACAAAATATACGGACTGTCTTCACAAGATTTATCTTTCGTAAAAGGCAGGTATTATCTACATTGCGATAATAAGAAGTTACGACTTCTTTTGGTGAACCGAATTGTTCCGTTAATTCTTCATAATCAGCGTCGGGAAATTCCTGCATATAAGATTCAACTCCTTTTTGAAGTTTATTTAGGAAATCTTTCTCATATTTTCCATAGACAGGAAATAACCGACGGCAATTCCTCATATATTTTTTTATCAAAATACTCCCATCCTTTTTATTTTATTTTGTTTTCCGATTGATAGACGTCACCTGATTCTGATGATAGCAAAAATGAAATGATATCTAAAAATTCATGATATTCATCGAGCATTTTGTTCAAATGCTCACGTCCCGAATCTTCCAGATGATAATAAACCCGAATCTGACGTCGTCCGCCTCTTTTCTCATAATCGCTTATATAATGCTGTTCATGCAGGCGATATAAGATCGGATACATCGATCCCTCCAAAATCGTATACAATCCGGAACTTCGTTTCTTCACTTCTTGTGTGATCTGATAACCATACATATCAGATTCTGACAAAAGCTTTAAAAGAACCATCTCAATTGTTGCTTTTTTCAAACCGGTTAACAATAAATTGCGTTTAGTACTCATAAAAAACCTTATCTAAATATTTTATATATAAATAGTATCATATTAAAACAGAAAATCAATACCTAGAACTAAAGTATATAATTGACAAATTATACAAAGAGATATATTATAATCATGAAGTCTATAAATAGGATTGCAAATTAGGAATGGGATGAAGAATGATTTTGAATCTAAAGAAATTAGCGATACCGTTTCTGATAACGACAGCGGGAGGTATTTTATTAGAATTTGTTTCGGTGAGATTGACGTCAATGCATTTAAAACCGATGTACTTGTTGGAAGTATGGAATCAGTCGGAAGATATTTTTGATTTTATCTATCCTATTTTATGTACGCTTCCATATTGTTGGTGCATCTTTTTTGAAAAGAAAGATGGTTATTTGAAGTATATTTATACAAGAACGAAAGAAAGAACGTATATTATGAAAATGTATTTCACAGGGGCGATATTAGCTGCACTTAGCATTGTTATCATATCTGTTGCAGGGCTTCTTTTTACTTTATATGTGTTTCCAACAGATAATTTTCAGGAAATCATCGGAATTGAGAATGTATTTCAAACGATGCAGATGGAAGAACCAATTACATTTGGCTTAATGCTATCGGGAATCAGGATCATACCGGCAGTATTATTTTATACATTGGGATTTGTTCTTACATATTATATGGATAATTTTTTTGTTGCGGTTTCTTTTCCGTTTATTTATTCAATCTTTGAAAATTTTATCACGGATATGATCGGTTTTGCCGACTGCAGCATTGCATCTTTCTTTAATATAAATCGAATTAGCATCGAATATATAAGACCGTATTCGATGGCAGTTGGTCCATTGCTGTTAGTACTGATCATTATAATGACGTCATATATATCAAATAAAAAAAGAGGATTACAAAATGTATAAATATACGTTAATGAAAAATTGGAGACAGAAAATATATCTGGTTTTATTCTGTATTTATGCTTTTGATACGGCACGAAGTTTGGATGAGGCAGTAGTTTATCATTTGACGCTTCCTGAATTTGTTCTATATCGTGGGATGGACCATTATTTTATCATGTATCTCTTCTTTTTGGCATTGATCTATACTGTTTTAAGAGAATACAAAGAAAAAAATTATATGATGATGATACGTTTTAAGACCTATGCGGCATTTTTTGTCCAGCGATTTTTAGCAATCGTTACGATTGTTGAGGTAATCAGAGTTATCAGTTTGATCATAACTGTTTTTATTGGTATTCCGGTACTGAATCTGAGCAATCGGTTTAACCCGTTTGTTGATAAAAATTCAAATCTTTTTGAAATACAGAGTATCTATCAGGGCAGTTTTAAAAATCCAACGGAGGCTTTGGCGGCATCTGAATTATATGTGCTGTTAGGATGTTCATTTATCATATTATTAATGATGTTTGTACTCGAAACATGCAATCGTACATACGCGATTGTGTTAATTTTGGCAATTTATTTTATGACGAGTATTGCGATCAGCTGGGAAGCAGACGAATATATTCCATATCTGTTTTTTAACAACTATATTTTACTTTATCGGATTTTGTCAAGAGCATCGTGGCAGGTGATTGTCATAATTGAAGGTATCTTGTCCGGCGTTATCTTCTTTTTCATAAAGAAACGATGGAGGATTCAGGAAATATGAATGTAAAAATAAGAAAGTATGTGCAGTGGTATATATTGGAAATGATTTCATTTAAAAATTGTATCATCGTATGCATTGTTCTCAGTATCATGAGTTTTGGTTCTTTGTATGCAAATCATATTTCTTCCATTCCGGATGCAGTTCTGTATAGTTTTTTAGGGTATGGAAATGGAAGTGATTCCATTAGTACTATGGAATTGATAAAAACACTGGTTGTTAATGGTATCCCGGTGTATATAATCGCTTCTTTTCTTTCTGAAGAAAATCGGAGCAGAAATCTTTATGTAACAATGCGTATCAAAAGTCGTTTTATGTGGTTTTGGGCAATGCAGATCGCAATTTTTCTTTTCCTTACTGTGTATACAGGTTTTTATGTATGCCTGCAAATAGTATTTTCTATATTATTGGGAGGAGGAATGGAAGCGACGGTTATGAAGGAAGTCTATATAATTGGGGGAACTGAGATGCAGCAATTGTTTATGGAAGCGGCTGCAGCAATTTTGTTGAGATGGATGGAACTGGTATTATGGCAGATGTTGCTGATCTGTTTTTATAGCAGATGGAAAGAGTCAGCAAGCGCTTTTTTCGCTGTTTTTGTTTTGAATCTGCTGAATTACGTTACGCTTCCTACATGGTATCCGATCGGAATTTCCTCTATTCAGAGATTTCGATTTGATTTTGGTCTGTCATTTGGTGCAGTGAAGGCAGGAGGCGTTCTGATGATTTGTTATCTTATCTGTTTTTTCTATATGAAACTGATTGGAATAAAAAGGATTTTTATATGAGGTGAGTCTGATGGAAATGATAAGTTTGAAAAATATAAGCAAGAGTTTTAAGAATAATATTGTTTTAGAGAATATAGATTTAAAAGTACATGAAGGAGAAAGCGTAGGGATCATCGGTCACAACGGAAGCGGTAAATCGGTACTATTTAAGATTATCTGTGGGATGTATCAGCCGGATGAAGGAGAAGTTTATGTCAATCAAAAGAAATTGGGAGATGAGATGGACTTTCCCGATCAGATGGGAGTTTTTATTGATGGGCCGGGATTCGTTGAGTTTTACAGCGGATATCGTAATTTAAAATTTCTGGCTGATATACAAAATAAAATCGGGAAAGAAGAAATCTGTCAGGCGATGCAAATGGTCGGACTGGATTCGGCGAACAAGACAAAAGTGAAAAATTATTCCCTGGGCATGAAGCAGAAACTTGGAATTGCACAGTCATTTATGGAAAATCCTGATATCCTGCTGTTAGACGAGCCGTTTAATGCACTTGACTCAAAATCACACGAAGATATGATAAAATTATTGCTGCAGCTAAAAGCAGAAGGGAAAACCATTCTCCTGACGAGTCATAATCAGGAGGATATCGATACCGTGTGCGATAAAAAATATTGCTTTGATAATCATAAACTTATATCGGTCAATCTCTGAAAAACTATTTTCTTAATTTTATATTTATTATGCATACTAGTTTTTCCGGAGATGTAAAAGGAACGGAGTAAAATATATATGAACGCATCTTCTTATACATTAAAACGAATTGCATTATTCTTTATGGTGCTTGATCACATTGGAGTATTTCTTTTTCCATCCATCGAATATTTTCGATGGGTGGGCAGATTCTCATATCCTATTTTTTTATTCGTATTTGTAAATAGTATAGATTATACGAGTAATAAAAAAATGTTCGTAACAAGAATCTGGCTGTTTGGTGCCGGCATAAGTATTTTAGAGTATGTGATACGCGTTTGCACGGATTCAGAGGTATATGTTGATAATAATATTTTTGGTACTTATTTTGCTCTTTTTCTTTGTATCAGTATCATTGAGTGGTGTAGAAAAGAACAACGGATTCTTCCGGTTTTGTTATATCTGATATGGCAGGCATTGAATGTATATCTGATTATGTATCCATTTGATCGTTTTGATAGACTTTGGGCAGTAATGACTGGAAATCTTTTTTTTAATGAGGGAAGTTTTTTCGCCATACTTTTAGGAATCGTTTTGTATTATACAAAAGGCTCCAAAAAGAAAATGGGTATCTGTTTTAGTCTTGTAATTTTTATGGATGGTTTTATGTTTCTTGCTCAAATACCGTTAAAGATTTGTGTTTGGCTGGAGTATTTTCATTTATACAGAATATCGGAAGTCTGCGATACATTGTTTGCAATATTCGGATATGATTTTTTATTTGCCAATTATTCGTACGAATGGCTGGCAGTTGGAGCATTGCCGTTTTTGTTATCATATAATGGTGAAAAAGGGAGTGGAAATAAATACTTTTTTTATTGGTTTTATCCATTGCACATATTTTTGTTGGCATTTTTGGGGAATTATATTTCTTATGGTTATGTCTGAAGTGAAAATATATAATGCTGAATTTTTGATTAATGGAAAGACTATATATGGAATAAAGTGAACGCTCAAAGTATGAAAGGAGATAGTATGAAAAAGAGATATGTAGTATTTATGGTGGGTTTGATCATGATATTTATGGTTTTAACCGGATGCATGAAAGATTATACGGGAAATATAGAATATGAATGTTCCGATATCTATATCTGCGGACAACCCAAGGACGGATGGAAGATTGGAAAAAATGATAATGGTATAGAACTCAAAGAAAACGATCGGGTATTTGCAGAGATTTCTTTCACAGATGAGGATAGTAAGTCGGATGATACGAATGAAGATGGGTATTCTTATCAAAATGAAAAGGGAACCCGCATGAATATTCATCTTTTAGATACGTCATATAAGAACGATGTGGAAGCATATGCAGATGAAATTTATCAAAATGATGAATATATCCAAAAGATAGAGGTCGATGGCGTAGAAAAGGCGGAGGATTCTAATTATAATGAAGGCGGTTATAATGCAATCTACTATTTTGAACCCAAAGAAAAATATGTAACAGATCATTCGGTTGTTCTTCATTATAATACATATAAATATTCTCATGGACAGTCCATTTGGCGTGAAGATGACAGACTGGTCGAGTTAAAGTCACGTATTTTCTTAAATGGATTTGACTTCGATTCAGCCAGGGATGCGGTGAAAAATGGTATGTTAGAAGTGAATGGAAATTATGTTTATTATGAAGTGGAATAATTTGTAAAAGAATCCAATAATCATTAGGAACGAAGTAAATTTTAACCTGGAGATAATGACATAGAGAAGTTTGATAACAGGGAACAGATTATATGAAAAGAGACCAATCTCCGAAAAAGTATTTTCTTAATTTTATTTTGGTGTTATAGTAAAATAGTTAATAAAATCAGATAAGTAACGAAAGACTATGAAAAGATGAAGGAGATTGATATGAAAATAGGATTCGACAATGCAAAATATCTTGAGATGCAGTCGGAACATATCCGCGAGAGAATTGCACAGTTTGATAATAAATTATATCTGGAATTTGGCGGTAAGCTGTTTGACGATTATCATGCGTCCAGGGTTTTGCCGGGATTTGAACCGGATTCAAAGCTGCAGATGCTGCTGCAGTTGAAGGATCAGGCGGAGATCGTTGTGGTCATCAGTGCAGAAGATATTGAATCTAATAAGATTCGAGGCGATTACGGAATCACCTATGATATGGATGTACTGCGTCTGATTGATGCATTTCAGTCTGTCGGATTATATGTGGGAAGTGTGTGCCTGACAAAGTATGCGGATCAACCGGCGGCAGATCAGTTCCAGAAGCGTCTGGATTCGCTTGGCATCAAATCTTACAGGCATTATAAGATACCGGGATATCCGGGCAATGTGGAGTATATCGTGAGTGATGAAGGTTACGGAAGGAATGATTACATTCAGACGGAACGACCGCTGGTCGTGGTTACTGCTCCCGGACCGGGAAGCGGAAAGATGGCAACCTGCCTGTCACAGCTTTATCATGAGCATAAGCGGGGGGTGGAAGCCGGATATGCGAAGTTTGAGACATTTCCGATTTGGAATATTCCGTTAAAGCATCCGGTCAACCTTGCCTATGAAGCGGCTACGGCTGATCTGAATGACGTGAATATGATCGACTCTTTTCATTTAGAAGCATATGGAGAGACAACCGTCAATTATAATCGCGACATCGAGATTTTTCCGGTTGTGAATGCGATGTTTGAATTGATCTCCGGAGAGAGTCCATACAAGTCGCCGACGGATATGGGTGTCAATATGGCGGGAAATTGCATCATCGATGATGAAGCATGCTGCCAGGCTTCCAGACAGGAGATCATACGCAGATATTACAAGTGTTTGTGCGATAAAAAACGGACGGGAGAAACGAAAGATGACCAGTTTAAGTTAGAGTCTTTGATGCGCCAGGCAAAGGTAACGGTAAAAAATCGTAAGATTGTAGAGTGTGCATTGAAGGTAGAGACAGAGACGGAACATCCGGCAGCAGCGATCGAATTACCGGATGGAACGATTGTAACAGGAAAGACAAGCGATCTTCTCGGTGCATCTGCTGCGGCATTGTTAAATGCACTGAAAGTGCTTGCGGGAATTGATCATAAAGTAGAGCTGGTTTCACCGGAAGCAATCGAACCGATTCAGGCTCTGAAGACACAATACTTGGGAAGTCAGAATCCGAGACTTCATACGGATGAAATACTGATCGCGCTGTCTGCGAGTGCAGCAGGAAGCAGTGTGGCAAAGCTTGCAATGAGACAGCTACCGTTGTTAAAAGGATGTGAAGCACATACGACGGTTCTTTTGTCAGCGGTAGATGAGAACATCTTTAAGAAATTAGGGATGCATCTGACCTGTGAACCAAAATACGAAGAATCCAAACGAAAATATCACAAACATTAGAAAAAAACTTGACCTTCCCCCTGCTGTATGCTTTATTCTGGACATACAGAAGGGGGATTTATATGAGAGGAATAAGGATGAAGATTAATGAAGTGGAACGAAAAGTGGGCATTACCAAAAAGAATATTCGGTTTTATGAAGATCAGGGGCTGATCCATCCGATGCGAAACCGGAACAACGGATACCGAAATTATTCCGATGAGGATGTCAACGAACTTTATAAGATAAAGCTGCTCCGGAAACTTTCTGTTCCGATCAAAGAGATTCATCGCATCCAGAACGGCGAAATTACGTTAGAAGCATGCATGGAATCGCATATCCTGCATTTGGCTCATGAACGGAAAAGTCTTGAAAGAATGCAGAACATGTGTGAACGCATGAAAAGCGGGAATGTGGAATATCTCTCTATAGATGCCTTATCTTATCTGGAGCAGATGAGTCTGATCGAGGAAGGAGGCATTAATTTTATGAATGTTCAAAAGATCGACAGAACAAAACAAAAAAAGGGTCCGTGGATCGCAGCAGTTGTTGTAGTCCTGACCATGGTTTTTCTTATGGCAATTCTCATTTATGCGGAGCTGACGGATCCGCTGCCAATGCCGTTATTTGCAGTCATTATGTGTATACCGATTGTCATTATCATCGGAACCTTGCTTGCTTTGCGGCAGAGAATACAGGAGATAGAAGGAGGAGAGCAGGATGAAGCTGTTAAATATTAATTATATTCCGGGGAAAGAAATTGAAGCACTCGGCCTTGTAAAAGGTACGATCGTGCAGTCGAAGAACATTGGAAAGGACTTCATGGCAGGCATGAAGACATTTGTCGGAGGAGAGATCGTCGGTTATACGGAGATGATCACGGAAGCACGGCAGATCGCGACAAAACGTATGGTGGATGAAGCAGAGGCTCTGGGAGCAGATGCGGTCATCAATATCCGATATGGTTCCTCTTCCGTGATGCAGAGTGCAGCGGAAGTGGTTGTATACGGAACGGCTGTACGAATCATTGGCAACAAAGAAAAGTAACGCAGCAGGGAAGCTCGCAATGAGCTTCCTTTTGTAGTTTACCGCAAAATATAAGATTTTACACTTCCGCCGACCGGATTATAAGGTAGCACCCGGTCATATAAGTCTATGAGCTGCTGTAGCTTTCCGACTGCATATTTTCTCAGTATTTCAGCGGAAGTTGCATGTGACAGAAAAGAAAACTGTGCAAATGCCTGTTTATAAAGTTCGGAACCGCCGATATAATAAGAGTCTTTTGGCGAACCGATCTTCTCAACATAATAATCATATCCGATTCGATGAAATTCGATGCGGTATTCGCCTGCCCAGACTTTTCGTCCAACGATAAATTCAACCGGTTCCTTTTGATTCGAGGGATTTGTTCCCATTTTGATCAGTATGGATTGGAAAAAGTTGGAATCCAGTGTGTTGTGTTTTGCCAGGTACTCGTTTACGAGATCTTCGACACAGGTCTTGTCGGTAAAAATCTGATTGGGGTTTTGAACCAGAATCTGATTCGCACCATAAGTAACGGCAACACCATTTGGGAATATAAAAAGTTTTTGAGGACGCCTGCTCGGATCTTCTGCAAGTTTTCCATTGATTTCAATCGATCCTTTTGAGTCGGCAAGTGCGACTAAACCATCTTTTGCTTTAAAAATACCTGTAAATGACATGTCTGTTCCTCCTGCATCGGTCATCTGATCTTGGGATCATTCTTCTTTAGTGTAACATATTGCAGGGCATCTTTGGCAGATAGAAAAGGAAATTTTTGAATTTTTCTTCTGAAAAACAGACATCCTAAGATCGAACAGGGGTACTTTCTTTATTTTCATGTGCAAAAAGTTCGGGAATGTGCTATGATAAGAATGTTTTTGTTACATACAATATAGAGAAAAGAAAGGAAAGGAAAATGTTAGAAAAACTTTTTAAGCTCAGTGAAAATGGGACAAATGTGAAAACAGAAGTTGTTGCGGGAATTACGACATTTATGACGATGGCATATATTCTTGCGGTAAATCCATCAATCCTGTCCGCATCCGGCATGGATACAAATGCGATTCTGATGGCAACGGCAATTGCTTCTTTTATTGGATGTATTGCCATGGCATTGCTTGCAAATTATCCGTTTGCACTTGCACCGGGATTGGGTCTGAATGCATATTTTGCCTATACGGTCTGTGGAACAATGGGATATTCCTGGCATTTTGCATTGCTTGCAGTCTTTGTCGAAGGACTGGTATTCATCGTATTATCACTGACGAATGTCCGTGAGGCGATTTTTAATGCGATTCCGCTCCAACTGAAGAAAGGAGTATCGGTAGGAATCGGTTTGTTCATCGCGTTTATCGGTCTGCAGAATGCGAACATCGTTGTAGATTCTTCTACACTTGTTACGGTTGTTGACTTTACGGCGAACTTTCATACCGTAGGAATTGGAGCTTTGCTGGCATTGATCGGGTTGCTGATGATCGCAATCATGTATGTCAAGAATGTAAAAGGTTCGATTCTGATCGGCATTTTTGCAACATGGATTTTGGGTATTCTCTGTCAGTTTACCGGCATCTATCAGGTTGATGTGGAGAATGGCTTCTATTCGCTGATACCGTCATGGTCCAGCTTTGACATTACTTCGCTTGGCCTGACATTCGGAAAGTGTTTTGATCTTTCCGGTGAAACGATCAAGATTGTTGACTTTATCGTAATCATGTGTGCATTTTTATTTGTCGATATGTTTGATACGCTGGGAACGCTGATCGGTGTTGCCAATAAAGCGGATATGCTTGATAAGGATGGAAAACTGCCGCGTATTAAGTATGCATTGCTTGCAGATGCAATTGCAACTTCAGCAGGTGCGGTTCTTGGAACATCGACAACGACAACGTTCGTTGAAAGTTCATCCGGTGTTGCAGAAGGCGGAAGAACCGGTCTTGCATCCGTTGTGACCGGCGTGTTATTCTTACTTGCAATCGTATTTGCTCCGGTATTTACGACAATCCCAAGCTTTGCAACGGCTCCGGCATTGATTTTCGTTGGATTTTTAATGATCAGTGCCGTTACGGAAATTGACTTTAACGACTTTACTGAAGCGATTCCTGCATACCTCTGTCTGGTATGTATGCCTTTGATGTACAGCATCTCAGAAGGTATCGCGATTGGCGTTATTTCTTATGTAGTCATTAACCTGATCTGTGGAAACACGAAGAAGATCACGCCGCTGATGTACGTATTGGCAATCTTATTTGTACTGAAATATATTTTCTTATAGAATGAATGAAAAAAGATGCAGGAGAAGGATTTCCTGCATCTTTTTTTAAGATTATGGCCGTATCTTTGATAATTCCGGCTTTTTGCCTGCAAGCATATCGGTCACTCTCTGACCAATCATCGTTGTGTAGAGCGGATCGGTTAATATATAAAAATCTTCGTCTTCGATTGCCTGGAAAACTCTTGGACCTACAAAATCAATGCGTTTTCCGGTAACGATTACGCGTTCTGCAGTCTTTTGTCCGGCATAAAATTCAGGAGATGTATAATAGCTGTCTGTCGGATCAGAATATTGCGCAGGGCGATGACGTTCGGAATGGTGAAGGTCTGTCTGGATGAATCCGGGACAAAATACGCTCATGGCGATATCAGCACCGACGCAGTCCAGATCGTACTTTACGCTTTCGGCAAGAGCAACGGCTGCATGTTTTGTCGCATGGTAGGCAGGCATGCCATTTGAAGTGATGACTCCTGCTACAGATGCAGTATTGCAGATATGGCAGTGTGTACCCTGCTTTCTCATGATCGGAATGACCAGGCGCATAAAATATACATGCTGAAGAACGTTGATGTGCATGATCCATTCCCAGTCGCGTACAGGCACTTCCCATACATATCTTGGGATTGCGATACCGGCATTACACATCAAAAGGTCAATTTGTCCATATGTATTCATTGTTTCGCTGACACATCTTTCTGCTTCTTCATATTTGGTCAGATCTGCCTGAATATCAATAATGTCGGTACCGTTTGCACGTAATTCATCACAGGCTGCTTTTAACTCATCACCTTCGATATCAACTGCCACGATTTTCATTTCACGTTTTGCGGCTTCTTTTATAAATTCAAGTCCGAATCCGTTTGCGGCACCTGTAATCAGGGCAACTTTATTTTTAAATTCTTTCATGTGCAGAGCCTCCTTTCTTAAAATGTATAAGCACGGCCATAGCCGTCAAATGTTGCTTCTGCAATCCGTCCGGATTTTACGGCATCTCCAAGTACAATGCAATCATCAAATGCTGCTTCAAACTGCTCTTTTACCATGTTATCCGGTTTTACGCCAAGAGCGAGAACGACGGTATCAGCTTCCAGAACTGAGCATTCGTTTGTACGTGTGTTGATCAGCGTTAAATGCTGATCATTGATCCGCAGAAGCTGGCTGCGTGTCTGAATCTTTACATGGTTTTTCTCAAGACGCATGAGAAAATCCTTTTGAACGGATCGGTAAAGGCCTGCTCCAATCTGAGGCATCATTTCGATGATAGTTACATCCATACCGGCTGCAGAAAGAGTATCGGCCGTTTCAATTCCGGTAATGCCACCGCCGATGATGGCAACCTTTCCGGAAGGAATTTTCTTTTTCAGGAGAACTTCTTCGGCAGTCATAACGGATGGCTGATCAACGCCTGGAATCGGAGGGATGGCAGGTTTGCCTCCGATTGCAAGAAATACACCTGCAGGATGCAATTCTTTTACCATATCCGGGGTTGCTTTTGTATTGAGTCGCACGTCGATTCCGGCATGCATCACCCGTGTGATCAGAGAATCTTTATAAGCAGTCAGTTTCTCTTTCAAAATCGGCTTGTCTGCAATGTTTAACTGTCCACCGAGTTCAGATGCCTGTTCATAAAGTACCGGTTCAAAACCACGCTCTTTTAATGTGAGGGAAGCCATCATACCCGCAGGTCCGCCGCCGATTACGGCAATCGTCTTTCCTTCCCCGTTTTTTTCGAGATTAGAGTATTCGACTTCACGACCGCATCTCGGATTTACGGCACAACTGATATGATTTCCACCGGAAAGGCGTTTAAAGCAGTAGAGACATCCGATACATTTGTTGATTTCGTCGGCACGTCCTTCCTTTGCCTTTTTTGTCCATTCCGGATCTGCCAGACTTGCCCTTCCGATTGCAATAAAATCACAGGCTTCCTCTTCGAGAAGCTGATCGGCAATTTCCGGATCCTTGATGTTATTCGCTGCGATCACAGGGATTTTTACAGCCTTTTTAATTGCTGTTCCCAGATGCTTTTTCCATCCCTGTGGATAAGATGCAGGTTCAATGATGGTTGTTGCCGTTTCATATATACCGGCACTGACATTGATGACATCGATTCCAAAAGCTTCCAGATTCAGAGCAATCTGAATGGTATCTTCCAGGTGCAGACCGCCTTCTACAAATTCGTCGCCGCTGATTCTTACGGAAATAGCAAATTCCGGTCCGCACAAATGCCGGATTGCCGTAATCATTTCCTCTAAGATGCGCAGACGATTAGAAAAAGAACCGCCGTAACGGTCTGTCCGTTTGTTCGTATATGGAGAAAGAAATTCATTTAACAGATATCCATGCGCCGCATGAAGTTCTACTCCATCGAAACCGGCATTTTTGGCAATAACGGCTCCTTTTACGAATGCTTTCATAATATTTGTACATTCTTCGGTTGTAAGTTCCCGCGGCATTTCCTGTGTTACTTTACACATGACAGGGGAAGGTGCTACGATCTGGCGTCCTCCGATCATCGTTGAAGTATTTTCACGTCCCGGATGTTGGAGCTGCATAAAGATTTTCGTTCCATATTTATGCACTCGTTCGGTAAGTCTTTCGAGATGAGGGATCTGGTAGCCTTCGTATGCACCAAGCTGGTTCGGTACAGCCGTTCCAAATTCCGGTTCTACGCGTGTAATCTCCGTGATGATCAGACCTACACCGCCTTTTGCTCTCTCTTCATAGTAGCGGATGATATGTTCATTTGCACGTCCATCCGGTTCCGCCAGAGATACTCCCATTGCCGGCATTACAACACGATTCTTGATTTCTAATGTTCCGATTCGGCCTTTTTGAAACAATCTTTCGTATGCCATATACAAATCGCCTCCTTAAAAAATGATGTGGACTTGTCTGTCCTCGTTTTCTATGATACATTAATTATATAGCATTGCCGGAGGAAAAACAGATGCATGACAAACAATTAACATATCGTACAATTTGTTTACCATGAACAAAATAAGTTCATAATTCGAACAGGAGGGATTATGTTGAAGAGCAGCAGGAAAGAATCTGTGAAGCTGACAGAACTTTATCAGGAGATTCTAGAGGGAATGTCGATTGTGGATTTTATCAATAGGGCGGCAGTGCTTGTCGATTGTTCACTGGTCATTACGGATACGAGTTTTCGGGTTCTGGCATTTTCCACAAGCTGTCCCGTTACGGATTTGCTGTGGAAAGAGAATATTCAACGGGGATTTTGCACCTATCGATTTATTCAGGAAGTACAAGAACTGCTTCCAAAGAATGGACAGATGATTTCAACGGAACCGTTTCTTGCAAACTGCGATTACTCAAAGGAAAATAAACTGGTCAGTTCTATTGTGTATCAGAACCAAAAAGTGATTGGTTATCTCATTCTTCTTGACAATGGAAAAGGTATTTTACCTGAATATTTTGAATATCTAAAACATTTTAGTGTCATGTCGACATTCATTCTCAGGCAGCAGCCACAGTTTCATCGATTATTTGGAAATATGGCGGAAAATATTTTGGATGAACTTTTAGAAACGGGAAATTCGGAACTTGCGTCAAAACGTTTTCGTGCGGCTGGATATATATTTCCGACACATATCCGCTGTCTGATATTCGTTCCTTTAGATACGTCTGATGTGGGGATAAAATATATCCATCGTACATTGCGCATGATGTTTTTGAATTGTATTTTGTCTGAATATCATGGGAATATTGTATGTGTTGTTGATGAGAAATTAGTGAATATCGAAAGACTTGTATTATCAAATCAGCTGAAGAAGACGGTAAAATACATCGGGATCGGGCCATCAATCACGGATGTGGATGAGTTGATCCGCTGTGTTGAACTCGCGGAAACGACTTGTGTTATTCACAATCGATTGCATTATGCGGATGAGAAAAAATATCCGATTGATCAATTTGTACGCTGTTATGATGATTATCAATTCTATAATTTGCTTCTGTCGTGTTCGGATGATGAGATACTTTTGGACAATATTCATCCTGCATTGCTCATGCTGCAACAGTACGACCGCGAAAATAATACTCTTTTGATGTTGACACTGCGTTGTTTTCTTGAGAATAACAGAAATATTGCGGAAACATCGAATGCAATGTATATCCATCGCAACACGGTTCATTATCGTCTTGGACGGATACGGGAACTTACCGGAATCGATCTGGAAAATTATGAAGAGCGCTTTCGATTGGAGTGTTCATTTAAAATTCTTGACTGTCTGTCTTTGAAGAAGTAGAAAATATATCCCCCGGAGTCCTGTGTTTTTCAACACATGTTCTCGCAGGGGATATGTTTGTTTTTTGTTTTTATTTAAATAGTGAGGTTAGTTTCTCCCATACTGATTTTGAAGTTTTCTGAACGGTTTCACGGACAGGAACTTCCGGCTTCTCGATTGCCTCTGTCTTCATGACAAATTGTACGCTCTCTACGTGTTTATTCTTTTTGGAAACAAAGGATTTCGTTTCCGTTTTTTCTCCGCCAATCGAATCGAGGATATCGTCCATTTCATCCTGCAACTTGTCGTTCATCTTGGATGTTTCTGAGCTTAGTTGACCGGTGCCGTCGCTTAGATCTTTTGCTCCGTCACACAGTGCCAATACGCCGTCGTATAGTTCGCCGGAACCGGAAGAGAGCTGTGCGGAGCCGTTTACGAGTTCTTTGCTGCCGGAAGCGAGGGAAGCGACGCCATTCACGATCTGTTTATATCCTCCGGCAATCGCAGTTACGCCATCGGTATAACTGTTGACACCGTTATCAAGTTCTTCATAACGCGCAACAAGCTGGTTGACACCGTCTGTCAGTGCAGACAGTTTCGGAACAAGATTGGTTAATGTGGCAACAAGTTCGGATACTGCCGAGTCGAATTTGGAATATTCGGTTTCCAAAGAGGTAATGCCGTTATATAATTCATCGACGCCTGCAGAAACGTTATCGAGATAGCTTTCGGTACCGCCGATTGCAGCGTTATTGACGGATAAAATCTGTATTGTATTTTCGAGGCTGTTGATCTGTTTTTTCAAATCAGAAATCTGATCTTCCAATCCTTCCTGCTTTTCCAGTTCTGCAATTGTTTTTTTTAAAGCTGCAATCTGGCTCGAACAGTTGTTGATTGCCTGTTGATTTTGGTTTTTCAGTGAATCGACATCGAGCCCGTTCTGAGCCATCGCCTGTTTATATTGAGCATATCCAAGATTCTTTTTCAAAGATGCGATACCATCCGATAAATTGCTGATGCCATTTTTGATCTCACCAGAAGCTGTGGTCAATTGCTTCAATTCATCTGCTGTGATAGAAACCGCATTGAGATTTTGTTGGATCGTGTTTAGTGCCTTCTTAACTTCTGCAGATCCTGCGGTCAGGTTGGAGGACTGACTGTCTAACGTATCGAGACCTTTTTGCATAGAGGAAACGCCTTTTTGAAGGTTTGTAATGCCGGTATTCAGATCGACTGCTCCGCTGTTTAGCGTTAATAAACCGGTATTTAGTTCGCCGCTTCCGTCTTTTAAATCATCGGTGCCGTTATACAGTTTCGTGGCTCCGTTGTCCAGCTGTTGAGCTGCATCTACAAATTGTTCCACTTTTTCAGTCAGTTCTTCATCATCGATGTCGAGATTTAAGTTTAATTTAACGCCGTTGATCGTGGCTGCATCCATTTCGAAATTTTTCACATCTGCATAGATGGAAGTATCCAGACCTTTTCCCGGAAGGATGGTGTAGGATAATTGTTTATCTGCACCGACATTTGCAATCGTTGCACCATTTGCACGAATGTTGCTGCAGAGGTTCGTGTCAAGAGAAAAGGATGTCTGAAGTGCATAGTCTTTATAGTAAGAACCTTTGCAGGCTTTGTTTTTGGTAATTTTTATTTTTATTTCCAGTGCCCCGCTTTTTCCGGCAATTTCTTCCGGCGTGTATTCTTTTCCATCTAAAAAATACTGAATGGAGATGTCCCATGGAATTTCGGCATGAATGAGAGAACCTTGATAATAAACTTTATCAGAATCAGATGAAATAGTAATTGTTCCATCGGTCTGATTGATCTTATCTGTTGTGGTAAGCATTTTAACAGAAGAATAATTGCCATAATCAGTGATCTCTCCGCCGTCAAAAATGTTGACAACATCGATATTCTCTACTTCTCCATCCGACTGCATATTGACATAGACAACTTCTTCTTTGGATGTAGATGCAGCAGCGTCTACCGGCAGTGCCATGTTGGAGATGCTGGCAATAATGAGGATTGCCGCTGCAGCCTGTTTCTTTTTCATGTTGAAAACCTCCTTTTTACTTTTCTGGTTTTATAATAAATCGGTCAAATGTGTATAACAGTGCCGGAAGCACGAAAAATACAATGACAAGGGAGCAGAGCGTTCCTTTTCCAAGGAAAAATCCGAGTTGGGAAAGCAATCCATGGGTGGAAATATTTCCGAGCAGGAATCCGACAATGGTAAGTGCTCCGCCGGAAGTTAAAATGGATACGGTAACTGCAGAAACCGTTTGGACAATTGCTTCTTTTTTCTCATATAATAATCGTTCTTCCTGGTATCGTTCGGAAAACAGGATGGCATAATCGACAGTTGCACCCAGCTGAACCGAGCTGATGATCAGATATGCGATGTAAAAAATCGTCTGATCGGAAAAATATGGAATGGACAGGTTGATCCAGATTGCAGTTTCGATTGCCAGTACCAATATGATCGGCAGGACAAGGGATTTCATGGTTAGCAGCAATACAAGGAATACAGCTGCAATCGCGAGCAGGTTCACTTTTGTCATATCTGATGTTATGGTTGTCATCAGATCATGGGTGGAAACACCTTCTCCCGCAAGATACCAGGCATCTTTATAATATTTATCTGCCGTATTTCGTATTTTTTCTACCAGACGGAAAGTTTCTTCTCCTTCATAATCCGCATTGACCGACAGGATCATCCTCGTGTATTTGTCGGAATTCAGCTTGGAAAGTGTATCCGCATCGAGATAAGACTCCGGTATCTCCGCACCTGCAGCATCAACATAAGAAAGAATATTTGTTATCTGCGGAATCTTTTTTAATTCATCCGACAGTTCTTTCTGCACTGCAGTGTCTTTTTTTGGCACCATAAGTACATAAGTATCGTTTTCGCCGAAAATGTCATCAATGGCCTTTGTGTCTGCTCCTAATTTTGTGTCAGTGCCGAAAATATGGGAAGAACCATAGTAAAAGGCATTGGAATTAGAAGCAAGATAGGATGGAACGATGCAGATGAAAAACAGGCACATCATCGGGATCATAACGCGACAGATCCCTTTTCCGAATTTTTGAAAAGATGGTGTCAATGGACGGTGTGCGGTTTTTTCAATCCACGGATACGTATACATAATCAGAATCGGCATAAACACGAATACGGTTATCAGGCTGATGGCAACTCCTTTGGCGAGTGCCAGTCCGAGATCCGGACCAATCTGAAACCTCATCATACAAAGTGCAAGAAATCCGATGACAGTTGTCAATCCACTTGATAATATGGAAGAAGTCGACATGCAGAGTGCCTGGATCATTGCTGTTCTTGCATTTTCTTCCTGTTTATGGCATTCTTCAAAACGATGAAGCAGAAAGATGGAATAATCCAGCGAGACAGCAAGCTGCAAAATACTTCCTGCGGAATTGGTAACGAAAGATATTTCTCCAAAAATAAGGTTGGTACCGGAGTTGATGATGATTGCGATACCAAGTCCGCCCAGCACGACCAACGGTTCAATCCAGGAAGTTGTAGTAATAAGCAGGATCAAAAATACAAGCAGTACTGCAAAAATAGCGATTTTCCGGATTTCACGGATGGTGCTTGTTGTAGCAACTGCAGTTGACACTGCACTTCCGGTCATAGCGTTTTCTTCTCCGATGATCGTTCGGATATCTTCGACAGCAGAAATGCGCTTTTCTTCTTTAATAGACACGGAGAGCAATGCATTGCCATCTTTATAGTAGGTTTCTACGGTGTCTGCATCCATCGTTTCCAGTGGCCGGGCAATATCTTCACTGTCATCCAGCCATGTAACGTCGGTAACACCGTCGACGGCTTTGATCTTTGACTTATATTCCAGAGTTTCCGGGATGGAAACGTCTTTTAGCATCACACGGGCATTTGGGATACTGCCGTCATATTCCTGTTCCATGACGTCAAGTGCGATTGTTGAAGCACTGTCCGGCGGCAGATAATCATTAATATCGTAGTTAACAGAAATCATTGGTCTCGCAATGATACTGCACAGGAAAAGAGCGATAAACATGATTAGAATCCGTTTTGGATGCCTGACTATTTTACTGTAGAGCTTCTCCACGATAAGCCTCCTTTCAGATAAAAAATTTTTACGAGTAATCAGTATAAAAGCTTTTTAAGGGGAAAACAATGGACAAAGCAGCCGTTTTGGGTAAATATGGACAGAGAAAGCAATTTGTCCGGTAAATATATACTTTTTTCTTGTTGATTTTACCGGTCAACTGTATAATAAAAAGGAGTTGGAGGTGAATGGATATGACTCACAGCGAAACATCTTTGAAAACGAAAAAGAAACTGGCGGCTTCTTTAAAAAAACTGATGATGGTAAAAAGTCTGAGACGAATTACAGTTACAGATATTGTAAAAGACTGCGGGGTAAACAGAAAGACATTTTACTATCATTTTGAGGATATTTATGATTTGATGAAGTGGATCCTGGAACAGGAAGCAGTTGAAATTGTAAAAGAATTTGATCTGATCACAGATTATAAGGAAGCAGCATTGTTTGTCATTAATTATATAGAAGAAAATGCTCACATATTGAATTGTGCATATGATGCGATTGGTCAGGAAGGGATGAAACGGTTTTTATATCAGGATTTTATTGATATCATAAAAAAGACGATCACAGAGGGGGAAAGAAAAGAAGGAATATATCTGGAACAAAAGTTCAAAGAATTTTTATGTAATTTTTATGCAAATTCTTGTGCAGCAATGCTTGTATCCTGGTTTCGTGATCCGGGTGGTCAGAGTAAAGAGGAGATGGTGGAATATCTGCATATTATTATCCAAAGTTCACTTCCGGAGATTCTTAAAAATTCGCCCGGAGCAATAAGCATAGAAAGAAAGTCTTGACGTTTTTTTTCTAATCCCTCATAATATATATAGAAAGTAGGAATTAAAATTAAGCACAAAGGCAGGAAGAATATGAAGATATCAACAAAAGGGCGTTATGCATTGCGAATTATGATTGACCTGGCACTATACAGTAAGGAGAACTGTATTCCATTAAAGGATATTTCAGAACGTCAGGGCATCACGATCAAATACATGGAGCAGATCATGCCGCTTCTTACGAGAGCGGGATATGTGAAGAGTTTTCGGGGGAATAACGGGGGTTATAAGCTGGCATATGATCCGCAGGATTATACCGTCGGTCAGATCCTTCGTGCGACGGAGGGAAGTCTGTCTCCGATTACATGTATTGAGGACAGTCCGAATCAATGTGCGCGTTACAAAGAATGCAGGACGGTTCAGTTCTGGGAGGGACTTCGGAATGTCATTAATGAATATACGGACAGCGTAACATTAGAAGATATGATCAGGGATATTGAGGAATAGAAGATGCAGAATCAGTTTTCAAGAACAGAATTATTGATCGGCAGAGAGAATCTGTATCGACTGTCAGCGGCAAGGGTTGCGGTATTTGGTATCGGTGGTGTCGGCGGTTATGTCGTAGAGGCTCTGGCACGCAGCGGCATCGGTGCCTTGGATCTGATTGATGATGATACCGTTAGTCTGACGAATATCAACCGTCAGATCATCGCGCTGCACAGTACGGTCGGAAGAGCCAAGACGGATGCAGCGAAAGAGCGTATTATGGACATCAATCCCGATTGTATTGTCCGTACATATCGAACATTTTATATGCCGGATACGAAGGATCAATTTGATTTTGCACAGTATGATTATGTTGTCGATGCAATTGATACCGTGACAGGGAAACTTTCGTTAATCATGCAGGCACAGGAAGCCGGGGTTCCGATCATCAGCGCGATGGGGGCGGGGAATAAACTGGATCCCGCTGCATTTGAAGTTGCAGATATCTATGAGACGTCAGTATGTCCGCTTGCAAAAGTGATGCGCCGGGAATTGAAAAAGCGGGGAGTGAAAAAGCTGAAAGTCGTCTATTCAAAAGAAAAACCGTTGGTGCCAATCGTTGACGGTGAAGCGGAATGCAAAGGAACGGCGGGAAGGATCGCACCCGGAAGTATTGCATTCGTGCCGCCTGTTGTCGGTCTGATCATGGCGGGTGAGATTGTGAAGGATTTGATTTCAGCATAATATGTTGTAATTTCTCTAAATTGTATGAAAATTCTGAATTTTTTAAAATATTCAAAAAAGGTATTGACAATTAAAAAATATCATGTATAATAACAGTATAAAGTAAATCAAACAAAGAAATAAGAACTACAACTTATCAGAATTGTTTGATGAATTTAAAGAAGGAGGTACGGACCACCAAAAACATAATTTTATTTTAAAGTTATTAAAAAGGTTCAAATATTAAGAATAGGAGGACAGACCACCAGACAACGTTATTTAATTTTCAAATGATTTTTATTAAGAGAAAGTGTTCAAACCAAAGTAAGATTGAATCGGTGAGTACAGCATTCGTCATTCAAGAATCATAAAGAGTAAGAAGAATAAAGAAGGGCTAATGACCACTTGAACTTAAACGTACAACTGAATATAGGAGAAATATAATTATTTGTATAAAAAGTTAAAGGGGGAAGGAACCACCAGATATAATTTTTCATTTATTACTAAGTACTTATTTTACTAACGTATGATACCATAGTAGTCGTGTAATAATCCATTAATTATAAGCATTTATTTTTCAAAAGTCGTTTTATAACTCTTAAACAACAGATAATTTTTATAAAGATTTAGAAGCAAATATTGATTATTCTAAGAAAGGAATTTTAGATTTCATGATTGAAGAATCATTATAAGGGCGGATATCTTAATTACATTATAATAAGATATCCGCCCTATTTCTGTGCGCGATTCCGGATTCTTTCTTTCTTTTTGTGTACAAATATGATATCTTTAAAAGAGAATATTTCTTAGAAAGCGAGGAAGACTATATGTATTATTTACCGGATGGAACAACGGTCTGTGGATTTTATGAATGCAGTAAATGCGGTAAGCGTTTTTTAGATACGAAAGTCATGCCGATGATCAATTGTCCGGATTGTGATATGGATATTGATATGGAGATCGGACCGGATGAAGAGATGCCGGAGTTGGAACCGACTGCGAAGTTGCTGCAGGTATGTGAGGGAGAAGATGTTGAGAAGATGGATACATTGTTAAGCCTTGCGATTACCGGTGGCGATTATGAGTGGATTTAGAATAGATGATCAGGAGGAAGTACGATGTCAGTAAGTAAGATAACAAAATTTGATCTTGTAGAACAGGCAGATGCAGCAGTTGTCGATTTTTATGCGGATTGGTGCGGGCCGTGTGCAATGTTGTCTCCGATTGTGGATAAGATTTCGGATGAATATCAGAATGTGGATTTCTTTAAGCTGGATATTGATGCGAATATGAATACGGCAATCGAATATGGAATTGTCAGCATTCCGACGTTGATGTTTTTTAAAAATGGCCAAAAAGTCGGACAGGTTGTCGGTTATATGGAAGAAGATGCATTGAAAGCAGAGTTGGATAAAGCGTTTCAGTAAGGAATCGGAGGTATTTGTATGGCGGTTCGATTGAATGAAGATGCGGAACTTGTGCAGAAGATCCGTGAGGGTTTAAAGAAAAAGGGCGGATACTGTCCCTGTAAACTTCCAATGACTCCGGAGAATCAATGCATGTGTCAGGAATTTCGTGACCAGATCGCAGATCCGGATTTTGAAGGATATTGTCATTGTCGATTGTATTATAAAAGTAAAGATTGAGAGAGAACAGGCTGTCGGATCATATCGCAAGCGATTGAACCGGCAGCCTGTTTTGTCTTTGTGTTGAAGAATTCCTGTCTGTGCAGGCAGTGAGCAGAATGATCATTTTACAGAGGCATGCTCTTTGATCTCATTGATTTCTTCGTACATGGAATTGTATTCATCCTTGATGCTTTTATCCGGAACATAAGCCTGTACGTCGGTTGGATATTCGATATAATAATATCCTCCGTCTTTGGATCTGCCAAGATCATCATAGGACGGAAGTTCCGTATAGCTGTCATCTTCACTGTAGTTCAGGCGAAACAGGATGCCGAAACCGTCTTCGTTCTCTTCTTCCCAGCCCTCTTTGCTTGCTTTATGATAGACGATGACAGAATTGTCAGATTCTTCAATGACATACTTATCTTTCCAGGACTCCGGCAGTTCGAGCGTGACATCTTTCCATGAGATCTCCTGATCGGCAGCACCGGATGAGGAGCTGCTGCATCCAATCAGCAGAGTCCCGACAATTAAAATGCATGATAAAACAGCGATTATCTTTTTCATAATCAATCCCTTTCTCTTTAACGGCAGATGCCGGCTTATGTGTGTGTAAACAATTCTTGAGTTATAGTATATCATATTTGCTGTATGCAGAGATAGAAGGAAATTGACTTTACAGGGAAATAATGAGAGAATATTAGAAAAGTGGCTTCGAATACAGATGGAGGAATGAGATGAAGATTGTATTTTTAGATGTAAAGACACTGGGAGAAGATATAGATCTGTCGGCGTTTGATGCATTTGGAGAGGTTGTGAAGTATACAAATTCAACAGAAGATCAGGCTTTGGAGCGTACAAAGGACGCGGATATTCTGATTGTCAATAAGATTTCAATCAATGAACATACGATTGGAAAGGCAGATCACTTACAATTAGTTTGTGAAGCGGCTACCGGAACGGATAATCTGGATAAAAAGTATCTGGAAGAAAGAGGAATCGCATGGCGGAATGTTGCGGGGTATTCCACAGAAATCGTAGCACAGCATACATTTGCCCTGCTGCTTTATATGATGGAGAAACTGGCGTATTATGATCATTTTGTCAAGTGCGGCGATTATTCAAAGTCGGATATCTTTACGGATCTTACGCAGGAAATTCATGAGATTCATGGGAAAACATGGGGTATTATCGGACTGGGAGCGATCGGACGGAGAGTTGCTGCGATTGCGGAAGCTTTTGGAGCGAGAGTGATCTATGCTTCTGCATCCGGGAGTGCACCGCAGGCAGGATTTCAGCAGGTTGATCTGGATACGTTGTACAAAGAGGCTGATATTATTTCCGTGCATGCACCACTGAACCGGTACACAAAAAATCTGATCAATGCGGAAGCATTTTCCAAAATGAAAAAAAGTGTTATCTTTTTAAATTTGGGCAGAGGACAGATTGTTGTGGAACAGGATCTTGCAGAGGCACTGGAATCTCATGAAATTGCGGCAGCCGGTCTGGATGTGCTTTGTCAGGAACCGCTTCCCGCAGAGCATCCGCTGTTAAAGATCCGGGACAGCGGCAGACTGATCATTACGCCGCACACTGCATGGGCAAGTGTAGAAGCGAGAACGAGGCTGATGCAGCTTGTACATGGACAGATAGAGGAGTTTTTAAAGGAACAATGACAAAAGAATGGATTGTGGTACGCGGCGGTGGAGATCTTGCGACCGGTACGATTTATAAATTATGGAAAAGCGGATTTAAAGTATTGATCTTAGAATGCAGGTATCCATCTGCAATCCGCAGAAATGTCGCATTTTCGGAGGCAGTTTATAATGGCAGTCAGACGGTGGAAGATCTGACCTGTCGGCTGGTAGACGGATGGGAAGAAGCACAGAAGACGGTTTGTGAAGGTTATATTCCGATTATGATCGATCCGGAGGGAAAGGTAATTGCTGAATGCAGTCCCTCAGTCGTGGTTGATGCTATTTTAGCAAAGAAAAATCTCGGTACGAATCGTAAGATGGCACCGAAGACGATCGCATTGGGACCGGGATTTGAAGCGGGAAAAGATGTTGATTATGTCATAGAGACAAAACGGGGGCATCGCCTTGGAAGAATTATTACGGAAGGATATGCCATCCCGAATACAGGAGTTCCCGGCATGATTGCGGGATATGGGAAAGAACGGGTGATCCACGCACCGGCACAGGGGTATTTTCACGAAATTCGTCATATCGGGGATATGGTTCAAAAAGGTGACGTGATTGGCAGGATTGCATCTGAAAATGCCGACGTCGATGTGACAGCGAGTCTGACCGGAATTTTACGCGGAATTATCCGGGAAGGTTATCCCGTGAAAAAAGGATTTAAGATCGCGGATATTGATCCGCGGCTGGAAGAAAAAGACAATTGTGATACGATTTCCGATAAGGCCCGCTGTATTGCGGGAGGTGTGCTGGAAGCAGTTTTGTATCCGGTGAATGCATCTTCCGGAAAGAAGTAGAAATATTGAGCTTAATCATATATAATGATGTTGAGGCGGATTTATCCGCTTTGTTCGTTTGATCAGAATATCGTTATCGGATAATATGAGATAGAGATTATGAAATACCGGTGAAAAGGGGGATTATCATGGTATATTATGGAACATTGGGACCTGCCTGTGCAGATATGAATACATTACGAAGGATGTTTCGACAGGGAATGTCAGGAATCCGGCTGAATTTATCACATACGAATCTGGAAGGCAGCAGTGACTGGATTTTAAAGTATCAGGCAGCAGCGTCGCAGGAAGGGATTCTGAAACCGGAATTATTGATTGACCTGCAGGGACCGGAACTTCGAATCGGTCGTATGAACCTTGATCTGGAGTGGCAGGACAGGCAGGAAGTATATATGGATTCACTTCCTCTGCCAAGACATATTCTTCCGTATTTAATAGAAGGACAGGAAGTGCTGATCGATGATGGAAAGATTCTTTTGAAGGTTGTGGAACATATGAGCGATGAACCGGAGGACATTAAGTGTAAGGTGATCCGGGGAGGAAGAGTTACGCAGAGAAAGAGTATTGCACTTCCGGGAATTACGATCCCGGTTCCGACTCTGACGGATGCCGATAAAGAAAACTTAAAGTCGGCAAAAGAATACGGGGTGACGGGAGTTATGCTGCCATTTGTCCGCAATAAAAAAGATCTGACGAATCTTAGAGAAGAATTACATAAAAATGGAGCGGACGATATCCGGATTTTTGCAAAATTAGAGAGCCTGGAGGGAGTAGAGATCCTTCCGGAATTATTAGAAGAGGCAGATGAGATCGTGATTGCCAGGGGAGATCTGGGCAATTCCGTGGATCTGTGGAAGCTGCCGGTGCTTCAAAAGGAGATTGCGAGACAGTGCCGTATTGCGAAGAAACCATTTATGGTTGTTACGCAGATGCTGGCATCGATGGAAAGCCGTGCCGTGCCGACACGTGCCGAAGTGAGTGATGTGTTCAATGCAGTATTGGATGGAGCTGCATCGGTTATGCTGACCGGAGAAACTGCAGTCGGAAGATATCCGGTAGAAGCGATGGCATATCTGATCAAAACTTCAGAAGAGGCATTGCTGTATAAGAGTGGAAAGGAAGACATGATATGGGATTAATTCGTAAAATTACGCAGGAGACAAGCTATCGGTTCTTGAATTTCTTTACATTTGATGTGACGCATAAGAGCGGGCGCGAATCGAAGTATTATGTGGCTTCCAGAGCAAAGAACGTACAGGAATTGAAGGCAGTTACGCATGAGAATCATTCGGATGGCGTGATCATATTCGGCGTATATGGAGAAAAAAGGGATAAAGTTGTACTGGTGCGCCAGTACCGTTATCCGATTGACGGATATATTTATGAATTCCCGGCAGGACTTTGTGAGCCGGGGGAAGATTTTAAGGAAGCAGGTATCCGGGAGATGAAGGAAGAGACCGGGCTGGATCTTCAGGCAATTGATGTGCCGGATATGTACAGTAAACCATTTTTTACGACGATCGGTATGACCGATGAATCCTGTGGAACGGTTTATGGATATGCGAGTGGTGAACCTTGCATGGACGGCCAGGAGGATTCTGAGGAGATTCAGATTGTGATCGCAGATAAAGATGAAGTTCGAAGGATTTTAAAAGAAGAGAACGTAGCAATCATGTGTGCCTATCAATTGATGCATTTTCTGGAATCGGAAGATGGAAATCCTTTTTATTTTCTTGGAGAATGATGATCAGCCACAGCCGCAAGCTGCGAAAGCAGTGAAGGGACTGTGGTTCGGATAATGGATTCGTTACATATGGAAAAAATTTTAACAAAAAAACCTTGACAATGAAGAACTCATGTAATATTATAATGACAATAAAAACAAAACATACCAATTCGATAGGAATAATAGGAGGATGGAATCATGGCAAACGTTTATAAAGGAACATTAGATTTGATTGGAAATACACCGCTGGTTGAAGTTGCAAATGTTGAAAAGGAACTGGGATTGGAAGCAACGATTTTGACAAAACTGGAATATTTCAATCCGGCCGGAAGTGTAAAGGACAGAATTGCCAAAGCAATGATTGATGATGCAGAAGCAAAGGGATTGCTGAATGCAGATTCTACGATTATTGAGCCGACATCCGGCAACACCGGAATCGGGCTTGCGGCAATTGCAGCAGCAAAAGGATATCGGATCATCTTGACGATGCCGGAGACAATGTCCGTTGAAAGAAGAAATATCCTGAAAGCCTACGGTGCAGAGATTGTTCTGACAGATGGCAGCAAAGGTATGTCAGGAGCAATCGCAAAAGCGGATGAACTGGCAGCTGAGATCGAGGGAAGCTTTATTCCGGGACAGTTTGTCAATCCTGCAAATCCGGCAATACACAAAGCAACGACAGGTCCTGAGATCTGGAAAGATACCGATGGTAAAGTAGACATATTTGTAGCCGGTGTCGGTACGGGCGGAACTCTGACCGGTGTTGGAGAATATCTAAAAGAACAGAATCCGGACATTCAGGTTGTAGCCGTAGAACCTGAGACATCACCGGTTTTATCGACAGGAAAAGGCGGTGCACATAAGATTCAGGGAATTGGAGCCGGTTTTGTTCCGGATACGTTAAATACTAAGATTTATGATGAAGTTCTTACAATCGATAATGAGGTATGCTTTGACGCAGCAAAATTGTTAGCGAAAAAAGAAGGATTTTTGGTAGGAATTTCTTCCGGTGCAGCATTGCAGGCAGCGATTATTTTGGCAAAGCGTCCGGAGAACAAAGGAAAGACAATCGTAGCATTGCTTCCGGATAATGGAGACCGCTATTATTCTACTCCATTATTCCAGGATTAAGAGGTGAGAAACAATGGGAAAAATTACAAGAGAACATAGACAATTAAAATTTGAAACACTACAGCTTCATGTCGGTCAGGAACATCCGGATCCGGCATCCGATGCAAGAGCAGTACCAATCTATCAGACAACATCTTATGTCTTTCGAAATTCACAGCATGCCGCAGATCGATTCGGTCTTGCGGATGCGGGAAATATATATGGTCGATTGACGAATTCCACACAGGGAGTGTTCGAAGATCGTATTGCAGCATTAGAAGGCGGCGTTGCAGGACTTGCGGTTGCATCAGGTGCGGCAGCAATCACGTATACACTTCAGGCATTGGCTACGGAGGGAGAACATATTGTAGCACAGAAGACCATTTACGGAGGAACTTCGAATTTACTCGGACACACGCTTCCATTATATGGAATTCAGGCTACCTTTGTCGATGCACATAACCTTGTTGAAGTAGAAGAAGCAATTCAGGAAAATACGAAAGCAATTTATCTGGAAACCCTTGGAAATCCGAACTCTGATATTCCGGATCTGGATGCAATTTCAGCCATTGCACATAAGCATGGACTTCCGGTTGTCGTGGATAATACATTTGGCACGCCATATCTGATTCGCCCGATTGAACATGGAGCCGATATTGTCGTACATTCTGCAACTAAGTTTATTGGAGGACACGGTACTTCCTTAGGAGGAGTAATCGTAGATGGCGGAACCTTTGACTGGGCAGGAAGCGGAAGATATCCATGGATATCAGAACCGAACCCGTCTTATCATGGTGTCAAGTTTACAGAAGCGGCAGGCAAAGCAGCATTTGCAACTTATATTCGTGCGATCTTACTGCGCGACATGGGAGCAACGATTTCTCCGTTTAATGCATTTTTGCTGCTGCAGGGAACAGAGACACTTTCCTTGAGAATGGAGCGTCATAATGAGAATACCAAAAAAGTAGTAGAATATCTGACAAAGCATCCGCTGGTAGAGAAAGTCAATCATCCGTCTCTTCCGGAACATCCGGATCATGCGTTATATGAAAAGTATTTCCCGAATGGCGGAGCCAGCATCTTTACGTTCAATATCAAAGGCGGACAGAAAGAGGCACATGAATTTATTGATAATCTGGAGATTTTCTCGCTGCTTGCCAATGTTGCAGACGTAAAATCACTGGTCATCCATCCGGCAACAACGACACACAGCCAGTGCACAGAGGAAGAACTGTTAGATCAGGATATCAGACCGAATACGATCCGTCTGTCTATCGGTACAGAAAATATCGATGATATTATCCAGGATCTGGAAGAAGCATTTAAAGCTGTTGCGGAAGCATAATAAATTAATACAGACTCGAATCGCGTACAAAATCCGTGATTCGAGTTTTTTGTATAGAAAACTTTTTTGACTTCTGATTGACATAAATGAGAAAGATTATCAACAGCCTGTTTGACTGATACCCGGCAAGGGTATATAATGAAAGAAAAGATAACAGGAGGATATTCAAATGGCAACGGTAATAATTGTTCTTATATTAGTTGTTGTTATGCTGTTTGCATTTCGCGGAAGCCTTGGACATTTTAAAGGCGAAGGAGGCTGCTGCGGCGGTGGAGATGGAACCGTTGAAGAGGAAACGAAAGTTTTGGAGCGTCCGATCATCGGCAGAAAGATCGTTCATGTGGAGGGCATGCACTGTGAGAATTGTAAGAACAGGATTGAAAGGCAGATCAACCGTATCGACGGAGCATCCTGCAAAGTGGATTTGAAGAAGAATATCGCAGTGATCAGCTATGATCGTGAGATTAAGGAAGACCAGATTCGGAATACATTGAGAAGACTCGATTTTGGTGTTGCTGAAATTGAGACGGAAGAATAAAGAATCTCTATATCAGAAAATGATATAGGGCTTCTTTTTTTGTTGTATCGGGGGTTGAGGCGGACTTGTCCGCTTTGTCGTATAGAAAATCTTATTGATAGATCGACTGTCTGCATGGTATGATAATCTTTAAAGTGTTTCTATCAAATAACAGGGGGAAGAATGATATGACAAAAATTTTATGTTATGGTGATTCCAATACTTATGGATTTAATTCGGTTTCCGGTCTGCGTTATCCAAGGAGTGTTCGGTGGACCGGGCGGCTGCAAAAAGTTCTGGGCAGCCGTTATGAGGTGATTGAAGAAGGATGCAACGGAAGGACAACGGTGTTTGATGATCCGATCGAGCCGTGGAAGAATGGCATGCATTATCTTTGCGCGTGTCTGAATTCTCACAAACCGATCGATATAGTTACGATCATGCTTGGAAGTAATGATTTGAAGACGGTTTTTCATGTGTCTGCTGAGGAGATTGCACAGGGAGCAGAAGAACTCGTTCATGTAGTACAGACATTTATGATGGAAAAGCAGGGATTTTGTCCGAAGATCATATTGATGGCACCGCCTGTGATCGGAGAGGATATTGAGAATTCTCCATTTTGTATGTCGTTCGACCGAACGGCGATTGAGCGGTCAAAACGTTTTGGGGAGTTATACCAAAAGGCAGCTGAGAGACGAAAGTGCTGCTTTTTCAATACAGCAGATTACATTACGTCATCAAAAGAGGACAGCCTCCATTTGACGCCGGAGGCACATGCGGTGCTGGCTGATTACCTCGCACAATATATCCTTGAGATTGACAGATAAGAATGAAGGAGAGAGGATAAGAGGATGCAGAAGAATTTAACAGAAGGAAATCTTGTGAAGAATCTGGTCACATTTTCTCTGCCGTATTTGTTATCCTGTTTTTTACAGACTTTTTACGGTCTTGCGGATCTGTTTATTGCAGGCCAATTTAACGGGGCGGATACAATCTCGGCAGTTTCGATCGGAAGCCAGGTAACTCACATGCTGACGGTCATTATTGCGGGGCTGGCGATGGGAACAACGATTACGATCAGCCAGTCAGTCGGTGCACAAAATAAACAGAGGGCAGCAAAAGCGATCGGGAATACGATTGTGATCTTTCTGATATTTGCGATGATCGCGACGGCAGGACTTCTTGTTGGAACGAATGGAATTATCGGAATCCTGTCAACACCACCCGAGGCGATGAATCAGACGAGGCAGTATCTGATGATCTGTTTTGCGGGAGTTCCATTTATTACTGCTTACAATGTGATCAGCAGTGTATTTCGCGGACTGGGAGACAGCCGGAGTCCGATGTATTTTGTGGCGATTGCAGGTGTATTGAATATCGTGCTTGATTATACTCTGATTGGCTTTTTTCATATGGGTGCAGCCGGAGCAGCGATTGCAACGGTTACCTCACAGGCGGTCAGCGTCGTTATTGCAATATTAGCACTTCGCAGATTCGAACTTGGAGTGAAATTAGGAAGAGATGATTTGAAAATTCACCGATCTGTCTTCCATATGATCTTAAAGATCGGTATCCCGATCGCGGCACAGGACGGATTTATTCAGGTGTCTTTTTTGATCATTACGGCAATCGCCAATGGACGTGGGGTTACGGCGGCGGCCAGCGTTGGAATTGTAGAAAAGATCATCAGCTTTTTATTCCTGGTCAATTCTGCGATGCTTTCTTCGGTATCTGCGATCGCAGCTCAGAATATCGGGGCAGGCAAACGGGATCAGGCGAAAAAGGTATTATATTATGGAATTGTGATCAGCGTGTCATTTGGCATTTTAGCGGCGGTTGTATGTGAATTGTTTACGGCACCGATCATCGGCTTATTTGTCAAAAATGATCCGGCAGTCATCGTGATGGGGACACAGTATCTGCGGTCGTATATCTTTGACTGCATGTTTGCAGCAGTGCATTTCTGCTTCAGCGGATATTTTTGTGCGTGTGGGAAATCCATCTATTCCTTTATACATAACACGACAGCGATTTTACTTGTAAGGATTCCGGGTACTTATCTGGCGTCTGTGCTTTTTCCGGCAACTTTGTTCCCGATGGGAATCGCGGCTCCGGCAGGATCACTGCTGTCGGCGATTATCTGTGTTGGGATGTATGTATATATGGAGAAGAAAGCAGAGTGAATGATGAGCGAAAAGTTACTGATTGTTGAAGACGATAAAAAATTAAATGATGGAATACGTCTTGCTTTAAAGCGTAATTCTTATTTCTTTTATCAGTGTAGAACTTTGCAGGTGGCAAGAGAGATCCTAAACAGGGAAGATATCACATTGGTTTTATTAGATGTGAACTTGCCGGATGGAAATGGCATCGATTTTGTAAGCGAGATTAGAAAAAACAGCCAGGTACCGATTATTCTGCTGACTGTAAATAACATGGAAGTGGATATTGTAACTGGCTTGGAAGCCGGGGCAAATGATTATATTACGAAACCATTTAGCTTGATGGTTCTGCGTGCAAGAGTATCTGTGCAGCTTAGAAACAAAGAGGCAACAGTTAAGGATTTTATGGAGTTTGATGGATTTGAATTCTATTTTGATAAAATGGAATTTTTCAAAGATGGAAAACCGATTGAACTTAGCAAGACAGAACAAAAGTTACTGCGAGTGCTGTGTGAAAATAAAGGTAAGGTATTGAAACGAGAATACTTGATCGACGAGGTGTGGCAGGGTGACACAGAGTTTGTGAATGCCCATGCCTTAACTGTTGCAATTAAACGTCTGAGAGATAAATTGGAAGATGATGTGCAGAAGCCTAAATATATCAAGACGGTTTACGGAATTGGTTATACATGGGCGGTGAAAGAATGATAGAAAAAATAATATGGATTGCAGGTATATTTGTTCTGAGCGGAGTCTTTTGGTATTTTATTTTCTATCAGAAAGAAAAAAGGCTTTTGAATCGGCTGCAGCAAATGCTGGATCATGCGATAGATGGAGAAGTGGAACGGACAGAAATCTCCGAAGAAAAGTATTCTGCCCTTGAAAACAGCATGAAACAGTATTTAGACAGTAATTTTTTGGCGAGAAAGAACCAGCAGGAACAAAAAGAAGTGATACAGAAACTTATTTCTGACATTGCTCATCAGACATTGACGCCTATTTCAAATTTGAAAATTTACGGGGAAATACTCTCTGAATTGAATCATGAAAATCAGGATGAGATAGACACTATTTTGGAACAGACGGAGAAATTGGATTTTCTGATACAATCACTGGTCAAATTATCTCGGATGGAGAGTGGGATTATCGCAGTACACCCGGAAAAGGTTGATATCAGACAGTTACTGGAATCTGTTCGGCAAGGGTTTGCTGCAAAAGCAAGGGAGAAGAATATTACCTTGAGTGTGTGCGATACAGATTTGTGTGTTATCTGCGATTTAAAATGGGCTGCAGAGGCACTTGGAAATATCGTAGATAATGCGATAAAATACACGCCGGGCGGAGGAAAAGTCCAGGTGAAAGTGGAGAAATATGTTTCTTTTATGAAGATTGACGTGATTGACAATGGTATTGGAATCAAAAAGGAAGAAATACCAAAGATATTTGGAAGGTTTTACCGGAGTCTGTCAGTAGCGGATCAGCCGGGAGTAGGTGTTGGTTTATTTCTTGCAAGAGAGATCATTCAGGCGCAAAAAGGATATGTGAAAGTGAAATCAGAGATTGGGAAAGGTTCTGCATTTTCTGTGTTTCTTCCTGTATAAGGTGCGAATAGTATCAAAACTGTGATATTTCAGAAACCGGATGGAGATATTGTTATGATAAAGTCTGTATTGTAAAGATCAATACAGGCTTTTTTACAATATAGGACAGGAGGAAGATATGAATATATTAAAAGCAGTAGATTTACAAAAAATATACGGACAAGGAGAAACGGAAGTTCGAGCCCTTGACGGTGTAAATTTAGAAGTAGAAAAAGGAAATTTTGTAGCGATTGTTGGAACTTCCGGGAGCGGAAAGTCCACGATGCTCCATATCATTGGCGGCTTGGATAATCCAACATCCGGGCAGGTTATTGTGGACGGACAGGATTTAAGTCATATGACAGATGAAGAACTGACCATTTTCAGGCGCAGAAATATTGGTTTTGTATTTCAACAATATAATTTAGTTCCGATGCTGAATGTATGGGAGAATATCATTCTCCCCGTGAAACTGGATGGAAAAAAGATTGAAAAGAAATATGTAGATGAAATCATAGATACACTTGGTATTCGAACAAAATTGGAAAATTTGCCAAGCACCCTATCCGGTGGACAGCAACAGAGGGTGGCAATCGCAAGGGCTTTAGCGGCGAAACCTGCTATTTTGCTGGCAGATGAACCAACCGGAAACTTGGATTCCAAAACAAGTCAGGATGTATTGGGACTTCTGAAAGTAACCGGTAAACGTTTTCATCAGACTATTGTAATGATTACCCATAATGAAGAGATTGCCCAGATGGCAGACCGAATTTTACAGATAGAAGACGGAAAAATTGTTTCAGACAGTGGTCTGGTATAGCAGGAGGCGATTTTATGGTAAAAGTAGAGAATAAAAAGACGTTACGATTATTAACGAGGCGTTTTATGAAAATGAATCGCGCCAGGAATGTTATTGCGGTTATTGCAATCATGCTGACATCACTTTTATTCACAAGCCTCTTTGTGGGGAGTATATCCATGATACTTTCCAAAAGAGCAACGGAAATCAAACAATTTATGGATTCCGCCCATGCTACTGCGCAGAATTTGTCAGAAGAAGATGCGGAGAAATTGCAAAAAACAATCGAACAAAGTGATGAGGTGGAACGATATGGTTCCGGTATGTTTCTGGGAGCCGGAATGGATGAGCGCTTTGGATTTTCCGTAGAGGTTCGATATGCGGATGAAAATATGGCAGAAAGTTTTAATTGTCTGCCAACCACAGGAAGGCTGCCGGAGAAGGAAAATGAAGCAGCAGTCAGCAGCCTGGTACTGGAAGCTCTGGGCGTTACACCGAAGATTGGGGAAGAAGTCACATTGACCTGGGAGGCAAATCCGGCGTTCCAAGAATACCGGACAGATACTTTTAAGATATGCGGAATCTGGCAGGGTGATAAAGCTGTTTTAAGTCAGATGGTTTGGGTATCCGAAGCCTATGCAAAGGAGAATTGTTATCCCGTGACACAGGAAGAATTAGAAAATGGCATCTATAATGGTGGTAAGGAGTATTCTGTCTGGTACAAGAACCTTTGGAATCTGGAAAAGAAAACGGAAACGATATCTAAGGCAGCGGGATTTACAAAAGCCGGAACAGGAATGGAAGTCAATCCGGCATATAATCTTTTGGAAGAGGATTCATTTTCCTTTTCTTCCCTTATCGTAATGATTTTATTTGTGATATTGGCAGGATACCTGATCATTTATAATATCTTTAACATTTCTGTGAAAACGGATATCCGGGCTTACGGACTGTTAAAGAATGTGGGGACAACAGGAAAGCAGTTGAAGAAAATTGTACGTATGCAGGCATGGAGATTATCCGCTATTGGTATTCCAATCGGATTGCTTTGCGGTTATCTTGCAGGTCTTTGTATGGCTCCGTCACTAACAGCAGATGCTGAAATCAGTGCACAGGCAGGAAAAACTGCCCAGACAGTGGTGTCAGCCAATCCATTGATTTTTCTTATGGCGGTGCTTTTGACACTTTTGACGGTGTATCTCTCCAGTCTGCAGGCTTGTAAAATGGTGGAAAGGGTATCTCCCGTGGAAGCGCTGCGCCTGGCAGAAGGAGAGCAGTTACAGAGGAAAATAAAAAAGAATACTTCGGTAACCTGGTGGGGGATGGCGCTTCAAAATGTGTTCCGAAACTGGAAAAAGGGATTGATCGTTATGCTTTCTATCGCACTTTCTATGGTAGTGGTCAACTGTATTGTAATGCTGGTGCAGGGATATGATTTTGAGTCTTACAGGAAAGTATTTTTAGCATCTGATTTTCAACTGGATCAGATGACGGGCAGTTTGTCAAATACGAATTTCAATGGTATGACACCTGAAATCAAAGAGATTCTGAACGAATGCCCTGACAGCACTCAAACAGGGTATGTGTATTATTCTGAGGAAACTCATAAGATGGAGCCGGAACTTTTGAAAACATGGGAAACATTTGCAGATAAATATGAAGAAAACTGGACCGATTATGAAAAACAGGCTTGGGAAGAGGCAAAGGCTTCCAATGCAGTAAGTGTTCATTTTCTCGGGATCAGCGAGTCGGTGTTTGACAAGCTGGAATGGAAAGGGGAAAAGTGTTCCTGGGATACCTTTCAAAGTGGGGATTATGTGCTTGTAGATTATGGTGAAAAATATGCAAAGCATCCGGTTTCTTATTATCAGATTGGGGATATTTTTCAGATGGAGTACCAAAATGGAAACCAAAAAGATTACGAAGTCATTGGAGAAGCGCTGATGCCATATGCATTGGATTATCCGTATGCGGATCTCATCTATATCACGGTATTGGTTCCGGAAGAGGAGTATATCACCCAGACAGGAAATGAATCAGCCATGTATGCCGCCATTGATGCAAAGAAGGGCGAGGACAAGCAGATAAAAGAATACATTGATGAAAATATTTTGAAAGAAAATGATATGATCAATGTGTTTTCTGTATTGGACATGAAAGAGAGCTTTCAGCGGTTTGTCAGCAAATATTATATGATTGGTGGTTTTCTTGTTGTTATTTTAGCTTTCATCGGTATTATGAATTTCTTTAACACAACAGCAACTTCTGTGATCAGCCGGAAAAAGGAACTGGCACTTTTGGAAGTTGTGGGCATGACGAAAAAGCAGGTGTCAAAAATGCTGGTGGCTGAGGGATTCATATATTTAGGAGGCGCGTTTGTGATTGCAGTATTGTTAGTTGTGATTGGAGCAGAGAAAATCTTATCAAATACAATTGGTACAGCATTTTTCTTCCGGCTGCACCTTACGATAGTGCCATGTGTTCTGATGATTCCGATTTTGATTGGGATTGCGTATGTGATACCAAAGTATCAGTTTGAAAAGATGAGTCGGGAAAGTGTTGTTGAAAGGATTCGTAAAGAATAGAAATAAAGTAGGCAGCATATTGGAAAGCGAGTCTGAAAAAGACGGGAAGCAGTTGAAAAAACAGTTGACAACGATCTTTTATTGCACTATAGTTATAAGCAGAGTATGACTTCAAGCCATGCGAAGGGGTACACCACCACGGGTGTAGATCTTTTTCGCATGGCTTTTTTTGTTGTATAGGGAGTTCGAAGCGGACTTGTCTGCTTTGTTCTTGAAGAGGATGTTTTTGGAATACCATGGAGGACAGGATATGATTAAGATTAATGGAGTGAGTATTGATAAGGAAGAACTTCCTTTGATGGAGTACTTGCAGGAGCAGGGATTTCAGGCACATCGGATCGCAGTTGAATGTAATGAGATGATCGTGCCGAAATCACAATATAGTTCCTTTGTACTGCATTCCGGCGATGTTGTAGAGGTAGTCAGCTTTGTCGGGGGCGGCTGAGAAAGAAGAAAAGATAAAAAATAATTGAGAAAGAGGAAGAAGAAAGATGGGAAAAGATACATTTACACTTGGAGGAAAGGAATTTTCTTCCAGATTTATTTTAGGTTCAGGAAAATACTCGTTGGATTTGATCAAAGCGGCTGTTGAAAATGCAGGCGCAGAGATTATTACGTTAGCAGTGCGTCGCACGAATACAAAAGCGACGGAAAATATTTTAGATTATATTCCGGATCATGTGACGTTGCTGCCAAATACATCAGGTGCCAGAGATGCAAAAGAAGCGGTCAGAATTGCCCGCATGGCGAGGGAAATCGGATGTGGTGATTTTGTGAAGATTGAGATTATGAAGGACAGCAAATATCTGCTGCCGGATAATGAAGAAACAGTCAAGGCGACTCAGATTCTGGCAGATGAAGGATTTGTTGTGCTGCCATATATGTATCCGGATCTGACTGTTGCAAGACAGCTTCAGGAGGCAGGTGCGGCAGCTGTTATGCCGCTGGCATCTCCGATCGGTTCCAATAAAGGACTTGCGACAAAAGAATTTATTCAGATCCTGATTGATGAGATTGATCTTCCAATCATCGTGGATGCGGGAATTGGAAAACCTTCTCAGGCATGTGAAGCGATGGAGATGGGAGCAGCTGCGATCATGTCGAATACAGCGATTGCGACTGCAAAAGATATTCCGGCTATGGCTGGGGCATTTAAGAGTGCGATCGAAGCAGGAAGAGCCGCA
>Ga0129309_1000195_pt1 | contig 54393 bp, 38 predicted proteins | sample L1105metagenome_FD_94439 | JGI IMG/M metagenome (GOLD analysis project Ga0129309, IMG submission 94439) | Ring-tailed lemur group fecal microbial communities from Wisconsin, USA - L1105 metagenome | ecosystem: Host-associated > Mammals > Digestive system > Large intestine > Fecal | place: USA...
CGTTCTGACCCGGCTGGACACCCTGGTCCAGGAGCACATCGACGCCGTCAAATCCCGCCGTCAGGCCGAAGAGGAGGCCCGCCAGGCGGAAGAGACCGCCCGTCTGGCCCAGGCGGAGGCCGAGCGCCGGGTTCTGGACAGCCGCCGCCGCTTTGCCAAGCTGTGGATGTCCGGCGTGCTGACCTGCGAGGACGACGGAGACCAGTGCTGGATCTTCCGTCTCGACCACGACGTCCCGCTCTTTGAGACCGACCCCATGGACAATGTTCAGCTCCGGTTCCCCCACTACTTCGCCTGGAAGGCTCTGCTGGACCTGGCGGACGAGGACCTGGCGACCCAGGCGGACGCTGCCCTGGCCCAAGCGGATTCCTCGGTGATCCGTCAGCGCAAGCCCCTGCTCCACGAGGCCCTGCAGGCACTGGTCTCCGACCGGAGCGGCGACCTGGCCCTGGCCTCCAGCCGCTTTTCCAAGGCCATGGCCCTCAACGGCCACGAAGCTGAGGCCGACGATCTCAAGGAATTCTACGGACAGCTGAACCAGATCATCTGAAGCCCCGCCCACGCCCTTGGACGCCCCCTCGGGCCGTCCAAGGGCGTGTCTGACAAAGACAAAGGAGGTTTTGTAATGTGCTCCATCCCACTCCAGCCTTCCCAGATCACCAGCGGCCTGCTCTGCCTGCTCCCCCAGCCGGCGGCCGACCAGCTGGCCCACGCGCTGGCCATCCAGCCCTGTGCCTACTCCTTCCCCCCCGAAGCGCGCGCCGCTGGGCTGAGCCGTCTCCGCGACGACCTGTCCCGCGGACTTCTCCCTTCGGACGCGCCGCTGATCCTGGTCTCTGCCCAGGAAGGACCCGTGGACGTCCCCTGGCCTGGCCCGATCCGCTCCCTCTCTATCTGGCTGGGCGAACCAAACCGCTGTCCGCCCGACCGGCTGTGCCTCCCTCTCGAAGATGAGGCCGCCCTGCGCGGCCTGGCCTGGATGCTGGTCCTGGCCCAGCGGGAAAAAATTTCTTTTCTCCTCCGACAGGCGAATTTTCCCTTCCGTCTTCGTTGTATGGAGCAGAGAGCGGGGGACTTCCGGGCGCTGTCCCCGCGGAAGCGCCACCTGGCCCTCCAGACGGACCGCCAAACCAAGGTGGAGGATACGCGGCTGGCCGCCCTGCTGGACGACTGCTGCCGCCGCTACTGTCTGTGCTGCCGCCCGGGCCATTCCCCGCTCTCTCTGGCCCAGATGCCCCTGTCCTTCGAGGGCTTTCAGGCCATGACCGGCCGTCTCTGCCCTACCCGTGAGGTCCTGTGGACCCTGGCGGGCAAGGGGCTGGACCGGCCGGTCCCCCTGGATCGGCCGTTGCTGGACCGGATCTTAGCTGAGTCCCAGCTGCTGACCCTCCCCCTGGCCTGGCTGGAGGTCCACCTTCCACGCTATGCGGCCACTCGCGCGGCCCATGAAAAACGGGCTTTGGAACTCCACCGCCGGGCCCTGGATCATCTCCCCCCCATCCGGGTGCCCCGCCGTCCCGGCCCCCTGGTCCGGCGGCTCCAGCCGCTGGACTTCTGGTTCCGAGAGCTTTCAGAGCGGCAGGCCCGGCTCTCCTTCTGGGAGGGACTGGCGGAAGGCCCCGACGCCTTTGCCCGCGAGCTGGAGCGCCGGCTGCTGGAGCTGGGCCGGGAGCGTCAGCTGCTGGAGCTGGCTCACCCCAGAATTCCTGATTTCCCCGGCGACCCCGCCCGGGATGACGCTCCCTGGGACGGCCAGCTGGTCCAAAAATTCCTGTTGGATCTGGAGGAGCCCGGCTTAGAGGATGTCCGCCCCGGAGCCTCCGCCATTCTGCTCCTTCCCCAGGGCTGTTACGACGCCCTTCCCCACATGCTCCGCAGCCGGGTGCCCTTCCAGGTGCTGCCCGCCAATTTGGAGGCGGATCAGCTGGTTTTGCTGCTCCGGCTGCCCATCTTCCCAAAGGAGGTCTGATTTATGGATCTGCAATTCGACCACCGGCTCCGCCCCCCGTCCACCCTGGTCTGCACCTGCCGCTGGCAGGGGGACGGTAAAGCGGAGCGCCTCCGCCTGACTCTGGTTGGCCCCAAGGGCGAGGAGACGCTCAGTCTCTTTCCGTCCTCCCGAAGTCCGGTAACCAGAGAGCTGTCCCTGGCCGGGATCGCTCCGGGCCGCTACCAGCTGATCCTGACGGCGGAGGGGAGCGGCTCTCCCGCCGCGGTCTACGCCGCCCCCCTGAACCTGGCGGCCCCCGCCGCCGTCAGCTGGCGGTGCCGCCCCTATCGGGGCTGGTTCCACACGGTGCTGGTCTCCACGGGCCCGGTCCGGCATGACCAGATCACCGTCATGGGCGCTCCCCTGCCCTTCGACCTGGCGGCGGGCATCCCCGCCGGTCTGCTGACCAGATCCCGGGTCACGCCCCTGGTCCTCCGCGCTGCCGGGGACGTCCGTTTACAACAGGAATGAGGTGATCGCAATGAAAGCACTTTGCACCTATTGCCAGGCCCCGGTGGAGAGCATCGACTTTGTGTACAACCTGGACGAGACCGGCGCGGTCCGAGATCTGCTGAACGATTATCCCGTGATGGTCCGGCTGGTATCTCTCCTGGAGCAGGAGCTGGGCCGTGGGCTTTTCTTTTACTCCCTGGCCCAGCTCTGGAGTCAGACGGAACACCCAACGCCGGCGGAGGGCAGCCGTATCGTCGCCCTCCAAATGCCCATCACCGCCGCCCCTATCCTAGCGGCTCTGCACCAGACCGACCTGTGGTCCGAGGACCCGGCAGGTCAGCTGATGACTCTGTCCGCCCTGCTGGACCTCCCCGCCCAGGGCCGTGAGCTGGACCGGCTTCACCGCCAGCTCACCTCCAGCCAGGTGCTGGGCCAGCTCCCGGTGGAGCTCATCACCATCCTGGACAGCCGGGGCAGCGAGGTCCCTGTGGAGGTCCGCCACGGCCTGACCGGCAGTCGGCTCAGCGGCAAGTACTGCCCCAAGTGCTTCCGCCCCCTCAGCGACCTGGCCGGTCTCCACCGGGAGGTGGTGGTGGCCCTGGCCGGCGCCGAGCGCATCGGCAAGACCGCCGTGGCCACCGCCGCCGTCTCCTATCTGCTGCACCCCAATCCCACGGGGCTGGAGCTGCTGCTCCCCCCCGAGGACGACCCCAAGTGGTCGGTCTTTCGGGACACCTGCCTGCGCCGCTATGAGCAGGGACTGGCCGTCCAGAAGACCCACACGGCCCAGACCCAGGCTCTCAGCGTCACCCTCCCTCTCCGCATTCCCCAGGGCCGGGAACAGTGGAACACGGTGAACCTGACCATTGTGGACCTGCCCGGCGAGTTTTTCTCTGAGGTCATCCAAGACCAGTGGTTCGCCCAGTACGGCAAGCTGTACCAAAACGCCTCAGTCATCTGGTTTCCCACCGACCTGGCCCAGCTGGCGCAGATGCGCTGCCCTGACGCGGGCTACGGCTACGACGGAAAGGAAATCCAGGTGGACGTTCCCATCCTGCGCCGCAACCTGAACACCCTGCGCCAGCGTCTGGACACCGGCGGCACGGAGAAACCCTTCTGTGTCATCCTCAACAAAAGTGACATGGCCGAAGCAGAGTCCCACGCCCCCTGGCTCTATACCCCGGAAGACGTCACCGACCGCTACCTGACCCACTCCATGCTCCACGAGCAGCACTGGGGCCAGCTGGTGTCCAAGGTCCGCCGCTATTTTCAGACCGTCAACGCCAGCTATTTAGAGGTGCTGGAGGATGCCTTCCCCATCCGCACCTTCGTGGCGCTGTCAGCCTACGGCCACCCCGTGGACCAGAACACCCCAAGAATCAATGCGCCCTTCAACGTGGCCGCCCCCCTGATCTGGTCCCTGGCCATCCTCTCGCTCCTGCCGGTAGCCCGGCTCAATGCCGACTGCCGGCTGGAGGTCGCCTGGATGAACCGAAATGGCACGCCGGACGACGCCCTTCTCCAGAATCTGGGCCGCCCCCGGTACGGTCCCGCCGGTCAGCCCGTTTTCGTTCTCTCCCGCCCGCCGGTCAGCCGCCGCAGCTGCTTTCTTCCCTTCGCCCGGCGCGGACCGCGCTCATTTCCATAAGGAGGTATTGTGATGCCTGACATTTCCTACCTGATCTCCGCCAACCTCAACGGCAGCTACCGCTTTCTCGCCGGCGGCCCCGCCGCCCCCAAGGAGGGCTCCCCGGGCCGCCGCGCCTTCCTGAAACTGGCAGGAATCCCTCTGGACAGCTCCAGCGGCGGCTTTCTTCTGGTCCGGCCCGTGGGCGGCCAGATGATGGTATGTACCTCTCAGCCCCACCGCCTCACGGCCGCCCCCTCCACCTTTACCCAAGCCTTTTTTGGTCCCCCGAACCAGACTCCGGCCCTGCTGGCCTGTCCCCCCTTTCTGGAGACTCAACTGTCCGACCTGCCCCAGCCCAAGCCCTTCTTCCAGGACGGCCCCCTGTCCCGGGAGGTACTGGTCCAGCTCACTGACCAGGTGTACCGCCGGGCTCAGTTCCATCCCGGCACTCCCCTCTTCCTCCTGATCCCCCCGGAGGCCCGGGACCCCCTGGCTTACCTCCGCGCCGTCTCCGCCCAGCTCTATCAGGAGCTCCTGGACTGCTGGGGGCCGGACGTTCTGACCCATACGCCGGTAGCGGTAAGCTCCTACCAGGCGCTCCACTTTCCCATCCACCTCATGTTCGTCACCGCCGAGGAGGCCCGCCATCTCCCCGGCTACTTGGAGTCCGACGGAAGCGTCCACGGCACGCTCCTGGATTCTCCGCCCCCCGACTTTCCTCCCCCCAAGGGACAGGACAGCGTTTCCCTGACCTTCTCCTCTGTGCTGGATACCTTTCTGACCGCCACGGGACTGCCCAAAAGCTCCTCCGTCCGCCTGTCCAGTCAGCGCGCCCGCGTGACTCTGTCCCGGAGCCAGCTGCTCAAGCTGTGCGCCTTCAGCCTGGACCCGGCAAAAAATACTCTGCCGCCTATGGATGAATCCGCCCTGCTCTTCGGGGCCAGCGAGGGCTTCTTCCAGCTCCGCCACCTACCCGGGCTGATGGCTCTGGACCTGAGTGAGGGCACCCGGAAGGCCGTGGCGCTGTCGGTCCTCTCCCAGATCCCGGCGGCGGATGCCCTGGAGCTGCTCCAGCGGCATTCCCAGTGGCAGTCCGATCTGATCCGCCAGCTCCGGGACAGTAAGCAGGGCGCCCCTCTGATCCCGCTCCTCCAGCCCGGCCTCGACAGCCCCCGCCCCCCGAAATCCCACACCCGGGCCGCCGCCCTGGTTTTGGCCCTGGCCCTGCTGGCCTCCCTCTGGTCCGCCAATCTGCTGACGTACCGCGCCCTCCAGGGGCAGACTCAGCAGCTCGCCTCCATCGCCCAGTCCCTGGACGGCTTTCCTACCAACTGATCGCGCGGCGGCCCCGACCGCCGGAAAGGAGTTTTTTATGGACCCTCTGCAAATCAAGCTGACCGCCCTGGACCAGTGCTCCGCCCCCATGATCTGGTCCGCCCCCGCCGCCAGCGAGGACCTGGACCAGTTCGAGGTCCTTACCGGCATTTCCCTCCCCGCCCCCCTGCGCCGCCTGTTGCTGCTCACCGACGGGGCGGAACTCAACGTCCCCGGAACCCGCTTCTATACCTTACATCCCGTGCTCCCTTCCCTGTTCCCCCAGAATCTCCCCGGCCTGTTGGAGGCCATGGACGAGTACCACGATTTCATGGAGCGGGGGTTCTTCCCCCTGGGCATCACCTCCTTTGGGGACCCCCTCTTTCTGGTCCGCGCCACCGGCGAGGTGGTCCAGTGGGACCATGAGGCCGACGAGGAATTCCTGCGCTGGCCCGATCTGGAGTCCTATCTGGACGACGAGCTGGACGCCTGTCTTTCGTGAGGGTCCGCCATGACCAGAGAAGAGAAGCTCCAGCTGAACCGGGACCGCCAGCAGGCGGTCCGGGAGGCCTGGGCCCGGGAGAAGGCCCTGGTCCAACAGGGGAAGGGCACTGTGGACTGGTCCCCCAGCCAGCAGGCCGAGCTGATGAAGACCGGCCGGGTCAGCGGCTATGAGGGCCAGCACATGAAGAGCGTCTCCCGCCACCCCCAGTACGCCGCCTCCGCCGACAACATCCAGTTGCTCACCCACCAGCAGCACCTGGACGCTCACAACAGCGGCAGCCAAAAGAGCGGCTACCGCTCCCCTACCAACGGCCGCTACGACCCCACCACCGGGCAGATGCATTCCTTCGGGAACCGCGCCCCTGCTCCGGTGGCCGCCCGGTCCCTCTCACAGCCCTGCTTTCAAGGCTCCTCCCACGCCGCCGGGCAGAGCGGCTCCCCCGCCGCCAGCCCCGCCGCCGGAAAGGGAGCGGGGGCAGGTGGTGCCGGACATGGTGCCGCTCCCGGACATGGTGCCGCCCCCGGACAGGGCTCCATTCCCGGCGCCTCTTCAGGCGGACCGAGCGCCGGAACCGGCCAGGGCGGCGGAAAGGGGATGAGCCGATGACCACGCTGCCCGTCCTCACCCGCTGCCTCATGGGCACCCGGGTGGGAGACAATCCCCCGGTGTCCGTCCCCCAGCCTCTGATCTCTCTGGCCGGGACCAGCTGGGGACGGCCGGCCCGGCTGGAGCTGGGCTTTGACGAGCTGACCCGGGGAGTTCTGGTCTCAGGGGCCACCGGCAGCGGCAAGACCGTGGTCCTGCGCCAGATGGCGGCCCAGCTCCAGCAGAGCTTAGGCCCCCGGGACTGCATGGTGGTGCAGGATGCCAAGGACGACTACCGCGCCCGCCTGGCCCGGCCCGGCGACCTGGTTCTGGGCCAGGGGCTGTTCCGGGACCAGAGCGTGCGTTGGAATCTCTTTGAGGACCTGCTGTGTGACGGCTGGTCGGACGAGGCCCTGCGCCTCAACGCCATGGAGTTTGCCCGCCAGATGTTTGCCCACCGCAAGGGGGAGGCCCAGCAGTTCTTCCCCGATGCCGCCAAGCTGCTGCTGTCCACTGTCCTGCTGCATTTTCTCCAGACGGCCCGCGCCTCTCCCGCCTTCCGGGCCCAGCAGCTCAGCAACGCCGGGCTGCGCGCCTATTTCGCCCAACAGAAGCGGGACCAGTTTCAGACCCTGCTGGCCCAGTGTGAGGACCCGGGCGTGGTCCGGATGCTGCTGGGCGAGACGGGGAGCCCGGACAACCTACAGGCCCTGGGCGTACTGGGTGAGGAGGTCCTGGCCGTTCTGTCCACCTTCTGCGACGTGTTCGGGGAGGCGGGGGACTTCTCCATCCGAAAATTTATCCGCCAAAAGGGGGGCCGGACTCTCTTTCTGATGTACGATCCGGCCTACAAGGAGACCCAGCAGCAGATTTTCAGTCTTCTGGTCAACCTGATGCTCAAGGAGGCCACCGGCCAGCGGGCCGGGGATGGCCGGGTTATCTTTCTCTGTGACGAGCTGCCCGCCATGGGACTGGTGGACCTGGCCTCCGCCGTCAACCTGGGCCGCGCCAAGGGGCTCATGTGCCTGTGCGGTCTCCAAACCGTGGAACAGATCTGCCAGCGCTACGGCGAGCACGGCGGCAGGACCCTGCTGGCCGGTCTGCGGACCAAGCTGGCTTTCTCCCCCAACGACGCCGCCACCCGGGCCTTTACCCGGGAGCAGTTCGGTGAGAATGTGGTGGAGGAGCTGGTCCCAAGCGCCGGCGGCTGCGTCACCCGGCGTACCACCGGCCATGTGGTGGAGGACTGGGACCTGAACGCCCTGGCCGCCGGGGACTGCGTCTGCGGTCTGCCCGACCGGCCGCCCTTTCTCTTCCACGTATCCATGCCATAACCAAAAAGGAGCTGATCCCATGTTTCTCTCCGCCTTCTCCTCCTGGGACCAGTGCCTGCGCCAGCGGGTCCAGGCCCGCAACCAGGCCCTGGCCTTTCCCCTGGAGCTCTGCACCGAACCGGAGCGCTTCTACCAGGCCCTGGGCCGCCAGTCTCTGCTGGTATCCGGCGGCCGGGACCAGGACCGGGCCGCTGTTCTGCTTGGGACGGCCTGCTCCGCCCCCGCCGGTCTCCCCACGGTAATTCTCCACAATGGAAACCCCTATCTCATGCCCCAGGCTCTGTCCGCCCTGCCCCAGTTGGAGACACGGGTCTGGAGCTACGACCCCCTCATCGGATGCAGCCGGGGCCAGCAGCTGGCCCGGCTGGCCGCCGGGAGCCGTGAGGAGCTGGCCGTCTTCTGGGCCTTCGCCCTGGACGTGTGCCAGGCCCTGGGTCTGCCGGAGCAGCTGACCTCCCTGGCTGACATCCAATGGACTGCCACCCAGTGGCAGCACCAGGTCATCCAGACCTGCCCCCCCGATCTGGCCGCCGACCTGCTGGGCCGCTTTGACCGCTCTATGGCCGGGCTGGCCGCCCAGGCTTCCCTCTTTCTGGCCCGGATGTGCCCCCCCGGCGTGGGCGGCGGCATTCTTCCCCTGTGCAATCTGGCCGAGGGGCTGGAGCAGGACCGGGTGCTCACCATCCCCCTGCTGGGCGGGGCGGGCGACCCCATGCTGAAACAGTGCCTGTCCGTGCTGACCGAGGCCATGTCCCGGGGGACCGCCTTCCAGCTGCTGCTGGACAACGTCCCGGTTCCTGCCCATCACCCCCTGGTGTACAGCCCCGCCGCCCAGGTCCAGCTGGTGCTGGCCGCCGACGACCTGTGCGCCCTGGCCGGCGCCCCCGCCGAGCTGACCTGCCGCGGCTGCGGCGCCGTTCTCTTCCGCCACGGAGCCGAGACCAGCGCCAAGCGCCTGTCTCTCCACTTTTTTGGGGAATATGACCGGATGTTCCTGGACCAGACCGCCGGCCGCGGGCAGCAAGCCGCCCATCCCATGGATCACAGCGCCCAGCAGTCCCTGTCCACGCGGTCCGCCAAGGACCTGCGCCTGCCTGCCCGCTCCATCCAGCAGCTCCCCATGGGGGCCGCCTGCGTGCGCCTGCCCCGCCGGAGTTTGGAAGGCATCTTCCTCTTCGCTCCCCCGGACTCCAATCAAGGCCCGCTCTTTCCGAGAAAAAAAGCCCTTTCCTCTCGCCTCTAACGAAGAAAAATCTCCCCTTTGGGAGCTAGGAGTGATCTGCTGTGCTGCAAAGAGAATTGTCCCGCGTGGGGCTGTGCACCCTGGCCGGAGCCCTGCTGGGCCCGTGCTTTGCCTGGGGCAGCGGCCCGGGCCCCATACTATTGTCCATCCCCACCGGCGCGCTCTACGCCATCGGGCTGGTCTATGCCAACCAGCTCGTGCTGCGCATGATCCAGTGGGTGCTGAAAAATTGGTTTTCCTTTCAGATGACCAGCATTATTTTCAAATCTCTCTCCGGCACCATCGCCTGCTGCCTGCTGCTGATTCTGGGGCTGTCCTTCTCCCTGTCCGTGGGCTGGGTGATTGGGCTGGGGAAGGCCGTCCAGTCCCTGATCCAGGCCGCTCAGACGGACCAGTCCTTCTCCAGCGGATTCTCTCAGGAGTTCCCCGGCGGAGAGGACCCCTTCGACCCGGATCACTGGGACTTCTGATCCGCCGGACAGTAAAAGGAGCCCGCCGCAGAGTTTCGTCTGCGGCGGGCTCCTTTGCGCGTTTCTTTTCCGTCGAACTTTGTTATTTGGCCTTGATTTCTGTGGACAACTCGTTTAATCTGAATATATGAAATGATGCCAAAGGGGGGCTTTTCCATGGATCTGGAACGGCTGATGGACGAAGTATTTTTCCGGGAAGGGCGCCGTGAGGCGGAGCTCCGCCTCGCCCCGGAGGACGCCCTCCGTCTGACCCAAGCCTACGGCGCCCAGTGCGCCCCCATGGACGGCGGTCTCTGCGCGGATGGAAAGGTCTGGTACTTAGTCGCTCTGCCGGATTAATCCGCCGGGGACAGCGCCACATACAGGCTGATCCGCCGCACCCGGTCCCCAGCCGCCGGGTCCAGCGGCCCCGTGGACAGGCAGAAGGTGGTGTACCCCAGTTGGGAAAAGATCCCCTGGTGCCACGCCCGCAGGCTGTCCAGCACCCGCCCCTCCTCGTCCAGGAGGTCAGCCACCACCACGGGCTCCCGCTCCGGGTCCGCCCGGTACTCCGGTCCGGCCTCCATGTGTCCGCACAGCTGAAGCCCGTCTCTCCCGCCGCGGCAGCAGAGGTCGGTCAGCCGGACTCCCACCCGGGTGCACAGATCGGCGCGTACCGAATATTCCATGGCTCTCCCACTCCTAACTTGATGAAACTTGATGGATGAAATGGCAGGTGACGACCAGGATGCCTACGCTTTCTCTGATCGATCTTAACAGGAAGGTTTTTGAATCTCTCGATGCCAAACAGCTCCCCCCCATCTCTCTGTGGGGACTGCATCGCTGTCTGTTCAGCGGGAAAGTCCTCAATCCGCCGCTGATCCCCGGTCTGAGCGACGGCCGCAGCCTCAGCTGTAAGCAGGAGCTGGCAGAGCTGCTGTTCCACGGCACGCCGCTGGATCTGTTTGCCGGAGAGACGCCCTTCTTCCCGCCCCGGGAGCGATTCGAAAAGTCGGCCCAAAATCGGATGACGTGGACCTGGTACCACTACTGGCGGCTGCCCCGGGACCCGTCCGCTCCTCAGAAGGTCTACTACCCCGAACCGCTGAAACGGCTGGAACAGGCCTATCTGGCCGACCCCGTGAACGCCCTGGACGGCGTCAGCCGAAATATCTCGGCTCTCACCCGAGGGTGTACCAATTACGCCCAGCTCTCTTCCCTGTCCCAGCAGCTGCTGGAGCAGGTCTACCCGGACCGCGCCCAGGAAGGCCCTCTGGGCTCCCCGGAGCAGCGGTTGGCCCTGCTGGCCGTGCGGGCGCTGCTGAGTCTCAGGGTCGGAGGCGGCGGCACGGACCCCGTCTGGGCCTGGCTCTCCGGTCGTGACCCGAAAACGGCTTCCACTCCGTATGCCCCATTCTTCCCGTCCGGACACGCCCGCCGTTTTCCCATCCCCACCTCTGTTTTTTCCCCCGGGAGCGGAATCTATTCCTTGCCGGATGACCAGATCGACGCCGCTCTCCTGCCGGAACTGGTCTGTCGGGAGCGGCGCTGCCGCTATGACCGCGCCCAGGGCTCCCCCCTGCTCCAGATCCTCCGAAATCATTCGGACAGCCGCCGCTTTCTCCTCTGCGGCCAGCCTGACCCCGCCTCCGGCGGGACTACGGTGTCCGGCGCGGGAAAGACCACCACGCTGCGCTATCTGTGCTTCGAGGCTCCCGACGACTGGACCGTGCTTTTTCTTCCCCTGGCCGACGTCTACTCCGCCCGGGCTCTGGCCAGCCCGCACAACTTGACGGACTATATCCGCCGGCACTACCACCTGGATCTGGACCTCCCCGCCCACCGCCTGTACCTTTTAATGGACGGTCTGGACGAGCTGGTGGGCGCCGACGGTCTGGAGCGGCTGTGCGGCGACCTGGAGGAGCTCTCCTTCCGGGACGACATCTCCATCGTCGTCTCCAGCAAGCAGCCCCTGGAACAGCTGCCCGGATTCGAGACTCTGTCCCGCTGGAATCTGATGTGGCAGGACTTCCTGCCCTGCTGGGTCCAGCCCATGACCCACCGGCAGCGCGGCGGCGGGACCAGCCCACAGGGGGAGCTGCTGGACATCCTCAGCACGCCATTCCTGCTCTCTCTCTACCGGACCACGGCTAAGTGCTCCGACAGCCCCCGGACCCGGACGCTGCTGCGCCGCTGGGGGGTGGAAAAGCTGTTTCAGGACGGGCCTAAAAACGCCGCGGAGCTGTTCTACTGCTCCCTGATCGCCCAGCTGGTCCGGTGGTTCGAGGCCAACAAGGGCCAGGAGCGGCAGAGCGAGGTGGACGCCTTTCTTCTGCTCCATACCCTCCCCGCCATCGCCTTTCAAATGCTGCTCCGGGAGATGTGCGAGGGGCGGCTCCACCCCGCCGTCCAAGCGGAGCTCGGCCAGAACGACGTATCCCGAACGATCCGCCTGAGCTGGGCGGGGACCCGGGCCGGACTCTCCCTCTTCCCAGGGTACAGGAACCAGGGGCAGCCCATGCCGGTCAGCCTCACGCTCCAGCGGGAGCTGGACTACGATCACTTTCTCTCCGGTCAAGTCCCCACCCTCTTCCGCGTGAACTGGGTGCCCGGCGACACCCCCGCCGAGCCTTGGCGGGAGGAATACCGCTTCTCCAACCACAGCCTCCGGGACTATCTGGCCAGCCTCCACATTGCCAACGTCTTCCGCCTGGCCCAGGCCGGTCTTCTGTCTGAGGACGAGGCGCTCATCCCCTTCTATGGCTGTACACTGGAATTTCTTGTGAAAGAGCCCATCCTGCGGGCAGTGGATTTTCTGTGTCTGCTTCTGCCTGAGGGCACGGCGCTGGAGCATCTTTTGGAGGACCCTACGAAGCAGGCGTCCCATCCGCCCCTCTCCCGCTTTCTGGCCGGTCAGATTGGGGCCCGGATGCGCGAGCAGCTGCCCGCCTGCTCCACCCAGGGTCCGGACAAGGCCGGTCCCTGGTACGAGGCTCTGATCCAGGCGTATCTGTCCAGCGTTATGCTCCGCCCCTTCGCCGGCCGGTACTACAAATTGACTTACATCTTTGCCGAAAACGCCATGTCCCGCATCTGCCGACAGTGCGGCAGACTGGCGGCCGCCAACACCGCCGCCCTGCATGTCTGCGGGATGCGGCACATCTTCCCGGATATCCCCAACTCCGACGGCCCACACCTGCAAGCCATGATCTGGTGGAAGATTCTGTCCACCGCATACAACCTCTTTTCTCCGGCTGAGGCCCCGGCGGCCGATCCCACCCTCCTGCCCCGTGAGACAGAGCGTGCTCTCTTTCCGTGGCTGGAATCTCTCCACGGCGAGTCCTGCACCGCCGTCACGCCCGTCCAGGACATGCTCTCCTCCCTGCGCCGAATGGCGGCGGGAGAGCATCTGGTCTCCGACCCCGTCTTTGGCACCCCCGATGCCCGGACGGAGGCGCTGGCCCCCATCTTCGTGGAAATGCTGGAGCGGGGCCTGAACCGCTGGAGCGCCTACCGTTCTCAGCGCTCCCCCGGCAGCCTGGCGATGGCGCGGCTCTGCCTGCTGTCCCTCTGGGCCAAGGCATGCAGCATCTGCTCCGCCTGCGGCCCCGGCGTATCCGGAGCTGCGCTCCATCTGCTGGGATATATGCTGGAGAGCCAGACGGAAACCTTCGAGAACGACTCCCGACTCCCCTGCTTCCAGGCCAACCCCGGACTCCATCTGGATGATCTGGACTTGGCCTATACCGATCACAACATCAGCGCTTTCCAGGTCTACCGGCGGATTTATGACATCCGCCGGGGCATCCAGCCCTATCCCGCCCGGAAGCTGTCCGAGCTGCTGCTCCGCCGTCTTGTCCGCCTGGACGACGGGGGACAGCCTGCCGCCTGCGAATCGGACACTCCCTTTACCCCGGCGGAGCTGGACTTTCTGGAGCAGTCCACCGCCCGGGCGGCCGCCAGCGCCAACCCGGGCACCAGCTATTGGCGGGCCCGGTATCTCCACGAGCGGGCCTGGACCCTGGGCCTGGACACCAAAGAGGGCCGGTATTTCTTACAGCAGGCCCGCCAGGCTCTTCAGACGGACTGGGAGCGCTGTCGATGCACCCAGCGTCTCGACCGGGACGAGCTGAACATGGATATGAACTCCGCCCGGATCGTGGCAGAGACGCTGGCACTGGGCAACGCCGACGATTACGACAAATGGCCCCACCGTTACGCCCGCCTGTCCGCCTTTTTCCAGGCCCAGGCTGCTCGGCTGGATGGACCGCAGACCTTCCAGCTCGCCTCCCGCCTGCTGGAGCCTGATTTTCAGGACTGCCTGGACCGGCTGGAGCGCTTCGGTACGGCCCACAACGAAAATCTCTTCCGTGCCTATTTCCACGCGCCCGCGCACTCATAGCCAGATACGACCGGCATCGTCCTTTTTCGTCTCTTTCTGCCCAATTTTTAAAAATTTTCTGATATCCCAACAAAATTCTCGGAATTCCCCTTTTTTCTTCCTTCCTCCCAACGCCGTCCCAACCTTTCGGGCCATCCCTCCTCGCTTCGTTCCTTTGGCTGATTTAAACTGTTCTCAGATCAAAAATCCGTCGAAAACAGAGGCTATTCGCTGAAATTTCACGGATCAGCCAGAAAAAGGACGAAACGGGAGGGACTCACCATGAAGGAAGAGACCATGTACACCTATATCGCGCGGCTCCATCTCCAGCTGATGCGCGGCCTGGAAGTGGACGCAGACCAGCATGACCGCCTGGCTTGGCTGATTTTGGAGGAACGCCTCACCCCAAAAGAGGCCAGCATGGCCCGCTCCATGAATGAAACACCCGAAAACATTCTGACCGACGCCGCCTTCAAAATGATTCAGACTCTCTCCAGGAAGATCGGCCCTGTGGAAGAATTCCGGAACGGTGATCAGGATAAGGCGTTCATCGGTCCCCCCTGTCCCTTCGGGCTCAACCGCTGTGCCCTCCGCAGCTACCTCCACAGCGCCATCCGCAGCGTTTTGTACGACCTTCACCGTTTTGACGCCAGACATGCGAGGTGGACTGCCTTCCCCGACTGCACGGACCCGGACCAGGAGTCTCCGGAATCGTCCTGGGGGTGTCATCCTGGAAAGCCTGTTCTCCCTCTGGAGCAGATCGCCTCCAGCCGCCCCGGACCGGAGGAGGTTTTCCAGCAGCAGGCTGTCTGCGCCGACGCCCTGGCCGAGTTGGTCAATCTGGACCGCATGAGCGCCAACGCCATTCTCTTCTGCCTGTACCGCATCCTGGGATACCCGCCCCGGACCCAGAGCGCCCTGTTTGCGCGCATGTCCCCCAACGCAGCCCTGGATAAGGCGGACCGCAAGTTCCGCAGCGCCTATCCCTTCCTGGCAAAGAATTGGCTCGCCCCTCTTTATGCCAGGCTCCCGGGCCACTGGACCTGCCGAATCGAAGACCCCCTGTCCATCTCCCGCAACATCCGCCGCGTGGTCAAAAAGCTGGAAGCCATTCAGCTCTCCGCCGCTGCGTGATCCCGATATTCACCAGAGGGCGCCGCAGAATGGAACGTTCCGCAGCGCCCTCTTTTATGCGTTTACGCGCAGGCGTATAAAGAAAACGTAAATAAAACCCAAGGAAGAGTTAAGCAGGCGTAAGCCTGACCTGCCGCCCGGGACAACAAATCATGGAAGCGGTCGAAAAAACGTGGCATTTTAAAAAATTCGTCATAATTCTTTCCGGAAAACTCACCATTTTCCGTTACGATTGCACCACATTCAGCCATTGACATTCCGGCGGGAAAAGGCTAAGATAGCAAATCGGTTCAAATCGGAGCGATTATGATCATCCTACCGTGGGAGGTCCTGACTTTGAAAAAGTTTATCACATTTACCGCGGCGCTGCTGCTGTGCTGCGTCCCGGCCATGGCACTTGGCTCGGAAGGCGCCCAAGCGGCGGGCGGCGTGCCTGCCTGGCTGTGTATCCCCTTCGCGGGACTGCTATTATGTATCGCCGTGTTCCCGTTGATCCGGCCCGTATGGTGGGAGGAGCACCAGGCCTGGGCGGTGGCCTTCTGGTCCCTGCTGTTCCTGATTCCCTTCGGCTTTCTCTGCGGGACGGGCACGGCGGTGGAAACCGCCCTGGAGTGTCTGGTCAACGACTACCTGACCTTTATCGTGCTGCTGTTCGGCCTGTTCTGCGTGGCCGGCAATATCACGCTGGAGGGCGATCTGGCCGGTTCGCCCCGGGTCAACGTGGCCCTGCTTCTGTTCGGCACCATGCTGTCCAGCCTGGTGGGCACCACGGGCGCCAGTATGCTGATGGTGCGTCCCCTTATCAAGATGAACGCCTGGCGCAAGCACCGCCGCCATATCATGGTATTCTTCATCTTCCTGATCTCCAACATCGGCGGCTGTCTCACCCCGATCGGCGATCCTCCCCTGCTGATGGGCTTTGCCCGGGGTGTTCCCTTCTTCTGGAGCCTGCGGCTGCTGCCCATCCTGCTCTTGAATTCAGCCGTCCTGCTGTTTTTCTTCTACCACGTGGATATGCGGGCCTACCGCAAGGACATCGCTGCGGGTATGAAGCCGGACATCAGCAAGCCCGGTACCGAAATCCACATCCGGGGCCTGCACAATCTGATCTACCTGGTCATGATCGTGGCGGCCGTCATTCTGAGCGGAACCCTGCCCGGCATGCCCCTGTTCCAGAACGCCCAGGGCGAGGTTCTGAGCATCCCCCTGTTTGGTGAGGTGGTTCTCACCATCCCCGCCATTCTGGAGATTGTCATGATCCTGCTGGCCGCTCTGCTGTCCTTCAAGACCACCGACGTCTCCGTCCGGAAGGCCAACCACTTTACCTGGGGCGCCATCCAGGAGGTGGCGGTGCTGTTCATCGGCATCTTCATCACCATGCAGCCGGCCCTGATGCTCCTGAAAAAGATTGGCCCCAGCCTTCCGCTGGACAGCCCCTTCACCATGTTCTGGGCCACCGGCGCCCTGTCCAGCTTCCTGGACAACACCCCCACCTACCTGGTCTTCCTGACCACCGCCTGTGCCCAGGGCTGCGCCGACGGCATCGTCACCACCCTGGGGACCGTGTCGGTGAAGATGCTCACCGCCATCTCCTGCGGCGCGGTGTTCATGGGCGCCAACACCTACATCGGCAACGCCCCCAACTTCATGGTCAAGGCCATCTCGGACGAGAACGGTATCCGGATGCCCTCTTTCTTCGGCTATCTGCTGTGGTCCCTGGCGTTCCTGGTCCCTGTGTTCCTGCTGGATTCCCTGATCTTTTTCCTGTAAGGAGGCCTAGGCATGGAAAATAATCGTGAAAAGCGGTTGGAGATCGCCGGCCGCATCTATGATCTGGACGCGGAAGTTTACCAGACTCTGGGCTCCGGCCTGGGCCGCGTGTTCAACGACAACCGGCGGGCCTGCGTGGAGGAAATGGCGGAACAGCTGTGTTCGCAGACCAAGAACCACGTTCTGCGCAGTGAGATCGCCCTGATCGGCAACATGGCCCGCACCATTAAAAACAAAGAGGACCGGGCCCGGGTGATGTCCAAGTACAATGACATTCTCAAGCAGGTGGAGGCCCTCCACACCAGCTTCGGCTCCCTGGATATCCTGGACGAGGACCTGGCCAGCCTGAACCGGGCCAATCTGTCCGGCCGCTTTGCCGACGGCAGCCACCTGATCATCTGTATCGGCCGCACCTACGGCTGCGCGGGCACCGACATCGGCTTCGCCTTGGCCGACTCCCTGAAGATCAACTACTACGACTCCGAGATCTTTGCCGACGTGCTGGAGCGGCTGGAAGCCGATAAGGACTCGGTCCAGGACCATGCCAGCTTCGCCCACAACCAGGACCTGAACAAGAGCCTGGGGATCGTCAAGGGCCGGACGCTGAAGGAGCGCCTGCGGGAGTTCAACCGCTACCACGGTCTGTCCAAGGAGGACGCCATATTCTTCAACCAGAGCGATCTGCTGCGGGATATGGCCCAGCGTGAGGATTTCATTGTCATGGGCCGCTGCGCCGACGTGATCCTGACCAACCTCCACATCCCCCATATCAGTATCTTCATCAACGCCCCCTTCGACCTGCGGGTGCGCCGGGTCATGAAGCTGGACAACCTGAACTACAAGGAGGCGGTGAAATTCCTGAAAAAGCTGGACCACCGCCACCGGAGCTACTACGAATTCTACACGGGACGTGAATGGGGCAACTCCGTCAACTACGACCTGTGCATCAACAGCGCCAGCTACGGCATCGAGGGTTCGGTCAAGCTGATCGAGCGCATTATCAGCCAGCACACCAAGCGCTGAACCGTGTAAAATCCATCAAAAGCCGCCGGTTCCTTCTCGGAAACCGGCGGCTTTTCGCATCTGCCCCGTTCAAAATTCTGTCTGTAAAATAGCGGGCAGGCATAGCGGATAAAAAATACACAGCCGGAAATCCGGCTGTGTATTTTTATTTACTTTGCAATATTCTCGCAGAAGCGCATGAGTACGGTCGCGGTCTCCGCACGGGTGGTATCACCGGCGGGGTCCAGTCTGGCGCCGTCCTTACCGCTGATCAGGCCCTCCGCGTTGGCCCACTTCATGGCATCCAGCGCCCAGGAGCTGACCTGGGACGCGTCGGCAAATGCCTTCAAATCATTCGCCTTACTGGTGTCGTACTGCTTGAAGGCGGCGTAGCGGTACAGCATGACCGCCAGCTGCTCACGGGTGATATTATCGTTGGGGCCAAACAGGCCCTCTCCGTAACCGGAAACCAGGCCGTTCTCCGCCGCCCAGTTGACGGCCTTGGCGTACCATTGGCCGGCCTTCACGTCGGTAAACACATTGCCAGTGGATGCGGGGCTGCCCTCCAGGCTGTACAGGATCTGAGCAATCATGGCCCGGGACAGGTTCTGATCCGGGGCGAACAGCGTGTCGCTGGTGCCGCTCATAAACTTATTCTGGTAGGCATACTCGATAAAGTTTTTAGCCCAGTGGCCGCTGACATCGGTGAAGGGCATGCCCGTTGTGAGCTGGGCGTAGGCGCTTTCGGCCTTGGTCAGCACACCATAGTTGGTGACCAGCTTCTTTTGCCCGGCAGTCAGCTTATCATAAGCTTTGCGGGCCGCCTCGATCTTCGCGGAGCTGTTCTCGTCCACCGTACCGATGGCGTTGATCAGATCCATGACCTTCCTGGCCGCCGCTGTATCGGAACTGCTGGAGCTGCCGGAACCACCGCCGGAGGAACCGCCGCTGGACGTCCCCGCAAAGGTCTTTACCTCCGAATAGGCAACCGGGGTCTCGCCATCTTTCAGGACGGCGTAGACGCGCCGGCCCCCCGCATCCGGGACGGTGACGGCCTGACCAGCCTCACCAGCGGCGAGCTCCTCCCCGTACAGGCCGTCCACCTGAATATCGGAGACCGTCAGGGTCTTCTCGGTCTCGCGGTCGAAGTCCACAGGCAGGGTCACCACATCAATATCCTTGTCCCGATAGCGCATGGTGCCGGTGCCGTCATCGGCCAGCATGCTCTCGTCGAACACCAGGCTCTTGTCGTCGTAGTAGTTGACGTCCTGCTTGCCGGTATCAGGCACAGCGGGGGAATAGGAGTTGAGGTAGACCTTGTCGTTGGCCAGATCAAAGTACAGCATCTTGATATAGCCGGAACCGCCCTCAGGCGCGGACTGGTAGTCGGTGAAGATCTGGTAGACGGTGTGCTTCTCGCCGGTGTCGCTCGTCAGCTCCACAAAGTTGACGGAGGAGCCGTGGTAGTGGCCGTTCAGGATGGCCATGACCTGGGGATGATTCTTGCAGACGTTATCCAGCAGGATGTCGCTGACGTAGCTCTGGGACGCGTTTGCGTCGATACCGCCGTGGGTGGTGATGATGGCGCGGACCCCGGGGTGCGCGTCCAGGACGGAATTGATCCAGTCGGTTTCGGGGGTGTAAATATCCCAGCTCATGCTGATGAACAGGATTTCCTCGCCGTCCACATCGATCACGTCGTAGTGGCCCAGGTTGTTCTTATAGGAGCCGCCGTAGTAGGAGTTATCTTTGTAGTAGTCCTCGCCGAAGTACTTCCAGTACAGGTCGTACACCATGTTGCCGTGGGCCACGTCGTGGTTGCCGCCCAGCACGCCGGTGGGGATGCCGGCCCGCTCCAGCTTTTCCTGCTGAGCGCGGGCGAAGGCGAACTGGTACTCCTCGTTATACTCGTCCGCGATATCACCGGTATGGAACACATACTTGATGTCCAGATCCTTCTGGTGATCGATGATCCAGTCGGTCATGTCGGCGTAGTGCTGGTGATACTGCTCGGAATAATACTGGGTGTCCGTATACCAGGCGATGGAGAAATCGTACTGGTCCGGCGCGGCATAGGGATTGTTCGCGGTGCTCTTGCCGTCCCAGCCGGAGTCCTGACCCTGGACGCTGTTAAAGGTATCGGTGCTGGTGTAAGGGGTATAGGCGGTGGTGCGACCCTGGATCAGCACCTGGACCTTGCCGTCGGCGGCGCAGTCCGCCACGGGGACCAGCGCGGTGAGCCGGTCATTTTCATCCCGATCCACTTCCAGCAGCTTCCAGGCATCGCCCCGGCGGGCGTAGAGCTGCACGTCCTTGCCGTAGTTGTCCGCAGCGGTAAGCTGAATGCGCAGATTCTCCTCCTCGCCGGTTACGGGAATCTCCAGCAGCTGATAGGGGTACTGGCCGTTGTCGGAGACGGTCGCGCCGGAATCAGTCTTGGCGGCCGCGCTGCCGGTGCCGTCGCCAGCTCCCTCCAGCACCGCAAAGTCCTGAATCGCCTCCGCGCTGCGGATGGAGACGGCGGCGCCCTGCGCGCCGGAGACAGTGGCTTTGCCGCCGTCCAGGGTCAGGTCCACGGTCAGGTCCATGGGCTGCTTCTCCTCCTCCGCGGGCTCGGTGTTGCCCACGGTGAAGGTCACGCTGTGCTCAGTTCCGTTCTCACTGACAGCGGTCAGGGTGTGGACGCCGTCGGCGAGCTTGGTGGTATCCAGCTGGAAGGCCTTGGCGGTGGCGTCCACCTTGTCCGCCGGGATGGTGAAGGTCATCTTGACGTAGATATACTGGTTCGCCGAATCGCCGATCTTAATGGGACCGGCGGCGTTCAGAGGAGTCTCCTCCCGCGTGGTGATATTCTGGCCCACGCAGGTGTCCGGGGTCAGCTCCGTGCCGTCCATCAGCACCAGTTTCAGGTTGGAGCCCACAAAGTCCTCGTTGTTTTCGTCGGTGTAGGCCTCCCAGCAGGAGCCGTACGTACCGGGACGGACGGTCAGCTCAATGTAGGCGGTGCCGTCGTCGTTGTAGGTGAAATACTGTCCGCCCACCGGGATGGCCAGGCGGCCGTCCGAAGGCAGGGTGCTGCACTTGGAGAAGGTGCCGAGGATGGTGCCCGTCTCCTCCGTGTCGCCGCCGGTGGTCAGGGCACTCTTAAAATAGCTGTCCACGCCGGTGTGGTCAAACACGAAGTACGCGCCGCGCTCCATGGCTTCATTCAGCTCCGCCGCCTTGCCGTCCAGCTGGATGGAGGCGATTCTTCCGCCGGAAAAGTCCTTGGCGGAGACCTGGACGGTGCCGGAATAAGCGGTGTTTTTCACGTCCGCATTGTTCAGGCTGAGACGGACGCCGGTCTGGCCCTCGTCGTTGTTGATGATATTGACACGCTGCACGTCGGTCTTGGTGGTACGGTAATCGTTGTGGAACTTGACGTAATAGTCCACATAGTCCGCCCCCTGGAGGTAGCCGTTGTCGAGGAAGGCGTACCACTTGTTGTAAATGGCAAAGGCGCTGGTCTTGGACACCTCATAGTGGTCCATCTTATCGGTTCTCCAGAACAGCTCCGCATACGTTACAGGCAGAGTCGAGGTGCCCGCGTAGGTATAGGGGATGTGCAGGTTCTCGCCGTAGGGCAGGCCCTCATCCAGCACCTTAAGGGCTTCCTTGTCATAGGGGTCGGTGGACAGGGTCAGCTCGGGATTGGCTCCGTCATCCTCCGGGAAGGTGATCTGTGCCTCATTGACCACGCCCATGTTGGTCGTGCTCTGCGCTTTGTAGACCTCCATCAGAGGGCCCTCCGGGGAGACCTTCAGGTCCACGCTCTTGTTGTCCTTGACGTCGTCAACGCCGTCATAGAAATAGCGGGAGACCAGCGTTTTTGTGCCATCCTCATTCTTCTTGTACAGATCAAAGCCGCGCAGGGTATTGTTCAGACCGTTCTGCTCATTGAACAAGTAGACCGGCACATCATCCGGCACGCCGTAAGCGGCGCGAAACTCGGCCTCGGTGGGGTAGGCCTCGAACGATCCGGCGGCCAGTGTGTCCTTGCGGTAGCACCAGAGCACCACAGAGCTGTGGGCGGGCACCGTGCAATCCTCGGCGGCGCCCATATTGTCCGCATCCGCGTCGTACTTGTGCATGGTCAGCTTGACAAAGCTGTTTTCCTTGACGCGGTAGTCCAACTCATATTCCTGATTGAGGTCGATATCTCGGTCCGTGGTGTTGGTCAGCTCCAGACACTCCATCAGGTCGTTGCTGCCGCTGCCGTAGACCGCGCTGCGGTCGGAGTCATTAGGGCGGATTTCGGTAATATACAGGTCGTTCGGCTGCCCGGCGGGCGTCACGACCTTCGCCTGGTCGCCCAGCTGGGCGTTGTAAGCCTTACCCGCGCTGGTCAACTTTTTGGACTGCCACACCGCCATAGTACTGCCGGTCTCCGGGATGCGCAGATGGACGCTCAAACCGTCCGCCGTCACGTCATCGGTAGTGGTGTTGTAGTGATAATAGGAAAGGGTATTGCCGTCCGCGTCCTTAATGGCAAAGCCGCGGTCGTTCTCCGCGAAGCCGGCCTGGCCGCTGACCTTAAAGACCGGAACATCCTCAGAAATATTCATCGCCGCGCGGAACTGTTCCTCAGTAGCGTAATCCGTGCCGGCCTCACTGCCCAGATCCGTACGCTGATTCCAGAAAACCGCGCTTACCCCTGCCGGAATGACGACATTTTCCGCGCTGCCGTCAATCGTTGTAACGGTCAGCTGCTTCATCGTGTAGCTCCCGCCGCTAGGATACTCGTACCACAGCCCGTAACCGCTGTTAAAATCGATTGCCTGGTCCGATGTGTTGGTGACCTCCACAAACTCCATATGGTCGGAGCTGTTAGCGAACACTTTGCTGCGGTTTACATCGTTCTGATAGATCTCCGTCAGCCAAAGTCCCGGCTGAGAGGGAGTAAGCTCCACGGCGGAAGCCGGCAGAGCAATATTCGAACTAACCGTGCCAAGAACCAAAGCCAACGCAAGGGCCTTCTTGGATTTCTCGAATCGCATAATGTCCTTTCTCCTTTTCTTTTGTCATTGAACTGGAACCCTGTATGCGTTTTTATTTTACGTTTGAAATGTAAAGTCCGCTATCTTTATCCAGTTAAATTTTGGATGCTGCCAGCCTGGGACAACCATGACAATTTCGTTTTACCGGCGAATTGGGCAATCGCATCAGACACAGTGTCAGATGCAATATCAGCAGATGCACTGGGAAGGAGAGGACAAAACGAACCAATTTTAAAGAAATTGGGGCTGAATGTCCATTTAGATTTTAAATAGGGAATGCATACCTAAAAAGCAAAAAAAGAAATCCTGTAACCATTGTGGTTACAGGATTTCTTTCTGGTACGCCCGAAGGGACTCGAACCCCCAACATTCAGAACCGGAATCTGACGCTCTATCCAATTGAACTACGGACGCATACCTTTAAGGTACTCGGTTATTATAGCAGGATTTCCAACCGTTGTAAAGAGGGAATTTTACGACATTTGGGACGTGATCCATTGAATCCTTTCCGGCGGCGTGGTCCGCCCGCAGACGGCAGCCCGCCAGCCCTCCCCTTGATAGACGCGGTAGCACAGGCCGTCAAGGACACAGCCTTCCCGTCCGTTTGCCGGCAGTGGCACCCGAATATCAGCGATGGACCGGGTCAGCCCCTCTCCGCTGTATTTCACCCGGCACTCTTTCAGGGCCCAGAGCTGGGTAAACCTGGCCCAGCGGTCTTCTCCCGCCTCCAGCCAGGCCAGCTCCTCTGGGGCACACACCCGCCCGGGCAGACTGGGCCGCCAGGTTTTGATGATCTGAATGTCCACCCCCACCGGGGCGCTGTCCAGGGCGCACAGCGCCAGAGAACCGCTGTGGGTCAGGTTGAACTCTCTGCCCACTTCGCCCAGAAAGCTGGGCTTTCCCTTTTCCCCCCGCTCCATCGGAGGCAGAGGCGAGAGTCCCCAATACTCCTTTGCCGCCGCAGCCAACAAATCATAGGCCTGCCGCCTTTCCCGCAGTCCTTCCATTCCGTATACGACCATCTCTTCCGCCCCTCTGCACTTTATTTTCCCCATTATACTATTGATCTGCGGGAAAAGTAAAGTTCAGCAGGGCAGCGGAAGCCAAGCTCCGGCGACGGATAAATCGGCAAAGAGGACGTGCTCCGGGGGCCACAAGGTAAACAGCCCCAGCAGCAGGCCCAGCAGCACCGTCAACGCCGCTGGGATCGCCCACCGCACTCCGTTGAACGGTCCGGAGAACCGCCCCGGCAGCCAAAAACCGAAGGCCATGACCGCCAGATAGAGGACGATATCCACCCAAAGCGCCTCGCCTCCCGCCAGTACATGGTAACCAAACCCCAGAACCAGCATCCCCGCCACCATCAAAGGCAGCGCCAGCAGCCAGGGCCGGATTCCGCCCGGACGCCCCCGGTTCAGCCACAAGGCGGCCAGCAGATAGGGCCAGAAGACGATCTTGCTGTGCTCCCAAAGGCTCTCGCAGATGGGGGAAAACAGCGCCGTGACCGCGTTTGGCTGCCAGCTGTACAAAAAATGAAGGGCTGTCCCCGCCAATGCCGCGGCGATCCCCGTTAAAATCAACTGACGCTTTCCATAATACACCCCAATCACCTCTCTCCCTGGCAATGTATGCGCAAGTCGTCCCATTCATACCCCAGCACGCATATTTTTGGTCCGATTGTACATCCTAGAAAAAAGTAATCTGAGAGGTGACGGATTTTGGATATGACAAATCAGGACTACGGCAAGCTGGTCAACGAGCGCTCCAAGCCCTCTCCCATGGGTAAAAATCTGGTGTGGGCCTTTCTGGTAGGCGGCATTATCTGCACCATTGGTCAGGTACTGACCAATTTGTATCAAAATTGGGGGCTGGACAAGGACCAGGCGGGCACCGCCACATCGGTGACGCTGATCCTGGCCGCCGCTCTGCTCACCGGGCTGGGTTGGTTCGATAAGCTGGCCAAGCACGCCGGGGCCGGCACTCTGGTCCCCATCACCGGCTTTGCCAACGCCATGGTGTCCCCCGCCCTGGAGTTTAAAAGCGAGGGGCTCATCACCGGCACCGCCGCCAAGCTGTTCGTGGTGGCCGGCCCGGTGCTGGTCTTTGGAATCAGCGCCAGCGTGATCTACGGGCTCATTTTGTGCCTGCTGCGCTGATTTTATCAGCAAAGTGCCGCCCATACCTCAGTATGGGCGGCACTTTTTTAATCCAGATAGACTTTTTCCACATAATCAGAGGTGAATGCCCGCATGGTCGAGAAATAGCCAAGCTGGAGCCGGACGGTGTCCCCTACCTGATACTCCCTATCGCTGTCGGTCACATCCAGCATCAGGTGGTCCGAGCTGGCCCCCAGCATAATGACGCCGGGGTCCACCGGGGTGGTGGTCTCCAAGTCAAAGTCCTGCTTGCCCAGGGCGCACACGGCCTTGCGGCGGCAGGGTCCTCGATCCACAAAGGTAGGCTTGTGTCCGTAGGAGTCTACCCCCACTTCACCCCAGGGCAGGGAGGGCTTGTCCTTCATCTCCACGATCTCGCACTCCAGGGTGAAGACATCCCGGTGGGTGCCGGGCAGGTAGCGGTACTTGGCCCGCTCCTTTCCAAACAGCAGAGACTCGCCCAGCCGCAGGTCGTTGACCCCCGCGGGGATGCCGTCCCGCAGCATCAGGTCGATGGTGGCGGAGTTTCCTCCGCTGACGATGGGCAGCTCATGGCCCACAGCCTCTCCCGCCTTCCGGGCCAGATCGGCCAGCTGAGTCAGTTTCTCTGTGCTGGACTGGATAAAGGAGAAACAGGTCAGATTGACGCCCAGGCCGTACAGCTCCACACCTTCCATCTGTTCCGTCTGGACGGCCGCTTCCAGCAGCTCGTCATAGTCCACATAGCCCTCCCGGATGTCGCCCAGATCGGCCATCAGGATGATTTTATGACATTTTTTCTGGCGCAGGGCCTCGTCGTTGATAGCCCGGATCACGACCAGCTCCGAGTTGAGGGAAGCGTCGCCGTAGCGGACCAGCTCCTCCACCTCGCTAAGCATAGGGGGGCGGATCAGCCACTTTTCGGCCTTCAGATCCTGCATCCGCTTCAGATTGGCCACGCGGGAGTCGCCCAGCATGGTCAGCCCCCCGTCCAGATAGGCCGCGGCGATTTTGGGATCGCCCCGGAAAACCTTGGTGACGCCGGTGATCCGGATTCCGTGCCGGCCGCACAGGTCCTTCATCACCCGCACGTTCTCCCTCAGGTGGGCAAGGTCCACAGTTACACGAGGATACATCGCGATTTCCTCCATTTCGGTATTGCGGCGATATCAGAACTGCCCGCCCGGCCCAAGGGCCGGACGGGCAGCATACGTCACATGTTAGAATGTCACGGAACCTGAGCTTAGTTCCAGTAATCGGTCTTGCCCTTCAGACCAACGGTCTCGGCCTTGAACACGGGGTTCTTGCCGGCCTTCTTCTGGGCGGTGTAGTCCTGCAGAGCCTTGACGGCGGGAGCGCCCAGAATAACAATAACGGGGATGTTGATGATGGCCATGATGCCCATCAGCACGTCGGCCAGGTCCCAAACCAGACTCATTTCCAGTCCGGCGCCCAGGAAGATGATCAGGGAGGCCACGACGCGGAAGCAGGTCATGAAGGTCTTGGAGGGAACCTTCTTCAGGATGTAAACAATCAGGTTATCCACATAGTAGAAATTGCCCAGCAGGGTGGTGAAGGCGAACAGCACCATGGAAATAGTGATGAAGATGGGACCGAAGGTGCCCAGGGCGTTGCCCAGAGCGGCCTGGACATAGGGGGCGCCGGCAAGCTCAGCGGTGGGCTCCACACCGGAACACAGGCACATCATAGCGGTGCAGGTGCACAGCAGCAGGGTGTCGATGAACACGGACAGCATCTGGACCAAGCCCTGCTTGACGGGGTGGGACACATCGGCGGCAGCGGCGGCATTGGGGGCGGAGCCCACACCGGCCTCGTTGGAAAACAGGCCGCGCTTAATGCCGTACATGACGCAGGAGCCGGCAAAGCCGCCGAAGATGGCGGACACGTCAAAGGCCTCGGCAAAGATCTTGGCCAGGACGCCGGGCAGCAGGCCAATGTGAGTAATGGTAACGATCAGAGCGACCAGCACGTACAGAGCGCCCATGAACGGCACCAGAGTGGAGGTAAACTTCACGATACGGCTTCCGCCGCCCATCAGGCAGTAACCAACCAGAACGGCCAGGATGCCACCGATGATCCAGGGGGTAGTTTTCTCGTTGTAGAAGCTGTATACATTGAAAGTGGACTGCAGGTTGTAGGAAGCCAGCATGTTGAAGCCGCCGGCATAGGTCAGGGTCATGCTGATGGCGAACAGCAGGGCCAGAGGACGGTTGTGCAGAGCAGCCTCGATGTAGTAGGCGGGGCCGCCGTAGCTGCCGCTGCCGTCGGGGTACTTCTTCTTATAGATCTGGGCCAGGGTGCTCTCGACGAAGGCGGAAGCACCGCCCACGATGGCGATCAGCCACATCCAAAACACGGAACCGTAGCCGCCCAGACAGATGGCCGTGGCGACGCCCACGATGTTGCCGGTACCCACACGGGATGCGGTAGACACCATCAGGGCCTGGAAGGAAGAAACGGAGCCCTCTTTTTCGGGCTTTTCCATCACAACACGAACAGACTCTCCAAACATGCGGAACTGGACGAACTTGGTGCGGAACGTAAACCACAGGCCGCCCGCCAGCAGGATGATGATCAGCAGCTTGCTATACATGAAACCACTAATAGTACCAATCAATTCTGCAAACATAGTCTCACACTCTCTTTTCTATTTTTCTGTTGGACGCAGCGCGCCCGTTTCTGCCTTCCTCTACTTTTTGCCTGCCTCCCTTCCGCCTAAAGCGAAGGCAAACGTCCTCTCATCTCCCTTTCATACTCTGTAAATTCCCGTCTTTCCGACAAAGGTCAGGACCGCAGCCTCTCCCTTGTCAGACGAACATGATATCCTTACATATTGTACCAACACTTTGGGGGAAAAGTCAAATCATTTAGCGTTTTCTTCCAGCAGTTCTGACATAACCGTCATATTTTTGTAAAACACACTAAATATAAGATTTGTTTTCTGTACATTTTTACGAACTTTCGATATCAGCAGAAGTACGAGAAAGGTTCCTCAATTCCAGTTCGCCGCCCGCTGCTTTATGTCATTTAAAAACACCAGTAAAAAACTCCCGAAACTTTTGTTTCGGGAGTTTTTTACTGGTGCGCGAGGCGGGAGTCGAACCCGCACGTCCTTGCGAACACTGGCACCTGAAGCCAGCGAGTCTACCAATTCCACCACTCGCGCATCTTATTCGCTTGTCGGCTGCACCGTTCGGTTCAGCGCAAGAGATATGTTATCACATTTCTAGAAATATGTCAACCCTTTTTAAACGATGCAAAAGACAAGAATTGATATTTTTTGCGGATGCAAACGAAAAAGTCGAAACGAAACATTCCAGTTTTCTGTATCAATGCGATAAATAGGCTGCGTTCCAACGCACACCTCAATTAACCCGCAAACCAGTGCAGCGTTTGCGGGCCGGAAGCAAAAAACAACCCCATTCGGTCAGGAAACCTCGCCGAACGGGGCGGGGACTCGTGCCAAAGGGGGTTGTTTTGAGCTGGTACGGGTAGTGGGGACGGGCCAGCACGCCTTGCGGCGCAGGAACCTAAAGGTGCCGCCACCTCAGAGCAGAGAACTGTAAAAATCACAGCTGTTCAGGCCTTTGGAAGCCGCGGCGCTATGCGGCACACTTATATTGCAAATTCACCACCAAGTCTTGTGCTGTAAGGCGTTTTTGATTGTTCGGTAGATATTACTTAGAACAAACCGGTAATCTTTCCGTTCTCATCCACGTCGATCTTCTCGGCCGCCGGGAATTTAGGCAGGCCGGGCATGGTCATGATGTCGCCGGTCAGCGCCACGATGAAGCCGGCTCCGGCAGAGACCTTCAAATTACGCACCGTAACTTCAAAGCCCCGGGGCGCACCCAGCAGCGTCTGGTCGTCGGAGAAAGAATACTGCGTTTTCGCCATGCAGATGGGCAGATTGCCAAAGCCCAGCTCAGTCAGCCGCTTGGCCTGCTTTCTGGCGTTGGCGGTAAGTACCACCCGGTCCCCGTGGTAGACTTTTTTCACGATAGTCTCCAGTTTTTCCTCGATGGACAGCGCGCTGTCATAGGCAAAGCGGAACTCGTTGGGCTGGTCACACAAGCGCACCACCTCTTCGGCCAGGGCCCTGCCGCCCTCGCCGCCCTTGGCCCACACTTCGGACAGGGCCACGTTGACCCCCAGTTCATTGCACTTCTTCTCCACCAGGTCGAGTTCTGCCCTGGTGTCGGTGGGGAATGCGTTGATCGCCACTACACAGGGCAGGCCAAACACATTCTTCACATTGTTTACATGCTGCAGCAGATTGGGCAGGCCCTTTTCCAGCGCCTCCAGGTTCTCCTGGTTCAGCTCGGACTTGGGAACACCACCGTGATATTTCAGAGCCCGGACGGTGGCCACAACGACCACGGCAGAGGGCTTCAGGCCTGCCTTGCGGCACTTAATGTCGATGAACTTTTCGGCGCCCAGGTCGGCGGCAAAACCGGCCTCGGTGACGACGTAGTCGCCCAGCTTCAGCGCCATACGGGTGGCGGTGATGGAGTTGCAGCCGTGGGCGATGTTGGCAAAGGGCCCGCCGTGAATGAAGGCGGGAGTGCCCTCCAGCGTCTGGACCAGATTGGGCTTCAGGGCATCCTTCAGCAGGGCGGCCATGGCCCCTTCCGCCTTCAGATCATGGGCGGTGACGGGATTCCCGTCGTAGGTATAGGCCACAATCATCTTGCCCAGCTTATCCTTCAAGTCCGTGATATTGGCAGACAAACACAGCACCGCCATGATTTCGCTGGCCACGGTGATCTCAAATCCGTCCTCACGGGGAACGCCCTGCATCCGACCGCCGATGCCGTCGATGATGTTGCGCAGCTGGCGGTCGTTCATGTCCACGGCGCGCTTCCAGGTAATCTGCTTGACGTCAATCCCCAGCGCGTTTCCCTGCTGAATGTGGTTGTCCAGCATGGCGGCCAGAAGGTTGTTGGCCGCGCCGATGGCGTGGAAATCGCCGGTGAAATGGAGGTTGATGTCCTCCATGGGTACCACCTGGGCATAACCGCCGCCGGCGGCGCCGCCCTTTACACCGAACACGGGGCCCAGGGAGGGCTCCCGCAGCGCCACAACAGCCTTTTTGCCGATTTTCCGCAGACCGTCGGCCAGCCCCACAGAGGTGGTGGTTTTGCCCTCGCCGGCCGGAGTCGGAGTAATTGCAGTGACCAGGATCAGTTTGCCGTCCGGGGCCTGGGTCTCATTGAGCAGCTTGTAGTCCACCTTAGCCTTGTAGTTGCCGTACATCTCCAAGTACTGCTCATCCACTCCGGCAGCCGCCGCGATTTCGCGGATGTTCTTCATCTCACAGCTCTGGGCAATCTCGATGTCGGTTTTAAACTCCATGACAAATCATGCTCCTTTTCAAATGAAGATATGTGTTCACTTTAAGATTTGTGCCGCCATAAAGGATGCGGCAGCGGGACAATCCACCGTGATCTGACTGCTGTCCATGTGTTCCATCCGCAGTGCTTCCCCCTGCGCCAAGCACAACTCGGTCTGGCCGATGCGAACGGTTCCGCTCCCTTCGGCACAGTACAGAAGCAGCGTCGCGCCCGGCTCGGGGACCATATTTCCCTGAAACACCTCAGCCTGCCCCTGCTCTGTCAAGCGCAGCGGCCACACATTGCCGCGGCATACCCCTTTGCGCAGCATCAGATTGAAGTCCACGCAGCGCCCCCAGGAATGCGTTTCAGCTCCGCCGTCAAATGCGTGTACCTGGTAGGGCGCAAGAACCAAAGATTTCTCCCCGTTATGGCATAGCCTCATCTCGCCCCGGAGCGGCGCGATCAGCCGGTGGTAGTCAGGCAGGGGCGTAAAATCGGACTCGTCCAGGTCTACCGTGGCAGAGCTCAGCCGCCACAGAAAGTCCCGCTGGGCATAGAGCGCGTCCTCCGGTGCGATGGCAATCTGCGTAGTTGTACCGCCGGACCAACGGCTGATCTGATAGTGATCCGGGGTCAAATGAATGATTTTGGGCTGCATAGAGACTCCTTTCTGCACGGAAGCGCCCCCGCGGCGTGGGTGTGCCGCGGGGGCGCCCCGACGGAATGTTTGGTTTATGCTTTGCAGCAGAGCCGCATTTTATAAGCTCTCCAGAACGGTCTGATAGATCCGGTCCGCGACGGGCAGAGCCCTGGCCAGCAGGGCCTCGCCCTTGGCCCGGTAATCGGCGGCCAGATCGGCGTCCTTCAAACTGCTGATATTGATCAGCACATTGAGCCATGCTCCCTGGATGGCGGCACGCAGAGACAGGGCGGACACGCCCAGGTCACTGGCCGCGCTGGCATTGCTCTTTCCAAGCACGCTATCGGTCAATTCCAGTGTCTCCACCGCCAGTTCCATCATCTCAAAGGGGGTCTTGGTGCAGCCTTTCAGCGCCTCCTGCATAGCCGCGGAACGGGCAGCCTTCTCCTCGTCGGTTTCTTTGGGCATAGAGAACACAGCGGATACGGCATTGAACGCCTCAGTATCCCGGTCCATCACATCGATAAAACGTGCCTTCAGATCCTCCGCCTTCTTCTGGGTGTCCACCGCCAACGTCTGATAGTCGGCATATTTCTTTTTCCCTACGGTCAGGCCGCAGACCATGGCGGTCAAGGCCGCGCCCAGGGCGCCTTCCAGCGCGGCGGAAGAACCGCCGCCCGGTGCGGGCGCATCGGAGGCCAGCAGATCCGCAAATGCGGAAACCTGCAATTCAGCTAACTTCATGGAATGTGCTCCTTCCAAATTTGTTTTATTCCATTCCCACCAGGTGATACTCCATGACCTGATTGTGACAGTCAAAGTTCTCCAGCTTCAGATAGTGCTCGGCGCAGTCGATCAGCGCCTTAGCAGGAGTCAAACCGACGATCTCGCTGCCCACAATGTAGGTGCCGTAACGCTCGGCCAGGGCGCGGATCATTTCGTAGACCACGGGCAGGGGGGTATCCTCGTAGTTGACCATGTTCATGGACACCTGGGCAATGCCCCGATCCTCCAGCATAAAGCCCATAGCCTTGCAGCTGCGGAAGCCGCCGGAGGAGCCGCGGATGACCTTGGCGATCTTCTTGGCGATCTCCACGTCGGAGGTGGCCAGATTTACATTGAAGGCCACCAGAGGCATACGGGCGCCGATGGCGGTGATGCCGGCGGTGGGATGGATCTTGCGTTCGCCAAAGTCGGGGGCCCACTCGGGCAGGAGCAGCTTCTCGGGCATGCCCTCGAACTGGCCCTTGCGGCAGGCGGCCAAGTTGCGGCGCTCGGGGCGGGTAGCGGAATCCTCATACAGGAAGGAGGGGATCTTCAGCTCGTCCCAAATCCGCTGCCCCAGGCGCTTGGACATATCCACGCACTCCTGCACGGTCATGTTCATGGTGGGGACAAAGGGAATGACGTCGGTGGCACCCATTCTGGAATGTTCGCCGGTGTGCTTGTTCATGTCGATACGCTCGGAAGCAGTCTTGGTCAACTGGAAAGCCACCTCTTCAATCGCCGCGGGGGAGCCAATCATGGTGAACACGCAGCGATTGTGGTTGCCGTCGGTCTGAGCGTCAAAAAGAGTACAGCCGGGAACGCTGTTGGCTACCTCTACCAGGGCATTATAAGTCGCCTCGTCTCTCTCTTTGCTACAGCTGAAATTGGGGATACACTCTACAAGCTTAGCCATTGGTACATTCCTCCTGAAATTTAGTCAATAGTTGAAAGGAACTGGAACAGTATGTTTGGGGATTGCCATGCCTTTGGGGGAAAGGCATGGCATGGGATCAGCCAACGAAGTTGGGCACAAAGAACTTGATGAATGCGATCGTCTGGGGCTGATAAATGATGTCGACCAGGAAAGCGCCCACGATGGGGACGATCATAAACGCCCGGCGGGACATGCCGTACTCGTCCTTGACGGCGGTCATGTTCACGATGGCGGACGGAGTGGCGCCCAGGCCGTGGCCGCACAGGCCGGCGCACATCACAGCAGCGTCATAGTTCTTGCCCAGGATGCGGAAAACAACGAAGTAAGCGATCAAAGCCATGAAGATGACCTGGCACAGCACCACGATGAGTACGCCGCCCAGCAGATCCAGCAGCTGCCACAGCTTCAGGGTCATCAGAGCGATAGCAAGGTACAGGGACAGCATCACGTCGCCGATCCCGTCGACCAGGGAAAAGCTGAAATTATAGAAATGAGCTTTCTCATTGACATTGCGCACGATAACGGCCACAAACATGGCGCCCACATAGGTGGGGAAGGACATGTCGATCAGTTTGCCAATCCAGCCGGAGATCACGGTACCCACGGCCATGCACACCAGGATGACGGTGACGTTCTTAATTACATCCAGAGAGGAGAGCTTCTCACCCTTGGAGGCGTTGATGGTGTCGATATCGGACTCAAAGTTATCAGCCTCGTCAGGACGCAGGTTGTACTTGACGATGAGGCGGCGGGCCAGAGGGCCGCCCAGCAGAACGGCGGAGATCAATCCGAAGGTAGCGGCGGCGGCGCCCACCTCCACACCGGCGGAATACCCCATCTTCACAAAAGAGTCTCCGTAAGCACCAGCGGCACCATGTCCACCGATCATGGAGATTGCGGAAGCCAGCAAGGCATAAGGGGCGTCCAGATTCACCAGCTTACCAACGGCGATGCCGATGATGTTCTGGAAGATGGAGATGATACCGGCACACAGCCAGTAAATCACCAGCAGAATGCCGCCCTTTTTCAACAGTGCAAAACTGGCGCCCAAACCCACTGTGGTAAAGAAGGCCAGCATAAAGGGGTCCTGGAAGGAGGTATCAAAATTGAAGGTAAAGCTCTTGGTCATATGTCCAGCGAACGTGACAAACATAAACAGAAAACCACCCACCACGGGAGCGGGGATGCAGTACTTGGTCAGGAATTTCACCTTGCCCTTTACAAAGTAACCGATGAGCAGCAGAACAGCTGCCATTGCCGTGGTCATAACCGCAGTCGCATTGATGTTCAGGACGTTTTCGATGGTCTCGAATGACATAATGTATTCCCTCCTATTTTTCTATGTCCTCTCTCCGACCCCTCTCCTACTCTGTTGGCCGGAGCCCCGCTGTACGCCTCCCCCGGCAGAGTACAGAGGAATTAGACGTTTCTGACGTAAGTATAGTACCCATCCATCTAAAAAACGTCTAATTTCAAAAAGAGCGTTTCAGACGGTAAGCCTTTCTGCTCCAATCCCGGCACTTCCCCGGCTTATTCCTGTTCCTTTGTGACAAAACCCAGCAGATCGGACACCAAACGAGCCGCCAGGTAGGCGGTGGTGGTGCCCACATCGTCATAGGGAGGCGCAACCTCCACCATGTCGCAGCCGATAACCCGGCTGTGCTTTGCGATGGCCTCCAGCATCTCCACCGTCTCTTCATACTGGAAGCCGCCGAACATCGGCGAACCGGTGGCCGGCGCAATGGCGGCGTCCAAACCGTCAATATCAAAGGTAACATACACGTTCCCGCCAGGCGTCAGATCCTTCAGGATATTCTGAATTCCACAGGCGCGGGTCTGTTTCACCGAATAGATCTTATCCCCATAGGCACGGGCGTCTGCAAAATCAGACGGTCCGCTGCTTCCGATCCCCCGGATTCCCAGGTGAATAATCTTTCCCACATAGGGCAGTCCCGCTGCGTTGCGCATGGGCGAGCCGTTGGAGCGGGTCTGACCGCCGATGGACCGAGTCCAGTCCAGGTGGGCGTCGAACTGAATGATATCAAAGGGACCGGCGGCCTCCATCCCCTGCAGAACAGGATAGGTAACCGAGTGATCGCCGCCCAATACCACAGGCATGACCCCCTGCCGCGTCAAAATACGCACCGCCTCGGTCAAGTTTTCAAAACTGCTGTTCATATCCCCGGGAACATAGTCCACATCTCCGCAGTCTACGATTTTCCACCGGTTGGTATCCAGATACATCAGATCCCGTTCCGGATCATAGGAGCCCCCGGGCTTATAGGAAAAGCGTGTGGAAGCCACCCGGATTCCTCTGGGGCCCATGCGGGCGCCGGTCCGTCCCTGGATTGCCAAATCAAAAGGTGCGCCCAGAATGGCGATGTCTGCATCTGTATTTCTGAGATCGAGGCACAGCGGACACTTTGCAAAGCTGGCAATACCGCTGGGCGCCATGTTCACCGGGGTATGGATACTGAAGTTATTCATGGTTTCCACTCCTTTTAGACACTATTTTGAAACTTGTTTTGAAATAGTGTATTTCTGTCGAAATTATAACACTGAGAATTCTCGCTGTCAATGGCCAGCCCAGGCGCTTTGTATTTTTCACCCCTTATGCAGCGCCCTGACCGTAATGTACTTTCATATAGTATCTTCCCATCTTTATCCGGGCGGATGCTGCCCGGATGGCGCCTTCACTCTGGATCTGGCACAGCAGCCGCACCGGGCGATGGAGCTGTATGGATGGATTCCAAACCACGCATCCTGAACGGCGCATATTTCACAGGATGTCATACACGTTGTCCCGAAACATGCAGTTGCAATCTCCCTATGTTTTTTTTATAATGAAACAAAATAAAGGAGAGGTCCGCCATGTCAGATCACGCAGAAGAACGAACCCCCGGCGTTCAACAGGTCAATTCCGTCCTGCATGCTGTCCGCATTCTGGAACTGTTTGCCGCCCAGGGGCAGGAATATCTCAGTCTCACCCAGATCAGCCGTTCCCTCGGAATCCACAAAACTACCGTTTACCGTCTGCTGCGCACCTTGCAGTCTGTGGGCTGGGTTCAACAGTCCGAATCCAACGGTCAATACCGCCTCGGTTCAGGCATTCTTCTGGCTGCCTCTGCCGTGACCATCCGCCGCACCGGTCACGATCTTATCACCGAAGAGATGGAACAGCTGGCCCAGCGCTTTCATGAGATGGTGGTTCTGGCCACAGTTCATGACGGCACGGGGATCTGCGTAGATCTGGTCAAATCCCGATACAACTTGTCCATGATGACCGCCGTGGGCTATCCGGTTCCTCTGAATGCAGGAGCCACCGGAAAAACTCTGCTGGCCGCGCAGCCGGACGACCAGGTCTGCCGCCTGACCCAGCATCTGCCGGCCGCAGAGATCAGCCCGCTTCTCGAAACCATCAATCAGATCCGCACGCAGGGCTACTGTTTCAGCGAGGGGGAGGTTGACCTTGGTGCGTCGGCAGTGGCCGTCCCGCTTCATCTGGGCGACACCATATATGTTATGAGCATATCCGGTCCCGGTGAGCGGCTGCGCCAGATCGGCTATGAGTCTTTGCGCATTGCCCTTCAGGAGTCTGTCCGCCGCATTCAGCAAAAATATGTGTCGCTGATTCATTTCGGCGGTGTCTCCGGATAATTAAAATAAGGGAAGGCTGCTCCATTAACGAGCCGCCTTCCCTTACTTCATATCATACGCTGTCTGCAATCATTCCGTCATAAAATGCTTGTTCTTGCTGTACAGCTCCGAGGCACGATAGCGCTGCTGCGAAGCGATGCCGTCCCGCAGACTCTGCGAAAGCTGCTCCGCTTCAAATACATCTGGAACGCCGGAAAGAATGCGGATTCCCTGGCGTGCATAGCTGTCCGCCGGGTACGGCAGCAGCTTTTCCAAGGGGGAATCTTTCCGTTTCTCAAGATCCAGCCTGCGTCGTATGTGCATGCTGACATAACACAGGATAGCTCCCTCCAATAGAGAATCCATTCGCTGCTGACAGTCCTGTGCCTCAGCCAGGCTGATAGCCGCCAGCTCATAGTCGCCGTCCTGCGCCTGGTAATAGGCTGTAAATGCGGCAGCGGCGGTACGTCCCCATAGCTCCCCAGTGGCGCGGGCCGCCTGCCACCCCTGGAGGAACAGCATTCTGGCCTTTGGGTGGTCCTCTAACATGAATACCGTTCTGCCATAGTGGACGTAGATCCACACCATTCCCGGCCACGGTCCATCGCCAAGCAGTTCCAGGGCCTTTTTAAAATAGGCGCACGCCCCGGCATAGTCCTGTTTTTGGCGGCTGACCCGTCCACAGTCACAGTAGGCCGCGGCAAGCTGCAGCTTCACCGCAGTGGATCTGGGCTGGCGCTCCAGTGTGTCCACTGCCTCCAGCAAATAATACCCTGCCTTATCATACGCTCCGGCCAGATAGAAACACCGACCGCGCAGCCGCTGAAACTGAGCCTGCTGCAGCCGGTCTCCTCCCCGCTCCAAGAGCCTCATCCCGGTGGTGCTGTATCGCTCGGCCAACTCCTTTTCCTGTCGGTACAAAGCCGACGTAGCCAGCAGGTAGCAGGCTCTGCTCATCAAAGTGCCATCCCGTGCTCCGTTGGCCGCGCTCAGCTGGCCCAAAAGCCCGGTTCCCTTGTCGGTGTTTCCCTGAAACAGGGCAAGCCTTCCCCGGATCAGGATCAAGCGCTGTTCCAGCCGCGCCAGCACGGCCTCGTCCTCTCTCTCCCGGCGAAGGGCAGATAGTTCTCTCAGGCAGCGCTGGGCCTCCTCCTCCCCCTGATCAGGGTCCATGCACAGCGGTTCCTCGCCCCCGAAGATGGAAAACGGTTCACAGGCCCGTGCACTGTCCAGATCCAGCGCCCGAATCTGGTATTCCATGGCGTGCAGCCGGTCGCCGGCCAGTCGGAAGTGACGGGCGATTCCACGGCATGCCGCGCCTTCCCGGGGCGCCTCCTCCCACGACAGCAGCAGCGCTGCCTGCCGGTGCAGCTGCTGGCACCGGTATCCCGAAAGTCGGTGATACACCAGTTCGCGGATTCGCGGATGGGTAAAGCGGTATCCCATCCCCCGCTCCGAGCGATGTTCCTCAATGATACCACGTCCCCGCAGAGCTTCCACCCCGTCGGTCAACGCTCGGTCATCCCCCTCCAGCAATTCCAGTAAAAGTCGTCCCGGAGCTTCTTCGGGAAACACCGAGATCAACTCCGCGACGCTCATCGCAGTCTCCGGCAGTCCGGACAGGCGTTCCATCAGCAGTTCGCCCAAAGTCTGCAGTGTGGCGTCCACATCTGCACTGCGGCGATAAGCCTGGGTCAATTCAGTCAGCAAGTACAGGTTTCCACCTGTCTCCTGGTAAAACTGGTCTGCTAACCGCCCGGACGCCTCGCCGCCAAGTTCCCGGCGCAGCAATTCCGTCGTCTCCTCCAGAGACAACGGGCAAAGATGCTGGCGATGCAGCAGACCATCCGCCTCCATTGCGGAAAGGCGTGCCCTCGTGTCGGCAGGCAGATCCTCCCGGCAGGTGAGAACGGTCATCAGACCGCCTCCCTCCAGCCGGCGAAGCAATGCCTCAGTCAGCCGCACGCTCTCCCCGTCCATCCACTGCAGATCTTCCAAAATCAGCAGCACTTTTTTCCGGCGTATAATAGCCGCTACCAACAGCGCTCCATCCTCCAGCCCCTGATCCCATTGGCGCAATGCCCGCACCGAATCCTGGTCCGTTCCCTCCTGCTCCTCTCGGAAGATGGAAAATGTACGTCCCAGTCTGGCCCGCACCTGGACCGGCAAAGAAAGTCCTTCTTCCCGGGCAAAGGTCCACAGCGACAGCATGATTCGGTCCCAGGGGGCCAGCGGCAGCTCCATCTCCGACTGCAGGCAGCCGCATCGAACCACCAGCAACCCGTACCGATCAGAGCCGCGGAGGAAATGATCGATCAGCGCGCTTTTTCCAGACCCCACCTCTCCAATCAGCAATTGAGAGCAGCGGCGGGCCGCCCCTTCCGCAAAACTGTCTGCGGCCGCACGCAAAGCCGCATAGGCTCCCTCGCGGCCCACGGGGGGCTGCAGCTTTTCCCATTCCTCACCGGTCTGGGCACTGTCGTTCCACTGATTCATGATCTTATAGTAGAGCATGGTGGTGCTCTCCAGCGGGTCGGCCCCCATCTCCTCGGACAGGCGCTCCTTCAGCCGCTGATAAACCTGGGCTGCCTTGGCATATTTTCGGCACTGACGCCAGCATTCCATCAAAAATGCTGTCATTTCCTCGTCAAAAGGGTCATCCTGCAGGTATTCGACGGCCCACCGGGCCGCCCCATCCAGGTCATCCTCCGCCTGCGCCGCCCGGGCCCGCTCAGCCAGATGACCCAAGTACTGCTCATGCAGTCTTTCTCTGGTGCGCTCCAGCCACTCCTCATAAGAGAATGCCTGTTTGACGAAAAAGCCCTGCAAAAACGGTCCACGATAGGCCGAAAAATCCCCCTCCTGGGTAAAGTGGTCATAGTCACAGTCCAATTCCCAGTTATCGTTGACCACCACAATGGACTTCTGCGGTGACAGCAAAAACTCTCCGCCCAAGCATTTTTTCAGAGTATACAGCGTATTCCGCAGGTTTTTCAGTCCCGTGGCCTCATCGCAGCTCTCCCATAGCAGGGCGATCAATTCCTGTCGTGTGGCACTGCGGCGCACCGCCATATAGTATAACAGCGCGTCCGCCCGCTTGAAGGGAAAGGAAATTGGTTTACCATCCAGTTGGACACTGGGCGTCTGGAGCATGGAAATCTTCAGCATCACAATGCCTCCCGATTTTTGTTTCCTTCAGTATATCGAATTCTGCGTGCTCCGGCAACTGTCTTCCATCATTTTCTGGTTGCGGACCTCTTCGTTTCGCGGTCCTGCTCCACTTGTCAAAGTTTGGGAACTTCGTTATAATAAAGCAAATACGTTCCCGGTTTTCCGGGACAGAAATGGGGGGCTTTGCAATGGATCAGGAACAGTTGATTCAATCTATCCCAAATTTCAGCGAGGGACGTGATTTGAAAAAGGTGGAACAAATCGTGGATGCCTTTCGGGCAAAACCAGGGGTTAAATTGTTGGATTACTCGACTGACCCGGATCACAATCGATGTGTCGTCACGGTAATCGGCCAACCGGAACCGCTGAAACAGGCCATGATTCAAGCCATTGGCACCGCTGTGGAGCTGATTGACATGACCCGGCACGAGGGGCAGCATCCCCGCATTGGCTGTGTGGATGTGATCCCCTTTATCCCGGTACGCAACTGTACGATCCAAGATGCTGACCGTCTGGCCCGCGAGGTAGCGCAGCAGGCCGCACAACAGTTCGGTCTGCCCTTTTATCTTTACGAGAAATCCGCCACCGCGCCCCATCGGGTGGACCTGTCCAACATCCGCAAGGGTCAATTTGAGGGACTGTCCGAAAAAATGAAAGACCCTCTTTGGAAACCTGACTTCGGCCCCGACACCATACACCCCACCGGCGGCGCCACCGCCATCGGCGCGCGGATGCCTCTGGTGTATTTCAACATCAACCTGGATACACCAAATGTGGAGATTGCTCGGCAGATCGCTCGGCGTATTCGCAACATCGGCGGCGGACTGCACTATGTCAAGGCTATGGGGATTGCTCTGGAAGAGCGCAATCTGGCCCAGGTGACCATCAATCTTACCGACTATACCAAAAGCTCCATGTACAGTACCTTTGAGATGGTAAAAATGGAGGCTCGGCGCTATGGCGTACGCGTAATAGGCAGTGAAGTGGTGGGAATCGTCCCGATGCAGGCCCTACTTGATTGTGCGGAATACTATCTGCAAATCGAAGATTTTTCCGTCAATCAAGTGCTGGAATCTCATCTCTAAGCTCCTATTTTCCGGATTTTCCATTTCCTAAAACAGCTCTGCCCCAAACGAGAGCAGCAAAATAAAAAGGACATCCTTTCGGATGTCCTTTCGACTGTTATCTCCAAACACTATGGATACTCCACAGATGAAATCCTTCGTGGGGAAAGAAGGTATGCAAGGAAACCGTCATGGTTGTCTTGCATATCCAATCACCCGCCGCTACGGAAGTTTCGCCGCAGGTAAAACTTCCACCATAAAGCAAAAGACACCCTCTTGGGTGTCTTTTGCTTTATGGTGCGCGAGGCGGGAGTCGAACCCGCACGTCCTTGCGAACACTGGCACCTGAAGCCAGCGAGTCTACCAATTCCACCACTCGCGCATCTTATTTGCTTGTCGGCTGTGCCGTTCGGCTCAGCGCAAGAGGTATGTTACCATATTCGTTCTTTTGTGTCAACACTTTTTTTCGAGTTTTTTAATTTTCTTTTCCACGCCTCCTCCCCATAAAAATAGGTTGACAAGAGCATACCTCTCGTGATAGGCTGATTCCATCGTAAGGGAGTAATCGGCGCTTCGGCGCGGCCCGGTCAACACACTGGAGAAGATAGTTCTCCTGGCCAGACCTGAAATGATGAGACTTACCTGTCTGCGGGACAGGTGGGTCTTTTTTCTTTGTCTGCACATATTGTATATAGGAGGAGCCTGCCATGAGTTTATGGGAACTTTTTATCATCGCCGTGGGTCTGTCCATGGACGCCTTTGCCGTATCCGTCTGTAAGGGGCTGTCCGTCCCCGCTCTTCGTCCCGTCCACAGCTTGACCTGCGGGCTGTATTTTGGCGCCTTCCAGGCGTTGATGCCCCTGCTGGGCTGGCTGCTGGGCGTCCAGTTCCAGTCGATGATCACCAGCATCGACCATTGGATTGCATTTGTGCTGCTGTCCATCATCGGCGCCAACATGGTCCGGGAGTCCCGGGGCGAGGAAGAGCACGTGGACGACTCCTTTACCCCCGGCGCCATGCTGCCCCTGGCGGTGGCCACCAGCATCGACGCTCTGGCCGTGGGCGTCACCTTCGCCTTTCTCCAAGTCAGCATCTTACCCGCCGTCACCTTCATCGGTCTGACCACCTTTCTTCTGTCCGCCATCGGCGTCTGGGTGGGGGCTCTGTTCGGGAGTAAATTTCAGTCCAAAGCGGAGCTGGCCGGAGGTCTCATTCTCATCTTGATGGGCCTTAATATCCTGCTGGAACATCTGGGCATTCTCGGATGACCTTCCGCTTCCAATTTATACCCAAGCACACGGTTCTCCCGTTGTATTTCCTGACATAATATGGTATGATTGAAAAAACCTCCCCACAGACTCTAAACTCTGGGGAAGGGAACGGAAAGGAAAGGTCGTGTTCTCATGAAAAAGTTCCTATCCAGCCTCCCCGCCCGCCTGATCATCGGCGTCGCCGCCGGTATCATCATCGGACTGGGCTGTACCAACTTCTGGGTCGGCGGCACCGACATCGGCAGCATGGTCATGCAGGTCATTCTGACCGTGAAAAACCTGTTGGGCTCGCTGATCTCTTTCTGTGTGCCCCTCATCATCATCGGCTTCATCGCCCCCTCCATTACCCGCCTGAAGAGCAACGCCTCTAAGATGCTGGGTCTGGCTTTGGTTCTGGCCTACACCTCCTCGGTGTGCGCCGCCCTGCTCTCCATGGGCGCTGGCTTCGCCATCATCCCCCACCTGTCCATCCAGGCTACCGCCGAGGGTCTGCATGAGCTGCCTGAGCTGCTGTTCAATCTGGAGATTGCCCCCATCATGAGCGTCATGTCCGCCCTGGTCTTCTCCGTGCTGGTGGGTCTGGCCGCCACCTGGACAAAGGCCAAGGTCATCACCCAGGTGCTGGAGGAGTTCCAGCAGATCGTCCTGGCTGTGGTCACCAAGGTGGTCATCCCCATCCTGCCCTTCTTCATCGCCGGCACCTTCTGCGGCCTGGCCTATGAGGGCTCCATCACCAAGCAGCTGCCTATCTTCCTCATCGTCATTCTCATCGTCATGGTGGGCCACTATATCTGGCTGGCCGTGCTGTACGGTCTGGCCGGCGCCTACTCCGGCGAGAACCCCTGGGAAGTGCTGAGACACTACGGCCCCGCCTACCTCACCGCCGTGGGTACCATGTCCTCCGCCGCTACCTTGGCCGTGGCCCTGCGCTGTGCCAAGAAGTCCTCCGTCCTGCGTCAGGACCTGGTGGACTTCGGCGTCCCCCTGTTCGCCAACATTCACCTGTGCGGCTCTGTTTTGACGGAAGTGTTCTTTGTCATGACCGTTTCCAAGGTGCTATACGGCCAGCTGCCCTCCCTGGGCAGTATGGTGCTGTTCTGCTTCCTGCTGGGCATCTTCGCCGTGGGCGCCCCCGGCGTACCCGGCGGTACCGTAATGGCCTCTCTGGGGCTCATTTACAGCGTTCTGGGCTTCGGCGACGACGGCGTTGGCCTGATGCTGACCATCTTCGCCCTCCAGGACAGCTTCGGCACCGCCTGCAATGTCACCGGCGACGGCGCTCTGACCCTGATGCTCACCGGTTACGCCAAGAAGCACAATATCAAGGAAGTTCCCACCGAAAACGTTCTCTAATCGAAACAGCGGCGCAGCCGCTGTCTTGGGAAAATTTCTTGTCTCTGTAACCTCAAAAAGCGCTTCGGACATAGTCCGAAGCGCTTTTCTTTTCTCAATTTACAAATCCGTCTGGGCCGGGTTGTCGATGAGCCGCCCCTCGTAGTCGAACCGGGAGCCGTGGCAGGGACAATCCCAGCTCTTCTCCTCGGGATTCCAGGCCAGCAGACAGCCCATATGGGGACACCGGGGGTCTACCAGATGGACCTTGCCGTTTTCCTCCTTATAGGCCCCTACTTGCTTTCCCTGCCAGGAGACCACTGCCCCGTGGCCGGGCGGCAGGTCGTCCAGACCCAAGCCGGGCCGCCCAAAACGGGCCTTGGACAGATTTTTGACCGCCACTCCCAGCTCCAGAGCCAGATTTTTGGCCGCTGTTCCGCTGAACCGGCGGGGGGAGAAGACCGGTGCCATGGGGTTATCCTTTCCGCAGACCGCGTCGGCAACCAACTCCGCCGCCGCCATGGAGGTGGACATTCCCCATTTGTCGAAGCCGGTGGCCACATACCAGCGGGGCCTTGTTGGGCTGAAGGCACCGATATAGGGCACCCCGTCCAGGGTCCGACAGTCCTGTGCCGACCAGCGGGCCGCCGGGCGGCACTTGGGCCACAGTTCCCGGGCACAGGCCTCCAGCATCTCGTACTGCCCGCCCCGGCTGTCCCGGCCCGTCCGGTGGCCCCCGCCTCCCACCAGCAGGAGAGGTCCCCAGTTCCGCAGAGACAGAGCCCCCTGGTCCACCCCGTAGTAGGCCCCGTCCAACTCCGCCGCTCCCTCCACCGCAGCCACATAGCTGCGCTCCTGGTGCATCCGGGTGAAGTAGAAGCCCGGAAGGTTCACAAAGGGGTAGTGTGTGGCAAAAATGATGTGCTTGGCTGTGACCCGGCCCTTGGGGGTGACGAGCTGGTTCCCCCGAACCGCAGTCACCGGGGTGTGCTCGTAAATCGTCAGGTCCCGCGCCGCCGCCTTCAGAAACTTCATGGGGTGGAACATGGCCTGTCCCTCCATCCGGACCGCTCCCTTCACCCCAAAGGGCAGGGTGGTGGTGCGGGTAAATCTGGTGTCCAGCCCCAGCCTGCGGCACAGCTCCGCCTCCCGCTCCAGGGGGGCCGACTCCGACCTGGAGTAAAGGTAGGCGGGGCACTCCGTCCAGTCGCAGTCGATGCCCTCCTCCCGGACCATCCGGCGGTAGCTGTCCACCGCCCGCTGGTTGGCCCGGGCGTACTGCCGGGTCAGCTCCTCCCCAAACCGGCCCATCAGCTGCTGATAGAGCATGCCGTGCTGGGCGGTAACCTTGGCCGTGGTGTTCCGGGTCTGGCCGCTGCCCAGGGTTCGGGCCTCCAGCACCACGGTTTCGATCCCCCGGCGCACCAGCTCCCGGGCGATGAGAACGCCCGCCATCCCCGCGCCGATCACCGCCGCCTCCGTATTCCGGTCCCCCTCCAGGCTCTCCCGCCGGGGCAGCTCCACTGTCTGACGCCAAACCGAACTCATGGTCCTCCTCCTTTTCTGAAAGGCTCTCGGTTGTCAGGTTGCCTCAAAAGACGCTCCGCTATACCACAAAGTAAAAAAGCCGTCTGTTCCAATGGAACAGACGGCTTTTGGGAATGCGTTAGGATTGGTTCTCCCCCAGCACCTTCAGCAGAACGGACAGGATGATCCGCTGTCCGTCTCCGCTCATCACATACCGGCCCCGATCATAGACCAAGGCCACTGGGCCGCCGCCGCACAGAACGCGGTAGCGCACCTCGTAGACGCTCTTTTCGGCCAGCTGTTGGGCCACACTCTCCCGCACCATCTCCCGGTCGTCCGGGTGGATCAGCTGGTCGAAGCAGCCGCCCGAGACCTGGAGCAGCTCCTCATATGTATAGTGGATCTCATCTAAAACAGCCTGATTGAAGCAGAACAGCGGGAAGCCCGGCTGGTCATAGACCGCCAGAATGCCCCCGGGGATATTTCGGTTCACAAAGTCCAGCAGGTGATCCTCGGTCTCCAGGCCGCTCTTGGCCAGGATGCCGTCCAGAAAGTAGAACGCCCGGTCCCGATTGAGGGCCCACCGATCCGCGTTTCCACCGAAGGCCGCCCCGTCCTCCTCCCGCATTTCCGGATAAAACCGGTACAGCATGGAGGCGATGCACTCCTCCACCTGATCCTGTCCGCTGATCTTTGCCCCGCCCAGGGGAGCGCTCTGTCCCAGACGGCGGATGGCTCCGGCGAAGAGGTCGGGCTGTCCCTCCCGTCCCCGGATTCTCCTGCCCTTGCTCAGCAGGCGGACCCACTCCCCCTCGTTGTTTCTGACCCGGTAGGCCGCGGTGTGCCGTTCAGCCCGGCCGGCGGCCACCTCCTGAACACCGCGCAGGAACCGGGTTCGGTCGTCCGGGTGGATACGTTCCTCCCAGAGAGCCAGCGCGCCCTCCAGCACCTGGTCCGGCAGCCCGAAGTCGTAGGCCATCCGGTTGGAGCAAAGGAACTCACCAGTCGCCAGACTGCCCACAAACAAATAGCCCTCCACCGACTCCGACAGAGCCCCGAAGAGGTCGTCCCGGTCATACTGGAAAGAAGGCAGGGCCCGGTCCCAATGTTCCTCCTTCTCCAGCCGGCTTTTGCCCATCGCCACGCGGTGGTCCCGCTTGTGAATATACATCTGCGTGTCGGCAATGGACAGCACGTCAGAGACGCTGAGGTGCTCTCCCCCGTGGATATTGGCCAGGCCGTAACAGAAAGACACATCATAGTTGATCCGGCTGGTCCCCCGCCGCGTATCCAAAGTACGGATGATCTTCTCCATCCACTCCTCGGCCTGGGTCAGGTTCTTGTTGACAAAGGCCACAATAAACTCGTCCCCGCTGAGTCGGAACACGAAATCCCTTCCATTCAGCTCCTGCCGGATGTTCTGGGCCACAAACCTCAGCAGGCGGTCTCCTTCCAGATGGCCGTAAGTGTCGTTGACCCACTTCAGGCCATTGATATCATAGAGAGCCACGGAAAACTGCTCCTCCGGTCCCATGCTTTTCAGCAGTTCCTCCAGCCGCTTTTTGCCTGCGTTCCGGTTCAGAACCCCGGTCAGCTCGTCCACGGAGGCCTCCATGGACAGCTGTACCTGACCAGTGATGTCGATGGAGTTGTGCAAATGGTAGAGCCGTCCGCCCCACTCCTCCAGGGTGTCGTGGTTCAGATAGACCCGGCCGGTGCGGGGATTCTTCCCCCGCCAGGTTCTGGCGCAGCCGATCTCTCTCTCCCGCATCGTTCCGGTTTGGCAGAAGGAGCATCGCTCCGTGCTTCCCGCCTGGAGGACCTGCCAGCAGATCTTTCCCTCCACGTCCTCCACCCGGAATGCCTGCTTCATATAGTTGTTCATATAGACGATCTCGTCGGTCTCCACATCGGTAATGTAGATGTTGGAGTTGACGTGATCCAAGACCCGTTTAAAAAAATCGGAGTCAAAGTTCCGTTCCATAGACGTCCCCCTCTGCAGCTCCGGCTCCATTCCGTTGTATTTAGAGTATACCATCTTTTCCAAAAAACGGCCAGTAAAAAGTGGGCCGCATCCTGAAAATTCCGTTTTTTTCCTTTTCTCATGGGCTGTTCCGGGACTGAAGTGTTAATTTTGAGCAAATATTGTTAAGTTTATGTCAAAACAAGTCTGTGAGACCGCCCTCCGCCCGGGTCTTCCAGCACAGCCCCGGCAGATGCGGCTCTTCTCCCCAGTCAAGTTCCGGCGGCGCCCGCATAGACTGGTTGAGGAGGTGATATCACATGGATCTGCGCAATCAGACAATTACAGTGGGCGAGCTGCTGGACAATCCCCGTTCCAAAGCCGTTTTCCAGCGGCGGTTCGGTAAGCTGATGCAGCATCCCATGGTGGGAGCGGCAAGGACTCTGACCCTGAAGCAGCTGGTGGAGATGGCGTCAGTCTATCTGCCCAAAAAGACGATTCAGGATACCCTGCGGGAATTACAGCAGCTGTAAAAAAGGAAGGCTTTTTAACTTTTTGGCAGAACGCCCCCTTCCGCACAGAAAACATATGCGCTTTTCTCCCTTGTAACGGGTTGCCAGAAGCGGAATTTTGGGATAAAATATGATCGCAGATTATATTTTGCCTCATCCGCCTTGGCTGCTGCGCAGGAACAAGGCGCGGGACTCAAATCCGTATTTTCATTGCGAAGCATCAAAGATTGTACAAGTAGGGGGGACGACATGGACATCACTCAGCAGGAGCGCCATGGCGTCCCTTTTTATTCCTGTACCCACCCAGACTGGATCGGCGCGGCCCACGGCTTCTCCACCCGGCTGGGCGGAGTCTCCCCCGCTCCCTGGGACAGCCTGAACCTCGGGACCTACCGTGGCGATACCCCGGCCAATGTCTACGAAAACTTCCGCCGCTTCTGCGCTGCCCTGGGAACCGACGTGAATGCCATGGTGAAAAACCATCAGGTCCACAGCGCCCTTGTCCGTCCGGTGACGAAGGCCGATGTGATGGATGACCCCGTCGCACCCTCCACGTTTGATGCTGACGGCCTCATCACCGACCAGCCCGGGGTGTGCCTGACCATCTTCTCCGGAGACTGCATCCCCATTCTGCTCTACGACCCGGTTCGCCGCTGTATCGCTGCCGCCCACGCCGGCTGGCGGGGCACAGCCGCCGGGATCGCCGCCCGGGCGGCGGAGGCCATGATCCGGGACTATGGCTGCTCCCCGCGAAACATTCTGGCCGCCATCGGCCCCGGAATCGGCCCCTGCTGCTTTGAGACCCACATTGACGTCCCAAACGGCTTACGAGCCGGTCTGGGCCGCAGCGCGGAGCCCTTCATCCGCCCTCTGCCCGGTGGTGAAAAGTACCAGGTGGACCTGAAGGGCGCCAACGGCCGGTGGTTGGAGCTGGCCGGGCTGGACCCCAGCCACATTGCCATCTGCTCCGCCTGCACCGCCTGCGACCTGGACGCCTTCTGGTCCCACCGGGTCCAGGGCACCGTCCGGGGCAGTATGGCCGCTATGATCCAACTGGTGTAACGTTTTTAAAAGGAATTTCTATGAGACGACTACTCCCTCTTTTCCTGGCACTGGTCCTGACCCTCACTGCCTGCGGCGGTCCGGGCGCTGGCTCAGTCAGCTCCTCCGGCAGCGGCTCCTCCGACCATACGAGCCAGGCGCCCAGCCAGCAGCCGGTGGACATTCCCTTCGCCCTGGCGGCTTACCCCGCGTACAGCTTCCATCCCGCTCTGGCGGAAAACCGTGCCAACCTGACCCTGGCCCCCCTGCTCTACGAGCCCCTGTTCCAGGTGGACGAAGCTTTCCAGGCCGTCCCCGTCCTGTGCCAGAGCTATACGGCCAGTGAGGACAAGCTGGCCTGGACCTTTACCCTGCGCGCCGGCGTCACCTTTTCCGACGGCACCGCTCTCACCGGGGCGGCGGTGGCCGACGCCCTGAATCTGGCCCGGCAGCCCGGTTCCCGCTACGCCCAGCGGCTGGCGGATGTGACCGCCGTCACCGCCGGCGATGGGACCGTCGCCATCACCCTCAGCCGTCCCAACGGGGATCTGCCCGCTCTGCTGGACATCCCCATCGCTCTGGGTCAGGGGACCCGTCCCGCCGGCACCGGTCCCTACACCCTCGCCGGCACGGAAGAAACCCCCAGACTCATCGCCCGGTCCGACTGGTGGCAGGCCAAACCGCTGCCCGCCCAGGAGATTTCCCTGTTCTCCGTGGATCGAGCCGACGACCTGATCTCCTCCTTTGCCTCCGGCGACGCTGGGCTGGTGGACGTGGATATGATGGGCACCAACGCCCTGGGCTACTCGGGCAACTACGAGACCTGGGACTACGCCACCACCGATTTTCTCTACCTGGGCTTTAACACCCAGAGCGGGCTGTGCCAGCGCGCCGAGGTCCGCCAGGCTTTATCCAAGGCCATCGACCGGGATGTCATCGCCCAGGTGGACTATGCCCGCCACGCCGAACCAACGACCCTGCCCGTCCATCCGGACAGCCCCCTCTACGATCAGACGCTGGCCAAGGCCCTGTCCTATGACCCCACCGCCGCGGTGGAAGAACTGGAAACGCTGCGGGCTGCGGGCCGCTCCCTGACGCTGCTGGTCAACAGCGAGAACACGGCCAAGGCGGGAGCCGCCCAGCGCATCGCCTACCAGTTGGAGGCCGCCGGCATGAAAGTCACGGTCACCGCCCTGCCCTTTGACGACTACACCGCCGCTCTGTCCCAGGGGAACTTCGACCTGTACCTGGGCGAGGTGGTGCTCACCGCCGACTTTGACCTGACCGCCCTGCTGTCCCCCACCGGCGCTCTGAACTACGGCCGCTGGCAGGACCCCCAGGCGGAACCTCTGCTCTCCGCTCTGCGCGGGGCCCAGGGAGAGGCACGGAAGACGGCCGCCGCCGCTCTGTTCGCGCACCTGGACCTTCAGGTCCCCATCGCCCCCATCTGTTTTAAAAACGGCTCGGTCCTCACCCAGTGGGGCCGGGTATCCGGCTTAACGCCCGTCCGGGGCAACGTGTTCTACCACTTGGAAGAGTGGACCATTCAGTGAAGAAAGAAGGAAGGGTCCGCGCGCTCCCCTTGATCTTCCCCTCTTAATTTCAAATATTTTCCAAATAAAAAATCAAAAGATATGCGGGTAAGAGATGGACCAGATTTTCTCTCCATCTCCTGTCTCAAAAAAACTGGAGGATTGGACCATGAGTGTTTATCGCTGTTATTCCCAGAAGAAGCCGGGCTTCGACGTGGAGGCCCAGGGCCTGTGCAAGGCCATTCAGGAGCAGTTGGGCATCCAGAGCCTGCGCTCCGTCGATATTCTGAACCGCTATGACGCCGACCAAATCGACGCCGCCGTCTACGAGCAGGCCAAGGGCATCGTCTTCTCCGAGCCCCAGGTGGACGTAGTCTACGACGAGGAGTTCCCCGTCCCCGGTCACGCCCACGCCATCCTGGCCGTGGAGGCTCTGCCCGGCCAGTTCGACCAGCGGGCCGACTCCTGCGCCCAGTGCATCCAGCTGATGGCCGGCGTAGAGCGCCCCCTCATCGCCTACGCCAAGGTGTACATCCTGGCGGGCGAGCTGTCTGCCGCCGAGCTGGAAAAGATCAAGCATTACCTCATCAACCCCGTGGAGAGCCGCGAGGCCTCCATGGACAAGCCTGAGACCCTGGTCCGCACCTACGACATCCCCGACCATGTGGCCACCATTGATGGCTTCACCGCCCTGGACGAGGCCGGTCTGAACGACCTGCTGTCCTCTCTGGGCCTGGCCATGGACCTGGACGACCTGAAGTTCCTCCAGGCCTACTTCCGCGATGAGGAAAAGCGCGACCCCACCATCACCGAAGTCCGCGTGGTGGACACCTACTGGTCCGACCACTGCCGCCACACCACCTTCTCCACCCACATCGACAGCGTGGACATTACCGACGAGCAGATCAAATCCGCCTACGAGCGCTATCTGGCCGCCCGCGTGGAGGTCTACGGCGAGGAGAAGGCCGCCAAGCGGCCCCAGACTCTGATGGATCTGGCCACTATCGGCACCAAAACCCTGAAGAAGCGCGGCCTTCTTCCCGAGCTGGACGAGTCCGAGGAGATCAACGCCTGCTCCATCCACGTCCCCGCCACCGTGGACGGCAAGGAGCAGGACTGGCTGCTGATGTTCAAGAACGAGACCCACAACCACCCCACCGAGATTGAGCCCTTCGGCGGCGCGGCCACCTGCATCGGCGGCTGCATCCGCGACCCCCTGTCCGGCCGCGTCTATGTCCACCAGGCCATGCGCTTTACCGGCGGCGGCGACCCCCGTGTGCCCTTCGAGCAGACCCTGGAGGGCAAGCTGCCCCAGCGCAAGCTGGCCACCACCGCCGCGGCGGGCTACTCCTCCTACGGCAACCAGATCGGTCTGGCCACCGGCCACGTGGCCGAGGTCTACCACGAGGGCTACATCGCCAAGCGCCTGGAGTGCGGCGCGGTGGTGGGCGCTGCCCCCGCTGAGAACGTAGTCCGCGAGTGCCCCCAGGCCGGCGACGTGGTCATCCTGCTGGGCGGCCGCACCGGCCGCGACGGCATCGGCGGCGCCACCGGCTCCTCCAAGAGCCACAACAAGAAGTCTCTGACCACCATGGCCTCCGAGGTCCAGAAGGGCAACGCCCCCGAGGAGCGCAAGATCCAGCGTCTGTTCCGCAACGGCGACGTGACCCGTCTCATCAAGCGCTGCAATGACTTCGGCGCCGGCGGCGTGTCCGTGGCCATCGGCGAGCTGGCCGACGGTCTGGAGATCGAGCTGGACGCCGTGCGCAAGAAGTACGACGGCCTGGACGGCACCGAGCTGGCCATCTCCGAGTCCCAGGAGCGCATGGCCGTGGTGGTCGCTCCTCAGGATGTGGACAAGTTCATCGCCGCCGCCGAGGCCGAGAACCTGGAGGCTTACCGCGTGGCCACCGTCACCGAGAGCCCCCGCATGGTCATGCACTGGAAGGGCCAGAAGATCGCCGATCTGTCCCGCGCCTTCCTGAACACCAATGGCTCCGTCAAGCACACCACCGTGGCTGTGGCCGCCAAGGACCGGGCCGACCTCAGCAAGGAGGCGTTCACCTCCCTGCGTGAGATGGCCGCCAGCCTGAAGTGCGGCAGCCGCCGGGGCCTGACCGAGCGGTTCGACGGCTCCATCGGCGCCTCTTCCGTCCTGATGCCCTTCGGCGGCAAGAGCCAGCGCACCCCCGCCCAGGCTATGGCCGCTCTGTTCCCCGTCCTGCCCGGCCAGGAGACCGACCAGGCCTCCGTCATGGCCTGGGGCTGCGACCCCGACCAGCTGTGCGTGGACCCCTACATGGGCGCCCACAACGCCGTGGTGACTTCCATGGCCAAGCTGGTGGCCGCCGGCGCCGACTATAAGAAGGCCTACCTGACCTTCCAGGAGTTCTTCGAGAAGCTGCGCGACGAGCCTCAGCGCTGGGGCAAGCCCTTCGCCGCCCTGCTGGGCGCTCTGGACGCTCAACTGGAGCTGGGCGCCGCCGCCATCGGCGGCAAGGACTCCATGTCCGGCTCCTTCCTGGACAAGGACGTGCCCCCCACTCTGATTTCCTTCGCCATTGCCCCCGTCAAAGCCGGCGAGGTCCTGTCCACCGAGTTTAAGGCCGCCGGTCACCCCGTCTACCTCTTCGCCGGCGACGGCACCGCCGAGGGCCAGAAGGCCGCTTGGGAGGCCTTCCACGACCTGCACGCCCAGGGCAAGGTGAAGGCCGCCTGGGCCGTGGAGAACGGCCTCAGCGAGGCCGTCATGAAGATGTCCTTCGGCAACGCCATCGGCTTCCAGGCCGGCGTAGCCGAGGCCAACTGGTACACCGCCTGCCCCGGCGCCATCGTGGCCGAGCTGTCCGAGGAGTTCCAGTCCGATCTGGCCTGCCGCATCGGCGAGACCACCGAGGTCCCCTACATCGCGCTCCCCGGCGAGGCCGTGCCCGTCCAGGAGCTGCTGGACCTGAACGAGGGTGTCCTGGAGAAGGTCTACCCCACTCTGGCCGGCACCACCGAGACCGTGGCCCCCATCTCCTGGGACAAGGGCTCCCCCGCCGTGTGCAAGCACAAGGTGGCCCAGCCCAAAGCTGTGATTCCCGTCTTCCCCGGCACCAACTGCGAGTATGACACCGCCCGCGCCTGCATCCGGGCCGGCATCGAGCCCGAGATCGTGGTCGTCCGCAACCTGACCACCGATTTCCTGGCCCAGTCCGCCCAGGCCCTGGAGCAGGCCATCCGGTCCGCCCAGATGGTGGTCCTGCCCGGCGGCTTCTCCGGCGGCGACGAGCCCGACGGCTCCGGCAAGTTCATCGCCTCCTTCCTGCGCTCCCCCGCCCTCACCGACGCCATTATGGACCTGCTCAAGAACCGGGACGGCCTGATGCTGGGCATCTGCAACGGCTTCCAGGCTCTGGTCAAGCTGGGTCTGGTGCCCTACGGTGAGATCCGTCCCATGGATGACAACTGCCCCACCCTGACCTATAACCTGATCGGCCGCCACCAGTCCCGCTACGTCACCACCCGTGTGGCCTCCGTCCAGTCCCCCTGGATGATCAAGAGCCAGGTGGGCGACCTGCACACCATGCCCATCTCCCACGGCGAGGGCCGCTTCGTCGGTCCCCAGGCCGTCATCGACAGCCTGATCGCCAACGGCCAGGTGGCCACCCAGTATGTGGACGCCCAGGGCCGTCCCACCATGGACATCACCGCCAACCCCAACGGCTCCGTCAACGCCATTGAGGGCATCTTCTCCCCCGACGGCCGCGTCTTCGGCAAGATGGGCCACCTGGAGCGCCGCGGTCCCTTCGTGGCCGTCAACGTCCCCGGCAGCAAACACCAGCCTCTCTTCGAGTCCGGCGCCGAGTATTTTAAGTAAGCAATCTCTTCAAAAGGCCGCCCATGCTGACGCACGGGCGGCCTTTTTGGAGCTTCAGAGCGATAAAAAGACTGCATGGATTAACCATGCAGTCTTTTTAAATCTGTGCAGGATACAAAACACCGGGACACTCAGAATGCGGGATAAAGGGTCATGGCAATCAGGGTTCCGACAATACCACGGACCACACCAGGGACGATGCCCGCCTTGAATACGGTCTTGGCACTGTAACCGCCAGCATTCATAGCCATAGGCACAACGGCGGTAGACAGGGGAGTGATCAAGGAGGACATAGAGGCCAAGGCACACAGAATGATCGGACCTCTGGGATCGCATCCCATAGAGCCGCAGGTAATGACGGCCAGCGGTACCAGCACGGTGCTGACCGCGCGGTTATACAGCAGAGAGGTCATAATAAAGCCCACCACATAGAAGGCAAAACCGATGACGTACCCGTTGCTCACGCCGCTGAGGACACCAGCCAGCCAGTCGCCCAGCATCTCAGCCGCACCTGTGGCGGCCAGACCAGAGCCCAAAACAGTGACGCCCACATAGAGCAGGATGGTGCTCATATTCATATTGTCGATGGCCTCACGTTCCGTCAGTACGCCAGAAACCACAACAACAATAGCGCCGATCATCGTGACCTGCCAGGAGGGAAGCCCCATCATCAGACCGATGATCACAGCGACAAACACCCCGTAGCCCAGGAACTCACGCACAGGAGTCAGGGGTTCCTGTTCCTTCATCTTCCGGCCGCCAACAGCAGTGATCGCAAGTTCAGGCTCATCCGGCAGCAGCTTGGGAATCACAAAGATAGCC
>Ga0129309_1000202_pt1 | contig 53503 bp, 49 predicted proteins | sample L1105metagenome_FD_94439 | JGI IMG/M metagenome (GOLD analysis project Ga0129309, IMG submission 94439) | Ring-tailed lemur group fecal microbial communities from Wisconsin, USA - L1105 metagenome | ecosystem: Host-associated > Mammals > Digestive system > Large intestine > Fecal | place: USA...
AGAGAAACGGCCGCGCCCGGTCAAAGAGAGACATTGGAGGGGGATTTCGTGATTCCCCCTCCAAACCACCCCTTAAAACGACCAAAAGAGGGGGCTGCGGCCCCCTCTTTGGAAACACCCCCAGCGGAGCGGCAGCGGGGCTAAAAGTAGGGCGCTTCAATAAGCCCCCGGATGAGAAACCACGTTACAACTTGCGGCCTGAAGGCTGGATGATTGCCAAGGTACAGCGCACTTGGATGAGACCTGGCGGGTTTTATCCGGTCGCAGCTAACAACCGTCCGCATCCCCAAACTTGCCCGAACGGGCAAGTTTGGACCAAGCGGCTTTTTCTTCCACCGTGCACGGCGCATTCTTTTTCGCCAAGACGAAAAAGAATGGGGGGTGCATTCCCCACCTTGGAAACCAGCCAAATTTCCCCCAAAATCTATTTACAATTCGTAGCTTTTTTGCTAAACTATACCCTACGTATTAAAAAGAAACCCGGATTTAAAGGAGAGAGACCATGGCTTCCACATCTGAATTTTCCCGCACTCTGTCCCTGCTGCGGCAGGAGCGGGGCGTGTCCCAGCGCACCGCCGCCAACGACCTGGGCATTTCCCAGGCCCTTTTGAGCCACTATGAAAACGGTATCCGGGAGCCGGGCCTTTCCTTCGTGGTGAAGGCCTGTGACTATTACCATGTCTCCGCCGACTTCATCCTGGGCCGCACGTTGTCCCGGGACGGCAGTATGCTGAGCTCCGAGGAGGTCCTGGGGGCGGCGGAGCCCGGCAACATTCTCCAGGGCAGCGTCCTGGCCACCCTTCAGAGCAAGCTCCTCTCCGGTGCCGTGGGGGTGCTGTTCGGCCTTTTGGGCAAGCTGGGAGACAAGGCCGCCATCAACGCGGCGGCGGCCTATCTGGGCGGCGCCGTGTACCAGCTCTACCGCCACCTGTACCGTGCCGCCGGGGCCAACGAGGCCTACTTTGCCCTGGACCCCGCCGCCTGCACCATGGGCACCGCCGACGCGGACATGAAGCTGGAGGAGGTGCGCTACGCCCGGGCGCTGCGGGCCCAGGCCGCCAAGAAGGTGGAATTCCCGGACCTGTCGCCGGAGGCGCTGACCGGCAATTATCCCGGCCGCTGCCAGAGCCTGACCCAGGTGCTCAGCACCGCCGACGCCCGGCTGAACGCCCTGACGGAGAAGTGATATGAGCTTTCAGTCTCTGGCCTTTCTGGCCTTTCTGGCCATCGCCGTGCCTGCCTGCCTGCTCGCCGCCCGGCACAGCCGCCGGACGGGCATGACGGTCCTCGGTATCGCCAGCCTGGTATTTTACGTGGCCGGCGGCGGATGGGACGCCTTTTCGGTGCTGTGCGCGGGAACGCTGGTCTCTATCCTGGCGGTGCAGCGGATCTGGCGGGAGAATGAGAAGCGCCGTCGCCGCCGCGTGCTGTTCCTGGCGGCGGGATACCACATCGCCGTGCTGCTGGTGTTCAAATATGCCGGCTTTTTCACCGGGGGGCGGGTCTCCCTGGACTGGGTGCCCCTGGGCCTGAGCTTTTTCACCTTCCAGCAGCTGTGGCTGCTCAAGGAGGTCTACACCGGCCAGTTCCGCCTGCGGAGCGGAGAGCTGCTGCCCTTGTATACGTTTTTCTTCCCCACTGTCACCTCCGGCCCCATTCTGCGGCCCGGCGCCTTCTTTCCCCAACTGACGGGAGAGAAGTTCCTGCGGCCTGATTGGGAGGACGCGGCGGCGGGGCTGTACGGCATCTGCTGCGGCACGGTGAAAAAAGTGCTGCTGGCGGACTCCTTCGGCGTCATCGTGAACAACGGCTGGGAGCGGCTGGGGGATTTGACGGCCCCCGGCGCTTGGCTGGTGATTTTGGGCTATACCCTCCAGCTGTATTTTGACTTTTCCGGCTATTGCGACATCGCCGCCGGCTGCGCCCGGCTGCTGGGCATCCGCCTGCCGGTGAACTTTGACTCCCCGTACCGGAGCCTTTCCATCGGGGAGTTCTGGAAGCGCTGGCACATCACCCTGACCACCTTCCTGCGGGAGTGTTTGTACTTTCCCCTGGGCGGCAGCAAAAAGGGTGCCGCCCGGACGTATTTGAATATTCTCATCATTTACCTGGTCAGCGGCTTCTGGCACGGAGCCGGATGGACGTTTTTATTCTGGGGCCTGCTCCACGGCCTGGCCCAGGTGGCGGAGCGGCTGTTGGGCGGCCGGCTGGGACGCATTCCAAAGCCGGTCCGCTGGTGCCTGACCTTCGCCTTTGTGAATGTGGCGTGGGTGTTTTTCCGGGCGCCGGATTTTGCCGGGGCCCTTCGCCTGCTGGGCACGGCCCTCACCGGCGTCATGGCCCGTCCGGGGGATTGGCTGCTCCACGGGCTGTTTGCCAAGGAGACCGGGGCCATTCAGATGCTGCTGCCGGCGGCGAAGCCCTGGATGGACCTTACGCGGGTGGCGCTGCTGTACGGCACCGGCATGGCGGTGGTGCTGCTGCCGGTGAATACGGCGGCACGGATGGAGCGATTCCGCCCCAGGTGGTGGCAGGCCGCGGCGCTGGCGGTGCTGACCGCCTGGTCCGTTTTGTCCTTCACCGGCATCACCACCTTTATCTATTCCAATTTCTGAAAGGGAGGTCCCATGAGCAAAGCATGTAAACGCTGGGCCTGCGGCCTCCTGGCGGCGGTCCTGGTCCTGCTGGCGGCCTGCGCCGCCGTGGTGTATATCGTGGACCCCTGCCTGTACTACCGGATGCCGGACAAGTGGGAGCCGGTGTTTTTCAGTGAGCGCTACCAGGGCGCCGGCCTTGCCAAAAACGTCCCGGCGGACACGGTGCTGGTGGGCACCTCCATGGCGGCCAACTACCGCGCCAGCGAGGTGGGGGAGACCTTCGGCGGCTCCGCCGTCCGCATCACCATTCCCGACGGCTATCTCAGCGAATTCGACCAGGTGATGGATGTGGTGTTCCGCAGCCAGACGCCCAAGCGGGTGGTGTTCGCCCTGGACCTGAACATCCTGGTCCGGGACGAGAGCGGCGTCACCGGCGCCATGCCGGAGTACCTGTATAACGACAGCCTGCTGGACGACGCCAAGTACCTTTTGAACAAGGATACCCTCTATTACAGCCTCTACGTCCTCATGACCAACCGCTGGGGCGGCGGCCAGACCCTGGATGAGAGCTTCACCTGGGACGAGGGCATCTGGTGGAACCACATGACGGCCCTGGAGAACTACACCCGCCCGGACATTGCGGCGCAGAGCGCGGACGCGGGCGCCTTCCGGGAAAACGCCGCCCGGAACCTGGCGGTGGTGGAAGGGTGGCTCCGGGCCCACCCGGACACGGAGTTCGATATTTTCTTCCCCCCGTACAGCATCCTGTTCTGGGACAAGACCGCCCGCTTGGGGCAGACGGAGGCTATGCTCTCCGCGCTGGAGCAGGCCTGTAATACTCTTTTGACCTACGACAACGTAAAGCTGTACGGCTTTTTGCTGGACCGGGAGATCGTGGAGAACCTGGATAACTACTGCGACTATGTCCACCACTCCGGAGCCGTCTGCCGCCGGATACTGGCGAAAATGGCCGCCGGAGAGGACCGCCTCACAGCGGAAAACACAGAGAAGGTACTCGCCAACTGGCGGGACTTTGTGGTAGACTATGACTATGAGAAATTCTGGGACGAGTCCTTCTGGTGGAAGTGGAACGAGACCCATCCCGGCGTCCCCGCGTGATCTTCAAACCCCAACGGAGGTTGATTTTCTATGACAAAACAGCAGAACATCCGAAACTTTTCAATTATCGCCCACATCGACCTCGTCGTCGCAAAATCCGTTTGACTGCGTTTCCGCCTGCGGCGAAAACTGCGCGCACTCCCTTGTTCCTCCTCTCCCCGAAAAGTCCGAAGGACTTTTTGGGGACCCCAGACTTGATTTGAAAAACGGCGCTTCGCGCCGCCCCGCAGAGCGGGGCCCCGCGTGGACTTGCCCATGGAGGTTATCCGAACAATGACAAAGCAGCAGAATATCCGAAACTTTTCAATCATTGCCCACATCGACCACGGCAAGTCCACGCTGGCGGACCGGCTGCTGGAAAAATGCGGCGCCGTCACGGCCCGGGAGATGTCCAGCCAGCTGCTGGACAACATGGATTTGGAAAAGGAACGGGGCATCACCATCAAGGCCCGGGCTGTTCGTTTGAATTACAAAGCCCAGGACGGAGAGGTGTATGAGCTGAACCTCATCGACACGCCGGGCCACGTGGACTTCAACTACGAGGTGTCCCGGTCCCTGGCGGCCTGCGAGGGCGCCGTGCTGGTGGTGGACGCCACCCAGGGCGTGGAGGCACAGACCCTGGCCAACACCTACCTTGCTATGGAGCACGACCTGGAGATCCTGCCGGTGTTCAACAAGATCGACCTGCCTGCCGCCGACCCCCAGAAGGCCAAGCAGGAGGTGGAGGACATCATCGGCCTGCCGGCCTTGGACGCGCCGGAGATCTCCGCCAAAATGGGCATCAACATCGACGCCGTTCTGGAGGACATCGTGAAAAACGTGTCGCCGCCCGCCGGTGATGTGAACGCCCCGCTGAAGGCGCTGATCTTTGACAGCCAGTATGACAGTTACCGGGGCGTCATTGTGTATTTCCGCGTTATGGAGGGCAGCATCCGCACCGGCCAGCAGGTAAAGCTCATGGCCTCCGGCGCTGTGTACCAGGTCATCGAGTGCGGCCACCTGCTGCCCCTGGGCCTGGAGCCCTGCGACTGCCTGGAGGCCGGCGAGGTGGGCTATTTCACCGCCAGCATCAAAAACGTCCAGGATACCCGGGTGGGCGACACCGTCACCGACGCTGCCGTCCCCACGGCGGAGCCTCTGCCCGGCTACCGCCCTGTGCAGCCCATGGTGTACTGCGGCATTTACACAGAGGACGGCTCCAAATACCCGGACCTGCGGGACGCCCTGGAAAAGCTGCGGCTCAACGACGCCTCCTTGAGCTTTGAGCCGGAGTCCTCCGTGGCCCTGGGCTTTGGCTTCCGGTGCGGCTTTTTGGGGATGCTCCACATGGAGATCATCCAGGAGCGGCTGGAGCGGGAGTTCGACCTGGACCTGGTCACCACCCTGCCCTCCGTTGTCTACCACGTCTACAAGACCGACGGCACCATGGTGAAGGTGGACAACCCCCACAACTACCCGGACCCCGCCACCATCGAGCACGCGGAGGAGCCCTACGTGAAGGTGAATATCATCGCCCCCAACGAATACGTGGGCAACATCATGCCCATGTGCCAGAACCGCCGGGGCGAGTTCCACGACATGCAGTATCTGGACACCCACCTGGTGGAGCTCCACTATCAGATGCCCCTCAACGAGATCATCTATGATTTCTTCGATACCCTGAAGGCCAATACCAAGGGCTACGCCTCTTTAGACTATGAGCTCTCCGATTACCGCCCCAGCGAGCTGGTGAAGGTGGACCTGAAGCTCAACGGCGAGGGCGTGGACGCCCTCAGCTTCATCGCCCATAAGGACAGGGCCTATCCCCGGGCCCGGCGCCTGTGCGAGAAGCTGAAGGAGAACATCCCCCGCCAGCTGTTCGAGGTCCCCGTCCAGGCGGCCATCGGCGGCCGGGTCATTGCCCGGGAGACGGTGAAGGCCATGCGCAAGGATGTGCTGGCCAAGTGCTACGGCGGCGACGTCACCCGGAAGAAGAAGCTGCTGGAAAAGCAAAAAGAGGGCAAGAAGCGGATGCGGAGCCTGGGGTCGGTGAAGGTGCCGACGGAGGCGTTCCTGGCAGTGTTGAAGCTGGACGAGTGACTTGCCCTCTGCGAGCGAAAGCGAGCCGCCGTGAAAGCGGCGCCAAGCGTTTTGAAGCGAAGCGGAAAAACCTTGAACCGGGCGGGCTTTGCCTGCCCGGTTGCGTTTTATGGAGGGGCCCCCGCCAAATCGAAGATTTCGCGGGGCGGGCAAGAAGCGGATGCGGAGCCTGGGGTCGGTAAAGGTGCCGACGGAGGCGTTCCTGGCAGTGTTGAAACTGGACGAGTGACTTGCCCTCTGCGGATAGTAACCGGACTTTTATTCCGGGATAAATAAACAAACGGCCGCAAGCTGTATGCTTGCGGCCGTTTGTTATGCGTCGTCCAGGGTCACCAGCAGCGTGTCGTCCGCCCGGTCCAGCCAGGAGCAGCGCAGCCGTTTGGCGCGGGGGCCTTCTTCTGTTTCCAGAGTGCAGGTAAAGGTGTACACCGGCGATTCCTCCAAAGCGGCCAGAATGGTGTCCAGCCGGACGGCCCGGCGGATCCGGGCCCGGAGGGCGCCGGGAGCCTGGCCGTGGATATACCGGGCGGCCAGAGAGCGGTACGTGGTGTCCGGCGGCAGGAAGGCGTTCCCGCCCAGCAGGCGGCAGGTGCCGCTGGCGGCGTCCACCGACAAAATAAAATCGTAATCCCGCAGCGCCAGGGCCTCCGTCAGCTGGGCCCGCTGGCGCTGGGCGCTGATATCCACGGCGCAGTAAAAGGCCTCCACATGGCGGCTCTCCGGGTCCTCCGCCAGCTCCAGCATGGAGCGGACCCACACGCTTTGTCCATCTCCCAGGGAGAAGCGGTGCTCAAAGCCGTGATGGGCATTGCCCTGGGAAAGGGCCTCCAGCAGAGGAATGGGGCGGAAACGGCGGTCAAATTCCGCCTGCTGGTCCGGGTCGGGAATGTTGTCCCGGATGTGGCGCAGGCAGGCGTCGGCGGAGTTGCCGAACAGGACGCCGGTGAGATAGCGGCTGACGCCGCGGCTGTCCAGAATGCGGTCGGCGGACAGGTCCAGCCGGGCGGCGGCCAGAGCGGACCTGGCCTGCTTTTTGAACCGGGCGCCCAGCTCGCCAAAGCGTTGGGCGGCGGCCCGGCGGTCGCTGATGTCCTCCGCCTTGCCTAAGAGGCCGTATACATTGCCCTTGCTGTCAAACAGGCTCACCAGAGAGGCCCGGTACCACCGCCAGCCCTGGCCGCTGTAATTGCCCCGGTACTCCAAAGTGCCGGCACCGGGCCGGGCGGAGGCCCGCCGCAGGGCGGTGATGAGGCGGCCGCGGTCCTCCGGGTGGATGGAAGGGGAGGACTCCAACGTCTGGAGATACCGCTCCACCCGGCGGGTGGAACGGTGGCCGCCGGCGTCGTAGGTCTCCACATGGGCGGTGTCGGCGGCGGGGTCGTAGTCCAGGCTGACGATGTGGGAGCGGTCCAGCAGCAGGTCGCAAAGCTGCGTCCGCAGGCGCAGCTCCTCAGCGGTCTCCTGCTCCCGGGTCATGTCCACACAGGTGAGGAACAGCTGCTGACCATCCGTCCGAGCCTGCCAGACAGCCTCCAAAAGGACCCGCAGCACCTGGCCCTCCCGGGTCCGCAGGCGGCACATCTGGCGGCAGGGGACCCCTGTGGTCCGGGCGCGGAGCAGGGCGGCGGTCAGGACCTCCCGGTCCGCCTGGTGCACCCGCCAAAGAGGCTCTGTCCGCAGGCGCTTTGTCAGCTCTGCCGCCGGATAGCCCAGCAGCTCCGCCAGCCGCCGGCTGAGGCACAGGACCTCCGGCTGGCCGTCCTTTGGAATGCGGAGCAGGGCGAAGGCCGCCGGCAGGGTATCCCGCAGGGCGTCCAGCCGGCCCTGGGCGGCGGCCAATTGGGCCTGGCTTTCTTCCAGGCGCTCCAGAGTCCGGCGGGACAGGTCGATGTCCAGCAGCATGGCATAAAACACCGTGGCGCCGCCGGCGGTGCGCATCCGCGCCGCCCGGAGGTTCACCCACAGGGATTCGCCCTCCCGGCGCAGAAGCCGCAGGTCATGGTCCACCGGATGGCCCTCCCGCTGGGCGTCCAGCAGGGCCTGCAAAAGGGCGGGCCAGTCCTCCCGGTCCACCAGGGCGGAAAAGTCCCGGGAGAAGCGGTCCAGCAGCTCCTGCCGGCTCCAGCCGGTAAGGGTGCACAGCTGCCCGCTGAAGGACAGGCACCGCAGGCCCTCCCGGCTCAGCTCCAGCACCGCCACGGCGCCGGGCAGGTTGTCCGTCATAAGGGCGGCGGGGTCCCGGGGGCTTTCCCCCCGGGGCTCCAGCAAACAGCCCACCACGCCGTACATGACCTGGTAACAGGTGACGGTGAGGACGCCGCCGGCGGCCTCATAGGAAAAAGAGGCGGCGGAACCGGAAAAGGCCACGGTGTGCAGCGGCGCCAGGGCGGGCAGCTGCCGGAAATCGTGCACCCGGGTGAAGCGGCTGCCCTTCAGCTCCGCCGCCGGAACACCCAGCAGCGTGCCGGCGGCGTCATTGGCAAAGCGGCAGACGAGGTCCACCATGTCGCCGCTGCCGTTGGTGACCACCTCCGCCAGCACAAAGGGGATGCGGCTGCCCTGAAAGGGCTTCGTGAATTTATCCAGGTGCTTGGCCACAAAATTTCCCCCCAAAAGAAAAAATCACTTCTATTATATATGCGGAAAGAGGCGCTTGCAAGAAAAACCGGATTTCTACGAAAAAATTGTCAAAAAAAGGTCAACCTTTTCGGAAATGCACAAAAAGTGTTCCCTTTTGCGCGGAAAAGTCTAGCTGGAAAAACGACCTCCGGTCATTGACTGGACTGGAAAAAACCATCATAATGTCATAAAATATAGTAAAATCGATAAAGTGCGGACAAAAATATGGAGGCGGTTATGGAAAAAGGCTATTTGGTGTTACAGGACGGCCGGGTGTTCGAGGGCATCCGGTTCGGCGCCCCGGCGGACACCGTGGGAGAGCTGGTGTTCACCACCGGTATGTGCGGGTATATCGAGACCTTGACGGACCCCAGCTACGCGGGGCAGATCGTCATGCAGACCTATCCCCTCATCGGCAATTACGGCATTATCCGGGAGGATTTCGAGGGTGCCTGCTGCGTAAAGGGCTATGTGGTCCGGGAGTGGTGCGACGCGCCCTCCAACTTCCGCACGGACTGCGATCTGGATACCTTCCTGAAGGAGCAGGGCGTGCCGGGCCTGTGGGGCGTGGATACCCGGGAGCTCACCCGCATTATCCGGGAGCACGGCGTCATGAACGCCGCCATCTGCGATGAAGTCCCCGCGGACCTGACGCCCGTCGCCACCTACGCCGTCACCGGCGTGGTGGAGGCCGTCACCTGCAAGGCGCCCTCCGTCCACCCGGCGGTGGGGGAGGAGCGGTTCCGTGTCTCCCTCATTGATTACGGCGCCAAGCACAACATCATCCGGGAGCTCCAGAAGCGGGGCTGCACGGTGACGGTGCTGCCCGCCGCCACCTCCGCCGAGGACATCCTGGCGGCGGACCCCGACGGCGTCATGCTCTCCAACGGCCCCGGCGACCCGGCGGAGAACGTCTTTGAGATCGCCCAGATCCAAAAACTGCTGGGCAAGGTGCCCATGTTCGGCATCTGCCTGGGCCACCAGCTGACGGCCCTGGCCGCCGGCGGCCGGACGTACAAGCTCAAGTACGGCCACCGGGGCGTGAACCAGCCGGTGCGGGATGTCAGCGGCGTCCGCACCTTCATCACCAGCCAGAACCACGGCTACGCCGTGGACTCCGACAGCATCCAAACCGGCCGCCTCCGCTTTGCCAACGCCAACGACGGCACCTGCGAGGGCATCGACTACCCCGGCCTGAAGGCCTTTACCGTGCAGTTCCACCCCGAGGCCTGCACGGGTCCCAAGGATACGTCCTTCCTCTTTGACCGCTTTGTGGAACTCATGAAAGGTGGTGCGTGCTGATGCCTCTCGATACTTCTATTAAGAAAGTCCTGGTCATCGGCTCCGGCCCTATCGTCATCGGCCAGGCCGCTGAATTCGACTATGCCGGCGCCCAGGCCTGCCGGGTGCTGAAGGAGGCCGGCGTCAACGTGGTGCTGTGCAACTCCAACCCCGCCACCATCATGACCGACCAGGCCATGGCGGATGAGATCTACCTGGAGCCCCTGACGGTGGAGACCATCAAGCGCATCATCAAAAAGGAAAAGCCCGACTCCATCCTGGCGGGCCTGGGCGGCCAGACGGGCCTGACCCTGGCCATGCAGCTGGACAAGGAGGGCTTCCTGGAGGCCCAGGGCGTCCGCCTGCTGGGCACCGACGCCAAGGCCATTTCCCGGGCCGAGGACCGGGAGCTCTTCAAGGAGGCCATGGCGGAGATCGGCCAGCCGGTCATTGCCTCCGACATCGCCGAGACCGTGGAGGACGCCCTGGCCGTGGCGGACCGCATCGGCTATCCCGTCATTGTCCGTCCCGCCTTCACCCTGGGCGGCGCCGGCGGCGGCGCGGCCAAGAACGCCAAGGAGCTGCGCATCATCGCCCAAACGGGCCTGGACGCCTCGCCCATCACCCAGGTTTTGATCGAAAAGGCCATTTTCGGCTGGAAAGAGATCGAGTTCGAGACCATGCGGGACAGCGTGGGCAACGTCATCGCCGTCTGCTCCATGGAGAACTTCGACCCCGTGGGCGTACACACCGGCGACTCCATCGTGGTGGCCCCCACCCAGACCCTGGCGGACAAGGAGTTCCAGATGCTCCGCTCCGCCTCCCTGGATATCATCACCCACTTGGGCATCGTGGGCGGCTGCAACTGCCAGCTGGCCCTGAATCCGGATACCTTTGAGTACGCGGTTATTGAGGTGAACCCCCGCGTCAGCCGCTCCTCCGCCCTGGCCTCCAAGGCCACCGGCTACCCCATCGCCAAGATCACCACCAAGATCGCCCTGGGCTATACCTTGGACGAGATCAAAAACGACATTACCGGCAAGACCTGCGCCTGCTTTGAGCCCACCCTGGACTACATCGTGGTGAAGATGCCCAAGTGGCCCTTCGATAAGTTTGCCGACGCCTCCCGGACCCTGGGCACCCAGATGAAGGCCACCGGCGAGGTCATGGCCATCGGCCCCAGCTTTGAAATGGCCCTCATGAAGGCCGTCCGGGGCGCCGAGGCGGGGCTGGACAGCCTGAACCGCAAGCCGGACCCCGACGATGACGCCCCCATTTGGGAGCGGCTGCGCCGGGTGGATGACCACCGGCTGTTCACCGTGTTCGAGGCGCTGAAATCCGGCGTCTCCGTGGACGAGATCTTCGGCATCACCCGCATCGACCGCTGGTTCCTGGCGAAGCTGAAGAAGATGGCCGATTTTGAAAAGGCCCTGGCCAAGGATGGCCTGACCGCCGAACACTATGAGACCGGCAAGCGCCTGGGCTACCCCGACGACACCCTCAAGCGCCTCTCCGGCGCCGACAGCCTGCCGGCGGCGCCCAAGAAAGCCGTTTACAAGATGGTGGACACCTGCGGCGCCGAATTCGACGCGGAGACCCCCTATTTCTACTCCAGCTTCGACCAGTTCTGCGAGTCCCGCACCTTCCCCCGCAGCGGCCGGCCCGTCATTATGGTCCTGGGCTCCGGCCCCATCCGCATCGGTCAGGGCATTGAGTTCGACTACTCCTCCGTCCACTGCGTGTGGACGCTGAAGGAGCTGGGCTACGATGTGGTCATCGTCAACAACAACCCCGAGACCGTCTCCACCGACTACGACACCGCCGACCGGCTGTACTTCGAGCCTCTGTTCCCCGAGGATGTCATGCACATCATCGATGTGGAAAAGCCCGTGGGCGTGGTGGTGGCCTTCGGCGGCCAGACGGCCATCAAGCTCACCAAGTACCTGGACAGCCACGGCATCCCCATCCTGGGCACCTCCGCCGAGTCCATCGACATGGCTGAGGACCGGGAGCGGTTCGACGAGCTGCTGGAGCGGTTCCACATCAAGCGTCCCCGCGGCATGGGCATCACCGGTATGCAGGGCGCCCTGGACGCCGCTCATGAGCTGGGCTATCCCGTGCTGCTGCGCCCCTCCTACGTCATCGGCGGACAGAACATGGTCATCGCCCACAATGACGAGGATGTGCGCACCTACATGGAGGTCATCCTCTCCGGTAAGATCGAAAACCCCGTGCTGGTGGACCAGTACCTTATGGGCAAGGAGCTGGAGGTGGATGTCATTTCCGACGGCAAGGACGTCCTCATCCCCGGCGTCATGCAGCACATCGAGCGCACCGGCGTCCACTCCGGCGACTCCATCGCCGTGTACCCTCCCTTCTCCATCGGCGACAAGATGCTGAAGGTCATCATCGACTGCTCCGAGAAGCTGGCGCTGTCTCTGGGCACAAAGGGCCTGATTAACATCCAGTACCTCATCTACCAGGGGGAGCTGTATGTCATCGAGGTGAATCCCCGGGCCAGCCGTACCGTGCCGTACATCTCCAAGGTCACCGGCGTGCCCATGGTGGACCTGGCCACCCGGGTCATGGTGGGCCAGAGCCTGAAGTCCCTGGGCTACGGCACCGGACTGTACCGCCAGCCTCCCTATGTGGCTGTGAAGGTGCCTGTGTTCTCCTTTGAGAAGATCACCGACGCCAACGCCGCCCTGTCTCCCGAGATGAAGTCCACCGGCGAGGTGCTGGGCCTGGGCAAGAACATGCAGGAGGCCCTGTTCAAGGGCCTGGTCTCCGCCGGCTACAAGGTGGAGAAGTCCCACCACGGCGGCGTCCTCATCTCCGTGAACCACCGGGACCAGCCGGAGATCGTGGACATCGCCCGGAAGCTGGACGAGATGGGCTTCAAGCTGTACGCCACCGAGGGCACGGCCAACGAGATCTCCCGCCTGGGCACCGATGTGGAGATTGTGGGCAAGCTGGGCCAGGACAACAAGGTGTTCCAGATGCTGGAGGACGGAAAAATCGACTACGTCATCCTCACCGGCTCCACGGAGCCCAGCTACATCCGGGATTTCATCCACCTGAACCACCGCTGCGTCCAGCTGGGCATCCCGTGCCTGACCTCTCTGGACACGGCCAACGCCCTGACGGACATCCTGGCCTCCCGCTACAACCAGCAGAACACGGAGCTCATCGACATCTGCCACCTGCGCTCCCAGCGGCAGAAGCTCCGCTTTTCCAAGATGCAGACCTGCGGCAACGACTATATCTTCCTGGAGAATTTTAACGGGGAGATCACCTGCCCGGAATCCCTGTGCGTCTCCTTCTGCGACCGGCACTACGGCATCGGCGCCGACGGCATCATCCTCATGGAGAAGTCCGCCAAGGCCGACGCAAAAATGCGCATGTTCAACGCCGACGGCAGCGAGGGTATGATGGCCGGCAACGCCCTGCGGTGCATGTGCAAGTACCTCTACGACAACGGCATCGTGCACAAGGAGGAAATGGCCATCGAGACCGGCAAGGGCGTCAAGTCCGTCCAGGTGTACACCACCAACGGCAAGGTCACCTCCGCCTGCGTGGACATGGGCTATGCCTCTTTGGACACGGCGGCCCTGCGGTTCGACATCCCGGAAAAGACCGTGGTGGACTATCCCGTCCGCATCGGCGGCCGGCCCTACAACATCACCTGCGTGGACATGGGCAATCCCCACTGTGTGGTGTTCTGCCCCCGGGTGGACGCGGTGGACATCGACTTCATCGGCCCCCGCTTTGAGCACGCGCCTTACTTCCCCGAGCGCATCAACACGGAGTTCATCCGGGTGGTGAACCACAACACCATCAAAATGCGCGTCTGGGAGCGGGGCAGCGGCGAGACCATGGCCTGCGGCACCGGCGCCTGCGCGGCGGTGGTGGCCGCCGTGGCCAACGGCCTGTGCGCCAAGGGCAAAGACATTACGGTCCGTGTCCGGGGCGGCGATTTGGTGGTCAATTATACCGACGAGCGCGTCACGCTCACCGGCGACGCCAAGCTGGTCTATACCGGCGAAGCGGAATACTGAGAAAACTTTCAGAAAGCGCCCCTGCTCCACGGGAACAGGGGCGCTTTTTGCAGATGTCACAAGATGAGACTGCAAAAATTGTTAAAATTCCCGCAAAGTTTGCGTTCGAAAATTTGCGTAACGTGCTATAATATTTGTTACAAATGGAATTTTGCAAAATTATACAGTTTGGGAGACAGCAGCCATGGAGACCAACACCACCCCCAGCGCGCCGCCCGCGGCGGAGACGAACCCTACCAAGCCGGAACGCCGGCCGCCCACGGTCGGTATGCGGACCATCAAGACGGCCACGGCGGCGGCCATCTGCGCGCTGATCTATTTCTTTTTTGACCGCAGCCCCGCCTTTGCCTGCATCGGCGCCATTTTCGGACTGGGCGCCAATATGGAACACTCCAAGCTCAACGGCGGCAACCGCCTGTTCGGCACCATCATCGGCGGCGTGATCGGTATGGGGCTGTTCCGGGTGTATCTCATTTTTCATCCGGAGGGCGGCAGGTCGCTGCTGCTGGTGCCCCTGGTGTTCATCGGCACCATTTTGCTCATCGTCCTGTGCCAGATCTTCTGGGTGGGCGGCGTGCAGCCCGGCGGCGTGGTGCTGTGCATTCTGCTGTTCAACACCCCGCCGGAGACCTACGTCAGCTATGCCCTCAACCGTATTTTCGACACCGGCGTGGGCGTGGTGGTGGCCCTGTTCATCAATAAATATTTCCCCCGGGAACGGGTGGAGCGGTGGCTGGAAAAGCTGTGGAGCCTGGACAGCAGAATCAGCTATTACTGGGAGGACCGCTCCAGCGACACGGAGTGACAGAGAAAACCAAAAGCCGCATGGCCAAGCCATGCGGCTTTTTTGCAAAAAAACAGGGTGTGCCGAACCGGCACACCCTGTTTTGACAACGGGGAAGGGAGCTTACATCTCCTTGATAGCGGCCTGCGCGGCAGCCAGACGGGCGATGGGCACACGGAAGGGAGAGCAGGACACATAGTCCAGGCCCACGCGGTGGCAGAACTCCACGGAGGAGGGGTCGCCGCCGTGCTCGCCGCAGATGCCCAGGTGAATGTCGGGGTTGGTGGCGCGGCCCATCTTGGCGGCCATGTCCACCAGCTTGCCAACGCCGTTCTGGTCCAGCTTGGCGAAGGGATCGTTCTCGTAGATCTTCTTGTCGTAGTAGGCATCCAGGAACTTGCCGGCGTCGTCGCGGGAGAAGCCGAAGGTCATCTGGGTCAGGTCGTTGGTGCCGAAGGAGAAGAAGTCGGCCTCCTTGGCGATCTCGTCGGCGGTCAGGGCGGCGCGGGGGATCTCGATCATGGTACCCACCAGGTACTTCATGTCGGAGCCGGCCTCCTTGATGATGGCGTCGGCGGTCTCCACGACCACGCTATTGACGTACTTCAGCTCCTTGACCTCGCCCACCAGGGGGATCATGATCTCGGGGACCATGGTCCACTCGGGATGACGGGCCTGGACAGCCAGAGCGGCCTTAATGACGGCGCGGGTCTGCATGGCGGCAATCTCGGGATAGGTGACAGCCAGACGGCAGCCGCGGTGACCCATCATGGGGTTGAACTCATGCAGGGAAGCGATGATGTTCTTAATCTCGGCAACGGTCTTGCCCATGTCGGCAGCCAGCTTCTCGATGTCGGCCTCCTCGGTGGGAACGAACTCGTGCAGGGGGGGGTCCAGGAAGCGGATGGTGACGGGGCAGCCCTCCATGGCCTCGTAGATGCCCTCGAAGTCGCCCTGCTGCATGGGCTCCAGAACGGCCAGCGCGGCCTCCCGCTGCTCCACGGTGTCGGAGCAGATCATGCGGCGGATGGCGGGGATGCGGTCCTCGTCGAAGAACATATGCTCGGTACGGGTCAGGCCAATGCCCTGGGCACCGAATTTCCGGGCCTGGGCGGCATCGTGGGGCGTGTCGGCGTTGGTGCGGACAGCCAGGCGGCGATACTTGTCAGCCCAGCCCATGACGCGGCCGAACTCGCCGCCGATGGTGGCGTCCACAGTGGGGATGGCGCCGTCATAGATGTTGCCGGTGGAGCCGTTCAGGGAGATCCAGTCGCCCTCGCGGTAGGTCTTGCCGGCCAGCTCGAACTGCTTGTTCTCCTCGTCCATCTTGATGTCGCCGCAGCCGGAGACGCAGCACTTGCCCATGCCGCGGGCCACGACGGCAGCGTGGGAGGTCATGCCGCCGCGGACGGTCAGGATGCCCTGGGCGGCCTTCATGCCCTCGATGTCCTCGGGAGAGGTCTCCAGACGGACCAGGACCACCTTCTCACCGCGGGCGGCCCACTCCTTGGCGTCCTCAGCGGAGAAGACGATCTTGCCGGAGGCAGCGCCGGGGGAGGCGCCCAGGGCCTTGCCGATGACGGCGGCCTTCTTCAGGGCCTCGGCGTCGAACTGGGGATGCAGCAGGGTGTCCAGAGAGCGGGGCTCGATCATGGCCACGGCCTGCTTCTCGGAGATCTGCCCCTCGTCCACCAGGTCGCAGGCGATCTTCAAAGCGGCGGCGGGGGTACGCTTGCCGTTGCGGGTCTGCAGCATATACAGCTTGCCGTGCTCCACGGTGAACTCCATATCCTGCATGTCGTGATAGTGGTTCTCCAGAGTCTTGCACACGGTCTCGAACTGGGCAAAGGCCTCGGGGAACTTCTCAGCCATCTCGGCGATGGGCATGGGCGTGCGGACGCCGGCCACGACGTCCTCGCCCTGGGCGTTGGTCAGGAACTCACCGAACAGCTTCTTCTCGCCGGTGGCGGGGTTGCGGGTGAAGGCCACGCCGGTGCCGCAGTCGTCGCCCATGTTGCCGAAGGCCATGGACTGGACGTTGACGGCGGTGCCCCAGGAATAGGGGATGTCGTTGTCGCGGCGGTACACGTTGGCGCGGGGGTTGTCCCAGGAACGGAACACGGCCTTGATGGCGCCCATCAGCTGCTCCTTGGGGTCGGTGGGGAACTCCTCGCCGATCTTGGCCTTGTACTCGGCCTTGAACTGGCTGGCCAGTTCCTTCAGGTCCTCGGCGGTCAGCTCCACGTCCTGGGTGACGCCGCGCTCGGCCTTCATCTTGTCAATGAGCTGCTCAAAGTACTTCTTGCCCACTTCCATGACAACGTCGGAGTACATCTGGATGAAGCGGCGATAGCAGTCCCAAGCCCAGCGGGGGTTGCCGGACTTCTTGGCCAGCACCTCCACCACGGTCTCATTGAGGCCCAGGTTCAGGATGGTGTCCATCATGCCGGGCATGGAGGCCCGGGCGCCGGAACGGACGGAGACCAGCAGGGGGTTCTCCATGTCGCCGAACTTCTTGCCGGTGATGGTCTCCATCTTCTCGATGTATTCCATGATCTCGGCCATGATCTCGGGGTTGATCTGCTTGCCGTCCTCATAATACTGGGTGCAGGCCTCGGTGGTGATGGTGAAGCCCTGGGGCACCGGCAGGCCGATGTTGGTCATCTCGGCCAGGTTGGCGCCCTTGCCGCCCAGGAGCTCGCGCATGTTGGCATTGCCCTCGGTGAACAGGTAACAATACTTTTTGCTCATTTTCATTCCTCCGTTTTTTGTAACTGCCAATACGGCAAATATGTCAAAATCGTCTGTTAAACGATTAGCCAAATTGACTATATTATTATAATAAGAAGAATTCTGGAAAACAATGCATAAATATCATAATAAAAATTGCCGGAATTCAAACAATCTGCTCAATAAATTGCTATTTTTCACAAAAACCGAAAAAACGGCGCCCTGGAAAAACAGGCGGTTTTCTCCGCTTTTCTTTTTCCGGGAAGTGTGATAGGATAACAGGGAATTTCCAGCAAACAGGAAGGAGCCCCGCCATGAACGCCTTTGGCCTGCCAGAAAACGACCCCGCCGCCGCCCGCGTACGGGAGGCTGCCACCCGGCGCACCCTGTCCCACGCCCTGCTGTTCACCGGCAGCGGAGACCGGGCGGCCATGGCCCGCTACGCCGCCGCCGCGCTGGAGTGCCGGGGGGAGGGCGGACGCCCCTGCGGCGTGTGCGAGGGCTGCCGGAAGGTGCTTGCCGGTATCCACCCGGATGTCATCACCGTCCGGGATGACCAGCATAAAAACATCTCCGTGGATGTGGTGCGCCAGATCCGGTCCGACGCCTATATCCGCCCCAACGAGGGGGAGCGGAAGGTGTATATTTTCCCGGACTGTGCCCTTTTGACGGACCAGGACCAGAACGTGCTGCTGAAGATCGTGGAGGAGGGGCCGCCCTACGCGGCGTTTTTGTTCTGCGCGGAAAACGCCGCCGTGGTGCTCCAGACCCTGCGCTCCCGCTGCGTGGAGCTGAAGCTCCGCCCGGCGGCGGACACGGACGCGGGGGAGCTGTCCGAGGCGGCCGAGGCCCTGCTCCGGGCCTTGGGGAAAGGCCGGCGGGGCGCCGTCAGCGAACTGGCGGTGCGGCTGGAGAAGAAAAAGACCACCCGGGAGGACCTGTCGGCCCTGCTGGAGCGGTGCCGGTCCGTGTGCGCGGCGGCGCTGCTGCTGCCCTATGGGTGCCGGCCGGAGGCGTCAGACGAAGAAATTGCCGCTTTTCTTGCGAAAAACTTGACAAAAACACAAATTATGCGCACAATAGAACTGTTACAGAAGTACCACGGGGAATGCACCTATAACGTGGGCGCCAGCCACGTTCTGGGGGCTCTCGCGGTGGAATTGGAGGGTATCCTTTGACAGAAGTGATCAGCGTCCGCTTTCGTGGCGGCTGCAAAAATTATTATTTTGACCCCAAGGGGGCACAGGTGAAAATGGGGGACCAGGTGATCGTGGAGACCGCCCAGGGCCCGGAGTTTGCCACCTGCACCGAGGGCAACCACGAGGTGGAGGATTCCGCCATCGTCAGCCCCCTGTGCGCCATGCTGCGGATGGCCACGGAAAATGACCGCCGCACCGTGGAGTACAACAAGAAAAAAGAGAGCGAGGCCTTTGACATCTGCGAGAAGAAGATCGCGGACCACGGCCTGGAGATGAAGCTGGTGAACGTGTCTGCCAGCTTTGACGGCAACAAGATCATCTTTTACTTCACCGCCGACGGCCGGGTGGACTTCCGGGAGCTGGTGCGGGATTTGGCCAGCGTGTTCCGGGCCCGCATCGAGCTGCGGCAGATCGGCGTCCGGGACGAGGCCAAGATGATCGGCGGCCTGGGCATCTGCGGCCGGCCCTTCTGCTGCTCCCAGTTTTTGGACGGGTTTTTGCCCGTGTCCATCAAAATGGCCAAGACCCAGAACCTGAGCCTGAACCCCACGAAGATCTCCGGCACCTGCGGCCGCCTCATGTGCTGCTTGAAGTACGAGCAGAACGCCTATGAGGACGCTGCCAAGCGGATGCCCAAGGTGGAGTCCTTTGTCCAGACCCCCGACGGTCCCGGCAACGTCAAGAGCGTGGACCTGCTGCGGGAGACCATGAAGGTGAGCCTGGACACCGCCGGCCCCAACGAGCCCCTCAAGTGCTACCACAACTGCGAGGTGTGCGTGCTGCGCAACGGCAAGGGCAGCCGGGACGGCATTGAGATCCCGGAGCGGCCCGCCCGCTACGTGGAGGAGAAGGAAGAGGAGGAGTTCGCCGCCCCCATCCTCACCACGCCCTTCTATATGGACGCCCAGCTGGAGGACGCGCCTGTCCGGGAGAAGATCGGCGGCGCCGAAGCCGGCGAGGGCAAGTCCCGCCGCCGCCACCGGGGCGGCCGCCGCAAGAGCGGCGCCAAGCTCGCGGGGGAAGGCCAGCAGCCTGAAAAGCAGGAGAGCCGCCAGCCCGCCAAGCAGGGCGGCAAGCAGAATCCCTCCAAGGAAAATCAGGAGAAAAAGGGCGGCCAGGGCGGCGGCAAGCCCCGTCCGCCCAAGGCCCAGGGGCCCAAGCAGCCCCAGCAGCCCAAGCCGGAAGCCGCCGAGGGCGGCGATGGCGGCGAGTCCAAGCGCCGCCGCCGGCCCCATCACCGGGGCGGCCGCCGCCGGAACAAGGGCGGCGAGGGCGGCAGCGCCGCGCCCAAGAGCGAATAAAGCAAACAGCCCGCCGTCCGCTTTGCGGGCGGCGGGTCCTTTATCAGAATAAGGAGAGACAGCTATGGGAAAATTCACCGGCGTATTGCTGGCCAGCGACTTTGACAATACCATCGTGGACACCGCCTCCTCCTTCCGGGGCGGAGGGGACATGCCCGCGCCCTCCGCCAGGACGCTGGAGGCTCTGGACTACTTCATGGGAAACGGCGGCGCCTTCACCGTGGCCACCGGCCGGGCCCTGGCTTCCTTCCAGCGGCTGGTGGACGGTGTGCCCATGAACGTCCCCGCCGTGCTGTGCAACGGCGCGGCCCTGTATGATTTCCGGACCGGGGAGTACCTGGAGACCAACATGCTGGACCGGGAGGCCTGCCGCCGGGCCCAGGTCATGCTGGACGCCCACCCGGCGGTGGCGGTGGAGGCCTACCACATCGGCAACGTCATCCATGCCGTCCACCCCAACGACATCACCCGCCACCACGAGCACATCACCCACGTAGGCGTCACGGAGGCACCCTCCCTGATGGCGGTGCCGGTGCCCCTGGGCAAGCTCATGTTCGAGGGGGAGCACGGGGAGCTGGAGACCATCCGGGACTGGTTCACCGCCCAGGGCTGGGCGGGAGAGTATGAGCTCATCTTCTCGGACCCCACGCTGCTGGAGATGACGGCCCTGGGGGCCAACAAGGGCGCCATGGTGCTGCGGCTGGCGGAGCGTCTGGGCATCGGCCGGGCGCATATCTACTGCGCCGGGGACGAGTCCAACGACCTCTCCATGCTGGCGGTGGCGGCGGAGGGCTTCGCCCCCGCCAACTGCGCCCCGGCGGTGCGTGAGAGCGGCGCCACCATCGTCTCCGACGCCGCCCACGACGCCCTGGCGGACATCATCGGCATTCTGGATAAGCGGTACGGCTGAAAACGGAATAAAACGGAATAAAAATAAGACCGGCCATGGGCCGGTCTTATTTTTTCGGCGGATAGGCGGATTTAATATCTGTGCGCTCCAAAAGGTAGTCAACGCTGACATGGTAAAAATCCGCGAGAGCGCACAAGACCTGCGGCGGCAGCATCCGCTGGCCGCTTTCATAATATGCGTATGTCCGTTGGGAGACACCGACGGCGGTGCCGACCTGCGCCTGGGTCAGATCCGCATCCTCCCGCAGGTCCCGAATCCGGTGGTACATATTCATCACCCAAGTCCAGCATATCCTAGAACAAAATATTCTATTTACTTTTTGAATATATTGTTCTAAAATAAGCCGGAGGTGAGCTTATGTCCATTTATCGAAAGCTGTATTTTTACCTGTTTGCCGCCCTGGCGGACGCCGTGGACCTGCTGGAGCGGGGCGATGCCGCCGGCGCCAGACAGCTGCTGATCTCCGCCCAGCAGACCGCCGAGGAGCGGATCGTGGACGCCATGCCAGAACAGGAGGAATAAGCCTGATCCGCACCCTTTCCGGGGTGCGGAAATTTTTTTGCAAAATGCTATTGACAAATCCGGTAATTGTGTTATTGTATTAATCACTTAATACAACAGTACAAAACGAGGAGGTGCTTTCTTGAAGTGGCAGTTTTCCAATGACGCGCCCATCTATGCCCAGCTCATTGCCCAAATCAAGGTGGGCATCGTCTCCGGCGCCTTTCCGCCGGGGGAGCGGCTGCCCTCGGTGCGGGACCTGGCCACGGAGGCCGGGGTGAATCCCAATACCATGCAGCGGGCATTGACGGAGCTGGAGCGGGACGGACTGGTGTACAGCCAGCGGACCGCCGGCAGATTTGTGACGGAGGATCAGACCATGATCGAAGCGGCGAAACGGGGCCTGGCGGAAGGCCATATCCAGACGTTTCTGGCGGCGATGCGCCGCCTGGGCTATGGAAGGGAAGATATTTTGAACCTGCTGCGGCAGGAGAACGAGAAGGAGGAGACCACCCATGGCGATTTTGACATGTAAGGGTCTGAGCAAGCGGTTCGGCGCCACCCAGGCCCTGGACCAGGTGGATATCACCATTGAGCCGGGCCGCATCGTGGGCCTGCTGGGCCCCAACGGCAGCGGCAAGACCACCCTCATCAAGCTGGCCAACGGCCTGCTGACCCCCAGCGAGGGGGAGATCCGCATCTGCGGCCTGGTCCCGGGGAAGGAGAGCCACGCCTGCGTCAGCTACCTGCCGGAGCGCACCGCCATCCCCACCTGGATGTCCGTCACCCAGCTGCTGGACTTTTACCAGGACTTTTACGCGGACTTCCGCCGGGACGCGGCGGAGGAGATGCTGGCCCATCTGAACATCCCGCCCAAGCAGCGCATCAAGCAGATGAGCAAGGGCACCCGGGAAAAGGTGCAGCTCATCATGGTCATGAGCCGGGCGGCGAAGCTGTATTTGCTGGATGAGCCCATCGGCGGCGTGGACCCCGCCACCCGGGACTACATCCTCTCCACCATCATCGGCAACTACAATCCCGACGCGGCGGTGGTCATTTCCACCCACCTCATCGCCGATGTGGAAAAGGTACTGGATGACGTGGTGTTCATCAACCAGGGCCGCATCATGCTCCAGGCCTCCGTGGACCAGATCCGGGAGGAAAAGGGCATGAGCGTGGACGCGCTGTTCCGGGAGGTGTTCAAATGCTGAGAAAGCTCATCAAGCACGAATTCCGTGCCACGGGCCGCGTCATGCTGCCGTTGTTTCTCGCTTTGCTGGTGACCTCCGTGGGCGCCAACTTCTCCGTCCGGGGAATGCTGGACACGCCCTACAAGGTGCTGGATGTTCTGGGGAGCCTTCTGGTGATGGCCTTTGCCGTCGCCATCTTCGGCGTGTGCGTCATGAGCGTGGTGCTCATGGTGCGGCGGTTTTACAAAAACCTCCTTCAGGACGAGGGCTATGTGATGATGACCCTGCCGGTCTCCATCCACCAGCACATCTGGAGCAAGCTCATCGTCTCCGCCGTCTGGTTCGCCCTGACCATCGTGGTGGTGTGCCTGGCGTCCTGCATCGTGGCCTTTGACGTGGGCTTCGTCCAGGAGCTGGTCCAGGGCTTCCGGGAGCTGTTCGGAGAGATCTCCCAGTACCTCAACGCCTACTACGCCATCAACGGCACCGTCATTATCCTGGAGTTCCTGCTCATCTGCTTTGTAGGCTGCTGCGTCATGTGTTTGCAGTTTTACGCCTCCTTGGCCATTGGCCACAGCTTCCCCAACCACAAAATGGCCTGGTCCGTGCTGTGGTTCTTCATCCTCCAATTCGCCACACAGTTCCTGGCAGGCAGCCTGTTCGCCCTGCTGGACGAGAGCTGGCTCCACCACCTGCTGCTGGCGTGGACGGAGAGCTGGCACCTCTCCGGCACCGCCGCCACCCAGCTGATGATGCTGATCGTCCTCCTGGGCGAGATGCTTTACGGCGCGGTTTATTATTTCTTAACAACTTGGTCCTTGAAAAAGCGCCTGAACCTGGAGTAAACTAGCCATAACGCTGTCACGGTCTCCGGGCTGCCGGAGGCCGTGACGTTCGTTTGGAGGACAAGATGCCTTTTTTGGAAACCGTATTCGGAAAACTGCTGCTGACCTTCGCCACGGCCATGGTGCCGGTGCTGGAGCTGCGGGGCGCCATCCCCGTGGGCGTGGCCGCGGGCCTGCCCCCCGCCGCGGCCTGCATCGCCGCCATTTTGGGAAACCTTCTGCCGGTGCCCTTCGTGATGCTGCTGTTCCGCCGGGTGGCGGACTGGCTGCGGGGCACGGCCTTTTTCGGCCCGAAGATCAGCTGGCTGGAGCGGCGGGCCCATCTCAAGGGCCGCTTGGTGCGGAAATACCGCCTCATCGGCCTGGTGGTCCTGGTGGGCATTCCCCTGCCGGGCACCGGCGCCTGGACGGGGGCGCTGGTGGCCTCGGTGCTGGACATCCGGATGCGTAGCGCCCTGCCGGCCATTCTGGTGGGCCTGGTCATCGCCGCCGCCGTCACCCTGACGGTGACCATGGGCCTCATTCACCTGTTTTAACGAGAAAAAGAGAGCCGCAAGGCTCTCTTTTTTCATCCGAAATCGTGGCGGCCGCCGCAGCGGATGCCCAAATCCTCCAGCAAGGACACGATGGCCTCGATGCGCTGAAAGCACGCCGGGTCATCCAGAGCGTCGTCCGCCAGAATGTCCCGGATCTTCAGCAAAGCCCGGCTGCTGGCGTCAGAGACCAGGCAGCGGTAAAAATCCCGCTCCTGTTGCGGGTCATGCATAGAATCACCTCCCGAAGATCGTAGCATATTTTCTTGAATTACGCAAGTGCGTATACGCAATAGCGTAAAAATGGGTAGCATATCCGTGAGGTGATTTGCGTGGGAGTCAAGGATGCGGTCGCCGTGCGGTTCGCTTCCGTTTGCCGCCAGCGCGGGATAAAATACAATGAACTGGCAGTCAGAGCTGGTGTGACGCCATCCACGGTATATAGCATGATGGATGTCCGCCGGCGGGATGTGTCGATCGTCACCATCAAAATGCTCTGTGACGGCCTGGAGATGTCCCTGGCGGAATTTTTCTCCGGCCCTGAATTTCAGGAGCTGGAGCAGGAGCTGCAATAAAAAAGGGAGCCGCAAGGCTCTCTTTTTTCATCCGAAATCGTGGCGGCCGCCGCAGCGGATGCCAAATCCTCCAGCGGGGACACGATGGCCTCGATGCGCTGAAAGCACGCCGGGTCATCCAGAGCGTCATCCGCCAGAATGTCCCGGATCTTCAGCAAAGCCCGGCTGCTGGCGTCGGAGACCAGACAGCGGTAAAAATCCCGCTCCTGTTGCGGGTCATGCATAGAATCACCTCTGATAGTCTATATATAGACCATATAGTATCATATATCGCCCACCTTTCGCAAGGGATTCCAGTACATTGAGTTTGAAAACTGCGGAAGGAGGGGACGTATGGATACGAGGACAGCAGTTGTGAACCGCTTGATTTCACTCTGCGGCCAGCGGGGCTGGACCATTCATCAGCTTGCCACGGTTTCCGGGGTGTCTCCGTCCACGCTGAAAAGTATTTTGTACGGAAAAAGTCAGAATCCGGGGGTCGTCACCATCAAAATGCTCTGTGACGGCCTGGAGATGTCCCTGGCGGAATTTTTCTCCGGCCCTGAATTTCAGGAGCTGGAGCAGGAGCTGCAATAAAAAAGAGAGCCGTGAGGCTCTCTTTTTTTGCTTATTCGGCGGTGTATACTTTCCGCCCCTCGCTCCAGACGGCCCGGACGGCGCCCCTCTGGCGGCGGTACACGCACCGCTCCAGCCGCTCCGCTGCCGTCAGGGGATGGGGCTGGGGCAGGGTGTCATCCGCCACCACCATGGCGTGGAGGGCGTTGCCCGGGGCGAAGCCCGGTGCTTCCCCGAAGTACGCCGCTCCGGCGGAGGTGCCCAGATACCAGCCCTCCGGCACAGTGAGGAAGTCCGTCTGCCAGCCGTCCAGCACCCGGCGGGCCTTGGAGGCCCGGATGGCGGAGGCCACCACGTCGAACATGTCCAGATGGTCGCCGCCGGCGATGTCGCTGCCCAGGGCCACCTTCAGCCCCTCGTTCAGCATCACCCGCACCGGCGCCACGCCGGAGCAGATGTTCTGGTTGGAGTCGGCGCAGTGGACCACGGTGACGCCGGCGTCCCGCATGGCCTGCCGCTCCCGCTCATCGGACCAGACGCAGTGGGCCATGAGGGTGCGGCCGTTCCAAAGGCCGTATTTGGCGTAGGTCTCCCAGTACTGCTGGCAGTCCGGGTGGAGCTGCCGGACCCACTCCATTTCCGCGTGGTTTTCCGACAGGTGGGACTGCACCGGCAAGTCCCGCTCCGCCGAGAGGTTCCCTAAGAATGCCATCAGCTCGTCGGTGCAGGAGGGGGTGAACCGGGGCGTCAGCATGGGCTTCACATACCGGAAGTCCCCGCACGCGTCCAGCCACCGCAAGGTCTCCCGCTTGGATTCTTCCGTGGTCTCTTCCAGAAGGCCGGGGGCGGCGTTGCGGTCCATGTTCACCTTGCCCACATAACCCGTGACGCCGGCCTTTTCCAGCTCCTCCATCAAAATGAGGGTGGCGTCCGTGTGGAGGGAGGAGAACATACACACCCGGGTGGTGCCGTGGGAGATGAGCTCGTGGGCCAGTTGGCGGTAAATTTCCCGGGCGTAGTCCGGGTCGGCGAACCGGGCCTCCGTGGGGAAGGCGTAGGCGTTCAGCCAGTCCAGCAGGGGCAGGTCCATGCCCATGCCCAGCATGGGGTACTGGGGGGCGTGGAGGTGGAGGTCCGCGAAGGATTGGAGAATGAGGGCGTCCCCGTAATCCTCCACCGGCGCCCCGGCGTACCGCTCCGGCAGAGCGGGGAACACGCCGGCGACGCGGCCGTCCTCCGCCACAAGATAGCCGTTTTCCGTGATGTCCAGTTTTCCCAGTGACCGGGCGGAGACCACGGTGCCCTTTAAAATCGTAACAGACATACAAACACCTCTACATCAGATTCCGACACAAAAGAAAAGGAGCGCCTGCCCGGGATAGGGTGGCCCCTGCCCGGCAGACACTCATAGCAGGGCCTTTCGGCGGCCCCGTAGAAACTTTCGCGCCATTTGCACAGCGAAATTATATGAGTCCTTTTGACTTGTATGCCGCTGCCTTTACGATACCACAGTCCGGGCCAAAAAGCAAGGCGGGCTTGCGGAGGGCCCTTTTGCCCGAAACGCGGACGGTTTTCCGTCCGCGTTTTTGTCATTCTTTTGTTGTTCTTTTCGGCCGGAAAAGCTGGTATAGTAAAATCATATTTATACAAAGAATGCGGTCAAACGCCCTGGCGGGATCATGTGGGATATGGAGGTGTGAAGTGGGCGAACTGATTCTTGTGCTGATTATAACTTGTATCGTTTGTGGAGGCGTTCCTTTATTCGCTTTTGCCTACATGAACGGAAAGCGAAAAAAATCCAATCGCAATTCCGCCCAGGCCACGAACAAAACATTTGAGGTCGGAAAGTCTCATCCGAAAGTTTTTCTGTGTGTGGCGTTGATGCTGGGCACCTTTTTTGGCTGTTTTACATTCCCTGTATGCAACCTGACAAAGGTTGTCTCCCGCGATATTCGCTTGATAAACTTTGCTGCGGCGGCGTTAGCGTATTATGAAATAGGGGCGATTGAGGCAGCGGTGTTCCCCCTCAAAAAGGATTCTGCCGCTAAGATGATTCTGCCGCTTTCAGGATTTAACTGTGTTCATATTTTGGCTGGTATGGGCTGCCGGTATCTGTTGGAGTATGGCGAGGTTTCAAACACTTACAACTTTACCATGCCGAACATGGCCCTTCACCTGTTCGTGATCAATGCTGTCTGCCTGGTGAGCTGGTATGCTGCCGTTAGAAAATATCAAGACAACTTTGAAAAAAAATAACATTGTTCTGATCGTCGGAGTTCTGCCCTTGGCATACACGCAGAGGGGAATTGCGGAGGTTGGGCCGGCAGGATATGCTGGACGCAGGAAACGAAGGGAGGCGGGCCATGCGGGTCCACAGCTGGTCGGAATTTGCATTGGGCGCGGCTGGTTTCAGCGTAGGCATTGCCCTGCTGCGAGGCAATGGCGTTGACGGTTTGTTCGGGGTGGGATGGATAGCCATCGGCGCCGTTCACCTGTGGCGCGCCTTCAATAAGGCGTGGTGCGCCCGGACAAAGGAACAGGAGGAAAAGCAGCGCCGCGCGGCCCGGAAGCGGCTGGGGAAATGGGCCTGGCCCGTGCGGCTTTTTGGCGTGGGGCTGGCGGTTTTGGGCGTGCTTTTCATGCTCCTGCCGCAAAAGCAGCTCATGCGGCTGGCGCTGGTTTTCGTGCTGGCGGGGCTGTGGTATACGATGGCTGTTGAAGCGTGGCTGAGGGGCTGGGCGGAACAGGAGGAGCTATGAAAATTTACAGCTGGGGAAATCTGCTGGCAGGTCTGGCCGCGGCGGCCGCTGCCCTCTGGAAGCTGCACGGCGCTCTGACGGAGTGGGACGCGGTGCATGACATGGTGTGGGCGGGTGTCTTCGCCCTGCTGGCCGTCCGGGCCCTGCGGGCGGCGCTGGACCAGGAGGCCTATGAACAGGATCGAGCCCGGCAGGCGGCGAGAAAACGGGCTTCCCGGGCTATGTTCGGCCGGTGGGCACCGCTGATGGAGTGGCTGGGCATCATCCTGATCTGGTCCGCGCTGCCGCTGGTGTACCTGCGGCCGGGGGCGTGGAAGCTGGGCCTGGCGCTGCTGTTCGGCGGTATGGGATACCAGCTTTGGCTGAATGTCACGCTGAAACGGCGGATGGAGGAACAGGAGAGCGAATGACCGGATGGGACCGGGCGGCTGGTGCCGCCCGGTTTTCCCGTCCCGCACCCCGGGGGCGGGCACCGCTTATACTGGCATACAGGCGGTCTTCCGCCTGAATCCGGATAAAGGCGTTGATGCGTATGCTGCGTTCTCTCGGCTGGGCCGCCCTCGGCACCGGCTTTACCTTTCTCATGACCACATTGGGGGCCGCCACGGTGTTTTTCTTCTCCGGGGAGCCCCAGCCCAAATTTCAAAAGGCCATGCTGGGCTTCGCCGCCGGGGTCATGACGGCGGCTTCCGTTTGGAGCCTGCTGCTGCCGGCCATTGAGCAGGCCCAGGCGGAGGGGCGGACCCCCGGCTGGCTGCCCGCGGCGGCGGGGATGCTGCTGGGAGTGGTGTTCCTGGCGGCGCTGGACAGTCTGCTGCCCCGCCTGCGGCGGGTGCCCCGGGAGGACTGGCGGCAGAACACCCTCCTCATGACGGCCATCACCCTACATAACGTGCCGGAGGGCATGGCGGTGGGCCTGGCCTTCGCCCTGGCGGCGGAGGGAGAGGGGCTGGCGGGTGCCGCCGCCCTGGCCATGGGCATCGGCATCCAGAATTTCCCCGAGGGCGCCGCCATCTCCCTGCCATTGCGGCAGGAGGGGCTTTCCCGCTCCCGGGCCTTTTGGGGCGGAACGCTCTCCGGCAGTGTGGAGCCAGTGTTCGGCGTGCTGGTGGTGCTGGCGGCGGGAGCGGTCCACCCGCTGATGCCGTGGCTTTTGAGCTTTGCCGCCGGGGCCATGCTGTACGTGGTGGTGGAGGAACTGGTGCCTCAGGCCCACAGCCGGGCGGGCACCTGCGGCTTTGTGGGGGGCTTTCTGGTGATGATGGTGCTGGACGTGGCCCTGGGATAAGAACACTCTCCCGCCCTTGACGGCGGCGGACGGGACTTGTACAATAAAGAAGAACGAACACGCCGCCGTCCGGCGGACGACAAAAGGAGGACCTATCCATGATCTATCATGATTTTCAGGGACTGAAGCTGTCCGCCCTGGGCTTTGGCACCATGCGGCTGCCGGTGCTGGAGGACGGCTCCGTCAACGAGCCGCTGGCGGCGGAGATGGTGCACTACGCCATGGACCACGGCGTCAACTATTTTGACACCGCCTATCCCTACCACGGCGGCATGTCCGAGGTGGTGGTGGGCAAGGCCCTGGCGGACTATCCCCGGGACAGCTTTTACCTGGCCACCAAATACCCCGGCCATCAGATCAGCGCCTCCTACGACCCGGCGGCGGTGTTTGAAGAACAGCTGAAAAAGTGCGGCGTGGAGTATTTTGACTTCTACCTGCTCCACAATGTGTACGAAAACTCCATCAAAACCTACATGGACCCCCAGTGGGGCATCGTGGACTACTTCGTGGAGCAAAAGCGCCTGGGCCGCATCCGCCACCTGGGCTTTTCCTCCCACGGCGGCGTGGATGTCCTGCGGGAATTTTTGGACTACTGCGGCGGCGAGATGGAATTCTGCCAGATCCAGCTGAACTACCTGGACTGGAAGCTCCAGGACGCCAAGGGCAAGTATGAGCTGCTGACGGAGCGGGGCATCCCCGTGTGGGTCATGGAGCCGGTCCGGGGCGGCCGGCTGGCGAAGCTGTCCGACGGGGAGGAGGCCCTTTTGAAGAGCCTGCGGCCCGAGGAGAGCATCCCCGCCTGGGGCTTCCGCTGGCTCCAGGGCCTGCCCAATGTGACCATGGTCCTCAGCGGCATGTCCGACATGGCGCAGATGCGGGACAACATCGAGACCTTCTCCCAGGAAAAGCCCTTGAGCCAGGCGGAGGTGAATACCCTGTACGGTGTGGCGGAGGGCATGATGGACGCCATTCCCTGCACTGCCTGCCGCTACTGCTGTGACGGCTGCCCCATGGGGCTGAACATCCCCATGCTGCTGCACACCTATAACGATCTGAAATTCTCCCCCACCTTCACCGTGGCCATGCGCATCGAGGCCCTGCCGGAGGACAAACGGCCCTCCGCCTGCATCGGCTGCGGCGCCTGCGCCGCTATCTGCCCCCAGGGCATCCGCATCCCGGAGCTGCTGCGGGAATTCTCCCAGGCCCTGGACAAGGTGCCCAAGTGGGCGGACCTGTGCCGCCAGCGGGAAGAGGAGGCGGCCCGCCTCCGCGCCCAGGGCAAATAAAGCATCCACACGAAAGAAAGCCGGTGTACCCTACGAAACTGAAATCCAAGTACAAGGGCATTTTGCTCATTGTCTCCGCGGCGTTTTGCTTTGCCTGCATGGCGGCCTTCGTCCGCCTGTCGGGGGACCTCCCCACCTTCCAAAAGAGCTTTTTCCGCAACTTCATCGCCCTCATCGTGGCCACCGCCATTCTGGCGCGGGAGGGGAAGGGCTTCCGCCCCGCCTCCCGGAAAAACTGGCCTTTCCTGCTGGCCCGGGCCGCCTTCGGCACGGCGGGGCTGCTGATGAACTTTTACGCCGTGGACCATCTGCTGCTGGCGGACGCCACCATGCTCAATAAGATGTCGCCCTTTTTCGCCGTCATCGCCTCCTACTTTATTTTGAAGGAGAAGATCTCTCCGGTGCAGGGCCTGTCCCTGGTGGGCGCCTTTGTGGGCGCACTGTTCATCGTCAAGCCCTCCTTCAGCAACATGGACCTTGGGGCCTCCCTCATCGGCCTGCTGGGAGGGCTGGGAGCCGGCCTTGCCTATACCTTTGTGCGGCTGCTGGGGAAGAAGGGGGAGCGCAAGAGCTACATTGTGTTTGTGTTCTCCGCCTTTTCCTGCCTGTCGGCGCTGCCCTTCGTGCTGGCAAACCCGGCGCCCATGACGGCGAAGCAGACGGCGTGCCTGGTCATCGCCGGCCTGTTCGCGGCGGGCGGCCAGTTCAGCGTCACCGGGGCGTACAGCTATGCCCCCGCCCGGGAGCTGTCCGTCTATGACTACTCCCAGGTCATATTCTCCGCCCTGCTGGGCTTTTTCGTGTTCGGCGATGTGCCGGATGTGTACAGCTTCCTGGGCTACTTCATCATCTGCGGCATGGCGGGCCTGACCTTCTGGTACAATAACCACCATCTCCCCACAAAGGAACGCACATAAAAGAAAATCCCCGGAGCGCCGCGCTCCGGGGATTTTTTTGATATCATTTGGTCCAGGTCTCCACCGGGAGGCCCGTGAGATACCGGCGCACCACGTCGAAGGCGTGATTGGACGCCAGGTCCTGGATACGGTCCCGGCGGCGCTTGCCGAAGTCGCAGCGGCGGCAGAAGGTGCCCTCCGGCGCCGCAAGGCCGATGTACACGATGCCCACGGCCACGCCCCGCTCGTCGGGGTCGGGGCCCGCCACGCCGGTGACGGACACGGCGATGTCCGCGCCGGTGATGCGCCGGACTCCCTCGGCCATGGCCCGGGCCGTCTCGGAGGACACGGCGCCGTGGGCCTCCAGCAGCGCCTGGGGTACCCCCAGAACGTCCGCCTTCACCTGTGTCCAGTAGCTGACCACGCCGCCCCGGTACACCTGGGAGGCACCGGGCAGGGCGGTGAGCCGATCCGCCACCCGCCCGCCGGTGCAGCTCTCGGCAGTGGCCATGGTCCATTGTTTCTCCCGCAGCAGCCGGGAGCAAACGGACTCCAGGTTTTCCACGTCCAAGCCGTAGACGTAGTCCCCCAGAAAGTCCGTGACCTCCTTCACCACGGGGGCCAGCATGGCCTCCGCGGTCTCTTGGCTCTCCGCCTTGGCGGTGGCCCGGAGCCGGACCTCGCTGGGCTTGGCGTAGGTGGCCAGGGAGGGATTTTCCATCTGGCGCATTTTCTCCCGCAGCAGCTCCTCCATGGGACTTTCCCCCAGGCCGAAGGTCATGATGTCGTGGGAGACGATGACCTCGCTGGAGAGCCGGCGGAGGTAGGGAATGGCGCAGCGGCGCAGCATGGTCAGCATCTCAAAGGGTGGACCCGGCAGCATGAGCACATGGACGCCGCCGCTTTCAAAGGCGCAGCCGGGGGCCGTGCCCACGGGATTGTCGAACACGGTGCAGCCCTCCGGCAGCTCCGCCTGCTGGACGTTGTTCTCCGGCATGGCCATGTGGACGTTTTTCTCGAAGAATGTCCGAATGGTGTCCAGAATGTCCGGGTGGAGCACCAGGGGCTTGTCAAAGGCGGCGCAGATGGTCTGCTTCGTCAAATCGTCGTAGGTGGGACCCAGGCCGCCGGTGGTGATGATAACGTCCGCACGGCGGCGGGCAATGTCCAGGGCCTGCCGCAGCCGCTCCGGGTTGTCCCCTACCACCGTGTGCCAGAAGACGTTGACGCCCACAGCGGACAGGGCCTGGGAGATGTCCCGGGCATTGGTGTTGACGATGTTGCCGAGGAGCAGTTCCGTGCCCACGGCGATGATCTCAGCGGTGTGTGACATAACAAGACCTTCTTTGATAAAGATGGGAGTGGGCTCTTTGCGTGGTTACGGCTTCACCCGCACCCAGGTCTCGCCCTCCAGGGCCTTGGCCACCAGGGCGTCCACATCCAGGGCGGCCTCGGCGGCCCGGACATCCTCCACCCGGGGACGGGTGCAGGGATGGCGGGGGGTGAACACGGTGCAGCAGTCCTCGTAGGGGAGGATGGAGGTGTCGTAGGTGCCGATGTCCCGGGCCATGCGGATGATCTCCACCTTGTCCATGCCGATGAGGGGCCGCAGGACGGGCAGGGAGGTGACGTCCTCCGTGGTGCCCAGGGCCAGCATGGTCTGGCTCGCCACCTGGCCCAGGGACTCGCCGGTCACCAGGGCGCCGGCATTGGCCTTTTTGGCCACGGCCTCCGCCAGACGCATCATGAACCGCCGCATGATGAGGGTGAAGTACTCCTCCGGGCAGTTTTTGCGGATCTCCTCTTGGATCTCCGTGAAGGGGATGACGTGGACGATCATGCGGCCGCAGTAGGCCGTCAGCAGCCGCGCCAGCTCCAGCACCTTGTCCAGGGCCTGCTGGGAGGTGTAGGGGGGAGAGACGAAGTGGACCATCTCCAGCTGGACGCCCCGGCGGGCCATCATCCAGGAGGACACGGGGGAGTCCAGTCCGCCGGAGAGCAGGCTCACCGCCGTGCCGCCCATGCCCACCGGCAGGCCGCCGGCGCCGGGCACGGAGGGGGCGTGGACGTAGGCGTACTTTTCCCGGACCTCCACATACACCGTCAAATCCGGGTTGTGAACGTCCACGGCCACGGCGGGGAAGGCCTCCGCCAGCTCGCCGCCCACCTCCTGGCTCAGCTGGATGGAGTTGAGGCGGAAGGTCTTGTCAGCCCGCTTGCTCTCCACCTTGAAGCTGCGGGCGGCGGCGAAGGCGTCCGCCAGGTAGCGCTTGGCAGTGTCCACGATGGCCTCCACCGTCTTTTCGCAGGGGACGGCCCGGGCCACGGCGGCAATGCCGAACACCTGGCGGCAGGCGGCGTAGGCCTCCTCCATGTCGCATTCGGCATTGTTGGGCTCCACGTAGATGGTGCTCTGGCGGATATACACCTGGAAGCTGCCGCAGCGGCGGAGGCGGCGGCGGACATTGTTCATGAGCTTGTCCTCAAAGGCCTTGCGGTTCAGGCCCTTCAAAACCACCTCGCCCAGCTTCAGCAGAAGGATCTCGTTGTTGTTCATAGGGGATTCCCTCCGGTTTTCAAAATTTAAGACATATTATTATACAGCATTTTCCCCGGAAGAAAAAGCCCTGATTTGCCGGGGAAGCCACTTTTCAAAAGATTGGTTGCCATAGGCGGCGGGACCTGCTATCATCAAGACAGGAACCAACTATAAAACTGGAGGGAAACTTTATGAAGATCGTAGCCATCAACGGAAGTCCCCGCAAAAACGGAAACACCACCCTTTGCCTAGAGGCGGTCCGCAAGGAAGTGGAGGCCGCCGGCGTGGAGTTCCAGGTGTTCCAGCCCGGCGCCAAGGTCCATCCCTGCCTGGCCTGCTACCACTGCCTGGATAACGGGACCCTGCGCTGCATCCAGACCGACGACATGGTCAACGACATCATCGCCGCCTGCATCGAGGCCGACGGTATCCTGCTGGCCAGCCCCGTGTACCACGGCGGCATCGCCGGCAACATGAAGTGCGTGCTGGACCGGCTGATGCTGGCCGCCGGGTGCGGTGACAACCAGCTCCACCACAAGGTGGGCGGCGCCCTGTGCACCCTGCGCCGCAGCGGCGGCATGGAGACCTACCAGCAGCTGCTGGGCACCATGGACGCCATGGAGATGATCATCGTCACCTCCGACTACTGGGGCGCCGTCCACGGGGCGGAGAAGGGCGAGTGTGTCCAGGACACCGAGGGCATGGAGGTGGCCGCCAAGCTGGGCCGCAACATGGCCTGGACGGTGAAGGCCCTGGCCGCCGCCAAGGAGACCCTGCCGCCTCCCGAGACCCACGCCCGCACCATGACCAATTTTATCCGGTAAAAAAGTTCACGGTTCCATGTCACCTTTTGCCCCGCCGGCGCATCTTAATTTACAGACCGGTCCAATGAGAGGAAAGGAGCGCGCCGCGCAGCCATGATGCAAGCCAAGCTGGATAAAGACACCTTCAGCGCCCTGGTCATCCAGAACCAGGAGACGCTGTTTCACACCGCCAAGGCCATCCTCCGCAGCGACGAGGATGCCGAGGACGCCGTGCAGGAAGCCATCTGCGCCGCCTTTGAGCGGCGGGAGAGCCTCCGGGAAGCGGATAAATTCCGGCCCTGGCTGCTGCGCATCCTGGTGAACAAGTGCTATGATACCTGCCGCCGACGGCGGCCCACGGTGGATTTGGAGGATGTGGCGGATTATCTGCCCGCCAAAGGAGAGGACCACACGGAGCGGCTGACCTTGTGGCAGGCGGTCATGGCCCTTGGCGGCGACCTCCGCGCCGTGGTCACCCTGTTCTATTACGATGGATTGTCCATCCGGGAGATCAGCGGTGTCCTGGGCATCAGTGAGGCGGCGGTGAAGACCCGGCTGTCCCGGGGACGGGCAAAGCTGCGCCAGCTGCTGGAAGAAGAGTGAGGTGCGACATGGATCGATTTGACGAATTTGACGAGATTTTAAGAGAACGGGCAAAGCAGGAGCCCTTCCCCCTGCCGGAGGATTACGCGGGCCGGGTCTTCCGGACCTGCGCCGCTCTGGAGGACGCGCCTGCGAAGCGGAGACACGCCTCCCGCTGGGCGGGAGTGGCGGCGGCCGTGCTGGCCCTGTTCATCGCGGTGCCCAACGTATCCCCCGCGGCGGCGGCCGCCCTGGCGGAGGTGCCGGTGCTGGGGACCATCGTGGAGCTGGTGATCTTCCGCTCCTGGACCTATGACGACGGCCACGCCAGCGCCGATGTCACCGTCCCGGAGCTGGACGGCAGCGCGGCGGCCCGGGAGGTATCGGACCAGGTGCGGGCCTACACGGACCAGCTCATTGCACGGTTCCAGGCGGACTGCGAGACCCTGGGAGAGGGCTATAAGGGCCTGGATGTCGCCAGCGCCGTTGTGACGGACAGTGACACCTGGTTCACCCTGCGGGTGGACGCGACGGAGACCCAGGCCAGCGGCTACGAGTTCAGCCGCTTTTACCACATCGACAAGACCACCGGCCAGGTGGTGACGCTGGCGGACCTGTTCCGGGAGGACGCGGATTATGTGACGGCCCTCTCCGGCGAGGTCCTACGGCAGATGGAGGAGCGGATGGCCGCCGACGAGTCCGTCAGATACTTCCCGGAGGAATTCACCGCCATTGACCCCCAGCAGAACTTCTACTTCAACGGGGAGGGCGAGCTGGTGCTGGTGTTTGACGAGTACACCATCGCCCCCGGCTCCATGGGGATGCCGGAATTCACCATCCCGGCGGAGGTATACGGAGGGCTGCTGAAATGAGACCGAGCAAACGGATGCTGGCCTGCCTGCTGGCGGCGGTCCTGGTGCTTGCCTGCGCCGGCTGCGGCGGGAAAAAGGCCGCCGGTGCCGAAGAAACGGAGCAGACCCTCACCGGCACGCTGGACGAGGTGAAGGACTTCATGTTCGTGGTGACGGACGATAAGGGCGACAGCTACGCCCTCGCCTTTGACGGCGACGCGCCGGAGGGCCTCAAGGACCAGACGGTGGGCAGCCGGGTGACGGTGACGTATACGGGCGAGCTGTCCGTGGTGGACAGCTTCACCGGGAAAGTCCTCTCCGTGGAGGCGGCGGAATAAGCGAACAGAGAAAGCCCCGGGGGAGACCCCGGGGCTTTTATCATCCCTTCAAAATGTCTGTGTTCCGATACTGAATCGCTTCCGCCAAATGCTGAGGGCCGATGTCCACTGCCCCGTCCAGGTCCGCGATGGTGCGGGCCACCCGCAATATGCGGTCATGGGACCGGGCCGTGAGGCCCATGCGGGCAAAGGCGTTTTCCATGAGCCTGTCCCCGGCGTCGTCCAGGGCGCAGAAGCGGCCGATCTGGGCGGGGGTCATGTGGGCGTTGCAGGCGGTATCCGTCCCGGCGAAGCGCCGCGCCTGTATGGCCCGGGCACCGTCCACCCGGCGCTTCACCTCGGCGGAGGACTCAGGGACCTCTTTGCGGCGCATGGCCTCGTATTCCACGGAGGGGACGCTGACATGGAGGTCGATGCGGTCCAACAGGGGACCGGAGATCTTCTCCACGTACTTTTCCACTTCCCGGTCGGAGCAGGTGCAGCGGTGGGTGGGGTGTCCCCGCCAGCCGCAGCGGCAGGGATTCATGGCGCATATCAATTGGAACCGGGCGGGCAGGTGCAGCGTCCCGCCTGCCCGGGCCACGGTGACTTCCCCTTCCTCCAGAGGCTGGCGCATGGCCTCCAGCACGTCCCGGCGGAACTCCGGCAGCTCGTCCAGAAACAGCACGCCGTTGTGAGCCAGGGACATCTCTCCCGGCCGCAGGGACGGGCCGCCGCCGGCCAGGGCCGGGGCGGAGGCGGTGTGGTGGGGCGCACGGAAGGGGCGGCGGGTCAGCAGGGGACGGCCGGGATCCGCCAGTCCCGCCACGGACCAGATGCCGGAGGCCTCCAGAGCCTCGGAGCGGCTCATGTCCGGCAGGATGGAGGGCAGGCGCTTTGCCAGCATGGACTTGCCGGCGCCGGGAGAGCCGATGAGCAGCAGGTTGTGGCCGCCGGCCGCGGCGATCTCCAGCGCCCGCTTCACATTTTCCTGGCCCATGACATCCCGGAGGTCCGGCAGGGGCGCCGTGTCCGCCTCCGGCACCCAGACCGGGGCGGGGGACAGGGGCGCTTCTCCCTTCAAGTGGGCGGCCAGGGCCTTCACATCCGGCACGCCGTACACGGTGAGCCCCCCGGCCAGGGTGGCCTCGGCGGCGTTTTCCGCCGGGACGAACAGCTGCCGGATGCCGGCGTCCCGCGCCGCCAGGGCCATGGGCAGCACGCCGGCCACGCTCCGCAGCGCGCCGGTGAGGGACAGCTCACCCAAAAACGCGGCGTCCGCCGGGGGAACGGGCAGGTCGCCGGCGGCGGCCAGCAGCCCCACAAAAATGGGCAGGTCGTACACGGTGCCGGCCTTTTTCTGTCCGGCGGGGGCCAGGTTCACGGTGATGCGGCTGACGGGGAACTTCGCTCCGCAGTTCTTTACCGCCGCCCGGACCCGTTCCCGGGCCTCCCGCACGGCGGCGTCCGGCAGGCCCACGATGTCAAAGGCCGGCAGTCCGCCGGAGAGAAAGCACTCGGCCCGTACCTCATATCCGGCGATGCCGGAAAGGCCCAGCGAACGGACAGAGACCACCATGAAAAGCCACCTCCCGAGGATTTTGTACAGAAGTTTCAGAAGGCCGGAGTGTCAACATAAACGAATTGGCGCCCGGCTGACCTGAGTCTACCACAAATCGGACGGGGAGGGAACAAAATCTTCAAAATGTGCCAAAAAATACCGGCTGCATTTGGCCCATCCGCAGAAAAGACAAATTTTGTGCAAAAAATAACAAAGTGCCAGTTTACATGGAAAAAATGAAGTGATATAATAGCAACGCATGAAAATCTGGGGGAGAGTGTCCGGATTTCGTGCTTTGGTAAGATGCTGCCAGGGGCAGCAAAATTAGGAGGTAAGTTTATGGCAAGAAAGTTCAAGTCCATGGACGGTAACAACGCCGCTGCATATGTCAGTTACGCATTTACCGAAGTGGCGGGCATCTATCCGATCACCCCGTCCTCTCCCATGGCAGACTTGGTGGACCAGTGGGCTGCCGCTGGCCAGAAGAATATCTTTGGCACCACTGTCAAGGTGTGCGAGATGCAGTCCGAGGCCGGCGCTTCCGGTACCGTTCACGGCTCTCTGGCCGCCGGTGCGATGACCACCACCTACACCGCGTCCCAGGGCCTGCTGCTGATGATCCCCAACATGTATAAGATCGCCGGCGAGCTGCTGCCCTGCGTGTTCCACGTGTCCGCCCGTACCGTTTCCACCCACGCGCTGAACATCTTCGGCGATCACTCCGACGTCATGGCCTGCCGCCAGACCGGCTTCGCCATGCTGTGCGAGAATGATCCCCAGGAGATTATGGACCTGGCTCCCGTGGCCCATCTGGCCGCTATCGAGGGCCGCGTTCCCTTTATCAACTTCTTCGACGGCTTCCGCACCTCTCACGAGATCCAGAAGGTCGCCGTGTGGGATTACGACGACCTGAAGGAAATGTGCGACATGGACGCCGTGGCCGCTTTCCGCAAGCACGCGCTGAACCCCGAGCGCCCCAATATGCGCGGCTCTCACGAGAACGGCGACATCTTCTTCCAGCACCGTGAGGCCTGCAACCCCTACTACGACGCCCTGCCCGCCGTGGTGGAGAAGTACATGGGCAAGATCAACGAGAAGCTGGGCACCAACTATCAGCTGTTCAACTACTATGGCGCTCCCGACGCCGAGCGCGTCATCATCGCCATGGGCTCCATCTGCAACGTGGCCCAGGAGGTCATCGACTACATGACCGCCCAGGGCGAGAAGGTCGGCATGATCATGGTCCGCCTGTATCGTCCCTTCGCCGCGGACAAGCTCATCGAGGCCATCCCCGCCACCTGCAAGAAGATCGCCGTTCTGGACCGCACCAAGGAGCCCGGCTCCCAGGGCGAGCCTCTGTATATGGACGTTGTCACCGCTCTGGCCAACGCCGGCAAGACCGATATCCAGGTCATCGGCGGCCGTTACGGCCTGGGCTCCAAGGACACTCCTCCCCGCAGCGTGTTCGCTGTCTATGAGGAGCTGGCCAAGGACCAGATGAAGCGTCAGTTCACCATCGGCATCGTGGACGATGTCACCCACCTGAGCCTGGAGGAGAAGCCCGCCCCCGGTGTGGCTCCCGCCGGCACCATCGCCTGCAAGTTCTGGGGCCTGGGCGGCGACGGCACCGTCGGCGCCAACAAGAACTCCATCAAGATCATCGGCGACCATACCGACAAGTATGTCCAGGCGTACTTCCAGTATGACTCCAAGAAGACCGGCGGCGTCACCGTCAGCCACCTGCGCTTCGGCGACACCCCCATCAAGTCCTCTTACTACATCAACAAGGCTGACTTCGTGGCCTGCCACGTGCCCGCCTACATCACCAAGGGCTTCCCCATTGTCCGTGACGTGAAGCCCGGCGGCACCTTCCTCATCAACTGCCAGTGGAGCGACGAGGAGCTGAACCACCATCTGGACGCCGCCTCCAAGCGCTACATCGCCAAGAACAACATCCAGGTCTACACCATCAACGCCATCGACCTGGCCAAGGAGATCGGCATGGGCAAGCGGACCAACACCATCCTGCAGTCCGCCTTCTTCTCTCTGGCGAAGGTCATGCCCGAGTCTGAGGCCATCCAGTACATGAAGGACGCCGCCACCCATTCTTACCTGAAGAAGGGCCAGGACATCGTCGACATGAACCACAAGGCTATCGACGCCGGCGCCACCGCCTACAAGAAGTTCGAGGTTCCCGCTGACTGGGCTGACGCACAGGACGTGGTGGAGGATGTGGAGCTGGCCGGCAAGCCCGAGCTGGTGGAGCAGGTCAAGACCATCCTGAACCCCGTGGGCAAGATGGACGGCGACAGCCTGCCCGTCTCCGCCTTCGTCAAGCACGCCGACGGCCAGTTCGAGCTGGGCGCCGCCGCTTATGAGAAGCGCGGCGTGGCCGTGACCGTCCCCACCTGGGACGCCGCCAAGTGCATCCAGTGCAACAACTGCGCTTATGTCTGCCCCCACGCCACCATCCGTCCCTACGCGCTGACTGCCGAGGAGGCCGCCAAGGCTCCCGCCGCCGCCAAGATCGTGGACGTGAAGGCCGGCAAGGGCAAGGGCGTTTACAAGTACACCATGGCTGTGTCTCCTCTGGACTGCATGGGCTGCGCCGTGTGCGTGGGCCAGTGCCCCGTGGGCGCTCTGACCATGGTTCCCCAGGAGCAGGAAGCCGCTCAGCAGGATGTGTTCAACTACTGCGTGGCCGAGGTCTCCGAGAAGAAGGACATGCAGGATGACACCGTTAAGGGCAGCCAGTTCAAGCAGCCCTACCTGGAGTTCTCCGGCTCCTGCGCCGGCTGCGCCGAGACCAGCTATGCCCGTCTGGTGACCCAGCTGTTCGGCGACCATATGTACATCTCCAACGCCACCGGCTGCTCCTCCATCTGGGGCGGTCCCGCTGCCACTTCTCCCTACTGCACCAACAAGGAAGGCCACGGCCCCGCCTGGTCCAACTCCCTGTTCGAGGATAACGCCGAGCACGGCCTGGGCATGTATCTGGGCCAGCAGGCCACCCGTTCCCGTCTGGCCGGCAAGGTCAAGGAACTGGCCGGTGTGACCACCAACGACGCCAAGCGGGCCGCCTGCGAGGAGTATCTGGCCACCATGGAGGACTACGAGGCCAACAAGGCCGTCGTTGCCAAGCTGGTCGCCGCTCTGGAAGCCGACCCCGACTGCCCGTACAGCAAGGAGATCCTGGCTGACAAGGAGTACCTGGGCAAGAAGTCCATGTGGATCTTCGGCGGCGACGGCTGGGCCTACGACATCGGCTTCGGCGGCGTGGACCACGTGTTGGCTTCCGGCCAGAACGTGAACGTCTTCGTGTTCGATACCGAGGTCTACTCCAACACCGGCGGACAGGCCTCCAAGGCCTCCAACATCGGCCAGGTCGCCCAGTTCGCGGCTGCCGGTAAGGAAGTCAAGAAGAAGTCCCTGGCGGAGATCGCCATGAGCTATGGCTATGTGTACGTGGCTCAGGTGGCCATGGGAGCCAACCCCGCCCAGACCCTGAAGGCCATCAAGGAGGCCGAGGCCTACAACGGTCCCTCCCTCATCATCGGCTACGCTCCCTGCGAGATGCACAGCATCAAGGGCGGCATGATGAACTGCCAGAAGGAAATGAAGAAGGCCGTGGAGTGCGGTTACTGGAACCTGTTCCGGTTCAACCCCGCTGCCGAGGGCGCCAAGTTCACCCTGGACTCCAAGGAGCCCGCCGGCGGCTATCAGGAGTTCCTGATGAACGAGGCCCGTTACAGCCGTCTGACCCGCGAGTTCCCCGACCGTGCTTCCGAGCTGTTCGAGCGGAACGAGAAGAACGCCATGGAGCGCTATCAGCACCTGCTGAAGCTGAAGGCCATGTACGCCGACTGATCCCCTGCGGACAAAATTCCATATCCCTAAAAAGAGCCACGGGACTCCCGTGGCTCTTTTTTGTACGGAGATAACTACTGAAAAACCCTCCTTCCAGGCGGAAATCTTTGTGCAGGCTGAAAGCGAAGTTTGCAAAATATTCATGAAATGCGGGGATAGCAGCGCATATAATCATACACCACGGAAAGAAAGGTGTCGAAATGCGAGCTTTTCATCAAAAAAAGACCGCTGAAAAAGACGGCTCCCCGCTGCGCCTGGCGCTGTTGGCCTTGGCACTGACTGTGACTGTGGAGCTGTTCAACCACAAGGCTTTCAGTGAGGGGCCGGCGGCCTTCTGGGCGTTCCTTGCCAAGCGGCCCCTGGCCGCCGCGGTGGATTACCTGCTGGTGCTGCTGACGCTGCTGCCCACGCTGTTTGCCAGACGGCGGACCTTCTGGCAGACGCTGCTCAGTGTGGTCTGGCTGGGTGTGGGGGCCGCCAATGGCTTCATCCTCCTCAACCGCATGACCCCCTTCACCATCGCGGACCTGACGGTGCTGAACACCGGCCTGGACACCCTGCCCAATTATCTCTCCCCAGGATATATCCTGCTGCTGGCGGCAGCGGTGGCGGCGGCCTTGGCGGGGCTCACGGTGCTGTTTTGGAAGGGGAAACGCTGCCCGCTGCCCTGGAAACAGCGGGCAAAGGCGGGACTTTTGTCCACGGCGGCTGCTGCCGCGGCTTTGGCCGGCACCTGGGCGCTGGCCTTTCACACTCATCAGTTGTCGGCGGAATTCGCCAACCTGGCTTATGCCTATGAGGATTACGGATTTCCCTACTGCTTCCTCCAAACCTGGCTGAACAAGGGCATCCGCTGCCCGGCGGGTTACAGCTCCGCCGCCATGGACCGGGTTGCCGGCATGATCGGGGAGGAGACGCCTGTAAACATGGGGGAGCCGCAGACGGATGTGAATGTGGTGTTCGTGCAGCTGGAATCCTTCATCGACCCGGCGGAAATCCAGGGGCTGGAGCTGTCCCGAAACCCGGCCCCCAACTGGACGGCGCTGACGGAGCAGTACTCCTCCGGTTACCTGACGGTCCCGGTGGTGGGCGCCGGTACCGCCAACACGGAGTGCGAGGTCCTCACCGGCATGAGCACCCGGCTTTTCGGCCCCGGTGAGTACCCCTACCAGACCTGCCTGCTGGACCAGACGGTGGAGTCCGTGGCCTATGACCTGAAGGCCAACGGCTACGGCACCCACGCCATCCATGACCACTACGCCACCTTTTACCGCCGCAACGAGGTGTATGCCAACCTGGGCTTTGATGACTTCACCTCCCTGGAATACATGCCGAAAACGGAGACCACCCCCCAAAACTGGGCCAAGGACAGCGTCCTCACCGGCCAGATCCTCCAGGCCCTGGATGCCACGGAGGGTCAGCCGGACCTGGTGTTCACCGTTTCCGTTCAGGGCCACGGCAAGTACCCCGAGGAGCCTGTTCTGGAAGACCCGGCGGTGCGGGTGGTGGCCTGCCCGGACGAGGAGCGCCGTAACGCGGTGGAATATTACGTAAACCAAATTTATGAAATGGACGCCTTTGTGGGCCAGCTGACGAAGGCTCTGGCCAGCCGGGAGGAAAAGACCGTGCTGGTGATCTACGGAGACCATCTGCCCTCCCTGGGGCTGGGAAACGAGGATATGGCCAGCGGCAGCCTGTACCGGAGCCGCTATATCATCTGGGACAATTTCGGCCTGGAGCGGCGGAACGAGGACCTGGCGGCCTATCAGCTGTTTGCCTCCGTGCTGGGCCGGCTGAACATCACCACCGGCACCATGAACGCCTTCCACCAGTTTTGCCGGGAGGAGCCCGGCTACCGCCGGGACCTGCGGCTGCTGCAATACGATGCCCTGTACGGCCGGGAGTACCTGATGGACAGCAGCGCCTACGCGCCCACGGACCTGCAGATGGGCGTGGCGCCCATGTTCCTGGAGGGGCTGGTCCACCAGGGAGAGGGCTGGTTTTTGTTCGGACGGAACTTCACGCCCTACTGCAAGGTCAGCCGGGACGGGGAGCTTTTGAAAACGGAGTATGTGAGCCCCAGGCTCCTGCGGGTGCTGGAGGACCCGGGGACGGAGGATGTGGAGGAATTGTCCATCAGCGTGGTGGACCGCCACCGCCAGGTCCTCAGCGACACGGAATAACGGCAAAAAAAGAGACTTCCCACCGGGAAGTCTCTTTTTTGCGGGTCAATCAGCGCTGGGCCTTCTGCCAGCGGAGCTTCAGCTGTTCCTCCGTGATGGCGTAGCCCTCCTCGGCATAGGGCCAGCGGGGCAGCTCCTCCGGCAGGGCCTGGCCCCGGCGGGCGTAAATGGCTCGGACCACATGCTCCAGTAGCCGGGGGTTTTTCACCAGGATGGGGCCGGTCAGCTCCGAGGCCAGCACGTTTTGGAACCGGAAGCCCTCGGGGGTCTTTTCGCCGCTGTTGCCGAAGCCCATGTCCAGGGCGGTCAGCAGAGGCGTCTCCACCCCTTCGATGATGCTGCACTTGTTCATGAAGCCCACCACGGCCTCGCCGTACAGGTCCGTGGCGCCGTATACATCCTCCACAAACCGCTGCCTGCCCTGGACGGAGGTAAAGCTCCCCAGGCCGATGCCCTCGCAGACCGTACCGTCGGCGGCGGTGATGGTCTTGCCCAGCAGCTCCATGGCAGTGCCGGCGAACAGCATGGGGGTGCCGTCCTTTGCCAGAGCCTTCACGTCCTCAGCATACCGGACGAAATCCGCCAGGGCGGCCTTCTGCCGCCGTTCGGTGCCGGCGCCCATAAAGAGGAAGTCGGCGCCGGAGAGGTCCGCCGCTTCGCCGGGGACCACGGCCTCCACCGTGACGGTGCTGCCCAGTTCCTCCAGATACCGCTTCAGGACCGCCACGTTTGCATAGCTGCCGTACAGGTTCATGAGGTCGGGGTAAAAATGGACGATCTTCAGTTCCATACCTTACGCCTCCTTTACCACATGGGCCAGCAGCTTGTCCCGGTCGGAGAAGCAGGTGACCACGTACACCTGCTCGCTGCCCTCCGCCTTCAGCGTTTCCGCCGCGGCGGCGATGTCCGGCTGGACCAGGAGCTTTTCCCGGGGGATGCCGGTGAAGGAGAAGCGCAGGGCCAGGTCGTTGCAGTACCGGCCGGAGAGGATGACCCGCCCCACCTGGGGGGTGTTCAGCAGGTCGAAGTCGATGTCCCACAGCCAGCTGGTCTCGCTGGTGAAGTACTTGCGGCTCACCGCGTCCACGATGACCAGCACGGTGCAGGGCTCCTTGGAGGCGGCGATATAGCGCAGGTTCGTGTCGTAGGCGATGGAGTTTTCGTGCTTGCTGGTCAGCAGCACGCCCTTGTGGGCGCCCAGGGTGAACTTCTGCATCCGGCCGTTTTTCAGAATGTAGTTGTTGATGACCCCGGCGGCGGTGTCGGCGGCGATGCCCACCTCCCGGCAGGCGGCGTAGGCCGCCAGAATGTTGTACACGTTGTAGATGCTGCGGAAGGCCAGCTGGATGGTGACGGCGCCGTCGATGGTCAACCGGCCCTGGTCCAGGTCCGCCGCCGTGACGGTATAGTCCGTGGCGGGCTTGGCGTGGCCGCACTTGGTGCAGCGGTAGGCGCCGATGTGGTTGTAGTGGACGTAGTCATATTCCATGGGGGCATAGCACAACGGGCAGTAAGCGCCGTCGCGGTACACGCCGGTGGGCTTGTCCCCGGTGATGGAGCAGGGATTCAGGCCGAACCACTTCACGTTCTCGTGATTCTGGGCGAAGCAGGAGGACAGGGGGTCGTCGGCGTTCAGAATGAGCTTTGTGTCCGGGTGGATGGCTGGCAGAATGGCGTCGTACACCCACTCGGGGTGGCCGTTGCGGGTCAGCTGGTCCCGGTACAGGTTCGTGATGACGAACTCCGTGGGGTGGAAATACTGGAAGCTCCGGGCGGCGTAGCGCTCATCGGACTCAATGAGGAGCACGTCGGCCTTCACCCGGCCCCCCAGGGTGGCGTTGGTCAGCACGGTGGTGGTGACGCCCTCGATCTGGTTGGAGCCCTCCTCGTTGTACACCACGGTCTTGCCGCCGGAGCGGAGGATGGCGGCGATCATCTCCACGGTGGAGGTCTTGCCGTTGCTGCCGGTGACGGCGATGATATGGGCGGGCAGCTGCACCCGCCGCAGGATGTCCGGGCAGATCTTCAGGGCGTACTTGCCGGGCAGGGAGCTGCCCTTGCCCACCAGCCTGCCCACGGCCCGGCCCAGCTTGCATACTAAGATCGCAAGGAACTTTCTCATTCCCCGCTCATCTCCTTTTCAGGAAAGTCCCGGAACTCGGCGATGGCCCGGACGGGGGCGCCGTCAGCTCCGGCGTATTTCAGAGGCAGGGCGAAGAACATGACGTCTTTCCGGCCCACCACCTTTTTCAGGCACAGGTTCTCCACAATGACCAGGCCGCCGCCCAGCAGCACCTTGTGGGCGGGATAGTCCGTGCCGGAGAGGGAGTCCACGCTGATGGCGTCCGTGCCCACGCCCTTGAGGCCGCAGGACACCAGATACCGGGCCGCCTCCTCGTCGGGGACGGGGAAGGCCTCGTCCAAGAAGGCCGCGGTGCCCCACTTTTTCTCCCAGCCGGTGTAAAACAGGGCATAGTCGGCGGTGCGGAGATAGCCGTTTTGCTGGCGCAGGAACTCGGCGGTGATGATGGCGCCGGCCCCCAGGTGGGACACATCGATGACGGCGGCACGGCCGCAGAACTGGGAGGGGGGCAGCTGGTCCAGGCCACAGCCCTCCGGCAGGATGTGGCGGGGGGCGTCCATGTGGGTGCCGGTGTGGGATCCAATCTGCAGCAGCGTCTCCCGGGCGCCGTTATTCGTCAGGGTGCGGGTGTGGGAGAAAGCGGGGCGGGGCGTGCCGGGATAGACGAAGGTATCCGGCGTGATGGTGTGAGTCAAGTCAATGATCATGTGTACAGATTCCTTCCTTGTGGTGGTGTCCAAAAGCGTTTACCGCAGGTCGCTGCGGCCCAGAAGATAGTCGATGCTGACGTGGAAATATTCGGACAGGGCGATGAGAGTCAGGGCGGGGACGTTGACCTGTCCGTATTCGATTTTTTGATAATTGCTGACAGTGCAGCCCAAATAGGCCGCCATGGATTTTTGTGTACCGCCGCGTTCCTGGCGAAGTTCCCGGAGACGCCGGCCAAATTCTATGAGGACGCTGCTTTCCATGGAAACCTCCTGTTGACACACAATTTAATTGCGTGTATAATAATGGCACAATCAAATTGTGCCAGAGGTGATTGATTTGGAACCCATCTATGAATGGCTTTACGACCACTACGCCCAGCCCCGGCTGGGGTGGCTGCCGCCCTTTCAGGACAAGCGAGTGCGGGATGCCCTGGCGGGGGAGACGGAGCTGGAGCGGCTGGACCAGGTGTATGCCCTGGTGCTGGACTGTGCCACCGCCGCCTTTGAGACGGGGGTCCGGCTGGGGCTGGCGCTCACCGCTCCAGATAGACCATGAGGGCGGCGATGTCCGCCGGGGACACGCCGGAGATGCGGCTGGCCTGCCCCAGGTCCAGGGGGCGGACAGCGGAGAGTTTTTCCCTGGCCTCCAGCCGAAGGCCCTGAATGGCGTTGAAATCCAAGTCGGGGGGCAGCTTGTGGGACTCCATTTTCCGGAAGTCCTCCACCTGCTTTTGCTGGCGCTGAATATAGCCCTCGTACTTCACGCTGATCTCCACCTGCTCCGCCACGCCCGCCGGCAGGTCCGGCCGCTCCGGGTCGAAGGGGGCCAGCTCGCCATAGTGGAGCTGGGGCCGCTTCAAAAGGGACAGCAGGGAGGCGCCGTCGGTGACGTCGGCGGTGTCCTTTTCCGCCAGCAGGGCGGACAGGGCCGGGGAGGGAGCGGCGCCGGTGTGGGTCAGGCGCCGGATCTCCCGCTCCACGGCAGCGTATTTTTCCTCCACTTCCCGCAGCCGCGCCGCGGACACCAGGCCGATCTCATAGCCCCGGCGGGTCAACCGCCGGTCGGCGTTGTCCTGCCGCAGCAGCAGGCGGTACTCGCTGCGGGAGGTCATGATGCGGTAGGGCTCGTTGGTGCCCTTGGTCACCAGGTCGTCAATGAGGGTGCCGATGTAGCTCTCCGACCGGGAGAGGATGAAATCGCCCTCGCCCTTCAGCTTCCGGGCGGCGTTGACGCCGGCCACAAAGCCCTGGACGGCGGCCTCCTCGTAGCCGGAGGAGCCATTGAACTGCCCGGCGCCGTACAAGCCGCTGACGGCCTTGCACTCCAGCGTGGCCCGCAGGGCCAGGGGGTCGATGCAGTCGTATTCGATGGCGTAGGCCGGGCGGGTCATGAAGGCCCGGCGCAGGCCCGGCACGCTGTGGAGCATTTGCAGCTGCACCTCCTCCGGCATGGAGGAGGAGAAGCCCTGGATGTACAGCTCCTCCGTGTTGAGGCCCATGGGCTCCACAAACAGCTGGTGGCGGAGCTTGTCCGGAAAGCGGACGATCTTCGTTTCAAAGGAGGGACAGTACCGGGGGCCGACGCCCTCGATGAGGCCGGAGTACATGGGGGCGCGGTCCAGATTCTCCTGGACGATGCGCTTCGTCTCCTCCGTGGTCCAGGTGAGCCAGCACACCGCCGAATTTTCCGGCGGCTGCTTCGTGCTGTAAGAAAAGGGGATGGGGAGGTCGTCTCCCGGCTGGAGCTCCATCTCGTCAAAATCCACCGTCCGGGCATTGACCCGGGGCGGCGTGCCGGTCTTGAACCGCCGCAGGGGAAGGCCCAGGGCCAGCAGGGACTCCGTCAGCCGCCGGGCGGCGTGCATACCGTCGGGGCCGGATTCCTCCACACACTCGCCGATGATGGTGCGGCCGGCCAGGTAGGTGCCCGTGGCCAGAATGACGGCCTTCACGGCAAAGACCGCCCCGGTGGCCAGCACCACCTGGGAAACGGCGCCGTTTTCCGCCCGGACCTCCACCACCTCGCCCTGGCGGACGGTCAGGTGCTCCTGCCGCTCCAGGGTGTGCTTCATCCGCTCCTGGTATCTCCGGCGGTCCGCTTGGGCCCGGAGGCTCCACACGGCGGGGCCCTTGCCCTTGTTCAAAAGCCGGTACTGGATGCAGCATTCGTCGGCGGCCTTCGCCATCTCGCCGCCCAGGGCGTCCAGCTCCCGGACCAGGTGGCCCTTGCCGGTGCCGCCGATGGCGGGGTTGCAGGGCATGTTGCCCACGGCGTCCAGGTTGATGGTGAACACAACGGTCTCCATCCCCAGCCGGGCGGCGGCCAGAGCCGCCTCGATGCCGGCGTGTCCGGCGCCGATGACGGCGATATCAAATTGTCCGGCGTGAAATTCGGTCATGAAACTGCGTATCCTTTCAGCGGGTCAAAAAACGGTTCTCCGTGCGGCCCATCAGCCAATCCACAGAGACCTCGTAAAAATCAGCGATGCGAAGCAGCGCGTCGTAACGCGGCTTTGCACCCAGCTCCAAATCCTGGTATCCTCGGGCGGACAGGCCCACCTGCTCGGCCACATCCGCCTGAGTTAGATGCCGCTCATTGCGGAGCAGGCGAATTTTTTCCGCAAACATAGAATACTCCCCTCTTGACATACAGTCAACTGTGTGTTAACCTAAATACACAGAAAGCTGTGTATTTAGGAGGAAATGCCTATGAACGAGGTCCCCGAAATCATAGAGATGCTGTACCATGCCTGGGTTTCTGTCCCAGATCCCGGCTGCTGGCCGGCGTATTTGAAAAACGACCCTGCCCGTGCGCAAGGACTATATGCGTTTTATCAGGGATTGTGCTTTGGCATCCGGTTATCGGAAGCTTGTCATCCCGGCTTATGATCCTTTGTGCAGCGTCAAAACGGCCACCTCCGGCCGGTTGAACAGCCGGAAGGAGGGACCGGAGTTGCCCAGGCCCCGGGTGACGAACAAAACGGAGCCGTTTTCTTCGTAAAGCCCCGCCGTATAGGAGGGGAACAGCTCCAGGTCATGAGAAATGAGCCCGTCGGTAAAGGGCAGGCGAATAATGCCGCCGTGGGCGTGGCCGGAGATGACCAGGTCCGCCCCCAGCAGGCTGTACTGGGATACAAAGCGGTTGTTCCGGTGGGCCAGCAGCACCCAGAAGGGGTCGCCGTACCGGGCGTACACCTCTGCGGCCAGCGCCTCCGGCGTTTTCTGGTCAGCGTAGCCGTTGGGGTCGTCGATGCCCGCCAGGACCACGGTGTCCCCGTTCCGCTCCAGAGCGGTGAATTGGTTGGACAACACGGCCACGCCGTTGTCCGCCAAGGTCCGCTTCAGGGCGGGCACATCCCCCAAGGCCCACTCGTGGTTGCCGGTGACGTAGTAGGTAGGGGCGATGGCGGAAAGAGACCGGGCCATGGAGGCGGCATAGCCCTCCGGCACGGCATGGTACTGGTCCAACAGGTCCCCCACCAAGAAAATATAGTCCGGCTGCTCCGCCTCCAAAGCGGCATACAGGTCCTGATTGTCCTGTCCAAAGGAGGCGGTGTGCAGGTCGCTGATGACGGCGGCCCGGCAGCCGTCAAAGCCGGCGGGCAAGTCCCGGAACACGGCGTCGCAGCGGGTGACCTGCAAGGCGGTGTTGCTCCACCACACAAAGAAAGCGGCTGCCGGAATGACCAGCGCCGGCAGAAACCACCGCCGTTGCCGGCGGCGGTGCGCACGATGTTTTGCCATAGATGCGGCCCCCTCAGCCGCCAATGTGAAAACCGCGAAAAAGATGCGTGTAATAATCAACCATATTATAGCATAGGTAGCATTCCAAAGGCGAGAGAAAAAATGTACAAAGAACAGGGGAAAAGTGAGGGGAATCCCATGGATTCTCCGTGATTCCGACAGTTTCCACAATCGGATGTGGAAAACTGTGCCAGAATGGGGAAAACGCCCGGCCTCACAGGCTGCACAAAAATATGTAAACTGTTTGTGAAATTTGCTGGCATCTTCTTGCGGGACCGGGCAAAAAGTGCTATACTGCAAATGAAATCATTGAGAGAGGAGGAGTGTGGAATGATGCAGTATTTTGCCGCCAGAGGCGAAGATTTGGATGACATGATTTTCCCGGACGATACCTGGACCCGGAGTGAGCGGTAAGATCCGAACAGGACAAGCAGCGAACCACGCCAGACAAAAGGCGTGGGCTTTTTCTTTTTTGACGGTTTTTTCCCGTGGAGAAGCGGCACACCTGCCGCTTCCGGACGAAAAGGAAAGCTATACGCAAAATTAACGCAAAAAGTGAAGAAAAACGAACGCAAAATTTGCGGGCGATGCAAAGCCGTTTTTGGGGATGTCCCCAAAAACGGCTTTTTTGTGAAATAGCTGTCATTTTTGCGCTATAAAAACGCAAAATTTACGAAAATTTGCCTGCAAACGCGGTGAGAAGTGACGGAAAACAGCTGTAAAATTTAGACAAAACGTAAAATATACAACGTTTGCGTAAAAAGTTGCTGGTTTGTTACTTGAAAAAACGTTCACGTGTGCTAGAATAGTAGCACACTGTAAAACACAAACCAATTAAGGAGTGGAAAAATCATGGATCAACTGTTCTGGATCGGATTTGTCGGCGCGATCGTCGCCGGCCTTTTTGCCGTTACGCAGGCAAAAAAGGTCATGACCTATTCAGAAGGCAATGAGCGGATGCGCAAAATCGCCGCCAACATCCGCGAGGGTGCCAACGCGTACCTGAAGCAGCAGTATACCACCGTGTTCAAGGTGTTCGTGGTGGTGTTCATCGTTCTTCTGATCATTGCGTTCGCCTCCGGCGGCAAGATGCTGTCCAAGTTCACCCCCTTCGCCTTTGTCACCGGCGGCGTGTTCTCCATGCTGGCTGGCTTCATCGGCATGAAGATTGCCACCAACTCCAACGCCCGTACCGCCCAGGCCGCTTCCGAGAGCCTGAACAAGGGCCTGCGGGTGGCTTTCTCCTCCGGTTCCGTCATGGGCTTCACTGTGGTGGGCCTGGGTATGCTGGACATCACCATGTGGTTCTTCCTGCTGCGCTATGGCTTCGGCATCAGCGACCCCGCCCAGCTGGGCAACATCATGGTCATGAACGGCATGGGCGCTTCCTTCATGGCGCTGTTTGCCCGTGTGGGCGGCGGCATCTACACCAAGGCCGCTGACGTGGGCGCCGACCTGGTGGGCAAGGTGGAAGCCGGCATCCCTGAGGACGACCCCCGCAACCCCGCCACCATCGCCGACAACGTGGGCGACAACGTGGGCGACGTGGCCGGCATGGGCGCCGACCTGTACGAGTCCTACGTCGGCTCCATCCTGGCGACCTTCGCCCTGGGCGCCGTGGGCGGCTACGGCTTCGCCGGTATGCTGCTGCCCATGGCTCTGGCTGTCACCGGCATCATCTGCTCCATCATCGGCTCCTTCCTGGTGAAGACCAAGGAGGACGCTACCCAGGAGTCTTTGCTCCGGAGCCTGCGCACCGGCACCTATACCGCCGCTGTCCTGGCCGCCATCGTGGCCGCGCCCCTGACCTACGTCATTCTGGACGGCCATATGGGCGTGTACGTGGCCATCCTGTGCGGCCTCATCGGCGGCTGCGCCATCGGCTATTTCACCGAGTACTACACCTCTGATACCTACAAGCCCACCCAGGAGCTGGCGGCCGCCTCCGAGACCGGCTCCGCCACCATCATCATCGGCGGTATCTCCCTGGGCCTGAAGTCCACCATGACCTCTATCCTCATTGTGGCTGCGGCCGTGCTGGTGAGCTACTTCGCCGCCGGCGGCTCCACGGTCATCGTGGATGGCTCCGGTGCCTTCACCGCCGCCTTCAACCAGGGCCTGTACGGCATCGGCATCGCCGGCGTCGGTATGCTGTCCACCCTGGGCATCACTCTGGCTACCGACGCTTACGGCCCTGTGGCCGACAACGCCGGCGGCATCGCTGAGATGAGCGGCCTGCCCGAGACCGTCCGTGACCGCACCGACGCCCTGGACTCCCTGGGCAACACCACCGCCGCCACCGGCAAGGGCTTCGCCATCGGCTCCGCGTCTCTGACCGCCCTGGCCCTGCTGGTCTCCTACGTCAACATCGTCCAGGAAAACACCACTGAGACTCTGAACTTCACCCTCACCAGCCCCACCGTTCTGGTCGGTATGTTCGTGGGTGCCATGCTGACCTTCGTGTTCTCCGCCTTCACCATGAGCGCCGTGCAGAAGGCCGCCCAGTCCATCGTGGTGGAGGTCCGCCGCCAGTTCCGGGAGATCGCCGGCATCATGGAGTACAAGGCGGACCCCGATTATGCCTCCTGCGTGGCCCTGTGCACCAAGGGTGCCCTGCATGAGATGGTGGCGCCCGCCATCCTGGCCATCGTGGTGCCCATCCTCACCGGCCTGGTGCTGGGCCCCACTGGCGTGGTTGGCCTGCTGGGCGGCGTGTCCGTCACCGGCTTTGCCATGGCCGTGTTCATGTCCAACGCCGGCGGCGCCTGGGATAACGCCAAGAAGTACATCGAGTCCGGCCACCACGGCGGCAAGGGCTCCGAGTGCCACAAGGCCGCCGTCGTGGGCGACACCGTGGGCGACCCCTTCAAGGACACCTCCGGCCCGTCCCTGAACATCCTCATCAAGCTGTGCTCCACCGTGTCCATCGTGTTCTCCGGCCTGATCCTGGCCTTCAACCTGATGAACCTGCTGTAATATACCTCTTGCAAAGCTGCTGTTCCCGGAAGCGGCCTCCGCCTTTTGGCGGAGGCCGCTTTTTGTATAAGAAAACCACGCGATAGTCGCGTGGTTCAAAAAAGCCTAAGGCGATGAGGAAGAAAAAGAAGCTCCCTGCTATAATGGAAGTGCGGTCAGCCAACTGCACAAACAACATAACA
>Ga0129309_1000204_pt1 | contig 53078 bp, 43 predicted proteins | sample L1105metagenome_FD_94439 | JGI IMG/M metagenome (GOLD analysis project Ga0129309, IMG submission 94439) | Ring-tailed lemur group fecal microbial communities from Wisconsin, USA - L1105 metagenome | ecosystem: Host-associated > Mammals > Digestive system > Large intestine > Fecal | place: USA...
CCATTTTTCGCAGAAAAATGAGCGGATTGCGAATGTTTTTGAGGATTGTGAGAGCACGCAGTGCGGAGCAATCCGGTATCAAAGGGGTCAAAAGACCTTTTGACCCCAACATCATGACATTGGTTCACCACAATCAGCGGCGTTTTTGATTTTCCCCTGCTAATTCATAGCAATAACTTGAATAATTGTGAAAATTCAGAATAAATAAACTATAAATATCAGTATATAACGGTGAAAAGATTATAAATATAAAATTATAGCTTAAAAACACTAAAAAGTATTGACAAAATGGTTTGGAATGGATATAATAAAGACATCAAAAAGATACAAAAGCAAAAGAAATTAAAGAACCAAACCAAATCTAAGTAAAGGAGGTACGGTCCACCAAAACAGTAAAACTCGTCTGATTTAACTTTTTAAATCAGACATAGGAAAAACAACAACCTTTAAAAAGAAATAAAAAGTCAAACAATAAAATCTATATAAATGTCGAAGAAAAAGAGTCGGTTTAGTAATATGACGAGAAAGTATTATTAAGAAGAACAATATTCCGAGAAGAGAATAGATAAGATATGTAAAAGAAATAGTTTGATAGAGAAAGAAAAAGGTTGTTGGTAAAAATTTCATATAGATGTCACAGGTAGACATAAGAGAGGTAAAAACCAATGGACGAAGTATCTTGAAGTGGGTATCGATAAAAAAGTAATTTATCGGTACCCACTTCTATGTGTTGATTTACCTGTGTGGTGAGAAATAAATCCCGTCTCTCTCTTTAAAGTCCCTCGAGTTCAAATGGGGGCGTATATTCTTCTTTTGCACTGCTTTTTTCCTGCATGAATCCGTCCGTCAGTCCCAATTCTATAGCTGTATTCAGCACTTTTTCATATTCGTATGTAGTGATCCTGCGGTTAATCTCCGGATAATCGGCGCTGCGGTAGAAGGGAGTGTACTGGCTCATCAGACTGATGAGAAAGCCGCCCTTTGGAAGCGTGTCCTTCATCCAGTACAGCAGCCGGATTGAATCGTCTTTATGTCCGGGCAGTACCATATGCCTTATAATCACTCCTTTTCTCAGTATGCTGCAGGCGGTTCCGGACCGCTTGTCTTTATATTCCCCAAATTCAGGCGGGCCTGTAAGGCGTATCATCTGTTCCACAGCGCGGGAGGCGACTGCAAAGTAGTCTTCTGCCTGAGAATACCGTCTTGAAAGTATGGGAGAATAATACTTTAGATCCGGAAGCCAGATATCAACATACTCCGAGAGGGCGCCGATTGTTTCTGCCGTCTCATAACCGCCGCAGTTGTAGACTACGGGGATGTGCAGATTCTTTTTTGCGTTTTCCAGCGCTTCGAGAACGGAGGGAAGATATTGTGTGGCTGTTACAAGATTGATGTTATGCGCGCCCTGTTCCTGCAGGTCAAGAAATATCTCGCAGAGGCGTCCGGGAGAAATTTCTTTGCCGTATCCTTCACAGCTTATTTTATAGTTTTGGCAGAAGCAGCATCTCAGCGTGCATCCGCTGAAAAAGACGGTGCCGCTTCCGCGGATACCGCTGATACATGGCTCTTCCCAATGATGAAGGGCAGCTCTGGCGGCTGTGATATGGGCCGGGCTTTTGCAGTAACCGGTCTGCTTCGTTCGGTCTGCCCCGCAGTTTCTGGGACAGAAATTGCAGGCACGGTAGCTGAATAGAGAATTAAATTGCGGTTTCATTTCCATTGCTCCTATTGACATAGTGATGGATCACAGATACAATTAAATGCTATAATGTAAGGTTTTTCCAGTTATTTACTACTGCATAGTATAGCAGGGGAAGATGATAAATTGCAAGATGAATGAATCGGAATACAGAATGAATATGAAAAGTCGGTTGAGGGTGAAAAGATGATTGGGGAGAGCAAGGCAGCAGGTAAATGCGGCACAGGAGAAGTACTTAGATATGTATTTCCGAAAACAGTGCCGGTTATGGTTGGGTACATATTTCTCGGTACGGCATACGGAATATTGATGAGTGTGAATGGCTTCAGCGCCGGATGGGCATTGGCTATCAGCGTGATTGTATATGCCGGCAGCCTCCAGTATGTGGGTATTAACCTTCTTCTGGCAGCGGTAAGCCCTGCAGCAGCATTTTTAATGGCGCTGATGGTAAATGCACGCCATCTTTTTTACGGAATTTCCATGCTGGGGAAATATCAGAATATGGGAAAATCCAAGCCGTATCTGATCTTCGGGCTGACCGATGAAACTTTTTCCGTTGTGTGCAATGAGAAGGTGCCTGAAGGGATGCCGGAAGAAAAAACCTACTTACTGCTGACATTTCTCGACCAGTGTTATTGGGTATTGGGAACCCTTATCGGGGCGGCAGCCGGTTCCGTCATTACATTTAATACGGAGGGGCTGGATTTTGCACTGACGGCTCTTTTTATTGTGATTTTTACGGAACAGTGGATGTCACAGAAGAAGCATGGGCCGGCTGTGGCCGGCGTGGTTTGTTCTGTTCTGTGCCTGAATATTTTTGGTCAGGATGCCTTTATCATACCTGCGATGATTGCAATCCTGGGCGTTGTGAGTGCAGGCTATAAAAAAGAGGGGAGGAAAGAAAAATGACAGACATGCATATACTATGGATTGTCATTGCAATGGCGGCAGGGACGGCCATTACGAGATTTCTCCCATTTTTCCTGTTTCCACAGGGCAAAGAGATGCCCAGATACGTGGAGTACCTGGGCCGTACGCTTCCCTATGCCACGATGGGGCTTCTTGTGGTTTACTGCCTGAAAGGAATAGAAATCCTGAACTGGCCCTTCGGACTCCCTGAATTTATTGCATCGGCTGCCGTTGCAGCGCTTCATGCGTGGAAGAAAAATTCACTTTTGAGTATTGGAGCCGGAACCGTTCTCTACATGGTTCTGGTGCAGCTTGTCTTCTGATCAGTCTTTCTCGCTTTCATTTTTTGCCCGGGGAAGAAAGTGGTAGAGCTGCTCGTAGGAAGTGATTTCGCCGTCGGACTGCGGAAGGGCCGGAATCAGGCCGGTACAGTCTGTGGCGGAACAGATATCCAGATCGAACATGGTTTCACTTTCATCAAACTCCGGGGTTTTGTCTGCGGTAATGTCTGACTTGCCGTCTGCCTTATAATTATTTTCCATATGTCTCACCTCAGTATTATTGTGGTAAAAGCGGGTAAAACTATGTCAGGAAAATAGAGGCATAAAAACAGGTTCAGCCGTAACGTTTTTTGCTGTCTGAACGGTTGCTGTCATTGAAAGCAGTGGCCTGTGCGGAGCGGGCCGGTTATCGTTCAGCAGGGCGGAAGATTCACATTAATACAGCTCCAGGCGCCGGTCAGCTTCTCCAGTGATGCGGCGGCATTGGCCGGGCTGGTTGACGGCAGCTTTACGGCCGGTATTTTTGTAAAGGGAAGACAGTATTTGTCATATAGCTTTGCCGATACGCCTCCGTTTGTATATATCTGCCTGATAGAGGCAGTCTTAAGAATCAGGTTCAAATTATTGGGAACGGCATTTCTGATGGAACTGTCGCTGGAACCTTCAATGTCACAGCTTTCGATGACATCCCAGACGGCGATATGGTTGCGCAGCAGAAAATTTCTTTTTTCTTTTGTTGACGCGGGAAGCGGCTCTTTTCGAAGCGCAGCCAGGACCGGCCAGAAGCGGTTTCTGGGATGGCCGTAGAAAAAGCAGGCCTCCCGGGATTTTACGGAGGGAAAGGAGCCCAGTATCAGAATTTCAGAATTTTGATCATATACGGGGTCAATTCCATGGACTACATGATTGAGCATAATATACCTCATCTGCAGCAGGAAGCCGGCATCAGCCGGTCTCCTGCCGTCTTGAATTTTATAGATTACTTTATTCTAACACAGCGGGATGGAGGGATAAAGCGGAAAATGTGTGATTTTCATATAAAAATCCATGTTTTAGTTTCTGTTACTGTTCACACCCCGCCCAAAAGCGGCGCGCTGTGAACAATAACACGCTTCGCGATGCACAGAAACGGCAAAAACGCCGTTGATTGTGGCGGAAAGTTTATTTTTCAACGCGTCGCGCCGTGCAACTCGGGATTTTCGTGGAAATTGCGCACGAAAACACCTCGCGGAACACAACCGTGTGAACAGGAACTAGTTTATAACATTTTAATATTTCGGTTCTTGATTTATAAGGAATGTCACACTATAATGGTATAGAATAGATACGCATATATCTATTTAGAATGGAGAACACATATGGATAACAATAACAACCAGAATAAGAATGGTAAGAATCCAAAGGGCGGACAGAATTACATGGTTCTTATCATTACTATGATTTTTACATTGCTCTGCGTCAGCGCCATGCATAACCTGTGGCAGCAGAGCAGGACGCAGCTTGTGCCCTACAGCGAGTTCAACCAGATGTTAAAGGATGGGGAAGTCGATTCGGTAGTGGTCAGCAGCAACAAGATTGAGATTACTCCGAAGAAGGATTCCAAGAAATATACCGGAAGCCAGAGTAAATACGGCGGACTTATCGGAATCGAGTACTATACGATCCCGATGTATGACCCGGATCTCCAGACCAAGCTGGATGCTGCCGGGGTTACACAGTATGAGCAGGCCCAGGTAGATGCCACGGCCAGCATTATCGTACTGATTTTGGAATGGGTGCTGCCAATCGGACTGATGGTTCTTCTTCTGAACTTCATGATGAGGCGTATGGGCGGCGGCAACGGGATTATGGGTGTCGGTAAGAGCAATGCCAAGGTTTATGTCCAGAAAGAGACGGGCGTTACATTTAAGGATGTGGCAGGTGAGGATGAGGCAAAGGAATCCCTTACTGAGATTGTTGATTTCCTCCATAACCCCGGTAAATATACGAAAATCGGAGCGAAGCTTCCCAAGGGAGCCCTTCTTGTAGGCCCTCCGGGAACGGGTAAGACGCTCCTTGCAAAAGCTGTGGCCGGTGAAGCCAAGGTTCCGTTCTACTCCTTATCCGGTTCGGATTTTGTGGAGATGTTCGTCGGCGTGGGAGCCTCCCGTGTACGTGATCTGTTCAAGCAGGCGCAGCAGTCGGCACCTTGTATCATATTCATCGATGAGGTTGATGCGATTGGTAAGAGCCGTGATTCCCGTATGGGCGGCAACGATGAGAGGGAGCAGACGCTGAACCAGCTTCTTTCCGAGATGGATGGTTTTGACTCTTCAAAAGGTCTTCTCGTTATGGCGGCGACCAACAGACCGGAGATCCTGGATCCGGCCCTTCTCCGTCCGGGCCGTTTCGACAGGCGGGTTATAGTGGATAAGCCTGATTTAAAGGGCAGGATCAATATCCTGAAGGTACATTCTAAAGATGTAAAATTAGATGAATCGGTTAATTTTGAGGAGATTGCCCTGGCGACTTCCGGCGCAGTGGGCGCTGATCTGGCTAACATGATGAATGAGGCTGCCATTACGGCTGTCAAACATGGACGTCATGCCGTTGCCCAGAGTGACTTGTTTGAGGCTGTGGAACTGGTACTGGTCGGCAAGGAGAAGAAGGACAGGATTCTCAGTAAGGAAGAGCGCCGTATTGTATCTTACCACGAGGTGGGCCACGCACTTGTAAGCGCACTGCAGAAGGATGCGGAGCCGGTGCAGAAGATCACGATTGTGCCCAGAACGATGGGCGCCCTCGGATATGTCATGCATGTACCGGAGGAGGAGAAGTATCTCAATACGGAGAAAGAAATCCGCGCCATGCTTGTCGGATACCTGGCAGGACGTGCGGCTGAAGAGATTGTTTTTGATACGGTTACAACAGGCGCAGCCAACGATATTGAGCAGGCTACCAGAATTGCCAGGGCGATGATAACCCAGTACGGTATGTCGAAGAAATTTGGATTGATGGGTCTTGAGACAAAGGAGAACCAGTACTTAAGCGGCCGTACCGTCTTAAACTGCAGTGATGTCACGGCAGCCGAGATTGATCAGGAAGTTATGATTATCCTGAAAGATTCCTATGAAGAGGCAAAGCGGCTTCTTATGGAAAACAGGGATGCTCTTGACAAGATTGCCGATTTCCTGATTGAAAAAGAGACGATTACCGGCAAAGAATTTATGAAGATTTTCCGCAAGGTTAAGGGACTTCCTGAACCGGAAGAAAAACCGGCGCAGGATGACCAGGAGGTGCAGAGCGTCCAGGCGGAGAAAGACGTGCCGGAAGAGCCTGCAAAGCCGTCCGTCCATACGGTAGCCGATTTGGCTGAGATACCGGAAGCCGGACCGTCCGTATTGGAAGCTGATTCCGGGGATGACGGCAGGAATGAAATTTAATTATTATTTACAATCGCGCTCTACCGGTCAAACGCCGGTAGAGGCTGAAGAAAGAGGCCGTACAGCGACGGATGTATTTCCGTCCGCTGCTGCGGCCTCTTGTTGAATGGATTAATCTTAATGATACAGTCTGTTATGCTCGTAAACCGGCTCGGATGTCAGGCCGACGCCCAGCTTTTTAAATGTCTTGATATCCACCTCAGACAACATGACGGAGGTGTGGACCTGGCAGTGTTTCAGCTTTGGAAGCTGCTCCAGGGCGATTTGAGCATTTTTATCGGTAGCGGCACACATGGAAAGTGCAATCAGAACCTCGTCGGTGTGCAGCCGAGGATTTTTGCTTCCGAGATAATCAACCTTCAGCTTCTGGATTGGTTCGATAGCGGTGGGCGATATCAGATGCGTGCCGTGGGGGATATTGCCTAAAGCTTTTACCGCATTCAGCAGCAGAGCGGCGGAAGCACCCAGCAGATTGGAGGTTTTACCGGTTTCAATCGAGCCGTCGGGCAGTTCGATTGCGGCGGCAGGGCCGCATTCTCTCGCGGCTTCAGCCAGGGCCGCCGGAACGGTTCTGCGCATTTCAGTGGAAATTTTGGCCTGCTTCATCAAAAGCTCTATCTTGTAAACCTCATCCTTGCTTCCCTCTTCTTTGGCTACGCGGTTCAGCGCCTGGTAATAGCGGCGGATGATTTCCTGCTTGGATGCTTCGCAGCAGGCTTCGTCATCAAAGATACATTTGCCGGCCATATTGACACCCATGTCCGTAGGGGATTTGTACGGGTTTTCTCCGAAAATCCCTTCGAAAATGGCGCATAATACAGGGAAAATTTCGATATCCCGGTTATAGTTGACAGTGGTCACCCCATAAGCTTCCAAATGGAAGGGGTCAATCATATTAACGTCGTTCAAATCTGCGGTGGCAGCCTCGTAAGCCAGGTTAACCGGGTGTTTGAGCGGGATATTCCAGATAGGAAACGTCTCAAATTTGGCATAGCCGGCTTTCACGCCGCGTTTATTCTCGTGATAAAGCTGAGACAGGCAGGCAGCCATCTTACCGCTTCCGGGACCGGGGGCGGTCACGATAACAAGGGGCTTTGAAGTTTCGATAAAATCATTTTTTCCGTATCCGTCGTCACTGACAATCAGGGGAACATTGCCCGGATAACCGTCAATCGTATAGTGGCGGTAGACGCGGATATCCATATGCTCCAGCTTAGTCTTAAAGGTGTCGGCGCTGGCCTGGCCTGAATAGTGGGTAATTACAACGCTGCCCACATAAAGGCCCTTGTCCGTAAAAGCCTGAATAAGGCGGAGAACATCCACATCATAAGTAATGCCGAGGTCAGAACGTATTTTGTTCTTCTCAATATCAGCGGCGCTGATGGCGATCACAATCTCGGCCTGGTCGGCCAGCTGCAGCAGCATGCGGAGTTTACTGTCGGGCGCAAAGCCGGGCAGAACCCTGGAAGCGTGAAAATCATCAAAGAGTTTTCCGCCAAATTCCAGATAAAGCTTATCTCCGAACTGATTAATACGTTCCCGGATGTGATCCGACTGCATCTTCAGATATTTGTCATTGTCAAAACCTAACTTCATAACGTCCCATCCTTATCTATTAGTAATATTTTAAAATACAAACCCATCCTATTATCCTACAAAAACTCTGATTTGAGTAGGGGGAAAATGAAAAAAATTAAAAAAGAATGAAAAACGCCGGTAAAACATGTGAAAACACCTCGCGGAATACATCATGGCTGAACTGTTACTGAAAACTATCAAAAAAATTAGTTAGGACTGGAAAAGATAGGGGGCGGGGTGGTATAATGTCATTTAATCAAGCAGGTGAGGACGCTGCCGGTACGGCCGGATAAAGTCTGCGGATGCCGCCTAAATCCATCGCTGATTAGCGAGGTCCTGTCGAGCTTAGCAGCGCGATGCATTTCACAGAGCAGGAGTGTGTTCCGCAGACTTTAGCTTCGCCCGCAGCCCCAAACCACGGCAATATTCCCCCGGGTCGAAAGACCCCGCCCCACTACACCGGACATTTCACAGAAAGAAGGTCGATCAAATGCGTTATTCAATCAAAATTCAAACTCCAGCAGGCCCTCTTCTCCTAATTGAAGAAAACAAGGCTTTAACAGAAATATCCTTCGCAGATAAAGATACCAGAACCTTCCAGGCCGGCCGTCAGGCCGAAACGACAGAGCAGGAAACACCGTTGCTGGCAGAGGCAAAGCGGCAGCTGGAAGAATATTTTGCCGGAAAACGCAGAGAGTTTAATATTCCGCTTTCCATGCGCGGTACTTCCTTTCAGAAAAAAGTATGGGAGCAGCTTCTCACGATCCCATATGGTGAAACTGTGACCTACGGAGAGATAGCGGCAAGAATCGGCAATCCGAGAGCAGGGCGCGCCGTGGGAATGGCGAACCACCATAATCCAATCGCCATAATTGTTCCATGCCACCGGGTAATCGGGGCGGACGGACGTCTGACCGGATATGGCGGCGGACTGCCGATTAAACAGAGCCTTCTTGAATTAGAAAAGAAATATAGGGGAACCATGTGATGAAGAAGTGGCTGGTATTAACCATTTGTGCATGCCTTTTAACCGGATGCACCAGATATAATCCGATCGATATAACGGACAGCGCCCTGGAGAATGCCTCACCATCCGAGCCAGGCAGCGCGGATACAACGGACGGCACCGGAGCGGATGACGGCGCCGGCACATCGGATTCGGATGAGGCGGAGGAGCCGGTCCTTCAGATCACGGACGACGACCGGACGAACCGGCGGGAACCTGTAAAAGTAAAAGGCATCTACGTTTCCGCTTATGTAGCCGGAAATGAAACGATGATGGATAATATCATAAAAGAGATTGATGCAACAGAGCTTAATGCAGTGGTCATAGACTTCAAAAATGACGACGGCCGGATCACCGCTCCCATAGACTCGGAACTTTTCAATGAAATAGGAGCCTGCAAAGCCTATATCCCTGATATGAAGGCGCTGACGGATAAATTAAAAGAACATGATATTTATGCAATCGCCCGCATTGTGGCTTTTAAAGATCCGTATCTGGCGGAAAAGAAGCCGGAATGGAGCCTGAAAAAGGCAGACGGTTCTATTTACCGGGATAAAAAAGGGCTTGCCTGGGTAAACCCATACAGACAGGAAGTATGGGATTACCTGGTGGAAGCCGGCACACAGGCGGCTGAGGCCGGATTCGACGAGATACAGTTCGACTATATCCGTTTTGCCACCGATTCGACAATGCGGCAGGTGGTATTTGACGAGGAGGAGACAAAAGGCCGGTCAAAAACAGATATTATTGCAGAATTCACTCAATATGCCTATGACAGCCTCACCCCTCTCGGCGTGTTCGTTTCGGCCGACGTGTTCGGCGCGATTATCGGGAGCGAGGAAGATGCCGGGGCGGTAGGGCAGATTTATGGAGAGATGGCGCAGAGCCTGGACTATATTTGTCCTATGATTTATCCTTCCCATTACGGCGACGGAAATTTCGGGCTTGATCACCCGGATTTGCATCCCTATGAGACAATACTCGGGGCATTGCAGAAATCGGAAGAGGAGCTTTCCGCTTATCCGGAGGAGGAGCGCCAGGCGGTGGTCCGTCCCTGGCTCCAGGATTTCACGGCCACTTATCTGAAGCATCATATTAAATATGGAAATGACGAGATTCGTGAGCAGATCCAGGCGGTATATGATGCGGGTTACGAAGAATGGATACTGTGGAATGCATCAAACAACTATCATTACGGAGGACTTGAACAATGAATGCAGTTCCGAAACCAGGAGAATTTTACAGACACTTTAAAAATAGAATGTATCAGATCATAGCAGTGGCAACCCACTCTGAGACAGGAGAAAAAATGGTGGTATACCAGGCGCTTTACGGCAGTTTCAGCGTCTGGGTCCGCCCGCTTTCCATGTTCATGGAAGAGGTGGATCATGAAAAATATCCCGATGCCGGGCAAAAATACAGATTTGAGCCGGTAAACCCCGGACAGACGGCCAGGGAACCGGTGCCAGCCGGAGAAAAAGCAGAGGCCATAGTCCTGGGGGAAGATGATGAGTTTGACATTATACTGCTTGATTCTGAGGAAGAGGATGAACCGCCCGCAGAGGCCGCAGTCAGCCCGCTCCTGCTGGAATTTCTGGATACGGAATCCTTTGAGGAGAGAATGGCAATACTGCAGAGAATGAAGGGAAAAGCCGGACAGCGCGAGGTGGACAGCCTCTGCCTCTGTCTGGATGTGAAACCGTCGGAGGGGACGATAGAAGAACAGCTTGAAGATATAAAACAATGCCTGAGGATGCAGCAAAGATATGATGCGTCCAGACTGCGCCGGAGATAAAGATATGTTTAATATTGAAGAAGAACTGAAGAAACTTCCGGCTCAGCCGGGAGTTTATATCATGCATGATGCTAAGGATGAAATCATCTATGTGGGCAAGGCAATCAGCCTGAAAAACCGGGTCCGCCAGTATTTTCAGAGCAGCCGCAACAAGACCGCAAAGATAGAACAGATGGTGTCAAGGATTGCCAGATTCGAATATATCGTGACGGATTCGGAGCTGGAGGCCCTTGTCCTGGAGTGTAATCTGATTAAAGAACACCGGCCGCGTTACAATACAATGCTGAAGGATGATAAGACATATCCGTATATCAAAGTAACCGTGTCGGAGGAATATCCCAGAATTCTGTTCTCGCGTATGATGAAAAAGGATAAGAATAAATATTTCGGACCATTTACCAGTGCCGGGGCGGTGAAGGACACAATAGAGCTGATACACAAGATATACCATATCAGAACCTGCACGAGAAAGCTTCCGCAGGATATCGGCAAAGACAGGCCGTGCCTCTATTACCATATCCACCAGTGTGACGCTCCCTGTCAGGGCTATGTATCAAAGGAGGAATATCAGCAGTCCGTGAAGCAGGCCCTGGATTTTCTGGGCGGCAGATATGAGCCTGTCATGAAATACCTCGAAGACAGGATGACGGCGGCTTCCGAAGAGATGGAATTTGAAAAAGCGATTGAATACAGGGAGCTTCTTGGTAGTGTCCGCAAGGTGGCCCAGAAACAGAAGATAACCAGCCAGAGCATAGACGACAGGGATATTATCGCCATGGCCAAGGATGACGGGGATGCCGTTGTACAGGTGTTCTTTGTCAGGGATGGACGTCTGATAGGCAGGGAACATTTCCATATGTCCATATCCTCCGCCGAGGAGGACGGACAGATACTGAACAGCTTTGTAAAGCAGTTTTATGCCGGGACGCCGTTTATCCCCCATGAGATCTGGGTGCAGGAGGAACTTGAAGATGCTGAGGTTATCGTCAGCTTCCTGACAGCCAGAAGGGGACAGAAGGTAAAAATAGTTGTTCCCAAGAAGGGAAGTAAGGAGCAGCTTGTAGAGCTGGCCGAGAAGAATGCCCGGATGGTGCTTTCCCAGGACAAGGAAAAGATTAAAAGGGAAGAGCTTCGCACGATTGGCGCTATGAATCAGGTGGGAGAATGGATCGGTCTTAAGGGCGTAAAAAGAATCGAGGCCTATGATATCTCCAATATCAGCGGCTTCGAATCAGTCGGTTCCATGATTGTTTATGAGGACGGCAGGCCAAAGAGGAATGATTACAGGAAGTTCCGCATAAAAACTGTTAAGGGCCCTAATGATTATGCATCCATGCGGGAAGTGCTGACCCGCCGTTTCTCCCATGGACTTACGGAGGCGGAGCAGCTGAAGGCGGAAGGAACCGATGCGGCATTCGGAAGCTTTACAAGATTTCCGGATCTGATCATGATGGATGGCGGCAGGGGACAGGTTAACATTGCCCTGGAGGTGCTTAAGAGCCTTCAGATTGAGATTCCCGTCTGCGGTATGGTAAAAGATGACAACCACAGAACGCGCGGTCTTTATTATAATAATGTGGAGATTCCCATTGATCACCATTCGGAAGGATTCCGTCTGATTACAAGAGTGCAGGATGAGGCGCACCGTTTTGCCATAGAATATCACAGGAGCCTGCGCAGCAAAGAGCAGGTGCGTTCTGTCCTGGATGATATTAAGGGAATCGGGCCGGCCAGAAGAAAAGCTCTGATGCGTCACTTTAAGACGATAGAGGCTGTCAGGGATGCCGGGATCGAGGAACTCGCCGGAGCGCCTCAGATGAACCGGAATGCGGCCGAGGCCGTCTACCGCTTCTTTCATGGGGAAGAGATGACAACCAGTTAAAGTTATGATAGGATAAAGACAGTTACTGTACACGATACGGCAGTGAATGAAGACACTGAACCGTTATATTATAATTAACACCGCAGAGAAGGAGAAGAAGGACCATGTATGGAGTTACGATAACGGAACTGATAGAAAAGCTGGGGCTTCGGAATATGACCATGGAGCTGGATACCGACGCCATTGTGCTGGTGCATCCGGATGTAAATCGTCCGGCACTGCAGCTGACCGGATTTTTTGATCATTTTGACAAGGACCGCGTGCAGATTATCGGATATGTGGAGCAGGCCTATCTCGATAAATTGACGCCGGAGCGAAGACATGAGGTGTATGACGCCCTGATTTCCAGCCAGATTCCCTGTCTTCTCTTCAGCCGGGGAATGAAGCCGGAGGAGGATGTGCTGGAGCTTTGCAACCATTACGGGGTTCCCTGCATGGTGTCTGAGAAGACGACTTCCGATCTGATGGCGGAAGTGATCCGCTGGCTCAATGTGAAGCTTGCTCCGATGATCAGTATTCACGGTGTTCTGGTGGACGTGTTTGGAGAGGGTGTCCTGATTATGGGAGAGAGCGGGATTGGAAAGAGCGAGGCCGCTCTGGAACTGATTAAAAGGGGCCACCGCCTTGTCAGCGACGATGTGGTTGAGATCCGCCGTGTCAGTGATGAGACGATTATTGGTTCCGCGCCGGATATCACCAGGCATTTTATTGAACTTCGCGGCATAGGTATCATTGATGTAAAGACTCTGTTTGGTGTTGAGAGCGTAAAAGATACGCAGGCGATTGACATGGTGATTAAGCTGGAGGAGTGGGATCGAGAGAAAGAATATGACAGACTGGGAATGGAAGATCAGTATACGGAATTTCTCGGCAATAAGGTGGTCTGCCATTCTATCCCGATCCGCCCGGGCAGAAATCTTGCCATTATCGTTGAGTCGGCGGCTGTGAACTACAGACAGAAAAAGATGGGGTATAATGCGGCACGGGAGCTTTACAACCGCGTGCAGGCCAACCTTGCGAGAAAAGATTAAAGAGTTTGGCAAAGATTAATAAACAGGCAGGACAGAATATGAGTGGATTTTTTGAAAAACTGTGTCTGGCAGCAGGAAACGGCCAGGTAATGAGAGATGAGATGATGAACCGGCATACCACGTTCCGCGTGGGCGGCCCGGCGTCTTATTTTGTATCACCGGACGGCGATGAATCGCTGAAAAAAGTGCTTCTCCTCTGCCGGGAGGAACAGATGCCCTATTATATACTCGGCAACGGAAGCAATCTTCTGGTCAGCGACAAAGGGTATGGCGGCGTTATGATTCTGATGGGGGAGGGATTCGCGCAGATCCGGGAGGATGTGTCCGGCGAACTGGCGGCCGGGGCCGGAGCCCTTCTATCCAGAATCGCCAGAGAGGCGCAGGAGCATTCCCTGACAGGCTTTGAATTTGCGGCAGGGATTCCGGGCACGCTGGGCGGAGCGGTTGTCATGAATGCGGGGGCCTATGACGGAGAGATGAAAAATGTTCTGAAGACTGTGAGAGTGATGGATAAGAACGGCCGGATCCTGGAGCTGTCCGCCAATGAGCTGGAGCTGGGATACCGCCGAAGCTGCATCCAGGAAAAAGAATACATAGTCCTCTCCGCCGTGATTTCGCTGAAACAGGGAGACAAAGAGGCGATTCAGACAAAGATGGCTGAACTGGCCGGGAAAAGGCGGGATAAACAGCCTTTGGAATATCCCAGCGCGGGAAGCACGTTCAAACGGCCGGCCGGATATTTTGCCGGTAAACTGATCGAGGATGCAGGCCTTCGCGGCTACCGTGAAGGAGGCGCGCAGGTTTCAGAGAAGCACTGCGGTTTTGTCATTAACAGCGGCGGGGCGACGGCGGAGGATATCCGTTCACTGTGCCGCTCCGTGCAAAAAAAGGTGAAAGAGACATCTGGAGTGGACCTGGAGACGGAAGTACGTATGATTGGCTGGGATGAATAAGTAATCAGGAACAGCATGTAAAAGACAGAGGGATGACCGGAGGAAAAGAAAATGCGGCTTGTAATTGTGACCGGAATGTCGGGAGCAGGGAAGACTGCGGCTCTCAAGATGCTTGAAGATATGGGATTTTACTGTGTTGATAACCTTCCCATTCCGCTGGTTGGAAAGTTTGCGGAACTGGTGGAGAGCAGCAGCGGAGCTATAAAGAGCGGGGCATTGGGGATTGACGTGAGAAGCGGCGAGGAATTGTGCCAGCTTGAAAATACTCTGGGAGAGTGGGATCGGCTTAAATTTCCATATGAGATTCTGTTTCTGGATGCCAATGATGAAATTTTGATTAAACGATATAAGGAAACAAGGAGAAATCATCCTCTTGCCGGAACTCAGCGGCTGGATCGCGGCATTGCCAAAGAAAGGGAGAAACTGAGATTTTTAAAAAAACGGGCAGACTATATCCTGGACACGAGCAAGCTTTTGACAAGGGAACTGAGAGGGGAGCTTGAAAAAATCTTTCTGGACCATGAAAGATTTTCCAGCCTGTTCGTAACAGTGTTGAGCTTTGGATTTAAATACGGAATTCCGTCCGATGCGGATCTCGTCTTTGACGTCCGTTTTCTTCCGAACCCCTACTATGACGACAGCCTGCGTTACCATACAGGGAATGAGAGAGAGGTTCAGGACTTTGTGAAACAGGGAGGAACTGCCGATATTTTCCTGGGGAAGCTTTATGATATGATAGACTTCCTTCTGCCATACTATGTGCAGGAGGGAAAGAACCAGCTTGTCATTGCCGTTGGCTGTACCGGAGGTAAACACCGTTCCGTCACCATTGCCAATATGCTGCATGAAAAGCTGAAAAACCACAGGGATATCGGACTTAAGATAGAGCACAGGGATATCGGAAAAGATAGTATAACGGCTCAGTAGACTTGTATGCAGGAAATAGAGGTGGAGAGATGTCATTTTCGTCCCGTGTGAAAGAAGAACTTTCCAGGCAGCTTAGCTCTGCCAGACATTGCCAGATAGCGGAGATTGCCGCCATCTTAAGTTTATGCGGCAGAATTCACATCGATGAAGAAGATCATTACAGTATCCGCATCCACACGGAAAATGTGGCGGTTGCGAGAAAATACTTTACATTATTGAAAAAAGCATTTAATATAGGAACTGATATTTCTATCCGGAGGAATGCATTCCTTAAGAAGAACAGAACTTATACGGTGGTGATACGCGGTCATGAGGACTCTGTCCGTGTTCTGGAGGCATGCAAGCTGTTGGATGAACACGGGGAGGTCTCAGAGAATTTTTCCATTGTGAAGAATCTGGTAGTCCAGAATCCGTGCTGCCGCAGGGCCTTTATCAGAGGAGCATTTCTGGCGGCGGGCTCCCTGAGCGATCCGGAGAAATTTTATCATTTTGAGATAGTCTGCGCTTCAGAGGAAAAGGCAAAACAACTGCAGGCTATGATAGCAACTTTTTCAATTGATGCGAAAATAGTTGTCAGGAAGAAGTATTTTGTGGTATATATAAAAGAAGGCAGTCAGATTGTGGAGATTCTTGGCGTGATGGAGGCACATTTGTCCCTGATGGATCTGGAGAATATCAGGATCCTGAAGGAGATGAGAAACAGTGTCAACCGCCAGGTGAACTGCGAGACGGCAAACATTAACAAAACAGTTTCGGCTGCTGTAAAGCAGTTGGGGGATATTACTTACATCCGGGATACAGTTGGCCTTGATTATCTGCCGGAGACGCTGGCGGAGATTGCACAGGTCAGGCTGGACAGGCCGGACGCAACACTGAAAGAGCTTGGAGAGAGCCTGGATCCCCAGGTGGGTAAATCCGGAGTAAACCATCGGCTTAGAAAGATCAGTACGATCGCAGAAAACCTCAGAGCTCAGAAAGAGTAAAAAAAGGTAACAGCTCAGACAGGTCTGCGCACTCACTGCGCTGACCGTAAAAGTAAGAAAGCGATGGCGTAAGTTCTTTGAGAAGATGAGGAGGATATTATGAGAAGTAAGGAAGTTACAATTGGACTTGCATCAGGTCTGGAGGCGAGACCGGCCGCTATGCTGGTACAGGTAGCCAGCCAGTATAACTGCAGTATTTATCTGGAGAACGGAGACAAAAGTGTCAATGCCAAAAGTATTATGGGAATGATGACGCTTCAGCTGCGGGAAGGCGAGGAGGTGCTCGTTAAGGCTGACGGGGCTGACGAGGAAGAGGCGCTGGAAGGCATTGAGAACTATTTAAAGAGCAATTAATTTTACATCACAGGCTGCTGCAGGGAAACTATTGCAGCGGCCTTTTAAAATTGGTGAAAAGTAAGAATATTTTTCATCCTGCGAAAGGAGAACAGGGAGTGGCATTTACTCATCTGCATGTGCATACGGAATACAGTCTGCTGGACGCGTCCAGTAAGATTAAGGAATTGACGGCCAGAGCGAAAGAGCTGGGTATGGACAGCCTGGCAATCACCGACCATGGAGTAATGTATGGAGTGATTGATTTTTACCGGGCGGCAAAGGAAGCCGGAATCAAGCCGATCATCGGCTGCGAGATTTATGTGGCGCCGGGATCGCGGTTTGACCGGGAGAACGTGAACGGGGAAGACCGGTATTATCATTTAATCCTGCTGGCGGAAAATAATGTGGGATACCAGAACCTGATGAAGATTGTATCCAAAGGGTTTGTCGAAGGCTTTTATTATAAGCCGAGGGTGGATTTTGAAGTGCTCCGGGAGTACAGTGAGGGAATCATCTCCCTGAGCGCCTGCCTGGGAGGCGAGGTGCAGCGTTATCTCACCAGAGGGATGTATGAGGAGGCCTGCAAATCGGCCCTCCGCTATCAGGAAATTTTCGGAGAGGGAAATTTTTTCCTGGAGCTTCAGGACCACGGAATACCGGCGCAGAAGACGGTAAACCAGGGGCTGCTGCGCATGAGCCAGGAGCTGGGCATCCCGCTTACGGCGACCAACGACTGCCATTATATTTATAAAGAAGACGTCGAGTCCCATGATATCCTGCTCTGCATCCAGACAGGCAAGAAGGTGGCGGATGAGAACAGGATGCGGTATGAGGGGGGCCAGTTTTATCTGAAGTCGGAGGAAGAGATGAGGGAAATTTTCCCATACGCCGCCGATGCCCTGGATAATACCCATAAAATAGCGGAGCGCTGCAATGTGGATATTGAATTCGGCGTCACAAAGCTGCCCCAGTTCGACGTGCCGGAGGGGTATACCTCGTGGGAATATCTGAGAAAGCTCTGCTTTGACGGTTTTAATAAGCATTATCCTGACGATGACGGAACGCTGAAAGAGAGGCTGGAATACGAGCTGGGTGTTATTCAGTCCATGGGATACGTGGACTATTTCCTGATCGTATGGGATTTTATCCATTTTGCAAAATCCCATGATATTATGGTGGGGCCGGGACGCGGTTCCGCAGCAGGCAGTATTGTGGCCTACAGCCTGGGGATCACCGATATCGATCCCATCCGTTACCAGCTGCTCTTTGAGCGTTTCCTGAATCCGGAGAGGGTGTCGATGCCTGATATTGATATCGACTTCTGCTTTGAGCGCAGACAGGAGGTTATCGATTATGTCGTGAGCAAATACGGAAAAGACAGGGTGGTTCAGATTGTGACCTTCGGTACGCTGGCCGCTAAGGGCGTGGTCCGTGACGTAGGCCGTGTTCTGGACATGCCTTATGCAAAATGTGATTCGATTGCGAAGATGATTCCGGGAGATTTGGGAATGACACTCGACAAGGCCCTGAAGGCCAGCCCGGATCTGCGGAACGCCTATCAGGAGGATGACGAAGTCAAGTATCTGATAGACATGAGCCGGAGACTGGAGGGCCTGCCGCGCCATACGTCTATGCATGCCGCCGGAGTCGTCATCAGTAAGGCGTCGGTAGATGAGTATGTACCGCTGTCAAGAGCGGCCGACGGTTCCATTACGACCCAGTTTACCATGACGACGCTGGAGGAACTGGGGCTTCTTAAAATGGATTTCCTGGGCCTCCGTACCCTGACGGTAATCCAGAATGCGGTACGTCTGGCCGAAAAAACCTGCAAAAAGACAATCGACCTTTATAATATCGATTATAATGATAAGAACGTGCTGGATGCCATCGGAACGGGAAAGAACGACGGCGTGTTCCAGCTTGAAAGCTCGGGGATGAAGAGCTTTATGAAGGAGTTAAAGCCCGAGAACCTCGAGGATATCATAGCCGGTATTTCCCTGTACCGTCCGGGTCCGATGGACTTTATTCCCCGGTATCTCAAAGGGAAAAACGACAAGAAATCCATAACCTACGAGTGCCCGCAGCTTGAACCCATCCTGTCTCCGACCTATGGCTGTATCGTTTATCAGGAGCAGGTTATGCAGATAGTAAGGGATTTGGCCGGATATACCCTGGGACGGAGTGATCTGGTGCGCCGCGCCATGTCAAAGAAAAAAGGTTCGGTTATGGAAAAGGAGCGCCAGAACTTCGTTTACGGCAACGGGGAGGAGGGCGTAAAAGGATGTATTGCCAACGGGATTGACGAAAAGACGGCAAACCATATTTACGATGAGATGATAGACTTTGCCAAATACGCGTTTAACAAATCCCATGCCGCTGCCTATGCGGTTGTCTCCTACCAGACTGCTTATTTGAAATATTATTATCCCGTTGAATTTATGGCGGCGCTGATGACTTCGGTCAAGGACAATGTGACGAAGGTGTCTGAGTATATCATGGCCTGCCGGCAGATGGGAATGAAGATAGTTCCTCCCGATATTAACGAGGGGGAAGGCGGCTTTTCCGTCTCAGGCGGTTCCATCCGCTACGGCCTTTCCGCAATCAAGAGCATCGGCCAGTCCGTTGTGGAGGAGATAGTGAAGGAGCGCCGGGAACGGGGAGAATTTAAAACCCTGGAAAATTTCGTGGACCGGATGAGCAGTAAAGAGGTAAATAAGAGAACGCTGGAGAGTTTTATCAAGTCCGGGGCCATGGATTCGCTTCCGGGAACGAGAAAACAGAAATTCCTGGTATCCGCGCAGCTTCTTGATCAGAAGAACAAAGAAAAGAAGAATTCCATGGAAGGGCAGATGACGATGTTTGATTTCGTGGCCGAGGAAGAAAAAGAGAACTTCCAGGTGACGTTTCCAAACGTCGGGGAATATACGAAGGACGAGCTTCTCTACTTTGAAAAGGAGATGCTGGGCGTATACATCAGCGGCCATCCGATGGAGGCCTATATCGGCTTATGGGAAAAGAATGTAACTGCCAGGACGTCGGATTTCATAGTGGACGAAGAGACAGGCGAAGCGCAAGTCAGGGACGGCGCTATTGTCACCATCGGCGGTATGCTTACGGCGAAGACAGTTAAGACTACCCGGACCAATAAAATGATGGCGTTTGTGACAATCGAGGATCTGTACGGCAGTGTGGAGGTTCTGGTTTTCCCCAGGGATTATGAGAAAAGGCGGGATCTCCTGGAGCAGGATGCCAAAGTATTCATAACAGGGAAAGCGTCTATCGGCGACGACCCCGTAGGAAAGCTAATCTGTGAGCAGGTAATCCCATTTGAGGCCGTTCCCAGGGAATTATGGCTTCAATATCCGGATAAGGAGGCCTATTTCTCCCGGGAGCAGGAGCTTTTGGATCTGCTCAGGGGCTACGAAGGAAACGATCAGGTGATTATCTACCTGGGAAAAGAGAAGGCAAAAAAAGTGCTTCCAAGAAACTGGAACGTGGAGGCAAAGGAAGAGCTTCTGGATGCTCTCAGGGGAAAACTGGGGGAAAAGAATGTGAAGGTCCTCGAGAAGACAATTGATAAGGTAGGACGGAGAGGGTAGAGAATCAAGGATGGAGGATGCGTCCGGAACGGACCATGTCCGGTGTGGTGGGGGATGTGTCTGAGTCTTCCGTCCCCGGGATGGAATGAATCGTGAGGGGGGGGAATCCGGCCGGAATGAATTCTTACGGGGACCGTTTGCACTTATCGAAGCGCATAGCCGTGCTAAATTCGTGGGAAACCTCATTAAGCACGGATGGGCTTCCATGTCCCCTCCAGAATTGATTCCGCCTCCTTCCCCCCCAGCCCAAGGTTTTCGCCGGGGACTGAAGACTCAGGCGAAGGTTTTCGCGGCACCGGCCAAGGTCCGTTCCGGACGCTGATTATCTCCAGCTTCAAGGGAGGAGGAGTATATGATGCGACCACTACACGTTCCCAATTAGATTATTTTGTCCAATATATGGAAGCAATTAGTGGCTGCGACAAGTCCGGCTCCGCCCTTAACAAGAGAGACAATCAGCGGGGGAAGAGCCCCAAGGGCAGGCGTCTTTCGTCCCGTCGACCACCTGCCCTTGGGGCGGAGGAGAGGATATAGTCTGCGGACGCCTTTGGAATCCATCGCTGTTTAGCGAGGTTTTATCGAGCTTAGCAGCGCGATGCATTCCACCGAGTGGAAACGTGCTCCGCAGACTATATCCTCTCCGCAGTCCCAACCCACGACAATCTACCAATCGGGACGAAAGACGCCTGCCGTCCAGGGATGTTTCTTCCCCCGCGCCCTTCTAGTTAAAAAAATATCATAAACCCCTTGAAAAGATGAAAAAAATGCATTAGAATAAGATGAATTGAGGTAATTGTCAGGGTTCAGAACAGTTACGGATTAAGGAATAACCAGTATTTGTTGATAGATATGGCGAGACGGAGGAATATACTATGACAAAAGAGGTAAAGACGATCGGTGTTTTAACCAGCGGCGGCGATGCGCCGGGAATGAATGCGAGTATCCGGGCTGTCGTAAGGACGGCAATCAACAAGGGGATGAAGGTAAAGGGCATTATGAGGGGATATGCCGGTTTACTTCAGGAAGAGATTGTTGATATGGACGGTACAAGCGTTGCCGATACCATCGGACGCGGCGGCACGATTCTTTACACGGCACGATGTCCCGAATTCACTACGGTTGAAGGCCAGAAAAAGGGAGCTGAGATTTGTAAGAAACACGGTATTGACGGTCTGGTCGTCATCGGAGGAGACGGTTCTTACCGCGGTGCGGGCAAGCTTTCTGCTCTCGGTGTAAACACGGTCGGACTCCCCGGAACCATCGATCTTGATATTGCCTGTACCGATTATACCATCGGTTTTGACACGGCTATCAATACGGCGATGGAGGCCATAGATAAGGTAAGAGATACATCCACATCCCATGAACGGTGCAGTATCATTGAGGTTATGGGACGCCATGCGGGCTATATTGCGCTTTGGTGCGGTATTGCCAACGGTGCGGAGGACATTCTTCTGCCGGAACGGTATGACGGCAACGAACAGATGCTGATTAACAGGATTATAGAGAACAGGAAGCGGGGCAAGAAGCACCACATCATTATTAATGCCGAAGGAATCGGCCATTCCGCTTCCATGGCCAGAAGAATCGAAGCGGCGACCGGGCTGGAGACAAGGGCAACCATACTGGGCTACATGCAGAGAGGCGGCGCTCCCACCTGTAAAGACAGGGTATATGCCTCCATCATGGGTTCAAAAGCGGTGGAACTGCTGGCCGAAGGAAAGACAAACCGGGTGGTAGCGTATAAGCACGGAGAATTTGTTGACTTTGATATTCAGGAAGCGCTTAATATGACAAAGGATATTCCGGAGGATCAGTACGAAATCAGCAAGCTTCTGGTAAGATAGAAGGATTGCAGGCCGGGAAAAGACAAAAAGATTGATAGGTATATGAAAAAGGCATACTGTCCGGAGGGCAGAATGCCTTTTGATGTGTAACGGATGGAGGATAAGATGGAGAATGCGGCAGGTGGTAAGCATGAGGAGAATATCGTTCTCTGCGGCGCCAATTCCTATGTGGAAAAATATTATTTTAACGAGCAGTTTGCCGGACTACCGGAGGGGATCAAGGAGGAACTCCGTATTATGTGCGTACTCTTTACGGAAGATGTGGGAGGCGCCATGATGCTGGAATTTGCTCCGGACGGAACGCTGGAGTTCCGGATTGAGGCTGAAGAGACGGACTATCTCTTTGATGAGATTGGCAGCGGGCTAAAGGTAAAGCAGTATCAGAGGGAAAAGCGGGAGCTGCTGGAATCTCTGGAGTTATATTACAAAGTATTTATCCTCGGGATACCGGCGGAACAATTGCTGGAAGAGCGGGAGGAAGACGGAGAAGAACAGAGCAGATGAAGTTACGAATAGGAAATGTAGAACTGGAGAACAATGTTACACTGGCCCCCATGGCCGGAGTGACGGATCTCCCCTTCCGGCTGCTGTGCAGGGAGCAGGGCTGCGGCCTGATGTGTACGGAAATGGTCAGCGCCAAAGCACTTCTTTATAATAACAGGAATACGAAACCAATCCTGGCGGTAAGGGAAGAAGAGCGTCCGGTAGCCGTACAGCTTTTCGGTTCGGATCCCGATATCATGAGCGATATGGCGCTCCGGCTGGAAGAAGGTCCTTATGATATCATTGATGTCAATATGGGCTGTCCGGTCCCGAAGATTGTAAACAATGGCGAAGGCTCGGCTCTGATGAAAAATCCGGAGCTGGCCGAGGCAATCCTGACCTCGATGGTTAAAAAGCTTCATAAACCGGTAACCGTAAAATTCAGAAAGGGATTCGATGATTCCTGTGTCAATGCGGTGGAGTTTGCCAGGATGGCGGAGAGCTGCGGCGTCTCTGCGGTGGCGGTTCACGGGAGGACCAGGGAACAGTACTATTCCGGAAAAGCGGACTGGGACATTATCCGGCAGGTGAAGGAAGCGGTTAAAATCCCGGTTATCGGGAACGGCGACATTTTTACGCCGCAGGATGCCAAGCGGATGATCGACCTGACGGGCTGTGACGGTGTCATGGTGGCCAGAGGCGCCAAAGGCAATCCGTGGCTGTTTGGGCGTATCAACCATTATCTCGATACCGGAATTCTTTTGCCTCCCCCGGACAGGGAAGAGCTAAAAGCGACAATTATCCGCCACGGCAGACTGCAGACGGAATTCAAGGGCGAACACATTGCGATGCGTGAAATGCGGGGGCATGTGGCCTGGTATACGGCCGGTTACCCCAATTCATCTTCCCTTAGAAATGACATCAACAAGGTTGCTTCGATGGAGGAATTGATTACCCTGATTGAGGAACGCTTATAACGAAAAAACCCTTGTAAATAAACGGAAAACGCAGGTTCCGATTCTTGACAAGGGGAACTTTATCAGTTATAATAGTGCGATGCAATATTAGAACGATTTCGGAGACGAATTATCGGAAGGAAGGATAGTTGTCATGGCAGAAAAGAAAAATATTTTAACGTATGCAGGTCTTAAGCAGTATGAAGATGAGCTGCAGGATCTGAAGGTGAATAAACGCAGGGAGATCGCCCAGAAAATTAAAGAAGCAAGAGAGCAGGGAGATTTGTCCGAGAATGCGGAATACGACGCTGCGAAGGATGAGCAGAGGGATATCGAGGCCAGGATCGAGGCTCTTGAGAAGCTTCTTAAGAATGCAGAAGTAGTTGTGGAGGACGAGATTGACCTTGACAAGATCAGCGTTGGCTGTAAAGTTAAACTTCTGGATGTGGAAGAAGACGAGGAGATGGAATTTAAGATTGTAGGTTCCACAGAGGCCAACAGCCTTCAGAACAAAATCTCCAACGAATCTCCGGTAGGCCATGCGCTGCTTGGCAAGAAAGAGGGAGAAACCGTTCAGGTAGAGACACAGGCAGGAATGATTCATTATAAGATACTGGAAATCCAGAGAGTATCATAATTTAAGTTCACAAAGGAGTGGAAGAAATTGGCAGAGCAGAATCAGCAGAATAAGAAGGAAGAACAGGATTTAAACCAGCTTCTTAAGGTGCGCCGCGAAAAGCTGGCGGAGCTTCAGGAGAATGGAAAGGATCCGTTTCAGATTACGAAATTTGATGTTACGGCACACAGCACCGACGTAAAGGACAACTTTGAGACCATGGACGGCAAAGAGGTGACTCTTGCGGGACGAATGATGTCCAAACGTGTGATGGGCAAAGCGTCTTTCTGTAATATCCAGGATTTAAAGGGCAATATCCAGTCTTATGTTGCCAGAGACAGTATCGGTGAGGAATCCTATAAAGAATTCAAAAAGATGGATATCGGTGATGTAGTGGGAATCAGAGGTACGGTATTCAAAACTAAGACAGGAGAGATTTCCATTCATGCGGAAGCCGTAACCCTTCTATCAAAGAGCTTACAGATTCTGCCGGAGAAATTCCACGGCCTTACCAATACAGATATGCGTTACAGACAGCGATACGTTGATCTGATCATGAATCCCGAGGTTAGAGATACGTTTGTGAAGCGTTCCCGGATTATCAAGGAAGTCCGTAACTTCCTAGACGGCCGCGGATTTATGGAAGTGGAGACGCCAATGCTTGTTCCGAACGCAGGCGGTGCGGCGGCCAGACCGTTCACTACACATTACAATGCCCTTGACGAAGATGTTAAATTGCGTATTTCACTGGAGCTGTACTTAAAGAGGCTGATCGTGGGCGGTCTTGAAAGAGTCTACGAAATCGGCCGTGTATTCCGCAACGAAGGCGTGGATACGAGACACAATCCTGAATTCACCCTGATGGAATTATATCAGGCGTATACCGATTATTATGGAATGATGGAACTGGTTGAGACGATGTTCCGCGAGGTGGCGAAGAAGGTTCTCGGCACGGCGAAGCTCATATACGACGGTGTGGAGATTGACCTGGAGAAGCCGTTTGAGAGGATTACGATGGTGGATGCCCTGAAGAAATACAAGGGAATCGACTTTACGCAGATCAAGACGGACGAGGAAGCAAAAGCGCTGGCGGATCAGTATCATATTGAGTATGAGGCCAGACATAAGAAAGGCGATATCCTCAGCATGCTGTTTGAGGAGTTTGTGGAAGAGCATCTGGTACAGCCTACCTTCATCCTGGATCATCCGATAGAGATCTCTCCTCTGACGAAGAAAAAACCGGAGAATCCCGACTATACGGAGCGTTTTGAGTTGTTTATCACAAAGCGCGAGATGGCTAATGCCTACTCCGAATTAAACGATCCGCTGGATCAGATAGAACGTTTTAAAGCACAGGAAGCCCTGCTGGCGGCAGGAGATGAAGAAGCCAACTCAATGGATGAGGACTTTGTCAATGCCCTGATGGTTGGTATGCCTCCGACCGGCGGTATTGGTATCGGTATGGACCGTTTCATTATGCTGCTTACGGATTCCTACGCAATCAGAGATGTACTTCTGTTCCCGACGATGAAGACACTGGGCGGAAATGACGTTTCTAAGAAAGAAGAAAAGACAGTTATCACAGAGGAAAAAGCAGCGGAAAAAATTGATTTTTCCAATGTCAAAATAGAGCCTCTGTTTGAGGAAATGGTTGATTTTGAGACATTTGCAAAGTCTGACTACCGTGCAGTCAAGATTAAAGACTGTACTGCCGTTCCAAAGAGCAAGAAGCTTCTTCAGTTCACATTGGATGACGGAAGCGGTGCGGATCGCACGATATTAAGCGGAATTCACGAGTATTACGAGCCGGAAGAGCTGATTGGAAAGACGGCAATCGCCATTGTCAATCTGCCTCCTCGTAAGATGATGGGGATTGATTCCTGCGGAATGCTGATCTCGGCGGTTCACGAGGAAGATGGAAAAGAAGGGCTGAATCTTTTGATGGTGGACGACAGGATTCCGGCCGGAGCAAAGCTGTATTAAGCGTAACAGTTTAAGCGGTCTGAATTTGTGTGAAAATCTGATAGAATTGACAAATAAGGTGGGAAAGCATCAATTAATGATACTTTCCCACCTTTCTGTTGAAGGCGGTGATCTGTGCGCGGAGCGTGCAGGTTATCGTTACTCGGCGCTGATTGTGAATCCCGGCCCGTCCATCTGCTTGGCTCTGTACATTGCAGCATCTGCTTTCCTGTACAATTCTTCAAAATCGGCCGTATATTCATTAAATAATGCGACTCCGATGCTGCAGCTAATATCAATATTGATATCCGTACATTCAAAGTGTGTGGCTTTTGCCAGCTCATGCGCCTTTTTTTCGGCAAGAGAGCAGGAGGAAATGTTTTTAATCAGCGCCATAAACTCGTCTCCTCCGATACGGCCGACGATGTCATCGCTTCTGAAGACAGAGCGGATTCTTGCGGCAACCTCAACCAGAACCTGGTCTCCCGGCATATGGCCGTAATTGTCGTTAATCAATTTGAATTTATTGACGTCAATCATGAACAGGGCGTGCTTCTGGGAGGCGCCTTCCCCGGCCAGGAAGGTTTTGATAAGCTCCAGCGTGGTGTCATGGTTATAGAGACCGGTCATCTGGTCCCTCTGCGCCAGAAGCTTCAGTCTTTCCACTTCACGGTGCTGCCGGTCGATATTTCTGTAATATACAAAGGCCAGCAAATCGTTATTGAAAGGATCCGGCATGGTATGCAGTTCAAAGCTTACCCAGGCCGGAACGCCGTTCATCTCTTTCAGAAATTCATAGGTAATGGTGGAATGGCCTTCGTCATAAGCCTTCCCGATATTTTCTCTGGAAAGAGTACCGAAATAATCGACGGCTTCCTTGCTGATACCGGGCATCAGGGCCAGTATTTCCGGAAAACGCCTGTAAGTGATACTGTTTATAAAGTCCTGTTCTTCAGGGATGTCCGTGTGGATTTCTTCGATTGTATTCTGCGAGACATTGATCCGCGCGGTGGTGAAAATATCCGACGGCAGTGTTTTGTTGAATTCAATTTCCCGTTCATACCGGGCAATTATGTTCCGCTGCTCCGTCACATCGTTGGATATGCCGATGGCGCGGTAGGGCCTGCCTTCCTTGTCAAAGGTATTGGTATACCTGATATGCTCATACCAGTAGCCCTGCTGGTCGGCCCTCCGTATTTTGAAGATACCCTCCGCCGCCGGGGAACCGTTTTCCAGGTCTTCGTACATTTTGGCAAAGGCGTCCGCACTGTCGGGGTGGATATATTCCGACTCAATCAGTGAGCGGGGAACGTCCTTCACGACGGTATTCAGACCGTGTACTTTTACGGAATTCTCGCCCTGGATGATACATCTGTTTTTAAAATCATATTCCCAGATACTTATACCTGTGGTCTCAAGGGCCACGTTTGCAAGCTGTTCATTATAGCGGGCCTTTTCCTCCGCGTTCTTCGTATCCGTAATATCGACACAGAGGGCAACAAGCTTTTTACCGTTCGATTCGTCGTGGGAATATTTGCCGTTCTCACGAATCCAGATATATTCCCCGTCTTTTTTCCGAAGCCGGTATTCACGTATGAATTCTTTCTTATGGTAAAGCTGGCGGCGCATGGTCTTCTCTGCTTCATCCACCTCATCCAGGCAGATGAGATTAGACCATTTGCCGTTCACGCAAGCGATCAGTTCGGCGGCAGTCCGATAACCGAGATGGCGGGCCAGGGATTCGCTGACATAGTGAATCGGGTAGCCGGCCGTGTCACGGATGCACAGGGTGCCTCCGCGGAGCTGGCGGTTAATCAGGTCCAGGAATTCGCGCTGGAGGGAATCGTTGTATGCGTAGCCGATTCCATAGTTAGAAAGGACATTATTGACCCGCAAACGGACAATTCCCGGATCTAACGGTTTATCCACGAAATCGGCGGCTCCCAGAGAGATGGCCTTCTGCTTGATCTGATCATCCCCCACGGAGGTAATAATTATGACAGGTATGCCGTTATTGTAGATAAACTTGTTCTTTTCTTTCAGAAAAGTGAAGCCGTCCATGACAGGCATCGATACGTCGCAAATAATAAAAACCAGATCCTGACGGTGGCGGTCGAGCAGGGTAAGCGCGACCTGGCCGTTTTCGGCCTCCAGCACCTCAAAGTTGTCCTTGAAGATCAGCTTTGCAATATATCTTGTTATAATATCATCATCCACGATTAGTATTTTATTTTGACCGGACATGGCGTCTCCTTTTCGGCTCCCTTATAATCATCAAAGGACGCAAATCCCTTGCCGCTTCAACATGGTGGAGCACTAGCCGAGCATATTTATCTTATCTATAACAATCTGATATTCCTTTTGAGCCGTCTCAAAATATGGAGGGATGTCTTCCGTCCGCATCGTACAACTGTCCTCCGAGTCCAACTTTTTCAGTTTACATTTATCGCTATTATAATATATATTAAGCCTATATTCAAGCAAATCGCCTTTTTTCAGCACGTAAAACGCACGAATGCGTTACCGACAGTTTGACGTACTTTTTTCAGACAGCGGAAGGCGGTTTTAGTTACTGTCCACAGGCAGGAATAAAGATTGACAGAAGGGCGTTTAAAATTATATCATAGAGGCAGGTATTCAATAAGAGAAACTGTGATTCGGAAACTTAAAATAAAGATTTGAGGTAAGTTAAATAATGAAAGAAGAAAATGATAAATCAAAGAAACTTCAGACAGTAGAACGGGCTTTGGATGTACTCTACCTGTTTCACAAATATAACGGCATAACATTAAGCTTTGTGGCCGAGGAGATGAATATGAGTACTACGGTAGCCTACCGGCTGCTGTATACACTGGCGGACAGCGGTTTCTTAAGGCAGGAAAAGGCAAGCAAGAAGTATTATCTGGGAGAGAAGAGCCTGCTGCTGGGCTACAGCGCGATACGTTCCCAGGAGCTGGAGAAAACAGCCTATCCCATTATGAAGAGGCTCATGGATAAATGCGGGCTGAGTGTGATCCTGACTTCTTTAACCGATATGCAGAGCCTGTGTGTCGAGAAGATAGAAGCGGAGGATGATCTGCAGCTTTCCATGCGGGTTGGTGGAATTTATCCCCTTCATAAAGGAGCTTCCAACCGTCCGCTGCTGGCGTATATGGAGCAGGAAAAAGCGGACGGCTATATCGAAGCGCTCGATATGAAAGCGGAGGAGAAGGAAAGGCTTAAGCGGGAAATGGAGGAGGTTAGGAGAAGGGGATACGATTATACCAAGGGACTTTTGTCACCGGGATTATTTTCCATCGGCTTTCCCGTCTTCGGTATAAGGAATAAGCTGGTTTGCTGTATCAGCATCGGAGGATACTGCTTCGACATGAAGGAAGAACAGCTAACGCTCTACCTGAGGGAGACGGGAGCGGCGGCAGGGGAGCTGAGCCGGCTGTTCGGCTCGGATCAGTCTTCTGACAACGCCTGAATGCTTAAAAACAGATAAAGATTAAAGAAGGGATGTGCGGCCGGCATATCCTTTTTTTTGATGGCGGTGACCTGTGCGCGGGGCGTGCAGGTTATCGTTATGCTTATGGGAAGCATCGCATAACATGCCTTATCGTTGGAGGCGGCGGGATGTGCCCGCCTCGAAGCGCGGCGCCTTGCCCTTGCGGACGTACCGGTTCCGTCAGATTGCGTTTAACACCTTAATTATTGCGAAAGTTATAAAAAACATTACTATTTTTTGTATAATTATTCGGTAAAAATTTATTGACAGATTTGCTTTAACGATTTATCATAGTGATATAATTACTATATAAGAAAACAATTTCCTCAAATAGGAAAAATAAAAATGGGGAGGAGAAGGGATGAACGGGGGCAGGGAAAAACAAAAGGGCCTCCAGACAGTGGAACGGGCGTTGGAAGTACTGTATCTCTTTCGGGAGTATGAGGGAATCACCCTGAGTTTTGTCACCGAAAAGCTGGGAATGTGCCCTGCGGTTGCGTACCGTCTGCTTTATACATTGACTGACAGTGGCTTCCTCCGCATGGAGAAGGCGGGGAAGCGGTATTATCTCGGAGAAAAGAGCCTGCTTCTGGGCTATCGGGCCATCCGTTCCCAGGGCCTTGGACAGACGGCATATCCCGCGATGCAGACGCTTAAGAGTAATTGCGGGCTGGATGTATTTCTCACCGTCCGAGTGGATATGCAGAGCCTGTGTGTGGAAAAGCTGGATGTAGAGGATGATTTGCAGTTTTCCATGAAGGTGGGGGGAGTATACCCCATACATAAAGGGGCCTCCAACCGGCCGCTTCTGGCTTTTACGGAGGAAGAGGAACGGGAGGCATACTGCACTTCTCTCGGGATACCGGAGGTGGAGCGGCAAAAGCTGAGAAAAGAGATGGAAGCGGTGAAGAAGCGAGGCTACGATTATACCCGGGGCCTTTTATCACCGGGCCTTTTCGCCATCGGCTTTCCGGTGTTCGGTTTCCGGGACAGACTGGCCGGCTGTGTCAGCATCGGGGGATACAGTGCAGGTATGAAGGAAGAGCTGTTTGATTTTTATCTGAAGGAGACAGCCAGGGCAGCGGCGGAAATCAGCCGCCTGTCGGGAGCTGAGATTTTTTGATCTGTGTTCAATAAGTTACGTCGGGATCCAGGCCAAAGTAGGCATAAAGCTTCATTAGAACAGATATTGTAACTATTAACTTGTAGTTCTTATTGACTACACCATTACTATACTAGGAGGATACAATGGCAAAACTGAATTTGACAATGGAACATCTGGAGGCCGCCGTGCTGGGCGGCTGCGTACTCGGCGGAGGCGGAGGCGGCTCCATGGAAAAAGGACTTAGGACGGCAAAACTGGGGCTTGAACTGGCGCCGGTTACGCTCGTGGACCCGGAGGATTTGGACGAAGATACGGTTCTTGTGAATGTATCCAATGTCGGAGCGCCGTCCGCAGCAGATGCCTGGGTGGAGCCGATGGATAACGGGCGCGTGGTCACAGTGCTCTGTGAAAAGATGGGAATCCGGGCCGGAGGGATTATTACAAATGAGGCGGGAGGAAGCGCCTCGGTCAACGGCTGGCTGCAAAGCGCTCTCCTCGGCCTTCCCGTCGTTGACGCACCCTGTAACGGCAGGGCGCATCCTACCGGTGTGATGGGATCTATGGGCCTGCATAAAATTCCGGATTACTATTCCTTTCAGGCGGCAGTCGGAGGCAAGAGGGAGAATGGACGCCGGATAGAGATGGCGGCCGGAGGCAGCCTGAGCAGGGTGGCAAGGCTTGTTCGCGAGACGGCGGTTGAGGCCGACGGCCTTGTGGCGGTTGCGAGAAATCCTGTAACCCTGGCATATGCGAAAGAGAATGGCGCCTGCGGCGCGGTGAAGCAGGCAATAGAACTGGGCCTTGCCATGATGGAAGCAAAAGCGCAGGGGGCCTGCGCGGTCCTTAACGCAGTCTGCAGTTTTCTGGGAGCCAACATCCTTGTAAACGCAAAGGTAGAGCAGGTTGATTTGCGCTGCGGCGGAGGCTTTGATACTGGGGTGATTAAGGTCGGTGATGTGGAGCTGACCTTCTGGAATGAATATATGACGGCTGAAAAGAATGGTGAGAGAATCGCCACCTTCCCGGATTTGATTATGACCTTTGACGCCGAGACGGGTACCCCGGTTACATCGGCAGAAATCAGAGAAGGAATGACGGCTGCTGTTATCGTAGCAGATAAATCAAAGATAAAGCTGGGAGCCGGGATGATGGATCCGGAATTATTTATTCCATGTGAGAAAGCGGTGGAAAAAGAGATGATTTCCTATGCCTTTCCTGAGGTCGGTGACAACAGAAAATAATTGAGAAAGAGGATGGTGGGTCAACAGTATGAGAGAAGAGAAAAAGAACGTTGCTACAGAAAAAAATGAGAATATATCCGCATTTGAGCCGCAGATTATTGGAATCGGTATATTGCTGGCAGTCCTTTCCGCAATCATCTGCATGCAGATAATCGGTAAAGTCGGAGTTACCCCTAACACTTCCCTGATTGGCGCGATTTTCGCCATGCTGCTCGCAAGAATACCTCTGGCGTCCATGACGAAGTTCCGATCCCTGGAAAGACAGAATCTGCTTCAGACAATCGTTTCAGGCGCCGGTTTCTCGGCGGCCAATTGCGGATTTATCGCAGTCGGCATACTGTACGGCATCGGCAAGGCGGAGTATATCATGCCGATGGCAGTCGGATGTATCGTAGGTACGGGAATATCGGTTATTGTGGTAGGACGGCTTTTCGACTCCAAGATTTTCCCGGCACACGGGGCATGGCCTTCGGGCGTTGCCACGGCCAGCGCTATCCAGGCCGGGGACGAGGGCGGAAAGAAGGGAAAACGACTGATTGAGGGTCTTGCGCTCGGCGTACTCGGAAGCTATTTGAAGATTCCGATGGCCGGTATCGGCATTGTGTTTATCGCAAATATTTTTTCCATGGCCGGCCTGGGCATCGGCCTGATTCTCAGAGGATATTCCACCGCGATTTTTAACGGCTTTGATATGGGGGCCTCCAATATTCCTCAGGGTATCATGATTGGAGCCGGAGGGGTTGCCCTTATCCAGTCCCTTTTCATTATATTTAAAGATAAGAAGAAAACGGCGGACGAGGAGAAAGCCGACGCGGGGATTACCGTCTCGGCGGGATCGGCTAAAAAGACTATTTTCACAAGCTTTGGGGCGTATGCGCTCGGGGCAGTGCTTACGGCAACGGTAACCGGTATCATGAGCGGAATGGACCCGGCTAAGATGGTTGTCTGGGTTCTCTGGGCGGCTTTCTCATCAACGGTTGCAATGATGCTTGTCGGAATGGCGGCCATGCATTCCGGCTGGTTTCCCGCATTTGCCATTACCACCATCTTTATGACGCTCGGTATCTTCATGGGATTTGAACCGCTTCCACTGGCAGTGCTGACCGGTTATATCGGTTCCTCAGGACCTTGCTTTGCCGATATGGGGTACGATTTGAAAACAGGATGGATTCTCCGCGGAAAGGGCGGCGACAGGGAGAGGGAGCTGTATGGAAGGAAACAGCAGGTTATCATAGAATTTATCGGTGTTGTGATCGGGATTCTGGTAGTGATGTTCTTTGCCCTATTGTTCATGAAACAGGATATCATGCCTCCGATCAGCAAGGTATTTGCTACGGCTGTTTCGGCTGGGGCGGATACAGCGATTCTCAAAGAACTTTTGGTTTGGGCTGTTCCGGGAGCGGCAATCCAGATTATATTCGGAAATAAAATGGTAGGCGTTCTTTTTGCCACGGGACTCCTCTTGAACAATCCTACATACGGTATCGCGGTCCTGATTGCAGTGGTGGTACGCATGATTTTCGGCACGAAATTCATGGAAGTAAGGGATGCAGGCTTCATTGCGGGAGACGGGTTATTCGGATTTTTCTCCAATGTCCTCAAAGCATTCTTTTAAAACGGACTATCATAAGGCAGCCGAAAGGAGAGAGAAATGTTATTAAAACAGCTGATTGAATTATACGACAGATTGGACAGCAGCACGGCCTGCGGAGCGACGGTGAAGGATTATCTTCTCGGTATTAATGAAAAAGCCGATGTCACCGTCTATGAGCTGAAAGGAAACGGCGGAAAGACGGATATGATTCGGATCCGGGTTCCCGGAATCAATGGGAAGGCGGCAGGAAAAGCGGCCCCCACAATGGGAATTCTCGGCAGGCTCGGAGGTTTGGGGGCCAGGCCGGAACGGATCGGCTTCGTGTCCGACGGAGACGGGGCGTTGATTGCCCTGGCGGTGGCAGCCAAGCTGCTCGACATGCAGAAAAAGGGCGATTATCTGGACGGTGATGTGGTGATATCCACCCATATCTGTCCGGATGCACCGACAAAGCCCCATAAGCCGGTGGCATTTATGGGGTCGCCGGTGGAGATGTCCCAGGTCAATAAGGAAGAGGTGGACGGGGAACTGGATGCCATTCTTTCCGTGGACACAACAAAGGGCAACAGGATTATCAACCACCGGGGATTTGCCATTTCCCCCACGGTAAAAGAGGGGTATATTTTAAAGGTGAGCGACGATCTTCTGGATCTGATGCAGATTACCACCGGGAAGCTTCCCCAGGTGTTCGCGCTGTCCATGCAGGACATCACGCCTTACGGCAATGGGCTATACCATCTGAACAGCATTTTGCAGCCCGCAACGGCAACGGATGCCCCGGTTGTGGGAGTTGCAGTTACGACGGAGACGGCAGTTCCGGGATGCGCCACCGGGGCCAGCCATATCATTGATCTTGAAGAGGCGGCCCGCTTTATGCTCGAGTCGGCCAAAGCGTTCGGGCGCGGGGAATGTAAACTGTTCGATGAGGAAGAGTACGGCAGGCTCAGGGAGTTTTACGGTTCCATGAACCGCCTTAAGACACTGGACGGAAAGGAGCCGGAGCAAGCGTGAAGATAGGGGCAATTACCATAGGCCAGGCTCCCAGGGAGGATGTGACATGCGATGTCCTCCCGTTCCTGGGTGAAGGGGTTATTTTGCTGCAGGCAGGCGGACTGGACGGACTATCGAAAGAGGAAATCGCGCAGTTTCAACCGGAGCAGGGAGACTATGTGCTGATATCAAAGCTTCAGGACGGAACCTCGGTCGTATTTGCGGAAAAATATATTCTTCCAAAGCTGCAGTCCTGTATCGGGCGATTGGAAGAGCAGGGGGCGCAGCTCATCCTGTTTTTCTGTACCGGCAGGTTTCCGGACTGCTTTAAAAGCCGTGTTCCGTTAATTTTTCCATATAAGCTTCTCAATGCGGTGGTGCCGCTTCTGACTCCAAACTCTAGTATCGGCGTAATAACGCCAAAGCCGGAGCAGATATTGCAGGCTGGGGAGAAGTGGGAAAAGCTGGTACGGAACGTAAAGGTCCTGGCCGCTTCTCCTTACGGTGATCCGAAGGAGCTTTTGCAGGCGGCCGAACAGATGAGGCGGGAGCCGGTCGATTTGATTGTGCTTGACTGTATCGGCTATAATGCGGCGATGAAAAAAGAGGTGGAGGCGCTGAGCGGGAAACCGGTGGTACTCTCCAGGACACTGCTCGCAAGAATCGCGGGAGAGATGACCGGCTGCGGCTGCCAGGCAGAAAATGCGGCCAGGGAACCGTAAGACAGCCGCATCTTAAGAGTATAAAGATATAGAGAGGCGAAAGGAGGACGGTGGAATGGATATCGTAAGCTGTGCAAAGAATATCCTGACCGGCTGCATGGATGTAAAGCCGGAGGAAAATGTACTGATAGTGACGGATGACAACAAACTTGCCATAGGGCAGGCGTTCTATGAGGCGGCAAAGGAACTGGGCTGCGAGGCGCTGCTCATGACGATGAAGGAGAGGAATTATTCGGGGCAGGAACCGCCGGGACCGGTGGCCGATGCGATGCAGAACGCCGACGTGGTGCTCTGCCCGACGGCAAAATCCCTGACGCATACGAATGCAAAGATAGCCGCGGCAAAGAACGGGGCGCGTATCGGGACCATGCCGAATATAGCGGAGGAGATGCTCAGCAGCGGAGCCATGACTGCCGACTACGCCTGTGTTGAGGCGCTGACCGGGCAGGTGACAAAGCTCCTGACAGATGCAAAGACGGCTCGGATTGAGAAGGACGGCTATGTGCTGACCATCGATTTGGAGGGCAGAAAGGGTGTTCCAAGCACAGGCGTTTACAGGACTAAAGGAGCAGCCGGGAATCTGCCGTCGGGGGAGGCCTACATTGCGCCTTTGGAGGACGGCTCCAACGGAGAGATGAAGATAGACGGTTCCATGGTCGGACTCGGAAAACTGGACGAGCCGCTCTATGTAAAAGTGGAGAACGGTAAGCTGAAGGAGATCCGGGGAAAGAGAAGTGAAGAGCTGTCCGTCCTGCTGGCAAATGAAAGGAATGCCACGCTGGGGGAGCTGGGAATCGGAACGAATGAGAAAGCGGTTCTCTGCGGAATCATCCTGGAGGATGAGAAGGTATACGGAACCGTCCACATCGCGTTCGGCACTAACGTATCCTTCGGTGGTACCGTGAAAGCGGACTGCCATATGGATGGCATCATATTGAAGCCGGATCTGTATCTGGATGACCAGTTGATTATCAAAGCCGGAGAGTTTCAGATTTAACTGTCCGCACAGTCATATTAAGACCTGGGACTGCCTTATGGCAGCCCCGGGTCTTTTGGCGATGGATGGAGTATAGTCCCTGGGGTCTTTTAAATTATCCTGAATTTGCCAGTAAACTATACCTTTTCTTACGTTTTTCTGAACTTTTTCAATATCATATTGATCTTGAAGTGATCCTTTGTCATACTTCGTTTATTATGGTAGAACACAAATAGTCGTAAAATAAATAAAAACGGGGAGCTGAATTATGTGGCATAAGAAAAAGAATAGTGATAATGAAGAATTAATCGTGACAAATGATGCGGTGGAAAGAAAACTGCCGGACAATAATGAAAAAGAGCAGCCGGACTTTGCAGAGGAAAAAGACGTGTCGGAAGTGGAACAGGAACTTTTGGACTACATGAACGAAGACCACAGCGGCGGCAAGAAGAAAAAGAAACGGTTTGCCCGCTGGACGAAAAAACAGAAGCTGATCGCGGGAGGCAGCACGCTCCTTCTTCTGTTTATTATAAGCCGAATTGCATGCGGGGGAAGTAAGCAGACAGCCCCTGTTGTGGCGGCGGCTCCTCTGGCAAAAGGAGATGTGACTGCGGTTTTAAGTCTTAGTGGGCCTGTTTCGGGCACGGAAAGCGCAGATGTGGTTTCCAATCTCCATGCAGAGGTGCTTCAGATTATGGTAAAGGAAGGCGACCGCGTGAAGAAGGGCCAGATTCTTGCCCTGATCGACAGCAGTGACGCCCAGAAAGCTGTGGATATTGCCCAGAACTCTTACGATCTGGCAGTCAGCGAGTATAATGAAAATATCAGGGATACACAGCATAAATATGAGAAGGCAGTCCAGGATTATAACACGGCGAAGCTGAATTACGACAGAAACAAAGTATTATTCGATGCCGGCGATATCTCCTCCGCAGATTTGGAGGCGGCCGGAAACACCCTGAAAGACGCGGCCAGGGAAAAGGATTCCTTTACTGTGGAGAAGGGGAAAGCGATGCCCGATAAATCTTATGAATTAAAGGTGAAGTCGGCTCAGTTCGAGCTGGAGCAGAAAAAGAAGGATCTGGAAAATGCCGAGGTGAAAAGCCCGATTACGGGTACGGTCGTACGTGTCAATTCGAAGGTTGGCCAGTTCGCGGATAAGCCTGAGGATGAGAAGCCAATGTTCATTGTGGAGAACCTGGATAATCTGGAGATGGAAATCGCCGTCAGCGAATATTCCATTTCGAAAGTCCGGGTAGGGCAGAAGGCGCAGATTGACGCCGATATTCTGAACGGAAAAAACGAGGAGGGCGAAGTTGTCTCCATTTCCCCGACAGGTGAGGAAAAGGGCGGCGGCTCCTCGGAGCGTGTAGTTCCTGCCACGATCCGGATTGCGGGAGGCGCTTCCAACGGCCTGATTGCCGGCATCACCGCCAAGGCGTCGCTTGTGACAGGGGAAGCGAAAGGTGTCTTTACGGTTCCTCAGACGGCTCTTGTGACAGGGGAGGACGGAAGTCTCAGCGTTGCAGTTGTCAACAGCTCAGATAATACGGTACATATGGTTCCTGTTACGACGGGAGTGGAGAGTGATCTTTCCGTGGAGGTGAATGCCGTGGAAGAAGGCGCACTGACGGAGGGAATGATGATTGTGACATCTCCGGCAGGACTCACGGAAGGGATGGCGGTGACGCTCCGATGAGAAATAAAGCGATGAGTAAAGCTTTGCAGGGAGCCGTTCACACAGTGACGGAGCAGAATAAGGGAGGCACAGACAATGATTGACAGAAGAAAACTCCAGACCAGAATCAGGAAGAGGCTGGACCGCAAAGCCGAGCTTCCAGAGGTAGATACAGACGAGCTGATTAAGATTGTCAATCTCTGTAAGGTATATGATACGGGGGCGGTCAAAGTAATCGGCCTTAAAAATATAAACCTGACGATAAAAAAAGGTGAATTTGTTGCGATTATGGGCCAGTCCGGCTCGGGTAAATCCACGCTGATGAATATCCTGGGCTGTCTTGACAGGCCTGTGATGGGACATTATTATCTGGACGGAATTGACATCTCCGCATTAAACCAGGATCAGCTTTCCAGAATCAGAAACCAGAAGATTGGCTTTGTATTCCAGTCGTTTAACCTGATTTCCAGAACATCGGCGGCAAAGAATGTGGAGCTTCCGATGACCTATGCCCATATGCCGAAGAAACTGAGGCATGAACGTGCGGTAGAGCTTTTGGGCCGCGTGGGGCTGGGGGAGAGAACGGAGCATATGCCCAACGAGATGTCGGGAGGCCAGAGACAGAGGGTAGCCATTGCCAGGGCGCTGGCCAATGAGCCGCCGTTAATCCTGGCGGATGAGCCGACCGGTAACCTGGACACTGCTTCTTCGGTCGAGATTATGGATCTGTTCTCCAAGCTTCACGACGAAGGCGCCACCGTGGTTGTGGTTACCCACGAGGAAGATATTGCGGCATTCACGGATCGTGTTATCAAGTTCCGTGACGGGGAGATTGTCAGCGATGTGAGGAAAGACAGAGCCGGGGGGAAGAAGGTGGAGTCATGCTGATAGAAAATATGATTATGGCATTTTCCGCGCTCAGAGCCAACAAGATGAGGTCGTTCCTGACGATGCTGGGAATCATCATTGGTATCGGCTCGGTTATCTCGATAGTATCCATCGGCGACACGATGAGGGGGATGTTTTCCAGCCTTTACCAGGATATTGGCATTACCCAGGCGTATCTGGGAATTGGATACTGGATTGACGACACCAGGCAGAGCGATTATTTTACCATGGATGAGCTGAGCAGGATTAAATCGGTATTTGGAGATAAAATCAGCTACATTGACAGCGCCATGAGTACCTCCGCCGATGCGGTTGCCGGACGCAAAAAGGTAAAATTCGGTTTCAGCGGCCTGGATTATAATTATATCGACGTACAGCCTGTTGATATACTGTACGGCAGATATCTGAATGAGGCGGATGTGAAAGCGCGTAAAACAAACGCCGTTCTGGATGTGGACAGCGCAAAGATGCTGTTCGGGACGGAGGATGCGGTGGGGAAAACCTTCCGCACGGAGCTGTTTGGCAACGTAGCAGAGTTTACCGTTGTGGGTGTATATGAGAAGAAGATGAGCGCATTCCAGAAGCTGATGATGGGGACGCCAAGTGATAAGGGAACGGCCCATATTCCGTGGACGCTGCTGACCTGGCCCAATGATCACTTCTATTACTGTCATTTCTTTGCCGACACGTCGATGAGCGAGGCTGAGCTGAACACATTTTATGACGATCTGCTGAGTTATGTGGCAAAGCTGAAAGACCGTAAAAAGTCGGACTTCTATATGGAGACGGCGATCAGCCAGATGGGCCAGGTGGATTCCATGATGGCAGGGCTTTCCCTGGCGGTGGGCGGCATCGCGGCTATTTCGCTGATTGTAGGCGGGATTGGAATTATGAATATCATGCTGGTTTCGGTAACGGAGCGGACTAGAGAAATCGGAATCAGAAAAGCGCTGGGGGCCAGGACCCGGGATGTCCTGATCCAGTTCCTTACGGAATCTGCCATCCTTTCGGCCTGCGGAGGAATCATAGGGATTCTTCTGGGCGGCGGCCTGGTCACTCTGGTGGGGGCGGCCATCGGAGTCCCGACGATTGTCAAACCGGGAGTCATTCTGGTGGCGGTTACTTTTTCCGCTGTAGTCGGAATCTTCTTTGGACTTTATCCGGCCTCCAAGGCGGCGAAATCAGATCCGATTGACGCGCTGCGATATGAGTAAATGACAAAAATAATAGCGAATTTTCATTTTATTTACAATTTTATGAAAATTATTTAAGACACTCGCCATTTACCTGAACTTATGCTATAATAAATTGATACGTTTATGGTAAATGGGGAGTGAACTTATGCTCAATGAAGAGAAGATCAGGCTGATGGCCGACCTGGCTGTTTTCGAGAAAAAGAACGGCGGCAGGATGCAGGCGGTTACCAGTTACTTCAAAAGTGATTATATCAGCCGGAACATGATTCGCGGTTTTATCAGCTATACTCTCTGCTGCGTGATGATTCTGGCTATCTGGGTTTTATTTAATATGGATGTTTTCCTGAGCACCATAGGTATCGACGCTCTCACAGGGCTTGCCTGGAAGGGCGGGGCGGTTTACCTTGTGGGGCTTGTTCTGTATATGGCGCTAATCTGCGTTATTTACGGCAAACGATACGATTATCAGGCTAGAAAGAACCGTATTTATATTGCGAAATTAAAGCATCTGGACAAGCGCTATGATTACCACAGCCGTTCCAGGGAACTTGCGAGGGAGGGCAGACGCGTATGATGGGACTTCTGGTTTTTAAGGAGAGGCTCAAAGCATTTTACGGTAAAAACAGCGCATTTGTAATTCCTGTCCTGAAATTTATCGTAGGATTTACCGCCATCTTTCTGATTAACAGGAACGCCGGTTTTATGCCTAAGATTTCAGGCCCCTTCGTACCGGTGGCTATAGGACTTGTATCCACCTGTCTGCCGTATGGGACGATCGCGTTTCTGGCAGGCGGATTTCTTTTGATACAGCTTTATGCCGCATCTTTGGAGGTTGCGGTGATTACCTGTATTTTCCTGCTGATTGTAGTCCTGCTTTACTATGGATTCCAGCCGGGAGACAGTATTCTGCTTCTGGCAACGCCGATCCTGTTCTTTTTTAAAGTGCCGTTTGCCATTCCGATTCTGGTGGGCCTGGCGGGCAGCCTGGTTTCGGTAATACCGATGAGCTGCGGTATCTTTATTTATTATGTGATTATGTATGTGAAGCAGAACAGCAGTTTTCTGGCGGGCAGCGAACAGGTAGAGATGACGCAGGTATTTGCACAGGTTGTGAAAAGCCTCATTGGCAATCAGACGATGCTTGTCATGGTAGCGGCGGGATGTCTGGGCGTTTTGGTCGTCCATGTCGTGAAAAATCTTTCAATTAATTACTCCTGGGGGACGGCGATAGCGGCCGGTTCCATTATCCAGCTGATTGTGATATTTGTCGGTGACTTTAAGTTCGGTGTGTCGGTATCGGTGCCGGGCCTTATAATTGCCATTATATTATCCGCAGCGGTTGCGGGAGTGTATCACTTCTTCGTTTTTGCCGTAGACTATAGCAGAACGGAGTACGTGCAGTTTGAGGATGACGATTACTATTATTATGTGAAGGCGGTTCCCAAAATTGCGGTAACTAAGCCTGAGGTAAAGGTACAGAAGATTAATACGCGCAGAACGCCGAAGCACTGAGAACGTGCGGCGGCAAGTTAGAATGAATGACAGAAGGAGGTGAGCGCATGGCAGAGATTCTAAGGGAACTTTATTCCTGGATAGCATTTGTGCCGGAGATTACTTTCAAGAACTTCTTAGAGATTGCAATCATTACGATAGTCGTTTATGAGATGCTGGTATGGATTAAGAATACAAGAGCATGGACTCTTCTGAAAGGGATTCTCTTTATTTTTGCGTTCGTACTTTTAGCGGCCATACTGGAGCTGGATACCATCCTGTGGCTGCTCGAGAAGACTTCCTATATTGCGGTGACGGCGATTCTTATCATATTCCAGCCGGAGCTGCGAAAAGCCCTGGAACAGCTTGGCAGCAAGAATGTCCTGACCAATCTTTTCACGGCCGATGATGTGAAGAAGAATGAAAGTTTTAATGAGAAGACAATCAATGAGCTGGTAAGGGCCAGCTTTGAGATGGGCAAGGTTAAGACCGGAGCCCTGATGGTAATCGAGAGATCAACTCCTCTCGGAGAGATCGAGAGAACCGGAATCGAAGTGGATGGCATTGTCACCAGCCAGCTTTTGATTAATATATTTGAACATAATACGCCTTTGCATGACGGAGCCGTTGTGATCCGCGGAAACCGTGTCACGGCTGCAACCTGTTATCTGCCGCTGTCGGACAATATGGGCATCAGCAAGGATCTGGGTACGAGACACCGGGCGGCCGTGGGAGTCAGCGAGGCTTCGGACAGTGTGACCATCGTCGTTTCGGAGGAAACAGGACGGGTCACGGTGGCGTCAGGAGGACAGCTTCGCAGGGTAGCCAGCGGAGACGAACTGAGGAGCCTTCTGTCCACATTGATTAAACACGAAGACGCAAACACGGGCAGATTTAAGATTTGGAAGGGAAGGCGGAAGAATGAAAGAAAAGCTGACTAAAAATTCCGGACTGAAGCTGGTTTCCCTGCTCTGTGCATTTTTTGTCTGGCTGGCCGTCGTAAATGTGGCGAATCCGGTGACTACAGGGACCAAAGAAGTCCCTGTAGAGCCGATCAATGAGCAGGTTTTGGAAAAAGCGAACCTGACATATGAGATCGTAGGCAAGAAAACGGCAGTCATTACCTACCGTATCAGAACCAAGGATCAGTATAAGGTGAAACCGAGTGATTTCAGGGCATATGCCGATCTCTCCGAGATGTATGATGTCACCGGGGCGATCCCTGTCAAGGTTGAGGTGGTCAACAACAGCGACCTCTTTGAGACGGCGCCGACGGTCAAATCACCGGAAGTCATTAAGATTCAGACGGAAAACCTGCAGACGAAAGAATTTACACTGGTGCCGAATCCATATGGAAAACAGGCGGACGGATACCAGCCGGGTGAAATTACCATGTCGCCGGATCACGTCTATGTCAAGGGACCTGTATCCCAGGTGGGACAAATCAGCGGAGTTGGAATCGAATTTCCGATCGAGGGGGCCAGCTCGGATGTCACCGGCACGGCCACACCGGTATTCTATGATGCCAATGGGAACAAGCTGAATGATCTCCAGGACAAGGTCAAGGTGCTGGGCGGAGATATCACGTACACGATGCAGATACTGAAGGTTAAGACGATACCGCTTGATTTTGTCGTCACGGGCGAGGTTGCCCAGGGATATAAATATACGGGTGTGGAGACTTCTGTCAAGAATGTTTCCGTGGCAGGGCTTAAGTCGGATCTGGCGGGTATCAGTACACTTACGGTGCAGGATCCGCTGCTGAATATCGACGGAGCGACTTCTGACAAGACATGCGAGATTGACCTCAAAGATTTCCTGGAACCGAATATCACGATAGCCGGTATGAGCGATACCGTGATCACGGTGACTCTGAAAGTAGAGCCGCTGCGGGAGAAGACATTTACGGTCAATACGAAGGATATTGCGCTGAACGGCAAGTCCGATAATTATTCCTATACGTTTGGCAGCGATAAGGCGGAAATCAGGGTGCGGGGACTCAAGGAGGATCTGGACAGTCTCTCCACCGCAAAGATGAATATACATGCCGATGTCACCGGTCTTGGAGAAGGAACCTATGACATCGAGGCGGCCCTTGACCTGGATGATGCATTCGAAGTAATCGCCTATCCGAAGGCGACTATGACGATTGCCGAGAAGTCACCTTCCGACGAGGTTTCGGGAACTGCGGAAGAGACGAAGACGGGCGAGACTAAGCCGAATGAATCAAAATCAAACGAAACAAAAGAGACTAAAGCTGCAGAGAGCAGCCCGGCGGAGACAAAACCGGCAGAAAGTAAATCAGAATAGTAAAGAGGGGTTATTTTGTCATGGTTAAGGCAAAAATAAAAATTAAGAATCCAACCGGCCTTCATTTGAGGCCGGCCGGGATTTTCTGTAATGAAGCGGGTAAATATGACTGCTCCATTATGTTTAACTTCAGAAATTCAACATCGAATGCAAAGAGCGTGTTAAGCGTTCTGGGCGCCTGTATCAAGTGCGGGGACGAGATTGAATTTATATGTGACGGCAAGGACGAGGAGGCAGCATTGTCTGCAATGCTTAATATTGTGAACGACGGCCTTGGCGAGTAAAGAAATCCGGAAAGAGGAGGAACCACAATGGCAAGAGGGACAGGCGCATCTGCCGGTATCGGTATTGGAAAAGCAGCTATTCTGAGAGAAGAGAAGTTAGTGATTGAAAATACCGGAATCGAGGATGCCGAAGCAGAGAAAGAACGTTTTAAAAGTGCGATGGAGCAGAGTATTGCGGATGTAAGCGCCCTTGCGGATGACATGGCATCCAGAATTGGAGAGAAAGAAGCTGAGATTTTAAACGGCCATTTAATGCTTTTACAGGATCCGATGCTGACGGGCGAAATCGAAAATCAGATTGATAACGATAAGGTCTGCAGTGAATTTGCGGTGGAGACAGTCTGCAATATGTATGCAGATATGTTTGCTTCCATGGATGATGAATTGATGCAGCAGAGAGCTGCGGATATGAGAGACATTAAGACAAGAATGCAGAAGATTCTTCTGGGAGTCCAGTCGGTGGACGTATCCCTTCTTCCGGCGGGAACTATCCTGATGGCGGAGGACCTGACACCGTCTGTCACGGCAGGAATCAACCCCGATAATGTGGCGGGAATTGTGACGGAGCTTGGAGGGCGCACCTCCCACTCGGCAATCCTGTCCAGAGCCTTGGAAATTCCGGCTGTCGTAGCGGCATCGGGAATTCTTAGTGAGGTGAAGGACGGCGACGAACTGATTCTGGACGGAGAGTCAGGAGAGATTTTTGTAAATCCCGGCAGTGACCTGATTGCAGAGTATGAGAAACGACGGGATGCCTATTTACAGGAAAAAGAAGAACTGAAGCAATATATCGGAACGTCCAGCACCACGGTGGACGGAGTGACGGTCGAGATAGCGGCCAACATCGGAAAGCCCGAGGATGTGGACAGGGTGCTTGCCTACGACGGGGAAGGAATCGGTCTTTTCAGAACCGAATTTCTGTTCATGGATCGGAATGAGATGCCGACCGAGGATGAGCAGTTTGAGGCTTATAAAAAGGTAGCCGTCGCGATGAAGGGGAAACCTGTTATTATCAGAACCCTGGATATCGGCGGCGATAAAGAGATTCCTTACATGGGGCTTAAAAAGGATGAAAATCCGTTCCTGGGCTACCGGGCGATCCGGTTCTGCCTTGACAGAAAGGATGATATTTACCGTCCGCAGCTTAAGGCCCTGCTCAGAGCCAGCGCTTTTGGCAATATAAAGATTATGGTTCCGATGGTGACTTGTATTGAAGAATACAGGGAAGCGAAGGAGCTGGTGGCGGATATCGGGAAAGAGCTTGATGAGACAGGAATTGCCTATAATAAAGAGATTCAGGTCGGAATCATGGTTGAGACGGCAGCCGCATCCCTGATGGCGGATGTGTTTGCGAAGGAAGTCGACTTCTTCAGTATCGGCACCAATGATCTGACACAGTATACAATGTCGGTAGACCGCGGCAATGATAAGGTTTCCTACCTGTATTCCACCTTTAACCCGGCAGTGCTTCGCAGTATCCGCCACATCATCGAATGCGGACGCAGGGAAGGAATCATGGTGGGAATGTGCGGTGAGGCAGCCAGCGATCCGCTTATGATTCCTCTGCTGCTGGCATTCGGGCTGAATGAGTTCAGCATGAGTGCATCTGCAATTCTGAAAGCGAGGAAATATATTACCGGATACAGTGTGGAAGAATTGAAGGCGGTTGCGGAACAGGCGATGGGCTTTGTGACGGCAGCTGAGACACAGCAGTTCATGAAGAATTTTGTGGAAGGCCGATAAAACGTGATTGCGCGCTGTTTTCCGGTGTGGTGTGAGCCAAAATAAGTTTCTGACTGAGAAGACAAGGTGCCGCATAATTATAATTTGTAATGATACAATTATGATTATGCGGCACCTGCCATATCGGCGGGGGACGGGATACGTCAGATAACTGATAAAAATTAGGAAGATACCTGTTGAGGATGAAAAGTATGACAGTTTACGCACTATGTTACGCAGCCGCATGGCTGTTTGCAAAGAGCGGCCATTTCTATCTGTCCGGTGCCGGACTGATAGGGGCAGCCCTATATCTTTACTTAATGGACTATAAAAGAACAGAGAATATGCTGAATCTGCGGGGGCTTTTTTCGCTCTCCTGGGTCGGCGGACAGGGACTGGCATGCTTAAAGCTCAGCCGTCTGGGCGCCGACTGGCCGGCAATGACCTGGCTCTGCTTTCTGGCGGCATTTGCCGGCTTCTACGCAGTGTTCTGGTTTCTGGAACATTATATCGGCACGGAACGTGTAAGCCCGATGCGGTTTAACGCGTTTGGAAATTATGAACAGTCCGTCTTTTTCTGTGCCTGCGGCCTGACGGCAGTATCCGTTGGCTGTTTCCTGATTGAGGCGGCGGCGCTGGGATATGTGCCTCTGTTTGTCAGAGGCGTGCCCCATGCATATTCGGCCTTCCATCTGACCGGGATCCATTATTTCACGGTTTCATCTGTTCTGGTGCCATCGCTGTGCGTCATCTATTACTGCATCAACAGAGGAAGGAACAGAGCGGGAAGCGCAATCATAGCCGTGCTGGGCCTGATTGCCCTGGCCATACCGATTCTGTGCGTCTCCAGGTTCCAGCTGATTTTTGCGGTAATCCTGGCTGTGCTGACCTATATTCAGATGGACAGCAGGCTGAACCTGCTCTATGCGGTTTTTGCCCTGGCGGCATTAGTGCCTCTTTATCTCCTGCTGACAGTGGCCAGAAGCCATGATGTGACGTATCTGAATGCTGTTTTTGAAATGAAGAACGGGAATATGCCGATTTTTATCACGCAGCCTTATATGTATGTGGCAAACAATTATGACAATTTTAACTGTCTGGTAGAGGAACTGGGAAGCCATTCCTGGGGACTCAAGATGCTGGCGCCGCTGTGGACTCTGTCAGGACTCAAATTTAAATTTCCCGGTCTGGTGAATTTCCCTTATTTCGTCAATAAGGAGGAACTGACCACTCTGACTGTATTCTATGACGCCTACTATGATTTTGGAATCATTGGTGTGCTGGGACTTTCCTGTATACTGGGGGCCTTGGCTTTCTATATGATGCAGGCGATGAAGAAGGTACGCAATCCGATTATGTATCTGTTCTATTCCCAGATTGCGATCTATATGATGCTGTCTTTCTTCACAACCTGGTTCAGCAATCCGACAACCTGGTTTTACCTGGCGGTTACGGGAGCAGCCGCGTTTGCCGTGTCCAGGCGATGGGGCACAATAAAATAAAGAAAAGGGGATAAAAGTGATGATTTCAAAAAAGATGATACCGCTTATGCAGAATAACTCTGCAATCAGAATGATGTTTGAAGAAGGAAAGAAGCTTGCCGCGATCCACGGACAGGAGAATGTATTTGATTTCAGCCTGGGCAATCCCAGCGTTCCGGCGCCGGAAGAAGTAAATCAGGCAATTAAGGATATAATAGAGGAAGAGGATTCTCTTTTTGTACATGGGTATATGTCCAATGCAGGATATGAGGATGTGCGCGAGACCATCGCAGAGTCGCTGAACCGGCGGTTTAATACGTCATTTGGTTCCTCAAATATTCTGATGACCGTAGGTGCGGCCAGCGGCCTGAATGTAATTTTAAAAACACTCTTAAATCCTGGCGAAGAGGTTATCACGTTTGCCCCGTATTTTGTGGAATATGGCTCCTATGTGCGGGGATACGACGGAGAACTTGTCGTCGTGTCTCCGAATACCGTGGATTTCCAGCCGAATCTGCAGGAGTTTGAGGAGAAAATAAACGGAAAGACAAAAGCCGTTATTATCAACACTCCCAATAACCCGACAGGTGTGATTTACTCGGATGAAACACTCAGAAGAATTGCGGCTATCCTGGAAAAGAAGGAAAAAGAGCTGGGAAGTTCCATTGTCCTCATATCAGATGAGCCGTACCGTGAACTGGCTTATGACGGGGCCACGGTTCCCTGGGTGACAAATTATTACCATAATACCGTTATCTGCTACTCCTACAGCAAGTCTTTATCCCTCCCGGGAGAGCGGATTGGATATCTGGTAATTCCGGATGAGATGGAAGACAGCCGAGATGTGATTCAAGCTGCCACCATCGCCAACCGCGTGCTGGGCTGTGTCAACGCCCCGTCCCTGATGCAGAGGGTGATTAAGCGCTGCGTTGACGCCGAAGTGGATGTGGCGGCATATGACAGGAACAGAAATCTCCTGTATAACAGCCTGAAGGATTATGGCTTTGACTGCATCAAGCCGGAAGGCGCTTTTTATCTCTTTGTGAAATCACCGGTGGAGAATGAAAAGGAATTCTGTGAGACGGCGAAGCAGTATAATGTGCTGGTAGTGCCGGGAAGTTCCTTTGCCTGTCCGGGTTATGTGAGGATTGCATATTGTGTTTCGTACGATAAGATTGAGCGCTCTCTGCCGGCATTTAAAAAGATAGCGGAGCATTACCATTTAATTTAAGCTGACAGTTAACAATTATTTGTGATTCAGTATTCATCTGTCATTCAGTGTAAGCCGGAATCTGACGGCTTTAGGAGGTGTTTCTGGTTGGAGGATGCAAAAAGATTTCTCAGAATGATATTAAACATTTTAATTCCTCTGGCGGGTCTTTGTATTGTGTGTTTTCTTGGTCCAAAGCTGCTGGGATTTTTCATGCCGTTTGTAATCGGGTGGATTATTGCGCTGATTGCAAATCCCCTTGTTAAGTTCCTTGAACGCCATTTAAAGCTGGTGCGCCGCCACGGTTCCATGGTGATAATCGTGGGTGTTCTCATCCTTGTCATAGGTCTGTTATATCTGGCAGTCGTGTGGACCTACACGGAGATGGCAGGATTTGTGAAGGATCTGCCGTTGCTGTATGACAATGCGCTGAGTGAGATCACGGAAGCCATTGAGAACAGCAGGAAGCTGGTCACTTATCTGCCGGACAGCCTCCAGAAACCGCTTCTTGAAATCTCCGATAATTTGGGAGGAACCATCGGTGCGCTGTTCTCCAAAGCAGCGGCTCCCACAGTGGAGATTGCGGGAAATGTGGCAAAAGGCATTCCGAACGTCATGGTGAACACAGTCATCATGATTTTGGCATCCTATCTGTTCCTGGTGGAGCGCGATAAGATTCTGCGCGGCTTGAAGGCCGTGCTGCCGCCATTCGTGTTCCGGTATGTGGACTATCTGAAGAAGGACGCGAGAGGGCTGATAGGCGGCTATTTTCTGGCACAGTTCCGAATCATGTTTGTCGTGGCGGCTATCCTGGCGGCAGGGCTTATGATATTGGGAGTCAAATACAGTCTGGTGCTTGCCGTGCTGATAGCGGTTCTGGATTTTCTGCCGATTTTCGGAACAGGGACCGTTCTGCTGCCCTGGGCGGTCGTAAAACTGTTTTCGGCAGAATATCCGTATGCGGCCGGTCTGATTCTGATATATATCACAACGCAGGTCGTGCGGCAGATTATCCAGCCGAAGATTGTGGGAGATTCCATGGGGCTGCCCCCGCTGATTACGCTGTTCCTGCTCTATATGGGGTACAAAGTGAAAGGAATCGCAGGTATGATCCTGGCTGTGCCGATTGGTCTTATATTTATTAATTTTTATAAATACGGGGCCTTTGACTCTATGATTGAGAACACGAAGATGCTGATAAAAGAAGTGGATAAATTCCGAAAAGGAGAATAAGGCCTGTAAAGGTTACTGTGAAAGAGCCATTGCGCCAGAAGGAATGAATAACCTACTGGGACAATGGCTTTTTTTGAAGGCGGTGCTCTGTGCGCGGAGCGTGCAGGTTATCGACTGACGTCCGTCCTTCCGGTCTCTTGCCGGATTTTGGATTTTCACCGAAGTTTTTTTTGTATGCCCGAAGGAAAGCGGCATAGTTGCGGAAGCCGCAGCGGAAACAGACCTCGGTTACCGGCAGGTTACGGCCCAGCAGTTCCTTGGCCATCAGGAGGCGCTTCTCATTTATGTAGCTGTTGATGGTATAACCAGTTTCCTGTTTGAAGAGACGCATCATATGGAATTTACTCAGGAAAAACCGGGAGGCCAGACTGTCAATTGTGAAGTCGGCGGAAGGATTTTCCGAGATATAGCGCATGATTTCCAGAACCTTTTCGCTGCTGGGGCTGGTGCTTACATATTCCAGATGGCTCCCGGACGCAGCCCGGTTCAGATGGATCATAAACTCCAGAAAAAGAATACGGCAGTACAGTTCTTTGGCATAGCCGTCTTCCCGGCATGCTTTTTCAAGGCGGATCAGGCTTTCATAGAGAGAGCTGATTTTCAGGGAACTGATCCGAAGCACATCGGAGCAGTGTTCCCTGGCGTCTTTAAAGCAGCGGCTTAAGTCGCAGTTCTCGGTGCGGAAACTGTCCACGTAACCGGGAGAGAGGTATACGACGATCCGCTCATAGACATCCCCGGAACGGAGCAGCGGCTTATGGATGGAATGGTGGCCGACCAGAACGATGTCGTATGGGTTCAGGTGATAGGAACGGCCCTCTATGACATAATCTACATCTCCGCGGAGAAAAATCAGGACTTTATCAAAGTCATGGTAATGATAGGAGATATCGCCGGGGAGACAGGCTGAGAGATGGAACAGCCGGAATTCCCGATCCAGATAGCCTCGTTTTTCGTAAGAATCCATAGGCAGGCAGCCTCCTTTCGTGAGCTTGATGTGATTCGCATGGTAATATCATTATAGGTAACAGTTCGGACGGGGGGCAGTTGCTAAAGCATAATGGAGATTTAGTTAAGCAGGTGAGGACGCCGCCGGTACGGCCAGCGGACGGGGTGGCGGGGTGTGTATATGAGTCTTTCGTCCCGGGGGAGATTGTCGTGGTTTGGAGCTGCGGGCGAAGATAAAGTCTGCGGAGCACGCTCCCGCTCTGTGAAATGCATCGCGCTGCTAAGCTCGACAGGACCTCGCTAATCAGCGATGGATTTCAATGGCATCCGCAGACTTTATCTTCCCCTCCGCCCCAAGGCCAGGTTTTCGCCGGGACGAAAGACTCCGCCAAGTATATCGGCCCCGTCCGCTGGCCTGCGGCCGCTGATGGTCTCACGCGTTAAGTGCGGGGGCGAACCTTGTCGCGGCCACTCAGCGCTTCCGTGTGCGGGAAATACGATAAGCCATCAATGCACCTTTATTAAAAAATAGTGGAAGATTTGATATCAGCCAGTCGGAAATACGTAGTGGCCGCGACAGGGTCCTCCCCATTTAAGGTTAGATACAATCAGCGGCCGGAACGGACCATGTTCGGTGTCGCAAAAATCTTCGCCTGAGTCTTCCCTCCCCGGCGAAAATCTGCCCCGGGGAAGTAGGCGGAATCAATTGCGGAGGGGACATGGGAGTCCGCCGGTGCTTGGCGAGGTCCCTCACGAGCTTAGCACTGCTGCGCACTCCAAAGAATGCAAACGGTACCCGCAGCAATTCATTCCGGCCGGATTCCCCCTCCACAACCAACTTCCCACGGGGACGGAAGACTCAGTCATATCCCTCACCACACCGGACATGGTCCGTTCCGGACGCGTCCTCCCAACCTCAGTTAAATCTCCAATTTGCTTTAGCAGCCGCCCGTCTGCACTATTACCATTATAGCATTATTTGTAAGATTTGAAGCACAATATTTATAGAAATTTATTTTATATCAGTATATAATGGGTATAAAGAGGAGTGCGTCTGTTAATGTCCTCAGGGCATAACAGCAGGGCAGCCGGCAGAGCAGACTATGAACTGCTGTCAAGCGTTGAAGTTGGGAGGATACGCCGATGAAGAAGGTTACATTTGAGAAGTACCATTGTATGGGGAATGATTATCTTGTATATGATCCGAATAAGAATGAGATGGAGCTGAATGAGGAGAATATCAGGCTGATCTGCGACAGAAATTTTGGAGTTGGCTCGGACGGGATTCTCGCGGGGCCATATCTGGATCAGGAGAAAATGTATGTTAAAATTTTAAATCCGGACGGCAGCGAGGTACCTAAGAGCGGAAACGGAATGGGTATTTTTGCAAAATATCTGAAGGATGCCGGGTATGTACAGAAGACCAGTGTTTCCTGGATGACGATAAGCGGCGAGGAGAATGTCTTTTACCTCAATGAGGAGGGAACAAGGGTTAAGATATCCATGGGGCGGCCTTCTTTCTGGAGTGATGAGATTCCGGTGACAGGGGAGCGCCGTGAGATGGTGAACCAGACCATGATGTTCGGGAAGATACCGTATGTAACCACCTGTCTTTCCCTGGGAAATCCACACTGCGTTATCTGGATGAGCGAGATATCCAAGGATCAGGTATGCAGAATCGGTGAACATTCGGAAAATGCCGATTACTTTCCGGAGAAGGTGAACACGCAGCTTTTGAATGTGCTGGACAGAACAAATATACAGATTGAGATATATGAAAGAGGCGCAGGATATACGCTGGCCTCAGGAAGCTGCGCCTGCGCGGCGGCCTGTGCAGCCCTAAGGCTGGGGCTTGCGGACAATAACATGTATGTACATATGCCTGGCGGAATCCTTGAGGTGGAGATTAAAGAGGACGGTACGGTCTATATGGTGGGCGAGGTCGGCCATGTGGGAACCATCACCCTGGGAAATGAAATGACGGAAAAACTGCGCGCCATGCAGGTAAAAAAATAATTGACAGAAAAAAAACAGACTGCTATAGTTTAAGCAGGTCGGGGAGCTGAACCGGTGCCGGTACGGCTCCCTTTGGCGTTGAAGGCGGTGACCTGTGCGCGGAGCGTGCAGGCTGTCATTCTGGCTTTAGCCAGTTGAAGGCATTGGAGTTTTTCGTGTTCCGAAAAATGATAATGCCTGAAACAGGAAACCACCTGCTTTGCGGGTGGTGCAGCAAGTGCTTATAGCACAAAAATCA
>Ga0129309_1000206_pt1 | contig 52977 bp, 45 predicted proteins | sample L1105metagenome_FD_94439 | JGI IMG/M metagenome (GOLD analysis project Ga0129309, IMG submission 94439) | Ring-tailed lemur group fecal microbial communities from Wisconsin, USA - L1105 metagenome | ecosystem: Host-associated > Mammals > Digestive system > Large intestine > Fecal | place: USA...
ACACTTCCGACTCCAGTTCCTTCATTTTTGTGTACTTTCTTGGCATAACAAATCCCTCCTATGGTTTCTATTATACCATAGGAGGGTCTTTTTGTCATTGTCTGTTTTTTATGGTTCAGTCCATTTTAAGAACGCACAAATAAAAAATAATATCAACAAATAACAGCAAACTCTTGAAAAATTCACATTTATGGTGTATACTAAAATAGTTGAGCTGTATTCAGATTCAAATCACGAGGTGAGAGCATGGAAGAAATCATGAATGACAAATGGATAAGCATAGATGAAGCTGCGGAATATTTAGGAATCAAAACAGTTACTCTTCGCAGCTGGATCAGAAATGGTAAGGAAGGTTTGCCTGCTCAAAAAATCGGAAAACAGTGGAAGTTTAAAATTTCCGAACTCGATGAATGGGTTAAGAGCGGTAAGAGCGCTGACTGATTCGCACTGAAAATCAAAGAAAATCATTAGACAAGGAGCAGGCAAAAAATGGCTGTCAAGAAAACACAATTATATGCATCGCTTTGGGCGAGCTGCGACAAACTTCGCGGAGGCATGGATTCCTCGGAATATAAGGACTATATCCTGACGCTTCTGTTCATGAAGTATGTCACTGATAAATTTAAGAATAAGGGAGCCTACGAGGACATCAAGGTCTTCGATAAGGCACACGACAAAGATCCCGATCCGGAGAAGCGGACGGGCTGCTCCTTTGATGACTTTATTGCGCTTAAGGGAAAGAAGAACATCGGCGAGGGCATGGATAAGATCATTGCCCGTCTTGCTGACGAAAATACTGACCTGAAGGGCGTTATTGATATTGCACATTTTAACGATGAGAAGAAACTGGGAAGCGGTAAGGAAATGGTCGATAAGTTGACCGATCTTATTTCTATCTTCCAGCGTCCGGAATTGGACTTCTCTCGTAACAAGGCCGAGGGCGATGATATCATCGGTGATGCGTATGAATATCTGATGCGCAAGTTTGCTACGGAGAGCGGCAAGAGCAAGGGACAATTCTATACACCTGCAGAGGTTTCCAGAATCCTCGCCAATGTGGTAGGTATCAGTCGCTGCACGGATACCAGCGCCACGGTATGCGATCCGGCTTGTGGAAGTGGAAGCCTGTTAATTCGAGCTATCGACGCGGCTCCGATTCCGATTATGGGATATGGCCAAGAAAAGGAAAGCACCACAGCTGGTCTGGCAAAGATGAATGCCGTCCTGCATCGTAAAGCCGAGATTACTATCAAGAGTGGTAATACCTTCTCAAATCCGCAGTATCTTGACAAATCCGATAATTCCATACTTGAGCGATTTGATTACATAGTAGCTAATCCGCCTTTTTCAATGAAAAACTGGCGTGATGGTATTGCCGGTAAAGAGTATGGTCGATTCGAGGGCTATGGGGATACGCCTCCGGAGAAGAACGGAGACTATGCTTGGCTCATGCACATTCTTAAAGCATTGAAGGCGAACGGCAAAGCTGCAGTTATTCTTCCTCATGGTGTTTTATTCCGTGGAAACGCGGAAGCTACTATCAGGGAAGCTATTATTAAGAAGCATTGGATCAAGGGTATCATCAGCCTTCCGGCAAACCTGTTTTATGGTACCGGTATCGCTGCATGTGTTCTTGTTGTTGACAAAGAGGGTGCGGCAAATCGTCAGGGTATCTTTATGATTGATGCCAGCCGTGGGTACGTTAAGGACGGAAATAAAAACCGTCTGCGTGAACGTGATATTTACAGAATCATCACAACATTCAATGAGCAGATAACAACCGATCCCAAGTATGCTCGTTTCGTACTAAACGATGAAATTGAAAAGAAGAACGGGTATAACCTGAACATCACTCGCTATATTGACTCCACAGATCCGGAGGATATTCAGGATATCTATGCGCATATTCATGGTGGCATTCCGGCGGTTGATATTGACAGTCTGTCTAAGTATTGGGAGGTGTTCCCTTCGCTGAAGGCTGAGTTGCTGACGGCGATTAGCGATAAGTATTACAGCCTGAATGTGGAGCATGAGAATATCCGTCAGACGATATATAAAAACGCCGAGTTCTCAGAATACGGTGAAAAACTCGACGAGGCTTTTGCGGCATGGAAGTCCAAGGAGTATTCTGCCCTTTCTGCCCTTGACGAGGATGTATCCGCAAGGGAGTTGATTGTAAGTCTTGCAGAGGATATTCTCGCTGAGTTTGAGCACCTGACACTGATCGATAAATACGATGTTTATCAGGTTTTGTTGGCTTATTGGAACGAGGTTATGAATGATGATGTTTCTTTGATCATCAGTGAGCCGGATGGGTATGCCAATGCCAAAGCGACAGACAATATTGAAGAAGAAATTACACAGGGTAAGAATAAAGGCGAGATGAAGGTTACCGGCTGGGAAGGCCGACTGATTCCAAAGGCCATCGTGATAGACACCTTTTTCCGTGAGGAGAAGAATGCCATAGAGGAAGCCGAGAACGTTGTTGCAGAAACTGAATCCCAACTTTCTGATTTGATTGAGAGTGCCGACGAAGAATCTGCTCTTGCCGATGTAGCTGAAAACGGCAAAGTTAAAACGAAAGATATTGAAGCCAAGATCGATGAACTGACCAGCACGATAGAGACAGAGGAAACGATCGAGCTTGAAATTATACGGATGGATCTTCATCTTGTAAATACGAAGAAGCGTCTGGAAGCCTATCTCTTAGGACATCCGCTTTGCAAGAGTGCAGTCAATGAAAATGGAAAAATCACAAAAGCCTCCATCGATTTCCGGCTTCGCATCATTAGGACTGAGCAAAGTGTGCCGGAGAGCCTTCAGGACGATGTTGCTCAGTTGAAGGCTGCGTTGGAATTATGCGGCAAGATTTGCGATTATAACAAGGTTGTAAAAGATCTAAATAAGGCGCTGGACGAGAAGTGCAAGGCAAGATATGACAGCCTGACAGATGAAGAGATTCTGGATCTGCTGGTTAACAAGAAGTGGTTTGACAGTATCTTCTTTGGTATTGCTGATTTGTACGCCGCGATTTCTCATCACCTGACAAATAGGATAATTGAACTTGCGGATCGTTATGAAGATACACTTCCGGAGCTTGATAAAGACACAACTGAGAATGAGGCAAAGGTAAAGTCTCATCTGGAAAGGATGGGATTCGAATGGTAAGCAAATATAAAGAAACAGAAATGGGATCTATTCCAGAGGAATGGGATGTGACCTCACTATCAGACGCTTTTCAAAACCTTGAAGCTGGAGTAAGTGTAAATTCAGATGAAAGGCAAAATGCGGATTTCTTTGTTTTGAAGACATCTGCAATTTCCGATGGACTTATCAACATAGATGAGGCTAAGCCTGTAGTCAAAAAGGAGTATGCGCGTCTTAAATGTCCGGTAAAAAAAGGAAGCATCATCATAAGCAGGATGAACACTCCACAATTAGTAGGTGCGTGCGGGTATGTAGCTGAAGACGCCAAAGGTTATTTTTTGCCAGACAGGTTATGGCAAGTGGTAAATAGCAAGCCGGAGAAGTATGACTTTCGCTGGCTAAATTACTTATTGAATCAGTATAGGTATAAAAATGCTATACATGCTGTTGCTACAGGCACAAGCAACAGTATGAAAAACATATCGAAGGAGCGTTTGCTGGAAATCCGTATTCCAAGACCGTCCATCGAAGAACAGAAATTTATTGTCAAAGCAATAAGTGATATCGAGGCACTCATTTATGACCTTGAAAAACTCATAAAGAAAAAACGAAACATTTTTACTGGGACAATGCAAAGCTTGCTCTCTGGAAAAATACGCATATCAGATTCCTTATGGGAGAAATATGTGATCGGGGATATTGGAGACTTCTATAGTGGACTAACTGGAAAGTCGAAAGATGATTTCGGCAAAGGGAATGCAAGATATATTACATTTCTCAACGTCTTAAACAATACGGTCATAGATATATCGAAACTTGAATCTGTGCAAGTAAATGAAGATGAGTATCAGAATGAGGTGTTAAAGGGTGATTTGTTTTTTAATACCTCGTCAGAAACGCCGGAAGAAGTTGGAATGTGCGCCGTATTGATGGACTCTATAAGAAATACTTATCTAAACAGCTTCTGCTTCGGGTTCCGGTTAAAGACAAAGAAAGTACATGCGCTGTTTTTCTCCTACTATTTTAACAGTCAAGAAGGAAGAAAAATTATGCGGGTATTGGCTCAAGGAGCTACGAGATTTAACCTTTCCAAAGATTATTTTAGCCAAACAGAAATCGAGCTGCCTCCGTATGAGGATCAGGTTGAAATAGCTCAAACATTGGCAGATATGGAAGGCGACATACTATCCTTGGAAAAGAAATGCTTGAAATATAAAGCTATTAAGCAAGGCATGATGGAAGAGTTGCTGACCGGCAAGGTCAGATTGATGTAAGGAGGTGCCTGTCAGATGAGTATTGGGGATGCCGAAATTAAAACACAGGAAAGAGTGATCCGCTTCTTCAAAGATCCGGAGATCTTGGGTTATCAGTATATTGGTAACCTGTCTGACCAGCAGAATAAGAATATCAAAGAAGATCGCCTGCGCCAGTACCTTCGATTGAAAGGTTATGCCGACAAGCTGATTGATGGTGCTATTACCCAGCTCCAACAGGAAGCGGGTAATCTTTCGCGTGGGCTATATGACGCTAACAAAACTATATACTCTCGTTTAAAGTATGGTATTCCGGTGAACGAAAGTCCTGAAAAGCCTCCGGTGACTGTACAGTTTATTGATGAAGAGAATCCGCTGAACAACGACTTTGCTATCGCCGAGGAAGTAACGGTTGTTGAACAATCCGAGAAGAGACCGGATCTTGTTGTCTACTTGAATGGTATTGCAGTGGCTGTTATCGAGCTGAAGCGAAGCAGTATCTCTGTTTCTGAAGGTATCCGCCAGAATCTGACGAATCAGAAGAACTTATTCATTCAGGGTTTCTTTACCACGATGCAATTTTGCATGGCCGGAAACGAATCAGAAGGTCTACGTTATGGCACGCTTTTGACCGGAGAGAAGTTTTATATGGAGTGGAAGGATGACGGCTTCAAAGAACATGAGGAGGAGCGTGATCCGGTAGATGTCCGTATCAGTAAAACCTGCGAAGGCATCGAGAATAAACTCCTGCAGCAGATATATGCCATGTTCGATAAGGAACGTTTTATCGACCTTATCATGAATTTTGTTGTCTTTGATAAAGGCATCAAAAAGGTGTGTCGGTATAATCAGTATTTTGGTATCAAGCGTACCCAGCAGAGGCTTAATAATCTGAGAACGGAGCTTCATAATCCGAATAGAGATCCGGATAAACCGATGGGCGGCATCCTGTGGCATACGCAGGGTTCCGGCAAAACGCTGACTATGGTATGGCTTGCCAAATGGATTCTGACGCATTGGGAGGAACTCAATGCCCGCGTCCTAATTGTGACAGACCGAGATGAGCTTGATGAGCAGATAGAGAAAACATTCACTGGCGTGGATGAGAATATTGCTCGTACCAAGAGCGGTAAGGATTTGCTGAATCGCCTGAATGTATATGATGATTCGTTGATCTGCTCTCTGGTGCATAAGTTTGGCCGTCGTGGCGGAGAAGCGACAGAAAATGACTACGATAAGTATATTGAAGAGCTGAAAGCCTCCCTCCCTGCCGATTTCGAAGCAAAGGGAAATCTTGTGGTATTTGTTGACGAATGCCACAGAACGCAGTCCGGTAAACTCCATACAGCGATGAAGACTATCATGCCGAATGCTGTATTTATCGGCTTTACGGGTACTCCGTTGCTGAAAAAGGATAAAAAGATCAGTATCGAAGTTTTCGGTACATATATCCATGCTTATAAATATAACGAAGGCGTTGCCGATGGTGTCGTGCTGGATCTGCGTTATGAATATCGTGATGTTCCACAGGATTTATCTTCGCAGGATCGTGTTGACCAGTGGTTTGATGTAAAGACCAGAGGCCTCTCTTCTCGTGCTAAAGCAAAGCTCAAGGAAAAGTGGGGCACGATGCAGAAGGTATATAGCTCCCGCTCTCGTCTGGAAAAGGTTGCATGGGACATCATTCAGGACTTTAATATGAAGCCGCGACTGATGGATGGAAACGGTAATGCGATTCTTGTAGCTGATGGTATTCCTACGGCTTGTAAGTATTACGAAATCTTCCAACAGATGGGCTTTAAGAAGTGTGCCATCATATCTTCCTATACACCGAACAAGGGCGAACTGCGCACTGATACTGTCAGCGATGAGGATGATACTGAAACCTTCCTCAAATATGAGACGTATTTGAAGATGCTGGGGCTTGATCCGTCTGACCTTCCGAATGCAGGATCGGTTCAGGCTAAGGTGGAGGAATTTGAAAAGGAGGCAAAGCGCAAATTCGTAGAGGAACCCGCAAATATGAAGCTCCTTATCGTCGTGGACAAGCTCCTCACCGGATTTGATGCGCCTCCTTGTACCTACCTTTACATCGACAAGAGGATGCAGGATCACGGCCTGTTTCAGGCGATTTGCCGCGTCAACCGCCTTGATGATGATAGTAAAGACTTCGGCTATATCGTGGATTACAAGCAGCTGTTTGGACAGCTCCAGACTGCAATGAAGGACTATACTTCCGGAGCTTTTGAAGGATATGATCCGGAGGATGTAAAAGGACTTGTTAAGGATCGCCACGATGCTACGGTATCCTATTTTGAGGAAGTGTATGATGCCGTCGAAGAACTCTGCGAAGGCGTCGAGGAACCTCGTGGGGAGATCCAGTACATCCATTATTTCTGTGGTGTTTCCGGTCAGTCGGAGGAGAGCGACGAGATTTATGCACGCCTGAGAGAAAAACTCTATCGTCTGGTGAGCAGTCTTGTCAGAGCGTTCGCGGAAGCAAAACCATATCTGGTTGATGACATCTCATCTGGCAAACTGAATGAATATGACAAGAAGGTCACTTTCTACATTGAGTTGAAGAAAACCATCGGTACGGCCAGTGGTGACTTCCTCGATTTGAAGGCCTATGAGCCTGATATGAGAAAGATGATCGATAACTATATCACGGCAGCGGATGCTGAGAAGATTGGCGATTTTGATGATCTTACCCTATTGGATTTTGTAGCAAAGCAGGGTGAGACGCTTACCGGTGAAGGCGATAGCGGCCACAAAGAAGGTGCAGCAGAGGCCATCGAGAATAACATCCGTAAGAAGGTTATCGAAAAGGTCACTGTCAATCCGCGCTACTACGCAAAGATGTCAGAAATCCTTGATAAGCTCATTGAAGAGCGTAAGCAGGGAGTTCTTGACTATGCTGAGATGCTTGAGAAATATATAAAGCTGGCTAAGGACGTTGATTGCCCGGAGGATAACGATAAATATCCGGAAAGCATCCGTAAGAGTAAGGCGCTCATGGCTATTTATGACAACACCGGCGAGGACGAGAAACTTGCCCTACGAATTCACAAAGCCGTGAAAAAGCAAGCACTGTCTGGTTTCAGGGATAATCAGGTTGTTGTCAGAAGAATAAAAAAGGCTCTCTTTGAGATTCTGGGTGATGATTCCGAGGTGGAGCGCATCTATAAGATCATTGAGAAACAGGAGGAGTATTAATGCGCATTGTCATTTCCGGGATTCCGATTGATGTGCAAAAAAAGAATATAAAGAATATGCACCTTCAGGTGAAGCCGCCGGATGGACATGTGGTAATTTCTGCGCCTTTATCCGTGGACGATAAAGCTATAGAGGCTTATGCCAGAACTCAGCTGGGCTTTATCAAGAGGGCTATTGCGCAGTTTCAGGATCAGCCAAGAGCATCGAAGCGACAGTATGTTTCCGGCGAGACGATGTATATCTGGGGGAAGCAATACTTTCTTGTCTTCAAGCCGGACAATCAAAAGAACAGCTTCGAGATTCAGAATCAGAATATTGTTCTATCCATGAGCGCCAAAAGTACCGTGAAACAGCGAGACGCTTATGTGAAAGAGGAATATAGGAAGATCCTAAAGGAAGAAATAGAAAAGCGTCTGCCTAAGTGGGAGACACAGACAGGACTTAAATGTGATTCTTGGCAAACGAAATATATGGTCACAAAATGGGGTGCCTGCAGCACAGATAAAAAGAAGCTGTGGTTCAACCTGCAGCTCGCCCAGAAACCGTATGCCTGCCTTGATTATATTATTTTGCATGAGCTTACACATTTAATCACAAGAAAGCATGATGCTACATTCATCGCACACATGGATAGGCACATGCCTAATTGGCGTGAAATACGTAAAGAGCTCAACGACAGCAGACTGGACTACTATGAAGCGCAGGATGAAAGCCCACTGCAGAAACTGATCGACCAATCTCGTTATGACGACATCCGGGATGCGGCCATAGCTTATATTCAAGAGGATCATTCTGGTGACACGAAAAGACTATCGGTCATTGATATGGAAATCGGGAATGTTATCCATATTGAACAGCCGGAGGATGGCGTGATTGCTTTCGATGTAATTGCATCATGCGATGTCGAAATGCCATCCGCATCTCGCAAGGGATATTTTAATGAGCGCTGGCTTAAGATCCATTGTCAGGTTACTCTTGGCATCGATATGAGCGGGTTCCGGATCATGTCTGTTGGTAATTGTGAGCCGCAAGAGGAATCTGATAATGACCGTCTGTCCGGAGAGCTGGTACCTATTATCTCTCGCGACCAGTTTGAAGGCGAGGCTGAGAAGTTCCTGACAAGGTATTGTCCGGAAGCACTGGATAAACCGATGAGGGTTCCAATCGAGACAATAGCCAGCGATATGAAACTACAGGTTATCGAAGATGTTCCTCTGTCAGATGATCTTACTTACTTTGGGACTATCATATTTGATAACGGGAATGTTCTCGATAAGCACCGGAAGATTACAATTCGCAATGCCAAACGAGGAACCGTTTATCTTGATCCGCGTGTCTCCTATGAGAGATCTGTAGGAACAAAGCGCACTACTCTGGCTCATGAATGTTTCCACTGGTACCGTCATCAGCCTTATCATGTATTGATGAAAATGATAGGTGCTAACGATAATCTTGGAAGGGCTATCCAGTGCCAAATAGCTGCAAACACAACTGATTCAGATAAATGGAAGGCCGTAGACTGGATGGAGTGGCAAGCCAAAGGTGTCGCTCCGAGAATCTTGATGCCTGCGAAAATGACGCGCTTGAAGGTAGAACAGCTTCTTGCAGCTTATGGCGGGGCTGATGATGCGAGCATTGCAGCCTATGAGAATGTCATTGATGAACTTGCGGAGCTGTTCGATGTGTCGAGGCAGGCAGCCAAGGTTCGCCTGATGGATCTGGGGTATTCCAAAGCTGAGGGTGCATATCCGTTTGTGGATGGTCAGTATGTTCGCGGATATTCATTTGAAGCCGGTGCCTTGGATAAGAATCAGACATTCACTATTCCCTATGCCGATTTGTTTAAGGCATACTGCTTTGACCGTGAGTTTAAGAAGCTGATTGACAGCGGACAGTTTATTTTTGCAGATCGTCATCTCGTTCTCAATAACGAGAAATACATAGCGAGAGATCAGTCCGGGAATGCTACGCTGTCAGAATATGCGCTCTCGCACATGGATGAGTGCTGCGTCGTCTTCTCGAAGGGATATAGTTATCAATCGAAATATCAAGGGGCGAGGTATTACACGCAGTTTATGCGTAATTCAGCGCCAGTTGAAAATCAGGTCGAGTATTCCTTCGAGCTTAATGCACACAACAAGGCACTTCTTGATCAGATCAAGAACGCAAAGCGCCGTTCTGAAGCATTACGCAGATATCCCGGCTCTTTTGCAGAGACACTGGTCGCGTTGCAAAAAGAGAAAAAGCTCTCAAATAAGCAATTGGCAGACCGCTCGCTTGTTGGCGAAAAGACCATACAGCGGTTGAGAAATGATGAGGAATACCCGACTTCAGTTCAGACAGTTCTTGCATTATGCGTAGGTCTGAAGTTGCCTTTGCCAGAGGCTGAGATGTTTCTCGGTAAAACGGATTTTAAATTGAATTCGATGAAAAACGAAGGTTACGTTTATCAATGTGTTTTAGCGGCCTGCGCTGAGAATTCGATTTATGAAATAAATGAAATGCTCAAAGAAAACGGAATTACACCTCTTGGGAGTGATCCAGATCTTCAGTAAGACGAGGAGGATTGATGCGGAATGAAAGGTTCAGAATGCAAATTCGTTAAATATATGGAAGGCTCCGACAAGCGGTTTGTCATTCCGGTATACCAGAGAAACTACGACTGGAAAACTGAAAACTGCAAGCAGCTGTATGATGACCTCGTAAAGATTATCAAGGGACACCGGAAGAGTCACTTCTTCGGAAGCCTTGTTTCCGTTTACAATCCGGATGGCCACAATGAGGAGTTCTTGATCATCGATGGCCAGCAGCGCCTTACGACAGTTTCGCTGCTGTTCCTTGCCATGTATAACTTGATTGACAAGGGTGTCATTGTGCCGGAAACTGCTAATCTGAAGCAGCGGATTTTTGAGGAATACCTCGTGGACAAGTGGAAGCCGGAGGATACCCGTATCAAGCTCAAACCGGTAAAGAATGACCAGACGGCATTCGGGAAGCTGTTCTCTGATCCAACGGAGCATATCCGCGAATCCAATCTGACTGTGAACTACGATTATTTTTATGACCGCATTCAGAAACAGGAAATCACCATCGATCAGCTTTATGATGCGATCTGTTGTCTGGAGATTATAAACATCCGACTGGATATGGACGACAATCCCCAGCTCATTTTTGAGAGCCTGAACTCGACCGGTCTTGATCTCAGCGAAGGTGATAAGATCAGAAATTTCATACTAATGGGCTTGCCTTCTAAGGAGCAGGAGGATTATTACGAGAAATACTGGAACAAAATCGAAGTCTGCACGAAGTATGATGTAAGCGCCTTTATCCGGGATTACTTGAGCGTGAAGCAGCAGGCCATTCCGCAGCAAAAGAAAATCTACGTCAATTTTAAGGACTTTGTGGAGCTTGGAAAAATCGAAACGGAACCGCTCCTTGCCGAGATGCTGGCCTATGCAAAACGGTACCAGATTCTCCTTGATGGTAATTCCGGTAGTGCTACCCTTGATGCTTGCATTGACCGGCTAAACCGTCTGGAGACTACGGTAACAAGACCGTACTTCCTTGAAGTGCTGCGCCTATATAACGAAAACAAACTGACGTTGGCACAGGTCACTGAGATTTTCCTAACAACAGAGAATTACCTGTTCCGCAGGACGATATGTGACCTGCCGACAAATGCCCTGAATAAAATCTTCCTCATGCTGCACAGAGAGATCATCCGATACGACGGTACCGAGGATAACTATGTCGAGAAGCTCAAGTATGCACTTCTTTCCAAGAAGGAGCGTGCCCGCTTCCCGGACGATGTGGAGTTTAAGGCGGCATTTGAGGAACGTCCAGTTTATCTGATGAACAGCAAGAATAAAATTTACATTCTTGAGCGCTTCGAGAACTTCGGTACTTCGGAGGATAAGGATGTATACCGGCACTGTGACGACGGCACCTATTCGATTGAGCACATTATGCCTCAGCATCTGACACCGGTGTGGCAGAAGGAGCTGGGCGATGACTATGAGCAAATACATGAGATTTGGCTGCATCGTATGGCAAATCTTACGCTGACGGCTTATAACTCGAAATACAGCAATAGCTCTTTCACTGAAAAGAAAACCATGCAGAACGGTTTCGATGACAGCGGTATCCGCATGAATACTTGGATTGCCAAGAAGGACAAATGGACGCTGGCGGAGCTGGAGGAGCGCAGCGAATATCTCATGGGTCGGGCTCTGTCAATCTGGGCATCACCTATCACAGAATACAAACCGGAAGAAAAGCAGCTTGACACTTATACGCTTGAGGATGAGGGCGAACTGACCGGACGACTGATTGCAAAGTTCACCTTTAAGAACACCGAACAGCCGGTAACGAGCTGGGTTGAGATGTTCCAGAAGGTTATTCAGATCCTGTATGCCGAGGATAAGGCCATTATCACTAAGCTTGCCATGTCGGAGGAGGAGAACATCGCTCTCCACTTCAATACAAATCAGGATGCGTTCACGAAGTCGCTTGAGATCGGCGATGGTATCTATGTGTGGACAAACACCAGCACGCAGAGCAAGCTGTCTGTCTTGAGTCGTCTCTTCAAACTATACGATGAAGATCCGGCAGACTTGGTATTTTACCTGCGTGATGAAAACGAGACCAATGAGGATGAGCCGGGCAGCCGATATGAGCTCCGGAGAAAATACTGGACATACGCGCTTCCGATTATCCAGAAGGCGCATGGCGAGGACGGTTCCTTCTCCAATGTTAATCCGTCAAGGGATAACTGGATCAATGGCTTCTTTGGTATAGGTGGCTTCTATCTTTGCTGCGTAGCAAACTTTGATGCAGCGCGGGCAGAGGTCGTATTTGGCAGAGGCAATAAGCAAGAAAACAAGGCTGCCTTCGATAGCCTGTACACACATAAAGCGGAAATAGAATCAGCGCTGGGCACGACGCTCCAGTGGAACCGTGGCGACGAAATCAAATTATCCAAGATCTTCATTCAACTTAATAACGTCAGCATCGAGAACGAGACCGATTGGCTCCAGATGGCTAACTTCCACGCTGATTGGACGAAGAAGTTCTACGATGTGATTGTGCCGTTTATAAAACAATAAAGAAGGGGCGCATGATGAAAATAGGAAGAAATGATCCGTGTCCATGTGGAAGCGGAAAGAAATATAAGAATTGCTGTTTAAGAAAGGACACAATGAGTGTTCCGGAGCAAATAAGATATGCAGTTAAAGAGAACGGCTATAAAGAAGATGTCGGGGATGTTCTGGTAAACATGTACAGGTACATGGAGAGAAAACAATGGTGGGGTGCCTGCCACGCTTCGTGTGCTGCGTTATATGTTTGCTTGTCTGAGTTCGGATACAAACCTGATCTATGTATAGGCGAGGTGCTTGGGCAAGGATTGTACTTTGATCACTCATGGATTAGCCTTGATGATAAAATGATTGATCTTGCGATAAGCATGACCTTGCTTGGAGGAGCACCGGCATCAGGAGTCATTATTTTTGGGAAAGATATCAAAACTGGGTTGCCTCCTGTACTGGATTATGGTGTTCCGGGCAGAGGCATCGAGGATCAGGCAAAGTTCGTAATGGAGCTTCCATTCAACCAGTATATGGATAGCTTTCCAGATGAAAAAGATGGTCTATGGGGCGTCGTACGTGAAGTATTAAGTACTGATATAAACATTCCGTCATTACGTGAAAAATACAAGGACACGAAGAGAGTTCTTATAAGACATGAATGATGGTAATTATGTTGCATTTGAAGAAGGAGGCTTATTCGTCCATGAGTAATGATATTAAAGCAATTGAAACAGAATATGACGGACATCGTTTTCGCAGTCGACTTGAAGCTCGCTGGGCAGTCTTTTTCAATGCAGTCGGTCTAACTTATGAATATGAAATCGAAGGATTCGAAATGGATGGAACCAGATATCTTCCGGACTTTTATATTCCAAGCTTGAATAGGTGGTTCGAGATCAAAGGCAAACCGTTGAGTTTGGACGAAATAAAAAAGTGCGAAGAATTCTGTCGCAGACTTGATAATGAGAATATAAAGTACTCAGTCCTTATTGGGTCGCCGAATTTATGCGCCATACGCATTGGAGAGTTCTTTGGAATACTGGAATATGTCTGGGAGTGGCCGTCTGAAAAGTATCCTGACCATTATCGCATTCAAGCGCCCAAGGAGCTTATAGAGGATGAGTACTATTCCAGATTCGTAAAGGGCTTATGGGTTGTTCCTGATAAGACGGAAGAAGAAGTTGCGGTTGCTGCTATTGCAGCAGGAAAGGCAAGATTCGAATTTGGAGAAAAACCTGATGTATAAGGATTCTAATGTTGAGGCGATGGGATTTCAGACTTGTTTCCTCAGAGCGAGGTCTTGAAGCGGTCGGCAAATCTGTGCCTTTGCATATTATAGGTAGGAGCAAGGTCTTTGACCTGTTTCCGAGAACGGACAAGGGTAAAAATCGGTGTGTTTTAAGTCAAAAACACTCTTTGATAAATTCCCGCGAACGACCGCTAAAATCTGACATCAATCTGGAGCAATCGAGCCATGTTGAGTGCGTCGTATTGATGTCACGAGTTGAGGAATAAGGAACTGAAAAAGTGTAGAAAACAAGGCATTTTCGGGAGTTGGGACTGTTTAGATGATGGTTCCGGCTCCCAGTTTTTTTGTGCTTCATAAGGGTGTGGGAACTGGTCTACTCGAAAGAATAACGGAGGGTTGAGTGTACAGGTTGGATAATAGGCAGGTTGTGGAGATAGGATTGTTAAAAAGGCGTTGAGTTGACAAAATGATTATAGATACGAAAAATGCACGTTGTTCCGGGGCAGAACGAACGTGCATTTTACATTGTTTTCATTAAATCAAGGAGGAGCCGTTTCTGCTCATCCGTCAGGGTACTCCATGCTGAAAAAAGAGTCTGCTGTTCCTCGGTCATCTGTGATTCTGCACTTCGGTGTTGACATATTAACTCTAAACATAGATATAATCTCTATTCCATTCAAAGAATATATTGACGCGTTTACGGTCTGCAAGAACTAAAAGGCAAACAACAAAAACAGCCGCTTTTCAGCGGCTGCCTGTGATAGTAATGCATTGCCAAATTTTATGCTTCTTAAGCCGGTATCCCTTCTGTGGCATGTGTAAACCTAACTTAAGTGGTGGTTTTGATTAAAGCTTGATTACAGAATGGCTGTGAATGTAGAATTCCTCCTGGCTAGGCTGCCACTTTTTCTCTTTGGGAGCAAAAAGTGTGTCAAAGCATGCAACAGCTTCCGCATCTTCCAAAAGCTGACCGGCTGAACTTTCACGGAAAATCCATTTTCTGCCGTCAAGCGATCTACTTTTCAGCTCTTTGACAAGCATAGCAGTCGGGTAAATATCTCCTTCAAGGCAAATATTGTACTTTAGGCAGCTTTTAAAGCCGCGCGCAACGTAATTATCGGGATTACCGAATATAACTATAACGTCATAGCCCATTTCGACCGCTTTAGAAAATGAATGTTCAATAAGCGCTTTCCCGAAGCCCTTTCGCTGGTAATCGGGGTGAACTGCAATTGGTCCGAATGTGACAATTGGCTTTTTAACGCCGTTTTCATCCTCAAGCTCTGATTTTGCATACATAATGTTGGCAATGATTTTTCCTTCAGTTTCGAGAACGAAGTCAAGTTCGGGAATAAAATCCTTATGTTCTCTTAAAATATGTGCAAAGTAATGTTCGCTGCATCCGGGAACATTCAGGTTCCAGAATGCTTCGCGCACTATATTTTCAACAATTCTGTAATCGTCAGGCTTTTCTGAACGAATCGTATAGTCATTTTTGTTCATTTTTTATCCTCCTGAAAATTGATGACCGCAATATGGGAGGTCTGTGCAGATTGTATTCGCAAACCTCCCGTTTACGCCACAATCTCCGTTTTGCTGTAATTTCTCAAAAAATCTCCTTAAAGTAAGCTGATTCGGAATGTTTCCGTGTGTTTATTGTAACATAAATCAAAGAAAAAGTCAAGCGCTTGAAAGGTTTTTATAACATATCCATAGTGAGGTCAAGCCGCTATTTACGGAGTAAATCGGGATATGTTTCAATAAACACTCAGCCGTCCGGATTTTCAATTCGGCTAACGGCGTGTGTTTATTATAACATATCCGCAGCGTGAAGCGCTGCAAACGGCGAAGCCGCGATTTACGGAGTAAATCGGGATATGTTTCAATAAACACTCAGCCGTCCGAATTTATAATTCGGCTAACGGCGTGTGTTTATTATAACATATTTTATATGCAAACTCAATACAGTAAATCAATTCAAATTTTTTGCATGAAAAGTATAAAAATCCCGCTTCGGCAGATAATATTGCTAAGAAAGCGCAAAAACGGGCGTTTTCACTTCAATATTTTGCAGGAAAGGAATTTAATATATGAAAGCAACCGGAATTGTCAGACGAATTGACGACCTCGGACGCGTCGTTATACCTAAGGAAATAAGAAGAACTATGCGTATACGAGAGGGCGACCCTCTTGAAATTTTTACCAGTCCTGAGGGTGAGGTTATCTTTAAAAAATATTCTCCGGTCGGAGAGATTACCGATACAGCTGCGCAGTATGCGGAGGTTCTCGCTAAAATAGGCGGCTGTCCTGCGGCTATATGCGATCGAGATCACGTTATTGCAGCGTCGGGAATGCAGAAAAAGGAAATCCTTGAAAGACGCGTTTCAAGCTCGCTTGAAGACCTTATTGAGCAGAGAAAATCGCATGCTTACCGCACATTTGAGGACAAGCGGCTGAACCCGATAGAGGGTATCGACAAATACGCTATCGCCTGCACGCCTATCGTTTCTCAGGGAGACGTAAACGGAGCGGTAATGATGCTGTCAAGCGACGGAAACGAATACGCTACGCCGGAGCAGCTTGCGCTTGTTCAGGCGGCGGCAATGTATTTCGGAAAACAGATGGAAGAGTGAATTTTGTACGATGAACACGCTGTGATTTTTCATGGCGTGTTTTCACATTTTCGCATTACTGACATATAATAAAAAGACATATTCTACGGGAGGTGCGAAAGTGAAGAAATGTACTTATCTTAACATTCTGCGCGGCGAGCCGTGTGCTTATGCGGACATTGCCGGAAGTGAAAAATATTCTAAAATAAAAGGAAAAATCAGATTTTACGAGGCTGACGGCGGTGTGCTTGTTGCCGCCGAGGTATGCGGACTTCCTGAGCACAGCGGGAAATTTTCCTGTCCTGTTTTCGGATTTCACATTCATAGCGGAAGCTGCTGCTGCGGAACAGCAGAGGATCCATTTGCCGATGCGGGCAGTCACTATAATCCCATGAAAACACCGCATCCTTATCACAGCGGAGATATGCCGCCGCTTTTCGGAAATTGCGGCTACGCATTTATGGTTTTTCTGACCTGTCGGTTCTCGATTCATGAGATTATAGGAAGAACAGTGATAATTCATTCTATGGCGGATGATTTTACAACACAGCCATCGGGAAATTCCGGAGAAAAGATCGCCTGCGGGGTCATAAGAAGCTGCTGATTTTCATAAAAGCGCCGCTTTTCAAGGTTTTGTCTTTTGGTATACGGTCGTGGAATTTTCTTCGGTATGCAAGTCATACAATACAAAAAATCCCCGTTAGACTGTTAAGTCTGAACGGGGATTGCTTATGTTTGATTATGCAAATGTAACTGCGGAAATGTTGATTACCGCTTTTTTTCCGGTCTGAGGAACGATCTCTATCGTATGATCTCCGGGTTCGTCAAAGTCGATGATCTCCTCTGCTTCAACGTAGTTGCCCCAACCGTCAGGGAAGGAACTGTCGATTGTCTTTACAAGCTCGCCGTCAACCAGAACATCGAATGTTCCGCCTGCTGTGGTAAGCTTTCCATATAATAAGCCGATTGTTTTTGCACCCGTAACTTCAAATTTTAACGGGCTTACTCCGTCGAAGGTGCCGTCCTTTGTGCGTACTGTCCAGTAGCCGCCGAAATTTCCAAAAAGCGTGGGATTGTTTTCCCAGCCCGTTGATTCAACGGGAGTATAGCTTTCCGGAACAAGCATATTGGCATTCTCATACTTGTTTTCCGTGTAGGGTGTGGAGAAATCACTTTCATTTTCGGTGTCTATGCTGTCAAGATTATCAATAACATCCTGAAGATATGACGTGATTATTTCCGTGAGTACCGCATGACCTGTTACGTTCGGGTGAATGTTGTCGTCAGAGATGTCAGTCCACTTGATATGACCGTTATTGATTACGTCGAGAATTGCTTCACGATAGGAGATCATTGGGATCTGGTATGCCTTACAGATGTCGGAATGATACTGCTGGAAGCTTGTTCCGTCCTCCTGAGTCATTGCGATAGTTACAATAGCGGGGGAAGTGGGGCTGTTCCAGAGCTTGCGGAGCAGACTGTCGTAGGAGTTAATGTTGCGCTGTGTATATTCAGTTGTGTCGTTTACCGAGAAGTCTATGAACACGAGGTCGGGATTCTTGGAGATAACGTCGCGGTCGGCACGGAAAACGCCTATGTAAGAGCCTGTTGCGCCGATACCTGCACGTACATATTCGATTTCCGCGTTCGGAAATTTTTCAATGAGCCAGTCGGTGGTAAGCTTGGAATAGCAAAGTCCGTCGCCGGCGCTTGAACCCTGCGTGATTGAGCCGCCAAGATATGCAACGGTGATCTTTTCGCCGTTCTGAGCCTTTTTGAATACCTTTGCGAGGCGTGCCTGATTGCCCTTGACATATGTTGAAAGAGCTTTCATTCGTGCAGTTATACCGTTTTCGATAACATACGGTTCATCATCGGGGATTTCAGCAGCTTCTTCGTCAGCAGTTGCTTCGGGAGCGTCTGCGTCCGCGTCGGATTGCTGTTCGTTTTCAGTTTCCGCAGAAACAGTGGTTTGTGCGGAGGTTGCCGTGCTTTCTGTTGTGTTTCCGCTGCAGCCTGCGGCAGTTACGACAAGAGCGAGTGCGCATAAAACGCATATAATGTTCTTCTTCATATAAATTCCTTTCGCCTTTCCTGTAAGCTAATTTACCAAGAATAATATAACATTTTTTGCGTAAAAAGTCAATGTTTTTCTTGCAAATTTGTTCATAGTATGTTATTATTATAATATCATACTGAAAGGCGGAACAATTATGGCAATATATTCAGCTGACAACAGGGCTTTTTCCTATATGGGCCGCGTGGATTTTTGCGACCCGAAGGCTCCTGTTTTAATTTACGCGGGAAGTAATATTAAGTGCAGATTTAATGGAACTTTTCTTAAATTAACTCTTGATAATATTCTGATGGACAAGTTTTCCTCGTTCGGCGCAGTAATCGACGGTGTGCAGTACCGTGTGGAAATGAAGAACGAAAGCGGCATAGCAGAGTATACCGTTGCGGAAAATCTTGAGGATAAGCTTCATACCCTTACGATTTTTAAGCGGCAGGGCGCGGCGCACTATTTTAGGTTTATTTCACTGGAAACTGACGGCGAGCTGCTTCCGTGTGATGAAAAGTATAATTTAAAGCTTGAATATTACGGCGACAGCGTTTCTGCAGGCGAGGTCACTGAAGCGATTTATTACGAAGGTCATCAGGATCCCGAAAATCACGGCAGCATTTATGATAATAGCTATTTCAGCTATACATGGATTCTTGCGCGAAAGCTCGGCGCAAAGTTCTATAACAATTCGCAGGGCGGACTTGCTCTTTTCGATAAAACGGGCTATTTTTACGGTCCTGATCACCTTACCGGACTCGAAACGACATATAACAAGCTTAGTTATGTTCCTTATTCTCCGTTAGGACTTACCGACTGGGATTTTAGTCGCTATACGCCGGACATTGTTATTTTTGCGATCGGTCAGAACGACGCGAATCCCGATCCTAAGGCGATTTATGATGAGGAATATGCAAAAAAGTGGAAGAAAAAATATAAGGAAATTCTGCTGGAGCTTAAGGAACGCTACAATTCGCCGAAATTTATCCTGATAACGACCGTGCTTGAACATGAAAAAATATGGGATGACCGAATCGAGGAGATAAAAAACGAGCTGAACAGCCCCGACGTTTATCACTATCTGTTCAGACGCAACGGCGTGGCGACTCCGGGACATCCACGCGTCACCGAGCAGAATGAAATGGCTCTTGAGCTTGAGAAATTTATACGCGAAAATATGTTAGGGGAGATTCCGCTTTGAAAAATACAAATCCAAAGGCTGCGAAAATAATTTTTGCTGCCGCTGTTATTATTGCTGTATTGATTGTATTGTTTTTAGCAATATATATAAATCACACAATCCATCTTAAAAAAGAAGCCGAGTATATTTCGCCTCTCGGACAGATAGTTGAAGTTGACGGGCATAATATGAGTGTTTATGTCGAGGGAGAAGGAGATACAGTACTTGTTTTTATGTCAGGCGGAGGTACTTGCTCTCCTATTTTGGATTTTAAATCTCTCTATTCGCTTTTAAGCGACGATTATAAAATTGCTGTAGTAGAGAAATTCGGATATGGCTTTAGCGATGTGATTGATAAAAGCAGGGATATTGACGCTGTTCTTGAAGACACACGAGCCGCACTTACTGCAGCGGGGATGACTGCTCCGTATGTCCTCTGTCCTCATTCAATGTCAGGGCTTGAAGCGTTATATTGGGCACAGAAGTATCCCGATGAAGTGACCGCAATTATTGGTCTTGATATGTCCGTGCCTCAATATTATCATAGCATGAACATCAATATACCGCTTATGAGGATTGCGAGCTGGGCGGCAAATATTGGCGTTACTCGCTTGATACCGGGCATTTCTGAAAGCGAAGCAATAAAGCACGGCACATTATCCGATGAGGAAAAAGAAATTTATAAGGCTGTTTTTTATAATCGTACAGCAACCGTAACAATGATTAATGAATGTGAATCGGTTAAAGCGAACGCTCAAAAAGTAAGCGATATGGAAATTCCGCAGTTACCAATGCTGATGTTTATTTCAGACGGTTCAGGCGGAACCGGATTTGATAAAGAAACTTGGCGTAAAATACAGATAGAATATATTGCAAAAGTTGATGGCGGCAGGTATATAGAATTAGATTGTCCTCATTATATCCATGACTACGAGTATGAAACCATAAGTACAGAGATTGGTGTTTTTTTGAATGAAATAGGCAGCTGTTGACATTCGCTGCAGCGCCGGCATTATCGCTTTGATAAAGACAACAACATCATATAAATGCAAAAAACAGGTGTTTCGAATACACCTGTTTTTCGTTTTCATATCAGCACCTGTTATCATTTGCAATCGGGTAAAATTTCTATACGGACGTCACTTTATCAGCGGAAATTTTGCCTATGAACGTCAATTTTCATCAGGCTTGTCGGTTTCAGCTTCCTGTGTCAGTTCTTCAGCCTTTTCCTTAAGATTTTCATCTTCAATTTCGTTGATGTTTCCTGTCATGAGCTTTTCAAAGTCGTCGCCGTTTATCTTTTCATGTTCAAGCAAATAATTTGCGACAAGATCCAGCTTGTCACGATGAGATTCAAGAATATCCTTTGCCTTTTCGTAAGCGCTTTCTATAAGCTCGCGGACCTCCTCGTCAATTTCTGCAGCGACATTTTCGGAGTAGTTGCGGCTGTGCGAGTAATCTCGTCCGAGAAAAACTTCTTCGCTGTCCGAGCCGTAAACGATCGGTCCGAGACGGTCGCTGAAGCCGTAGCGTGTGACCATGTTTCTGGCAACCTTTGTTGCGCGCTCAATATCGTTTGAAGCGCCCGTGGAAATATCCTCAAGCACGATCTTTTCGGCAACGCGTCCGCCGAGCAGAACAATGAGTTCTTCGCCCATTTCACGCTTGCTGACATAGCTCTTGTCATGTTCGGGAAGCGACATTGTAAATCCGCCCGCCGAGCCTCTTGGAATTATCGTTACATGATGAACCTTATCCTGTGTGGGGCAGTAGAAGTGGCAGAGCGCATGACCCGCTTCGTGGAATGCGGTAAGGCGGCGCTCCTGCTCGGTAACAACACGGGATTTCTTTTCGGGACCCGTCACAACCTTTATTGAAGCTTCTTCAATGTCGCTCTGTACGATAGCCTTGCGGTTTTCTCTTGCTGCGAGAAGCGCGGCTTCGTTTACGAGGTTTTCAAGGTCTGCGCCTGTAAAGCCCGCGGTCGTTTTTGCGATAGTTGCAAGGTTGATGTCGGGGGAGAGCTTCTTGTTTCTCGTATGAACGCGGAGGATTGCTTCGCGTCCCTTTATGTCAGGGTAATTAACGACGATCTGGCGGTCGAAACGTCCCGGACGGAGCAGGGCAGGGTCGAGTATATCGCGGCGGTTTGTCGCTGCCATAACGATAATATTTTGATTTTCGGTAAAGCCGTCCATTTCAACGAGAAGCTGGTTGAGCGTCTGCTCACGTTCATCATGACCGCCGCCCAGACCCGCGCCTCTCTGACGACCTACCGCGTCAATTTCATCAATAAATATAACGGACGGAGTGTGCTTCTTTGCCTGATCAAACAGGTCGCGTACACGCGAAGCTCCGACGCCGACGAACATTTCAACGAAATCCGAACCGCTTATTGAGAAGAACGGAACATTTGCCTCGCCGGCAACAGCCTTTGCAAGCAGCGTTTTACCTGTTCCGGGAGGCCCGACGAGCAGCACGCCCTTCGGGATTCTCGCGCCCAGCTCCTGATATTTCTTCGGATTTTTCATGAAATCAACGATTTCTTCAAGCTCCTGCTTTTCTTCCTCAGCGCCCGCAACGTCGTCAAAGGTTATCTTTTTGCCGTTTGAAGACTGGTTCCGGGTGTTTGCACGGGAGAACTGCGTCATTTTTCCGCCGCCTGTTGTCTGACGCATGAACACGAATGTCATCGCAATCATTATTGCGATAAGAATAAGATAGGGAATAAACGACAGGAATGTGTTGTCCGCAACTGGCTTGTAGTTTACAACAAGCGGTTCGTCGGGATGCTGTGCATTGTATGCGGCTCTGTAATCAGCAATATCGTTCACAAAAAGATTTACGCTCGCAACGCTGTAAATATGCCTTTCGTTCTCGATTTTCTTTCCGTCGTCGTCAAGCATATAATAATACAGCGTACCCGAACCGAGATCCAGATAATAGTTATAAACCTTGTTTGAATCGAAATCATTCAGGACGTCGGAATAGCTTTCCGGACGAATGATAATTTCATTTGACGTCTGCGAATATGGGACGACGAATTTAAGCACCGTCACCAGTCCGAATATCAGCAGAGCTATAAGAAGAATGTAAACTATTGCCCCTTTTAATTTATTTGACTGCATTGGAACCGCCTTTCCGTAGTAATTTATGTTCTACACTTTATTTTTCGTAAATTTCTTTTTTCAATACGCCGATGTAAGGGAGAGTGCGGTACATTTCCGCATAATCCAGCCCATATCCCACAACAAATTCATTTTTTATATCAAAGCATTTGTAATCCGCACTGATATCGAAAGAGCGTTCGGCCTTTTTGTCAAGCAGGGTGCATATCTTTACCGAAGCGGGATTTTTCTGCATGAGGTAATTGCGGACGGAATAGAGAGTACGCGCACTGTCGAGAATATCCTCGATAAGGATAACATCTCTTCCGTTAATGTCGGTGTCGAGATCCTTCAGTATACGGACATTTCCTGAGGAAACAGCCGCATTTCCATAGGATTTCGCAACAATAAAATCTATATCGCAGGGAAGATTGATCTCTCTCATAAGATCTGCCATAAACACGACCGATCCTTTTAGGATTCCGACGAGAAGCGGCAATTTCCCGCTGTAATCTTCGGTTATCTGCCTGCCGACCTTTTCTACAGCTGCATGAAGCTCGTCCTTGCTGTAAAGTATTCTTTCTATGTCCTTGTTCATCTTGCTGCCTTTCTTATACTATTTTTCGAATATTCCATAGCCAAATTCCATAGAATGTTCCGCTGCTTTGCAGAAGCGGCATGCCGCCTTTATGAAAGCTTAAAACAACAGACTTTTTGTCTATTGTTTGAATAAAGATTAGTATTATTCCGCGTAAGTTTGTTCTGCGGCGCCTATAATAGAATAATTATAGCACAAATCCTTTGCTAAATCAATCTTTTTAATGTTTATTTTTTGAAAATTATGTGGATTTATTGCGATAATTCTGTAATAAAGTAATAATGCGGAAGCTGTTTTTTTTTGCGACCGCAAATTTATCACGGCAGAGATTGATTTTTCCGCATCCTGCGCAGATAATGCGGCTGCATTCGTTTATTCGAAGAGCGGACGGCTCAACGCCGTTTTCTGAAAGAATCGACGATATAACGCGTGAAAGGACAGCCCTGTCAAGTTCACGCAGCTTTTCACAGCTGTACCCGCTTTCGTCTGAGCAGTTGTCTTTCGACTGTTCGGCAAGACGTTCGAGAAAAGCGTTGTCGTCGCTCACCGCTTCAGTCATGCGCGAAATGCCGTTGATAAGCGACGGATTGAACTCTTTAAGCTGCGGGATTATTTTCAGCCGAAGCTTGTTGCGTGTATATTCCTCGGATAGATTTGTGCTGTCTGTAACATAATCAATTCCGCGTGCGGAGCAGTAGCGTTCGGTGTCCTCGCGCGTGCAGCGGAGCAGGGGACGGATTATTTTCCCGCGCACGGGAGGGATTCCGCCGAGTCCTTTCGTACCGGTTCCGCGGAGAATGTTTATCAGTACGGTTTCGGCATTATCCGAAGCGGTGTGCGCTGTAGCGAACTTTGCGTTAAGTTCACCGCATAATTCGTCAAAGAGCTTGTACCGAATTTTCCGCGCGCATTCTTCAATGCTTTCGTGCTTGTCTGTTATGACTTCTATGCTGTAAACTGTCAGAGGGATATTCAGCTTTTCGCAGAAGCCGCGGACAAACTGCTCATCACGCAGGCTTTCTTCGCCGCGCAGATTGTGGTTGATATGGCACGCGCGGACGGTTATTCCAAGCTCTTCTTTGTGACAAAAAAGCCAGTGGAGCAGCGCCATACTGTCTGCACCGCCGCTTACGCCGACGATTACCGTATCGCCGCTGCAAAGCATATCATATCGTGCGATAACTGCGGAAATTTTATTCTCCATAGCGGGTCTCCAGATCGGTAAAGCGAGTGAACTGACCGTCGAAACGCATATTTACCGTGCGGGTTTCGCCGTGACGGTTTTTGGCGACGATACATTCAGCCGTTTCCATGTTTTCCTCGTCCTTGGTGTAGTAAACATCCCGGTAAAGGAAAAGCACAATGTCCGCGTCCTGCTCGATAGAACCTGAATCACGCAGGTCTGAAAGCATGGGACGCTTATCGGTTCTCGCTTCGGGTCCTCGTGAGAGCTGCGACAGCGTGATTACCGGAACGTGAAGTTCTTTCGCCATAATTTTCAGATTTCGCGTTATTTCTGAAATTTCATTTACACGGTTTCCGTCGCGCCGACCCGTTGACATAAGCTGAAGATAGTCGATAACGACAAGTCCGAGATTTTCCATTCGGCGCAGCTTCGCTTTCATTTCACCTATTGAGATGCTTGCGGTATCGTCGATATATATGTCGGTCTTGGTCGTGAGCAGCTCTGCGGCGCTGCGCAGGTTGTTCCATTCCGAAGCCTCGATTTTGCCGCTTTTCATATGCTCGGAAGTGATCTTGCCTTCGGAAGAAAGCATACGAGCAACAAGCTGCTCGCATGACATTTCCAGACTGAAAACGGCGACCTTTTTTCCGCTTAAACGCGCGGCGTTTACTGCGATATTCATTGCAAACGACGTTTTGCCCATAGCAGGACGTGCCGCAATAAGAATAAGGTCTGAGGGATTAAGTCCGAATATTATGTTATCGAGCGTGGAAAAGCCCGACGGAATGCCTTTTTTATTGGCAGCTTCGGGGTGTTCCATGCAGTATGCCAGATTTCGCAGCGTATCGCGTACAACCGGACCTATTGGGACAAGCCCCTTTATGTTATCATCGCGGCGTATGTCGTATATTGTTTTTTCGGCGTAGTCAAGAAGAGCCTGCGGTTCTTCCGTGTTTGCGGTGGCAAGGTCGTAAATATCCTTTGAAGCGACAATAAGCTGGCGCACCAAGCGCTTCTCATCGAGGATTTCCGCATAGCTTTCAATGCTCGATTTTTCGACCGAAAATTCGGTCAGCTTGAACAGATATGTCCTCGCGGCGTCTATTGTGTCAAACGCGCCGATACGCATGCAGCGTTCGGTAACGCTTACGATATTTATGTCCTCGCCTCCGACAAACATTGCCGAAAGAGTGTCAAATATCTTGCTGTGCGTTTTTATATGAAAATGCGCGGCGCTGAGCTTCGGCACCTTTGACATAAGCGAGGGGTCGATGATAAGCGATCCGAGGACTATCTGTTCAGCGTCGATATTAAATGGTAAATTTGCGTCGGAAACATCAAACTCCGCCATTTTTCACAATCCTTTCGTTATTCAAGCTCGGTGACCTGAACCTTGAACTTTGCGGAAACGCCGTTGTATAGCTTTGCTTCCGCTTCAAACATACCGAACGATTTAATGTCGGGGCAGACGATTTTTTTCTTTTCAATGTCAAGCCCGTGAGCGTCCTTGATAAGCTTTGCTATATCCTTTGCGGTAACTGAGCCAAAAAGCTTTCCGTTAGCGCCCGCCTTGACCTTTGTCGAGAAAACCTTTCCCTCGATTACCGAGGCGATATGCTTTGCGTTTGCAATATCGGTGTCGATTTTGTGCTGCGCGTGCGCCTTCTGTCCTTCAAGAATGTTCATATTCTGGTTTGTCGCTTCAACGGCGAGGTTCTTCTTAATAAGGCAGTTTCTCGCAAATCCGTCCTTTACTTCCTTTATCTCGCCTTTTTTTCCTGTTCCCGCAACATCCTGAAGTAAAATTACTTTCATGTCGGTTCCTCCTTAATTGTTTAAGTTTTTGTAATATTGATCAATAGCTTTTTTCAGCCGTTCGAGAGCTTCGTCCATGCCAATGCCCGTAAACTGCGCGCCCGCCATGGTCTGATGTCCGCCGCCGCCGAGTTCCTCGGCAATAAGCTGAACATTTATTGCTCCCAGAGAGCGGCAGCTTACCGAAATTTCATCATTTCCTATTCTGAAAAGCACAAACGACGCGTCAACACCCGATACGCCGAGCAGCTCGTCGGCAGCCTGCGGTGCGACAATGCGCATATCGTCTAGAATTTTTTCGGCTGACGCGATAGCGCAGTTCTTATAGATATTAGCCGAGGAAACAAGCTCGGTTTTCTGCTTGTAACACTGTATCGAATTTGTGAAAAGGCTCTTTACATTTACCGTGTCCGCGCCGAGCTTGCGCAGAAAAGCTGCCGCTTCAAATGTACGCACGCCCGTGCGAAGCGTGAAGTTCTTCGTGTCGAGGGTTATGCCTGCGAGAAGCGCTTCTGCGTGAACGGACGGGATTTTTCCCGCGTCGCCGAAATACTGGAGCAGCTCCGTCACCATTTCCGAAGCGCTTGAAGCATACGGTTCGTGGTGGAAGATCGTGGCGTTGTCAATAAAGTTGACCATTTTTCTGTGGTGGTCGATAACAACGATTTTTTTCGCCGCTTCAAGCAGGGCGGGTTCGTCAACGATTTTCGGGTTATGCGTATCAACTACTATAAGCAGGGAATTTTCGCCGAACTGTTCCTTTGCCTGTGACGGGCTTATAAAAAGACCCGATTTTTCCTTTTCGTTCACTCTTTCGTAGAGCTTCAGGGAAAGAGTGGTGTTCTTGTCAATGACTGCAAAAGCGGTTTTTCCGAGACGGCGTATTGCACTGGCAAGCCCCACGGACGAACCTACGCTGTCGAGGTCGCTGTTGCGGTGACCCATTATGTAGACGTCGTCGGAGGCTTCGATCGCTTCAATAAGCGAGTTGGCAATAATACGTGTTTTGACCTTTGTGTGGCGCTCTATGCCCTTTGAAACGCCGCCGTAAAATTCGAAGCCGTTCTCGGTTTTTATCGCCGCCTGATCTCCGCCCCGTCCCAGCGCCATATCAAGCGCCTGACGTGCAAATTCCTCGCTTTCCAGAAGCGTTTTGCCGGTCCTGCCAATGCCTATCGAAAGCGTTACGTTCATGCGGTCGTTTACCTGAATTTCGCGCACCTGATCGAGAATTTTCATCTTCTCTTCGATCATTGTCTTTACATAACGCTCTTCAACGACCGCCCAGAAGCGTTCCTTGCTGTATTTACGCAATATTCCCGACGTTCCGCTTATAAAGTCCTCGAGCAGCTTGTCAATATGGACGGTTATGTTAGCCGTTTCACTTTCCGCGCTGCCGCTGAAAAGCTCGTCGTAGCTGTCGATTATGAACGCCATTACAACGGGCTGTGACATACGCTTTTCTATCTCAAGCGTACGCAGCTGAGTAATGTTGCGGAAATAAATAATGTAAATTTCCTTTGCGTCATCCTCCTTCGGAACGGTTGCGTACACTTTATAATAGCAGTTTTTGTATTTTATTTCATAACCGTCGGCTGTCAGCAGCTTTTCTAGGCTGAGTTTTGTTATAACGTCGATTGAACTGCCGTAAACCGCTTCTTCTTCAAAGCTTTTGGAAAATTCATTGTTGAACCATACTATTTTGTTCTTGTCATCAATGATAACCACGCTCAGAGGGAGATCGTACAGCGAAACGCGTTCAAGCTGCTCAATCTCTTCATCAATGTGCGCGAAGTACTGGAAGTTTTTCCGCGTTACGGTTATCAGCTTCGCAGTAGTAAACCCTGCGGTAAGAAATACGATTGGCGCAAATATGCAGAACGCTTTCAGAGATGCGGAATATGTGAAAATAAGCATAGCCGCCGACGCGACAGCAAGTGCGGCGACGGAAAAAACAAGTCCTGCGTCGCGGAAATAATTCTTCATTTTTACAGCCACCTCGTTTCCGTAACAAATTTTACAGTTCCATTATAATAGGAAGAATCATGGGACTTCTTCTGGTTTTTGAGAAAATAAAGCTGCCGAGAGCGTCCTTCATGAGGTTTTTAAGAGTACCCCATTCTCGTATATTCGGCGTGAGATTTTTTTCCATTACTGAGAGCATCAGCGCGCGCGATTCGTCCATAAGCTCCTCGGATTCGCGCACATATACAAATCCGCGCGAAACTATATCCGGACCGGACATTATCTTTCCCGTCGCTTTGTTTATAGCCGCGACGACTATGATAAGACCGTCCTGCGCGAGGTGTTTTCTGTCGCGGAGAACGACCGAGCCGACATCGCCTACGCCGAGTCCGTCTATAAGCACGCGCCCTGCGGTCACCTGACCTGAAAGCTTCATGTCAACGCCGTCCGTTTCAAGAACGTTGCCGTTGTCCGCAATAAAAATGTTTTCTTCGGGAATATTCAGCTGAAGCGCAAGCTCCTTGTGCTTGAACATATGCTTATATTCGCCGTGGATAGGGATAAAGAACTTCGGGCGCGTGAGCGAAATCATCATTTTCAGTTCGTCCTGGCAGGCATGTCCCGAAACGTGGACGTCGTACATTGCTTCGTATATTACGTTTGCGCCCGCTTTCATAAGCTCATTTACAACGCGTCCGACCAGCTTTTCATTGCCGGGGATCGGGTTCGCGGATATAATGATAAGATCCTGAGGCGTTATTGTTACCTGACGGTGTTCGTTGCTCGCCATTCTTGAAAGTGCGGACATAGGTTCGCCCTGACTTCCTGTTGTGACGATAACAAGCTCTTCGGGCGGAATTTTCCCGATTTTGTCAATATCGACGAGCATACCTTTCGGAACGCGGATATAGTTGAGGTCGATAGCCGTCTGAAGAACGTTTATCATGCTGCGTCCCGAAACGGCGACCTTTCTGCCGTGAATTGCGGCGCTGTCGATTATCTGCTGTATTCTGTGGATATTGCTGGAGAAGGTGGCGACGATAATCCTCTTTCCCTCGGCATTTGCAAAGAAATTGCGGAAAGTCGCGCCTACACGTCTTTCTGACATTGTGTAGCCGGGTCGCTCTGCGTTCGTGCTTTCGGAAAGAAGGGCGAGAACGCCCTTATTTCCAAGCTCGCCGAAGCGTGCGAGGTCGATTATCCCTCCTTCGATAGGCGTATAGTCCACCTTGAAATCTCCCGTGTGAATAACCACACCCGCGGGAGTGTGGATTGCAAATGCACAGGCGTCAGGGATAGAGTGGTTCACGCGGATAAATTCAACGCACATACAGCCCATTTTAACGGTCTGACGCGGCTGAATGACCTTCAGCGTGCATTGGTTTAGAATGCCGTGTTCGCGCAGCTTTCCCTCGACAAGTCCGAGAGTGAGCCTTGTGCCGTAAACCGGCACGTTTACCTTTTTAAGAAGATATGCGAGTCCGCCGATATGATCTTCGTGACCGTGAGTAAGCACGATTCCGCGCAGCTTGTCCTTATTTTTTACAACGTAGGTAAAATCGGGAATAACAAGGTCCACGCCCAGCATATCGTCGTCGGGGAAAGCAAGACCGCAGTCAACGATGAACATATCGTTGCTGCATTCGTACAGGTACATATTCTTGCCGATCTCGTTAAGTCCGCCGAGCGGTATAATGCGAAGCGGCGCGCTGCGCTTGGCTTTGGTGTTTGCGACAGGGGCTTTTGCAGTCTGTCTTGGCTGCTGATTTTCGTTTTTCCGCTTAGGCTGAGGCTTTTTTGCGCGCGCAGCGCCCTGTTCCTGTTTTGCAGCAGTCTGTCTGGGCTGCTGCTTGGCGGGGCGGCGGTTCTGCTGCGGTTTTGCGGGTCTGATTTTCTCCTTGGGCTTCTGTTCCTGCGGATTCTGATTGTTATTTTTAAGCATTGCTCCTCTTTTCTTTTCAGTAAGCGATAATTCGGATTAGCGGCGTTGGCTGAAGCGTCGGAAGCGCCTGCGGAATGGAACGCGGGCTGCCGAAGTGTAAGGAAACCGACAGATCCGGGGTTTTATTTCCCTGATGAACAGCTTTTTCTGAAATATATCATTAACAGCTTTGCACTGTTTTACACATAAAAATTCATTATTTATTGTACTACAAAATGCCGCAGTTGTCAAGTGGCGGCGTTCCCCTGACATAAGAGACAGCATACATAAAAAAATTACAGCATTTTCCTGTTTTATTTGACATTTGCACAGGCTTATGATATAATAAACACATAAGTGTTTGTTGAAACATATCCCGGTTTACTCCGTAAATCACGGCTTCGCCGTTTGCAGGGCTGTGCCTGCGGATATGTTGTAATGAATTTGTATAATGCGTGCAGTACCGAGATTTTTTCGGATAGGAGTGAAAATAACCGTGGCGACCATTTATTGTCCGCAGTGCGGCGGAGAGATTCCCGAAAAGGAAACGATATGTCCCAGCTGTGGTTTTAACTTGGATACATACGAAGAAAATGAAGCCGACGAGCAAAGCGAGGAGTTCAATGAGCTTCTTGACGCGGCAAACAAGCGATTATCCGAGGAAAACGCAGCGAATCCGTCTGCAAAGACCGTTGAAGAATCCTCTGCAGAGCTTCCGGCGGGTGCAAAAAAAGTTACTTCCGCATCCTCCGACGAGGGCGGCGCGGATAAAATTTCTTATGAAAGAGAACCTGCTGAGGAAGAAGCCGCAAGTAACGATGAGCGCGAAGCTGTTGAAGCAAAGCCGAAAAAGAAAAAACGTGAGAAAAAAGGGGTTCCTCCCGCAGTTGTCACGCTTCTGGCGATAATAGCTGCAGGCGCGCTCGGTTTCTGTTCGGCGCTGCTGATGTTCGGAGACGCGGTTAAAACCGAGGAAGAGAGCTTTGCGATACGGGCGGCAAACGCTGTGAACAGCAAGCTGAACGTAAACGAAAAGCTGTGCGTTTATAAAGCATATGTCCGCAACGGTTCGGGCGAAGAGGAATGTCTGCTTTACGCTTTGATTGACTACGACGACGCTGTAACAGTATCGAAGTATCGTGTAGTTGTGGATAAAGGCAGTCCCGATGTAATCAATATTTATTACACGCTTGACGAAACAGATCCCGATTACATTGCTATGAAAAACAGCGATGACGCAAAGACGCGTATTCAGGCAAGTCTGCTCAAAAATTATTCGGACAGCATAGAGGAAGCACACCGTGAAATAAAGATAGGTTCGCCATCCTGGAAACAGATAGATATTTCAAAAATAAACAGCGCCATTACTTCCGAGCAGGTCAGAACAGCCTTGTCAAAGTAATGGCGAATGGGAGATAAAAAACAAAATGGACATTTTTATTAAATATGGTATGCCGCGCGTCATGTTCCTTTTTTTCCTTTTCTGCAACATCGGCTGGATACAGGAATCAATGATAGAATCTCTTTACCGGGGGCGCTGGATAAACCGCGGGTTTTTGAAGGGTCCGTATATTCCGATATACGGCTTCGGCGGGATCATAATTCTTTTTTGCTGCATGCCGTTTCGGGAGAACGGGTTTGCGGTGTATCTTGTAGGTATGCTTGCCTGCACGATGCTTGAATATTTTGTCGGCTGGTTTATGGAAACGATTTTTCACAAACAGTTTTGGGACTACAGCATGCTGAAGATAACTTATAAAAATCGTATCTCGCTTTTATCGTCGCTTTTCTGGGGACTTCTTTCGCTGTTCATGGTGTATATTCTTTTCGGAATAGTTGACTCCGTTGTGAATTTTCTTCCGGAAAATGTAATAATAATATACGATGCGGTAATGATGATTGCGGTGTGCATAGATACTGTGATAAGCATATCTCGTCATATTCATTTCCGCGATTATCTTAAAAAGTTTCCTATTGAGAAGGCGAAAAAGCTTGCAGCCGACCGTTTTATAAGTCTTGGCGGCGCGGTTCAGAGCCGTGTCGCTCGTATGCGGCGCTTCATTTTGCAGCCGCGCGATTCCGATGTAAATGAATTTATATACCCCGAAGAAGACGAAGCGGACGCCGAACGCTCAAATCAAAGTGATTTATAATTGAAAGGAAATATCATGAAGAACGATACCGGATTTTACGAAGCAATCCTGCCTATTATAAGCAACGAAAAAATGCAGCTTACCAAGACTTTTACACAGCACGGCGATGTTTCAGTTTATGCGCACTGTCTAGCGGTTGCGGCGTACAGCGCGAAACTTGCGAAAAAGCTGCATATCCGTCACGACCGTGTAAGCCTTATAAGAGGTGCGCTTCTTCACGACTTTTTTCTTTATGATTGGCACAAAACCTCTGACGTAGGCGATGGTCTGCATGGCTTCGCTCACCCGTTTACCGCATGGAAAAACGCACAGAAGGAGTTTTCGCTCAACGGGTGCGAGCTTGACATAATCCGAAAACATATGTGGCCGCTTACAGTAACAAAGCTGCCTATGTACAGAGAGAGCTGGATCGTTTGTCTTGTGGATAAATATTGTTCACTGCTTGAAACGTTCCGTATAAATAAATATGACGACGACAGCTTTGTCATTCCCGCGCCGTCGCATGCGGGAAATTGATCTTATTACGGCAAAACGGCGTTATCATGAAGTTTAATATGTGACTAAGGGCGGTTTTGCATTTCTTTCGGGGAATACGAGCCGCTTTCTGTTTTTAGGAAAGGAAATAAAAATGGAACAAAGAGCAGCGGTTACTTTTGACCTGTTAAAAAGCATAAACTACGCGATGCAGCAGAATTATATCCCGGTCATACGCAACCTTATCGTAACAAATACTGGCGAGGATGAGCTTTCAGATCTTGAACTTAATATCAGCTTTACTCCTGCGTTCGCGCAGGATTTCACGGTTCGGCTGGATAAGCTGCTGCCGGGAGTGCCGACGGAGATAGCGCCTGTAAAGATAATCCTCTCACCTGAGCTGCTGTTTTCACTGACCGAGGCTATGGCGGGATATGTCTGCGTTACTCTCACAGCAGACGGTAAACAGGTATTTTTCGAGGCGCGGGAGGTTGAACTTCTTACATACGATCAGAGCGTAGGTCTGCTGTCTTTCCCGGAGCTTATTTCGGCATTTGTAACTCCGAATCATCCCGCAGTAACCGGTGTTCTGCGAAGCGCGGCGGAGTATCTTGCAAAGTGGGACGGCGACCCGTCTTTCACAGCGTATCAGCGGCAGAACCCAAATTCGGTTAAAGCGCAGCTTGCGGCAGTGTATGCGGCTTTACAGGCGGAAAATATCGCTTATGCAATGCCGCCTGCGGGATATGAAACGTCGGGGCAGCGGGTGCGTCTTTCCGACAGGGTACTGAATGAAAAAATGGGAACCTGCCTTGATTTGTCGGTTTTGTATGCTTCCTGTCTTGAAGCGGCGGGTCTTAATCCGATGCTTATTTTCACAAACGGACACGCTTTCTGCGGATGCTGGCTTGAGGAACTGACTTTTCCCGAATGTGTTACCGAGGATATTTCCGCACTTAGCAAGCGCATTGCCGACGGAATTGACGAAATCTGCCTTATTGAATGTACGGCGTTTGCGGCGGGTAAGAATGTTGATTTTGATGAAGCGATTAGCATTGCGGCGCGTAATCTTTCAGATCCGGGTCCATATTTCAGCATTGTCGATGTTCACCGCTGCCGCGGAAGCAAGATCCGCCCTATCCCTGTGCGTGTTTTTGAGAACGGCGTGTATAAGGAAGCGGATTTCGGAAAGCGTTCTGAAAAGGATATTACCGCCGCTCCGACAGAGATAAACATGGAGCTGCACGGTGCGTCGGCAAATAAAAGCTCTGAGGTCACAAAGCAGACGATATGGGAGCGCAGGCTGCTTGATCTCAGTCTGCGCAACAGACTGCTGAATTTCAGACCGGGAGCAGTCTCTGTTCAGCTGATGACGGCCGGGCTTGCATTTCTTGAAGATGAACTTGCAAAGTCCGAGAGTTTCCGTATTATGCCTGTACCTGAGGATTTTACGCTTCACCGTTCCGATACTAAGATGTTTGAAGCTGAAAGCGGAACAAGCGCGGTTAATGCTATAGCCGAATCTGAGTTCAGAAACGGGCGTTTACGTTCGTATCTTAATTCCGGAGAGCTTGAAAAGGTTCTGAAAAAGCTTCACAGACAGGCAAAGGTAAGTCTGGAAGAGAACGGTGCGAACACGCTTTACCTCGCGCTGGGATTTCTGCGCTGGTATGAAACTGAAAAGAGCGAAAAGCCGCGCCTTGCACCTCTTGTGCTTATCCCCGTTGATATAACCAGAAAAATTCAGGACAGATCATATTCTATAAAGATGCGCGACGAAGAACCGCAGATGAACGTTACCCTGCTTGAACTTCTGCGGCAGGATTTCGGAATAAATATCGGTGGATTGTCGCCGCTTCCGCTCGACGAGCACGGCGTTAATATCCCGCTCGTTTTCAAAACCGTTCGGCAGGGAGTTATGTCGATGAAGCGCTGGGATATTGTCGAGGAGGCATTTCTCGGACAGTTTTCGTTCAGCCGCTTTATCATGTGGAACGATATACGCAGCCGCTGTGACGACCTGAAAGCAAATAAGGTTGTTTCCAGTCTTATTTCGGGAAAAATGGAGTGGGAGCCGCAGACCTCGGCGCTTACTGCGGAGGAGCTTGACAGGGACATAAGACCTTCGGATATGGCTATAGTTTCGAGCGCTGATTCCTCACAGCTTTCTGCCGTTTGCGAGGCTGCGCGCGGCAGCAGCTTTGTGCTTCACGGACCGCCCGGAACAGGAAAATCGCAGACCATTACAAATATGATTGCGAACGCGCTGTATAATAAGAAAACGGTGTTGTTTGTCGCGGAGAAAATGGCGGCGTTGTCGGTCGTTCAGAAGCGGCTTGAGAAAATCGGTCTTGACCCATTCTGCCTTGAGCTTCACTCGAATAAGGCGCAGAAACGCGCTGTTTTGTCGCAGCTTGAAAAGACGCTGAATGTGCGTAGGCACGCACCGTCCGAGGATTATAAAAAGGTTTCCGACGAGTTGTTCAGACAGCGCAGCGAGCTTAATGAAACGGTTTGCGCTCTGCATAAAAAGCAGCCGCACGGCAGGTCGCTCTACGAACTGCTGACGCTTTATGAGCAGAATATTTCGCAGAAAAACAAGCTGTCGGTTTCGGCGGAGCTTGTAAAAAATATGAACGAAAGCACGTTTGACAGCTGGCTCTCGTCAACGCGCACATTTGTACTTGCGGCAAGTGAAGCGGGCGGCGTTTCCGATTCTCCGTTCCGTTACTGTAACCTGAAAAGCTATACCACGCAGCTTCGGGACAGTTTTGCCGAGCGCGCCGCAGAGCTTTGCAAAAATGCGGAAAAGGCTAAAAATTCTTTTTGTTCAGCCTTCGGCGCTGAACCGACAGGTATAGCAATCGTCCGCGCGTGCAGCCGCGCCGCGTCTGCGGTGCTTTCTGCGGAATATCCCGTTGAGAAAGCGGCGCTTGACCCCGATTTTGCTGTAAGGCTTCCCGAGCTTGAGCGGCTTATCGCCGACGGAACGGCACTCGGCGCACTCAATGCCGAAATTTCTGCGGAATTTGACGCGGCGGCGGATAACTGGAACGCGGGAGAAGCACAGCTGAAATGGCGTGCCGCCGAGCAGAAGTGGGCGCTTGCGAAATCAATGGAGCAGGGAAAGCTGCTGAAAGAGCTTGCACTGTACCGCAAGGCGGGAAAACCAACGGCAGAGCAATTTTTGTCGGCTTGTGAGAAATTTGCGGAGAAAAAGAGGCTTTCGGACAGCATTGCTGCTGCGCCCGCAGAGCTTACCGCTTATTTCGGAGCGCTCTGGAGCGGTTTGCAGACCGACTTTGAACGGATGGGCAGGTGTCTTAAAGAAAACGCGGCAATAAATGAAATTCTTCGTCCTATTTGTTCAACTCCGCTTGCTTCGGCGATTTTCGCTGCTGCACGGGGCAATTCCGAGGCTCTCGGGTGCTTCATCGCGGATTTTGACGCGTATGAAAGGACCGCCGACGGGCTTGCCGAAATATATAAAATTGATTTTACCGGTGTTTACGGCGAAGCACCGTGCTGTTTCGACGCGGCAATGTCGCAGGCAAGGCTGTGGATGGAAAATATCGGCGCTCTGCGCGAGCACTGCGCGCTTCTGAGCGCTAAGGAACAGCTTGATGATATGGGACTTTCATGCGTAACCCAGGCGCTATTCAATGGAAATATATCCTGTGAAGAACTTGAAGCCGCACTTTGCTGCGCGTTCGGATATACCGCCGCAAATCTTGCGATTTCGGAGGAACCGAGGCTTGCGGGCTTCCGCGGAACGCAGTTTGAAGCGGCGATAGAAAGATTCCGTGAGCTTGACAGCCGTTTTGAGGAGCTTACTATAAAGGAGCTTGTCGCGGAGCTTTCCGCAAAGATACCCGATATTTCTGCGGGCGGCGCCAGTTCATCCGAGATAGGAATACTGCTTAAAGCTATAAGAAGCGGCGGACGGAATATGTCAATTCGCAAGCTGTTCGACAGCATACCGAATCTGCTCAGGCGTATTTGTCCGTGTATGCTGATGAGCCCTATATCGGTTGCGCAGTATATTGACCCCGCGTATCCGAAATTTGACCTTGTAATATTCGATGAAGCGTCCCAGCTGCCGACCTGTGAGGCGGTCGGAGCGATCGCGCGCGGCGAGAACGTCGTTGTAGTCGGCGACCCGAAGCAGCTGCCGCCTACAAGCTTCTTCACCGCCGAGCATACCGACGAAGAAAATGCGGAGATAGAGGATCTTGAAAGCGTTCTTGACGACTGCCTTGCTCTCGCTATGCCGCAGAAGCATCTGCAGTGGCATTACCGTTCGCGGCATGAGAGTCTTATCGCGTACAGCAACGCTAAATTCTACGATAATTCGCTTATGACATTCCCGTCGCCCGACGACATTGTTTCGCGGGTAACATGGATACCCGTTGAGGGATATTATGACAAGGGCGGTTCAAAGCAGAACAAGGCGGAGGCGCAGGCAATCGTTGACGAGATCGTCCGCCGCCTTAAAGACCCCGTTTTGCGCCGTGAAAGTATCGGCGTTGTAACGTTCAGCCTTGTTCAGCAGGTGCTTATAGATGATATGCTGTCCGACGCATTCAGAAACGCCCCCGAACTGGAGCAGCTTGCCGACGGAATGTATGAGCCGATATTCGTGAAAAATCTCGAAAATGTTCAGGGCGACGAACGCGACGTTATACTTTTCTCGGTCGGCTATGGACCGGACAAGGATGGAAATGTGTCGATGAACTTCGGACCGCTTAACCGCGAGGGCGGCTGGCGCAGACTAAATGTTGCGATAACGCGCGCCAGAAAAAGTATGCAGGTCTATTCCGTTATCACCGCCGATCAGATAGATATTTCGCGTACTGCTTCGGAGGGCGTTGCGGGTCTTAAAGGCTTCCTTGAATTTGCTCAGAAGGGAAGCTCGTCGCTGCCTGTTCGTATGCGCAGCAGCGAAAGCGGAACAGATGACTTTGCAAAGCTGCTTTCCGAAGAAATACGTAAAATGGGATATGAAGTGCGCTGCAATATCGGCTGTTCGGGATATAAAATCGACATCGGCGTTATAAATCCAGACGAGCCAGGCGCGTATATCCTCGGAATACGCTGCGACAACGAGCGTTATCTTTCGGCAGGCTCGGCGCGTGACCGAAGCGTTTCGCAGCCCGGTATGCTAAAAGGGCTTGGCTGGAATATATGCAGCGTGTGGATAATGGATTATTTCGATAGTCCGGAAAAAATGCTTGCAAGGATAAGAACCGCTATCGAGGACGCAACAGAAGCTTACCGTAATCCGCCGCAGATCGAGAAGGAAACGCCGCAGGCTGAACAAAAAGAAAAGTCAGAAGCAGAGAATAAAGACGAAGCGGTGCTTCCGACAGCGCTCGCCGGACCTATTCCGTATGAGGAATATGATGTTTCTTCGCTTGGCAGCTCGGAGGATTTCTACACTGAAAAGGCGTTCGGTGATATATGCTCGCTTTGTGCAGCTATAATTGACGCGCAGGCACCGATAAGCCGCGATGTACTGTTCAAAAAACTGCTCGGCGCATACGGTATTAATCGCAGCTCGGCAAAGGCGGAGGCTGTTCTCGAAAGGGCGGCAGGCTCAGTGGGGCTTTTGGCGACAAGCGGTGAGAATGGCGTATTCTATTGGAAAGCGGGAACATTCCCCGCTTCGTACGAGCTTTGCCGCGTACCTGCAGAGGGCAGTGAAAAACGCACTCTCGATGAGATATGTCCGCAGGAAATTGCTAACGGTGTGAAAATAATTCTTTCCAACCAGCTAAGCATGACGAAATCCGACCTGATACGCGAAACCGCAAAGCTGTTCGGCTATACAAGGCTTGGCGGAGTCATGGAAGCCTGCGTGTCAGAGGGCATTGACGCCGCAGTTCGCAGGGGCTTCGTTGAGATAAACGATGAAAGAGTCAGTATTAAAGAATAAAAATCAGCAAAAATTCTACGCATGGAGCGCAAAAAATGTACCCGGTTTATATTATCCAATTAACTGTCGGAAAAAAGACGAAATATGTTTACACTTCACGGTCGTTTGTGACCTGTTCATGCTTTGCACGAAAATTTTACGAGCTTGATACGGCAAAAGCGTATATCTCGTCGCACAATTTCGAGGGTCTTAACCCTAAAATAAAGAAATACGTCGAAAAAGCTGAAATTGATTAAGGCAGCTATACAAATGACGCATATGTATTGACTAAATCTGTCAGAAATGGTATAATAATAAAGAAGCTGCCGCAACGGCAGCAAAAGAAAGGGAAAGTTAAGACAATATGCTTACTTTAGAACACATTGCATGGAGCGTTCCCGACGGAGAGCAGATAGTTAAGGATGTCAGCTATACTGCCGAAAGCGGAAAGCTCATTGTTGTTACAGGTCCGAACGGCGGAGGAAAAACCTCGACCGCAAAGCTGATTGCAGGTCTTGAAAAGCCGGATTCCGGCAGAATAATCTTCAACGGCGAGGATATAACCGATCTGGATATTACAGAACGCGCGAAAAAAGGAATTGCGTTCGCGTTTCAGCAGCCTGTGCGCTTCAAGGGACTTACCGTAAAGGATATGCTTGAGCTTGCGGCGGGCGGAGAACTGCCGTATCACGCGCTTTGCGACCTGCTCGGAAAGGTCGGACTCTGCGCGAAGGAATATATTGACCGAGAGCTTAATTCAGGACTTTCCGGCGGAGAAATGAAGCGCATTGAGATTGCAACGGTTCTCGCAAGAAAAGCGCCGCTTTCAATTTTTGACGAGCCCGAAGCGGGAATTGACCTCTGGAGCTTCTCAAAGCTGGTCGAAACCTTTAAGAAGATACGCAGCGAGCAGCACGGAACGCTCCTTATCATTTCACATCAGGAGCGTATTCTTGAAATTGCGGACGAAATCGTCGTAATTGCCGACGGAATGATACGTTCAAGCGGAACGGCAGATGAAATACTGCCGAATTTGCTTACCGGAGAATCGGTAAGCATCTGTCCCCGCGGAAAGGAGTCGTTATGAACGAAATAACCGAAGCGCTTCTCGCTGAAATTTCGGATTATAAAGGCGAGTTCAAGGGCGCGTACAATATCCGTGAAAACGGAAGCTGCGTAGGACGTCAGTCAAGCGAGCATATCCGTATTGAGCCTAAAACGGATAAGTCGGGTATTGATATTTTTATTGATCCGTTTACAAAGGGCGAAACGGTGTATATTCCCGCGTGTGTTACGAAAAGTCACGTCAGCGACCTTGTTTACAACGATTTTTTTGTCGGAGAGGGAGCGGATGTCGTTATTGTTGCAGGCTGCGGAGTTCATGCCGATAATGAAGGAGAAGCTAAGCACAACGGTGTTCATCGCTTTTTTCTGGGCAAGTCGTCAAAGGTGATTTACCGCGAAAAGCACCTCGGAACCGGTTCGGGCGATTCATTCCGCCGCATAGATCCTGTAACCGACGCTATACTCGACGAGGATTCCAGCCTTGAAATGGATACTGTTCAGCTCGGAGGTGTTGACAGCTCTCTGCGTAAGACAAGTGCAAAGCTTGCCGCCCGCGCAAAGCTCATAGTTCGTGAAAGAATAATGACCGACGGCGCGGAAGAAGCAAAAACTGACTTTGTTGTCGAAATGAACGGCGAGGACAGCGTGGTTGATCTGGTTTCACGCTCTGTTGCTAAGGGACATTCATATCAGGAGTTCAAGTCGCATATTCTCGGCAGAAACCGCTGTACAGGACATTCCGAATGCGACGCGATACTCGTTGATAACGGCAGGGTAAACGCGCTTCCCGCACTTGAAGCGGCAAATATTGACGCGGCGCTTATCCACGAGGCGGCAATCGGAAAAATCGCGGGAGAGCAGATATTGAAGCTTCAGACTCTCGGACTAACCGAGGAGGAAGCGCAGCAGAAGATAATATCCGGATTTTTAAAATAAGATTGAACAATGCGCTGTAAGGTCGCTTTTGATCATTTTAAGCGATATGCAAATCATGACCGCCACTTGAACTGGCGGTCATGATTTTTTTATGGCTGTTTCAGCTTCGGTGATTATTCTTCGGTTTCTTCCCTAGGATCTTTAAATGGGTCACGGTAAACCGAGTCGATACCTAGGTATTCCTCAAGCGTAAGTCCGCTGAAGTGGACATCTTCGGCGATGTCGCCCAAATATCGGATATGCCATGGCTCATACATATATCCCGTAATGCTCTCGGTTTCCTTTTTGTACCGGATAATAAAGCCGTATTTCCAGCAGTTTTCCGCGAGCCACTGACCCTCGGGCGTTTCGGCAAAGTCGAATTCAACCGAATTTACGTCGATTGCCAGACCGAGCTGGTGTTCGGAGTGTCCCGGACGTGCGGAGATACGGTCGGCTTCTTCATTGTATTTTTCAACCCATTTTTTATACACCGTTTGCTGTTCCTCATATGAGCGGAAACCGGACATAAAGAATATATCAAGACCCTCGGCGAGCGCGTCATTGCGCAGACGGTTAAACGCTTCATATGCATCCGGGTCAATTCCGGGGTTATAGTCTTTGGGAACAGGATAAGTTTTGTTGGCAATCGGGATTCCGTTCACTTTCGTGACGAAATCAACTTCGTCCACACTGTCAACAACATGGACGATAAGCGTGTCGGTGAGACCGTTGGAGATGTCTGTGACAGTGAGCGTCGTTAGTCCTTTTTTCTTCGCGGTGAACAGTCCGTCTTCGGTGAGCGTTCCCGCGTCGCCGTCGCATTTCCAAAGGATTGTCGCGCGGTCGGCGTTTTTGTGACTGATTTTATAGGTGAATTGAAAGCTTTCGCCGGTATATACCAGATTAGGTCCGTTTAGATATATTTTATTAGTATAGAGGGGCTTGGTCTGTTCGGCTGTTTCTTCAGCTGTTACAGGAGTATTTTCTGTGTCTGCCGCGGTTGTTGCGGCTTCCGAATTTGTCATATCGATTATTTCCGAAGCTGTTTTTGCGGTAGTTTCAGAGGCAAGCGTTACGGGTTGAAAAAATTTTTCAGTGGTTATGTAAGCATCCGCAGTTTTTGGATCTTTGCTGCTTTCGCATCCGCAAAGTATGAGCACTATTCCAAGTAAGCAAAAAAGTTTTTTCATTCCGCCAGTTTTATTCCTCCGTTTTCGGTTATGTCAACACCATAGGGGTGTGAAATTTCCCGCATAAGTTCGAGAATTTCATCATGCATATCGTTTTCCTCGCTGAGCAGCACGGATTTGCAGTTTGTAATGAAAACGGGGTGAATGCGGCCTCCTATAAAGCCGTTTTTGTCGATTTCAATCTCGAAAAGCGCGGTTTTTCCTGCTTCGTCATCCATTTTATAGAACAAGAAGTTGCCCATGCTGTAAAAAATTACGCTGTCCTTGTAGGCTTCGATCGGCTGTAAAACGTGCGGGTGATGACCAAGGATAATATCCGCTCCGCTGTCGCAGAGCTTGTGGGCAAATTCCTGCTGCTCCTCGGATATGGTATTGTAATATTCAAGACCCCAATGCACTGAAACGAACAATACGTCGCACTGTTTGTCATATTCTTCGATAAGCTCAAGCTGGCGCCCGCAGTCCCGCAAATCTACACAGTTCAGTCCTGCGCGTTCGTCCTCAGCATACCATGTCGGATTCATATTTATCATGTTTATTGCGGTAAAGCCGACAGTTATCCCGTTCAGCTCGAATGTTTCAAGCCTTTCGGCTTCAGCCTTGTTCATTCCCGCGCCTACATAGCGTATGCCGTATTCGTCAAGATGTGTGAATGTATCCGTTAGCGCATCCATTCCGAAATCGCGTGTATGGTTGTTAGCGCAGGAAACAATGTCGATACCCGCCTGCGTATATACTTCCAGATACTTCGGGTCTGTGCGGAAGCCGTAGCCTTCCTTTTTTTCACTTTCGCCTCGTGTGCTTACTGATGTTTCAAGATTTACGAAAGCGAGGTCTGCGCTGCGAAAAAGCTCGGCAACATCTTCAAAAGGATAATTCATATCCCGCCAGCTTGTCGCTTCTCCGAAAACATCCGACTGAGTAGTATCTCCCGCCGCGGCGATAACCGCGGTGCTGTATGTATCCGGTTCGGGCAGTCCGGCGGCTTCGGAATAATTTTCCGGCGAATTGCAGTCGTCATCGAGTGATAGTACGAATGTTTCCGGCGGCTTAGTCTTTGTTGCTGCGGCAGATCCGCCGCCGGGTTGAGTTTGTGTTGAATCAGACATTTGCGCGGAGCAGCCGCAGAGCAGTGCAAGCGCCAATGCCGTATATTTTTGAAATTTTTTCATATTTCTTCCAATTCTGCGTTCATAAATTTCTTTTGCATGAACGATTTATGATACGCTTGATTTTTTTTAATAAATCATGTATAATTTTATCATAAAAGAAGGAGTATGTCAACAGAGCGGACTAAAATCGGCGCACCCTTTTGGCAGAGTGCGCCGAAACCCTATCTATGATTATAATAATAGATAAGCGTAGGAACTGTTCATAAATCGTCTGCGTCCTGCACAGGAACCTCGTGCGGGTCTGTGGGAACCCCGGTATACATACCGTTAGGGTCATATTTTTTTTCGTTAAGATTTGTTGTCATCTTGTTGAGAACCTCGTCGGTTATGCGGTTTTTACGTTTTTCCATAATACGCCTCCGTTTATTTGTATTTTGCTTTTTGACCGCCTGAAGCGGTTAACTCAAATATAGTTCAATAAGCAGTTATTAGAATTTTTCACAATATCAAAGCATTCAAAAATTCAGCACGGAACTTTATAAAACTGCTTGCGTTATTATTTTCTGCTGATTTGACAGATGTAATCGAGAGTGTTGTTTACGGAAGAAAAAACATGCGTTCATATTTTACGGAAACACGAACAAAAGGATACGAAAGGAATAAAAAATGTCAAAAATTACTTCTCTTGAGTTTTATTCGCAAAGCGCGCTGGAGCTTGCTCCGCAGCTTCTCGGTAAGCTGCTATGCACGCGCTGCGGAGACGAGATACGACAGCTGCGCATAACCGAAACCGAGTGCTACATGGGAACGGGCGACCTTGCCTGCCATGCAAGCAAAGGCAGGACCGAGCGTACTTCGGTTATGTTCGGTCGCGGAGGCGTTGCGTATGTTTACCTCGTTTACGGTATGCACAATATGTTCAATGTCGTGTGCGGTTTGGACGGGAGTCCCGAAGCCGTGCTGATACGCTGCTGCGAGGGATATGGCGGTCCCGCGAAGCTGACAAAATATCTCGGAATTGACCGCAGCCTGAACAAGGTCGATCTTATTTCATCCGAAAATATATGGCTGGAAGACGACGGCTTTGTATGCGGTTATTCGACAAAGCCGCGCGTTGGCGTTGATTATGCGGGTGAATACTGGAGCAAAATAGAGTGGAGATTTGTTGCGGAGTGAGCCGCAGTGAATTTTGGGTGAAAAGGCTTGCAAAATCTTCCTTTTTATAGTATAATAGATAATGGTATTTTTGTGTCCATTATTTGAAAGGATTGCTTATTATGCTTGATGTTCTTCTCCATGGGGATCTGCTGAGCATTGTCATCAGCTTTTTTTCGTATCTTATAATATTCATTATTGCCACTCCGGTACATGAAAGCGCGCATGCGCTTGCTGCAAAGTGGCTTGGCGACGATACCGCTGCAATGCAGGGTCGTATTTCGCTTAACCCTATAGTGCATTTTGACCTTATCGGTACGATTTCGCTTTTTCTGCTCGGAATAGGCTGGGCGAAGCCTGTTCCAGTAAATACCTACCGCTGCCGCAAGGTTAAGTATCAGAAAACTGCAATGGCGCTTACAGCCGCTGCAGGTCCCGTTTCAAATTTGATTATGGCGCTTGTGTTCATGATTATTTTCAAGCTTGTTCTGGTGTTTGCTCCGGCAACACAGATAACCTATTATGTCGCAATGGTTCTTAATATGGTTGTTGAGATAAATCTGATGCTTGGCGTGTTCAACCTGCTTCCTATACCGCCGTTTGACGGTTCGCGTATTTTTCTGGCGTTCCTGCCGTCGAAATATTATTTTGGCATAATGAAATATGAGCAGATAATAATGTATGTGGTTATGGTGCTGCTTTTCACCGGAGTTCTCCAGATTCCGTTCAGCGCGCTTGCAGATCTTATTTACAGCGTACTTGACTTTATAACCGGCTTCATCGGGTAAGCGGAATGAATGAACTTAGCTTTAAACTTGAGATATATGAGGGACCGCTTGACCTTATGCTTGAACTTATCCGGAAGCATAAGCTGAATATACGCGACATTGAGATCTCTGTGCTGCTCGAACAGTTCCTTTTATATATGGAGAAAATGCAGGAGGCGGACATTGAGCTTGCGGGTGAGTTCGTTGAAATGGCTGCGCACCTTATATTTATAAAGACGGCGGCGCTTCTCCCTAAGCATGAGGCGGAGGAGCTTAAAAAGGAACTCAGCGGACGGCTTATCGAGTACGCAATGTGCAAGGCTGCCGCGGAACGACTGAAACGGCATTTTGTGGGCGACAGCGTATTCGTTCGTGATCCGCTTGACCTTCCTGTTGATAACATATATAGAAATCAGCATGACCCGTTTGAACTGCTCGACAGCTACAGTGCGGTAAGCGGCAGGGGAGAAAAGCTGAAAAAAGAGGCTCGGCAAGCGCTTCAGCCAATTGTTACACAGACATACGTTACGGTTTTTACCAAAGTGCTGTATGTCCTCAAAAAAATACGTCACGGCGAAACCGTCGAGATAAAATCGCTTTATAAAGGGCAGACGCGCTCCGAGCAGGTCGCAACATTTCTTGCGCTGCTTGAGCTTTCAAAGCATTCGCGCGTTACATTTTCTGAGGACGGAAGCCGAATGACCATGACAAAGAGGGAGGAGGTTTCCGATGAAGCTGAATGACGGCATTGCAATAATTGAAGCCATACTTTTTGCGTGCGGAGAACCGGTTTCTCCGGACAAGCTCGCCGAGGCAAGCGGCATTGACATTGAAACCGTGGTTAAATTGATAGATCAGCTTGAACGCAGATATAACGTGCAGGAAAGCGGCATACGCATTATCCGTGTAAACGGAAGCTTTCAGCTTGCAACGCGGCAGGAATACGCAGATTATGTCAAGGCGGCTCTTGAAACGCGCAGACAGGCTCCGCTTTCACAGGCAGCAATGGAAACTCTTTCGATAGTCGCATACAATCAGCCCGTAACAAAAGCGTTTGTGGAGCAGGTACGCGGAATAGACAGCAGCAGCGTTGTAAATACGCTCGTTGAACGCGGTCTGCTTGAAGAAGCCGGTCGCCTTGAGCTGCCGGGACGACCTGTCGCATACCGCACGACGGACGTCTTCCTGCGGTGCTTTGGGATTTCATCTCTTGCGGAGCTGCCGCCGCTGCCTAACCAGGAGGGGCAGCTTGATTTTGATGAGCTTGCGGAGCTTGAACTTGAAAAAAAGGCAGATGTTAAGGAATGCGATTGAGTCTGCCGCTTAACTTAGTAAGAACGGAGGGATTTTATGCTGGGCTGGATCATCTTCGGCGGCATTGTCCTTCTGATTGTGCTGCTGCTTTGGCAGTCTGTAAAAGCAACGCTCTGCTATGAAAACGGAAGAGTTGACCTGAAGGTAAAGTTTCTGTTTATGACGCTTTTTCCGCTCAAACCGAAAAAGCCTGAAAAAAACAGGAAGAAAAAGCAGAAAGCAGAACGTAAAGCTCGGCAGACCGAACCCGATAAAGATACATCGACGGGAAGCAGAGCGGAAGAAACGCATTCTGTTGAAAAAACTGCACAGCAAAGTGAAGTTAAGCAAAATGACAAAAAAGAAAAATCCGCTTCAAATCCGGTAAAACAAGGAAAATCACTTGATTTTGATCTTGAGATGATAATGGATTTCGTGCGCAGCGCGTCGCCGCCCGTAAAGCGGCTGTTCAAGAAAATCCGCGTGCGGAATTTATATATTGACTATGTTGTTGGAACGGACGACGCGGCTAAAACCGCCATAAAATACGGAACGATCTGCGCTGCGCTCTATCCGCTTATTGAGTGGCTTACGACATACTTTTCGGTTCAGGCGCAGGAAGTGAATATCGAGGCGGATTTCTCGCGCGAGAAGGACGACGCTTTTGCTTACTGCGAGGTGAAGCTGCGCGTCGGAACAGCGCTCGGCTGCGCATTGTGGCTCGGCGTACGCGTTCTTAAAACATACATGAAGTACAACAAAAATCCACAATCAAAAATGCCTGCAAAGGCGCAAAAAAAGAAAGGATAAGAAATATGGCACAGCATCTTGAAGGACTTATGAGCACCTCGATGGAGAAGATCCGCGAGCTTGTGGACGTAAACACGATCATCGGAAACCCAATCAACTCACCTGATGGAACGATTATCATTCCCGTTTCAAAGGTTTCGTTTGGATTTGTTTCGGGTGGCAGCGACATTCCCGCAAAGGTTGAAAAGGACGTTTTCGCAGGAGGAAGCGGCGCAGGAATAACGATCAAGCCGCAGGCATTTATCGTTATCCAGACAGACGGCAATGTTAAAATGCTTGAGCTTGGTTCAAACGGCGGTGTTCTTGACGGAATTATGGAGAGCGCACCCGATTTTCTTAATAAGGTTAAGGACATTTTCAGCAAGAAAAAAGACGGCGCTGAGGACGAAGACGCCGAATAATATTTTGTCCCGTTTTCGCATATAATTGTGCGAGGTGAACGGAATGAAAAGATTTACGGCGTTTTTTACCGCTATCGCAGCGGCGGTTTCATTTATTGCTGCTAATATTCTCACTGTCGGCGCTCAACAGTCAGAGCCGACAGTTTCCGCAGTCAGCGCGGTGCTGATAAACGCGGACACGGGCGGGATAATATTTGAGAAAAACGCGGATGAGAAGCGCGCTGTCGCAAGTACAACCAAGATAATGACGGCTTTGCTTACTCTTGAAGCGGGGCAGCTTGACAGGCGTTTTACCGTGGACAGCATGGCGATAAGGGTCGAAGGGACTTCTATGGGGCTGCGAGAGGGTGATATTGTTACCCGCCGCGCGCTTTGTTACGGAATGCTGCTTCCGTCCGGAAATGACGCGGCAAATGCTGCCGCCGTTAATATTTCCGGCAGCTTGTCGGCTTTTGCTGATAAAATGAACGAGAAAGCGGCACAGCTTGGCATGAGTGACAGTCATTTTGTTACCCCGTCAGGGCTTGACGCGCCGGAGCATTATTCGACTGCGCGGGATATGGCTAAGCTTACTCGTGCAGCGCTGAAAAACGAGGAATTTCGGGCTATCTGCGGACTTACTTCGGCAACGCTTGAATTTGGAAATCCGCCGTATTCACGCACACTTTACAATTCAAATAAGCTGCTGAAGCAATACGAGGGCTGCATCGGTGTTAAGACAGGCTTTACCGATAATGCGCGGAGGTGTCTTGTTTCTGCGGCTGAACGTGACGGCGTCACGCTTATTGCGGTCACGCTGAACGCGCCCGATGACTGGAACGACCATAAAAAGCTGTTTGATTATGGTTTTTCTCTGGTTAAGCCGCAGGAAATTCTGCCCGAAAGCGTTTCGGTGGATGTTGTCGGCGGAATAGTTCAGCAGGTCTGTGCGGCGCCGGACAGCTCTGTTACGATCGGGTTGACTGATTCGGATGAGGGTGAGCTAAAAACGGAATATCGTGTGCCCGCGTTTGTTTATGCTGAAATTTCTGCGGGTGACTGCATTGGATATGCTGAAATTTATTATAAAGGGGAACTGCTTCGGAGTATACCGCTGCTCGCGCAGGATAACTGTCCGCGTGAGACAGTTCAGCAGGGTCTTTGGGAGCGTATCAGAGCGTTGTTTACGGGCTGAGCGTTCCGGGAAGGTTTAAGATGGAAAAGGTAAGATTACAGAAAATTATAGCTGACAGCGGATACTGCTCCCGCAGAAAGGCGGAACAGCTTATCGAAGGCGGCGCGGTCAGGGTAAACGGCCGCCCTGTTTCGATTGGCGATAAAGCGGACCCGCGAAATGACCTTATTACGGTGAACGGCGAAAAAATCCATGCGGACGGTGTAGCTCTGCGTTACATAAAGCTGTATAAGCCGCGCGGCTACGTTACCACAATGAGTGACGAGCAGGGCAGAAGGACGGTTATGGAGCTGCTTGACGGGATTGAGGAGCGTGTTTATCCTATCGGACGTCTGGACAGAACCTCGGAGGGCTTGTTGCTGCTTACTAACGACGGCGCATTTGCAAATTCCGTTATGCATCCGACTCATCATGTGCCGAAAACGTATCGCGTTACTGTTGCGGAAAAGGTGAGTGAAGAACAGATAAATCACCTGATGACCGGCGTTGAGATAGAGCCGAATGTTTATACTCGTCAATGCGTGGTAAGCGTTATTTTAGAGGATGAAGCACGCACAGTGCTTGAATTTATCATAAAAGAGGGCAAAAACCGCCAGATACGCCGTATGTGCGAGGCTGTCGGTCTTACGGTCAAGCGGCTTCGGCGTACATCTATCGGAGGCGTAAAGCTAGGTATGCTTAGACCAGGCGAATATGCGGATCTGACTAAAGAGGAAATGCGTATGCTGCGCAGTGCTATAGGTGAATCAGTCAAGGAGAAAAGAGGCGGTCGCAGATGATTACAATTTTGCAGAACAAGGCGGTTACGGATTATATTCTTTATGAGCTTAAGGACGGCGACGAGCTTCTTGGAAGCGTATCGGCGAAAATCGAAGACGGCGAGCTTGTCATTTTTGAAGTTGAAAGCATTGAAGAAATATTTTATGATGGGCTTGTACGTGCAGTCCTCGCCTATGCGGACAATCGTTTTGTCGAACGGGCGAGATTTGAGATCGGTGACGCTCGTAAGCGTAAGCGTCTGTGCGGCTTTGGGTTCATAACCGAGGAAAGCAATGTGCTGGAAAGTATACAGGAGTTTTTCCGCATTGACAGCTGTAAATAAACCGTCACATAACACATGAAGAAATGATAAAGCAATACAAATTAGTAACAGACGGATTACCTGATATTCTGTACTACCTAACTGATTATAATGTATAATTATATCCTAACCAACCAACAAACCGGAATTTATCTTAGAATTGCTTAAAAGAACAAATCGGCATATGCAGGATTACAGCAAGGAGTATGCGAATGGACAGAAAATATTATATAGATAATTTAAGATGGCTGGCGATCCTGTTGCTTTTTCCATTCCATGCGGCACAGATTTGGAGTGGAGGCGAATACAGTGGGTTTTACATATGGTCACACACAAGTACCGTTCTTTATGTGTTTTCAACTGCTGTGTATCCGTGGTATATGACTTTTTTGTTTTCTATTGCAGGTATGAGTTGTAAATATTCTCTTCTAAAGAGGACAAACAAGCAATTTGTTGTGGAGCGAGTAAAAAAATTAGTCATTCCGTTTTTATTTGGACTGCTTGCACTTGTTCCTGTAATGACCTATACTGCAGAAGTATTTTTTAATGGGTATACAGGCACTTACTGGCAGCAGTATGAATTGTTTTTTACAAAGATAACCGATTTAACAGGATATCATGGAGGATTTACTCCTGCACATCTTTGGTTTTTACTTTACTTGTTTGTTATTTCTTTGACAGCGCTGCTGATTGTTTACTTGCAAAAGAAGTTTTTACCGAAATTTAGAGTTGGCAGCCTTTCATATTTTTTCATTATTTTGCTATTTGTACCAGAGTGGTTTTGCCTATATATTCTGAATATAGGCGGGAAAAGCTTAGGGCAATTTATGATAATGTTTTTGTTCGGATACTATATCCTTTCGGAAGAAAGTATTCTGAAAAAATTGCAGAGGTACAGGTTTGTAAGCCTTTTACTTTTCGTAATGTCAGGCAGTCTATACACTTATTTGTACTGTTTTGAAAATATCAGAAACATATTGATGGATGGGCTTTACATATTTTACGGATGGATAGGAATTATTATGTTCCTTGGCATAGGGCAGACAAAGCTGAACTTTCATAACCGTGTCAGTATTTATTTAACTCAAGCGTCTTTCCCTGTTTACATTCTCCATATGCCAATTCTGGTCGTTGTAGGTTTTTTTGCCTTGAAATTACCTATTAGTGTTGCAGGGCAATTTCTATTGATTATATTGATTTCGTTTATTGCAACATTTTTAATATATGAAATCGTAAGAAAAATTCCTGTTTTACGGTTTTTTCTCGGAATGGCGAAGCAGGAATTATGAAAATGCTCTTGTTGATTTGAACAAACGAATTCCAGTTTGTCGGTCTGATTGATTGTCCACAGGAACAGCGAGCATCGGATTGTGTTAGCCGCAATCCCAATCCATATCCGGGAGACGAATAGCAAAAACCAACCGAGCCAGTCAACGGTAAAATGAACGTGCTTCGTACGCCCTTGCTGACAGTCAATCAAGCGGTAACAGCAAAAGAGTTCTGTCGTCTAAATTAATAAATCAAATAATAGTATAACCCGTGAAGAATTTCATGGGTTATTTTAGTAAGTGCAGAAAAATATCGGAATTTATTCACATATCTGCTGATGTAAAATAATCAAATTGTTCCATAGGAATTTTAAGCCTGCCTTAACAGCCTGAGCGCGATATATAAATAAAAAAAGAGAAGCTGTAAAAACAACTCCTCTTTTGATTTGTTTCGGATTAGTCGGAAACGTAAGGAATGAGGGCAATCTGTCTTGCCTTCTTGATAGCTGTTGTAAGCTCTCTCTGATGATAAGCGCAGCAGCCGGTAACACGGCGGGGCAAAATCTTGGAGCGCTCTGTCATGCACTTCTTGAGCTTTGCAACATCCTTATAGTCAATGAATTCAGCTCTGTCTGCGCAGAACTGGCAAACCTTTTTTCTGGTACGCTTAACAGGGCGCGCTGCTCTGTCGTTCATTTCCTTCTTTTCAGCCATTGTAGTATCCTCCTTCATTAAAATGGATAATCATCGTCGGTACTTGTTGTTTCAACAAAATCGTTCGCCGTATAACTGCCGTTTGCAGCGGTCGGCGCTGAATTTGATTGTTCAGCCGGATGCTGAACCGGGGGAGGGGGCGGATAATTTCCTGCGGAATAACCTGCGCCGGACTGCGGTCTTGTATCGCCGGTAAAGGTTGCGCGGTCAACGATAACCTCGGTAACATATCGTGTTACGCCGTCATTGCCGGTATAGCTCCTGTTCTGAAGCTCTCCTTCGACAAGAATAGGACGACCCTTTGTCCAGTATCTGCTGATAAATTCAGCTTCATTTCTCCATGCAACGCAATTAAAGAAATCTGACTTGCGCTCCTCGCCTTTTGTCTGGAACCTGCGATCCACCGCAATGCGGAAAGAGAGAACCGAAACGCCGCTGGGAGTTGTTTTAAGCTCAAGATCCTGAACAACACGACCAAGTAATATTACCTTATTATACATCTTTACACCCTCCTGCCTGTCTGTTTCCCATTACTTGCGTAATGTTACGAGGGAACGTAAAACGCCGTCAGTGATGTTGATGATACGTTCAAATTCCATCGGGAAATCAGGCTTGCTGTCGAAACTGTAAACTACATAGTAGCCTTCTGTCTCGTAGTTGATGTCGTATGCAAGCTTTCTCTTGCCCCATTCGTCAACGTTTACGAGTTCTGCGTTCTGCTTGATTAAATCAGAGAACTTAGCTACGAGTGCCTGCACCGCTTCTTCTCCGTTTTTTAAAGAGAAAACTACGACTGCTTCATACTTTTCGCCTAACTTTGCCATTTTTCTTACCTCCTTATAGACTGTACGGCCCGCACATTTTAGTGCGAGCAAGGATTTATGACTGCCTATGCAATCATGCTTTAACATTATAACAGCTTTTCTTGTTTTTGTCAATACTTGTACAGAAATATTTTATGCTCAGGTTGTATAGTTGTCAATGATATGTTACACTCGGACTCAAAAAGCTACGAAGTTAAAGTGTAAAAAATGCAAAATGCCAAATGCGAGGAGCGAAGCGACGAGGATTTGGCATTTTGCGGCGGCTC